>Ga0074044_10001544_pt1 | contig 20720 bp, 16 predicted proteins | sample BogForMeECP23OM1_FD_94443 | JGI IMG/M metagenome (GOLD analysis project Ga0074044, IMG submission 94443) | Bog forest soil microbial communities from Calvert Island, British Columbia, Canada - Bog Forest MetaG ECP23OM1 | ecosystem: Environmental > Terrestrial > Soil > Wetlands ...
AGTGGGGGTATGGCGAGCCGCGCTTCCTGTTTTATCCGCCAGCTTCCTGGACATTGGGCGCCGTGCTCGGCGCGATATTGCCATGGAGAATTGTGCCCGGCGCCTACTGCTGGATCGTACTCACGCTGGCCGGAGCCGCCATGTACCACGTTGCCCGCCGCTGGCTGCAGCCTTGGGGTGCACTTTTTGCCGCTGTATTTTACGCTCTGAACCCCTACCACTTGCTGATCGTCTATTGGCGGAGCGCCTACGCGGAATTGTTGGCGGCGCCCCTGCTGCCGCTTCTCTTGCTGTGTGTCTTGCGCCTCAACGATCCTGGCCCCCGCCCGACCTTGTGGCTGAGTCTGGTGCTCGCCGTGGCTTGGCTCACAAATGTACCCGCGGCCCTGATGATCCAATATTCCGCGATCGGCCTCGTGCTGCTCCTGGCGGTGCGTGAATTGGGGCTAAGACGATCATGGGACCCGCGTGTCTGGCGCCCTCTCCTTCGGACCGCTCTGGCGATGCTGCTGGGAGCCGGGCTTGCCTCGTTTTACTTGCTCCCAGCAAGCCTTGAACAGCGATGGATCAATCTCCAGCAAGTGCTCTCGCCGGGCGTTCGTCCACAAGATAATTTTCTTTTCACTTTCCTCGCCGACCCCGATCACAATCGATTCAATCTTCTGGTTTCGACAATAGCCCTGGTTGAAATTGTCGCGCTGGCATGCGCGGTCTGGCTTTCGCGCCGGCCTTCGCTGAGCCTCGCTAGGGAGTCTCGGCCAGCCCAGTCCGGCGACCATTCCATTACGGCCAGATTTGGAAGCATAGGCGAGCGGTCGTGGTTAGTCCTCTCTGCATGGGGCACTTGCAGCGCGCTGGTGATGCTCCCCGTAAGCAATCTTCTCTGGGAGCATTTGCCCAAATTTCGTTATGTGCAGCTTCCCTTCCGCTGGTTGCTGTGCTTGAACGCGGCCCTTGCGCTGCTCTTGACCGTGGCGGTCAAAGGCTGGGCCCGGCGCGCGGCGGCGGCATCGCTTCTGCTGGCCGCTCTCATCATCGCCGGATATCGCACCCAGCCTCCGTGGTGGGCTGTGACCGGTGATTTTTATGAGATGACCGATGCCATGGGAAACGGCACAGGCTACGAGGGCGTGGATGAGTATGTCCCCGCGGGAGCCGACGCCTCTGACCTGAATAAAAATTTGCCGCGGGTGAGCGACCAAAATGGAGTTGCGGTGCAAGCCACCATCGTGACGTGGCGCCAGACGGAAAAACATTTCACGGTTCACTCTGCCGCAGCGCAAGATCTCACTGTGCGTCTCTTTAGCTACCCGGCCTGGGAAGTCGTCGTGAACGGGCGGTCCGCCGCGACAAAACAAACCGATGACACCAGACTGATCGTAATTCCCGTAGCGGACGGAGATAGCGACATCCACATCTATTTCCGCCGGACGCCTGATCGCCGTATCGGAAACGCCATCTCGTTCATGAGCCTGATCATTTTCCTCGGCGGTTGGATCAAAACTTGGCCTGGGCAAGAGAAAAGCGAGCGTGCCGCGCGACATCACATCCTGTTGGCAACCTCAAACCCCGGCAAACTTCGCGATTTTGCTGGAGCGGCAGCACCCTTCGCCGTCACGATCGCAAACATCCCAAATTTTTCTTCCTTGCCGCAGGTGATCGAAGACGGCGCCACCTTCGAGGAGAATGCGCTTAAGAAAGCTGAAGGTTACAGTAGGGCTGTTCCGGGCGAGTTGGTCCTCGCCGACGATTCCGGTCTCGAGATCGACGCGCTCGGCGGAGCCCCCGGCGTCCACTCCGCCCGCTTCGCCGCCCACGATTTGCGGAAGAACGAACCGCACGCGGCACAGTGCAACTCGGATGACGAGGCTAACAACGCGCGCGTACTCCGCGAATTAAAAGGTATCCCCGAAGCAGAACGCACTGCCCGTTTCGTCTGCGTGCTCGCCGCGGCTCGCGACGGCCAGACGTTGCGCACTTTCCGCGGCACCGCCGAAGGCGTCATTCTCGATTCGCCCGTTGGCAAGAATGGATTCGGATACGATCCTCTGTTTTATTTCCCGACAATCAACAAGACGTTCGCCGAACTCAGCGCGGAAGAGAAAGCCCGCTACAGTCATCGAGGCATGGCTTTTCGCGCTTTCCTCGAGTGGTACCAGGAGGCCCTCGATAAAAACTAAGTCACAACGAAGATAGCTCACCTGCCCATGTGATCTCCGCCACAGACAAGCGTGCGACTCCGCGTTAGCCTGCTCTTTAAACTGGAGATGTCGTTTCTCCCGGATGGCCGGATGGCTTGAGCACCGATTCGATTCGCATTTGCTCATCCTTATCTTGGAGTGAGGGTCAGAGTACTCCCCTCCTCCTTGACTTCCACTCCCGCACAAAACGATAATAGCCAGTTTGCACTTTCGGACCATGTAAGGAGCAGTCATCGTGGCATCAACTGCCAATCCCGCAGCTCCCAGAATCAAATCCGGCGTCGCTCCGCTGCGCGCTGGAGAGGGCACATCCTTTCTGCTGCGCCGTCTGCATTCGCTGAGCGGCGTCGTGCCTATTGGAGCCTTTCTTCTCGAACATTTCATCTCCAATGCCGAAGCCTTCAAAGGCGTGCAAGCCTATGGCGAGCAGGTCAGGTTTCTAAATAGTTTGCCCGGCGTTTTTCTGCTCGAGTTGTTCTTCATCTGGATTCCCATTCTCTACCACGGCCTCTATGGCGTATATATCTGGTACCAGGGGGAGACCAACGTTGTCGATTACCCCTGGACCGGAAACTGGCTCTACACCACGCAGCGCTGGACGGGAATCATTGCGCTCATCTTCATGGTGCAGCACACCTATTTCTTGCGCTTCAGCGGCGTGCACCTGCCGACGCATCCGATGGAGTCATTTGCAAAAGTGCAGTTGGAATTTCAGAATCCCTGGATGATCGCGTTCTACGCGATCGGTATCATCGCCGCGTGCTGGCATTTCAGCTACGGACTCTGGCTGTTCGCGGCGAAGTGGGGTATCACCACCGGAGAAACGGCGCGCCGCCGCTTTGGCTATGTTTGCCTCGCTTTCGCGCTGGGATTGATTGCTATCGGCGCGCTCAGCATGTACGGCTTTTTGAGTCTGCCGCAGCAGCCTTTGAATTCGAATACTTCGGAAAATATTGTGATGCGCTGAGAAACACGCTCGAGCACGAACGGGAAGGGCGCGGCTTCAGCCGTGCCGCCCTGCAACAATATAGACGCGGGCTTTAGCCCCTGAGGGCCCGGCAGATCGGACTTATACAGCATGGCAGCTCCGAGAATCATCGTGGTAGGCGGCGGCCTGGCAGGTCTCGCCGCCGTCATTAAAATTGCCGAGTTGGGCGGCGAGGTTGACCTGTTCTCGATCGTCCCCGTAAAACGTTCGCATTCCGTCTGCGCCCAGGGTGGCATCAACGCTGCCAAGAACCTGAAGGGCGAAGGCGATTCCACCTGGCAGCACTTCGACGACACCATCTACGGCGGAGACTTCCTGGCCAACCAGCCGCCAGTCAAAGCCATGTGCGACGCTGCTCCCGGCATCATCGATCTGCTCGACCGCATGGGTGTTCCCTTTAATCGCACACCCGAAGGTCTGCTCGATTTCCGCCGCTTCGGTGGCACGCTCTATAACCGCACCGCGTTCGCTGGAGCCACCACCGGCCAGCAACTTCTTTACGCGCTCGATGAGCAGGTCCGCCGCTATGAGTCCGAAGGCAAAGTAAAGAAGTACGAGCACTGGGAGTTCCTCTCCGCTGTCCTCGATGGCCAGCGCGTCGCTCGTGGCATCTGCGCAATGGATTTGCGCACGATGGAGGTCCGCACTTTCCCCGCCGACGCCATCATTATCGCGACCGGCGGCTGCGGAGCTATCTTCGGCAAGTCCACCAACTCGGTCGTCTGTACCGGATCGGCGCAGTCCGCGCTCTACCAGCAGGGATGCTATTACGCGAACGGCGAGTTCATTCAGGTGCATCCCACCTGCATTCCCGGCGAAGACAAGCTGCGCTTGATGTCGGAATCGGCCCGCGGCGAAGGCGGACGCGTCTGGGTCCCGCGCACTGCCGGAGACAAACGCGATCCGAAGTCGATTCCGGAAAAAGAACGCTGGTATTTTCTCGAGGAGTGGTATCCGAAATACGGCAACCTCGTCCCTCGCGACGTGGCCACACGCGCCATTTTCAAGGTCGTCTTTGAAGAAAAACTCGGCATCGACGGCCAGCCCATGGTCTACCTCGACCTCACCCACATCGACGCCAAGACGCTCGATCGCAAGCTCGAAGGCATCCTTGAAATCTACGAGAAGTTCGTAGGTGACGATCCGCGCGTTACCCCCATGAAGATTTTCCCTGGCATGCACTACACCATGGGCGGCCTCTGGATCGATTACAAACAGTCCACCAACATCCCCGGCATCTTCGCCGCGGGCGAGGCTGAATACCAATACCACGGCGCGAATCGCCTGGGCGCAAACTCACTAGTCTCCTGCATCTACGGAGGTTTCGTCTCCGGCCCGAACGCCGTGCAGTACGCGAAGAATCTGCAAGCCGTGCCCGGCAAAACTCACTTCGAAGCCGAACGCAAACGCCAGGAAGAAATCAACGCCGGCCTGATGAAAGCCGACGGCAAGGAAAATCCCTTCCTGCTCTGGCGAGAACTCGGCGCCTTAATGACCGAGAACTGCACGGTGATCCGCTACAGCAAGAAGTGCGAAGCAGCGGACGCCAAAGTAGTCGACCTGCTCAATCGCTTCCAGAAAATTAACCTGAGCGACCGCTCGCAGTGGGCCAATACAACAATCGCCTTCGCGCGCCAGCTCTACAACATGCTGCAGTTGTCCAGAGTAATAGCGCAGGGAGCGGCTATGCGAGACGAGTCTCGCGGCTCCCACTACAAACCCGATTTTCCCGAGCGCGACGACAAGAACTGGATGAAGACCACGAAAGCAGTTTTCGCGCCTGATCTGGACGAGCCGAAATTTGAGTTCGAAGCGGTGGACGCGTCGCTGATTACCCCGCGGCCGAGGAAGTACTGAAGTCTGATCGTGCGTTAGTTCAGATTGGATAGAATGTTGTTATGACCGAACGAACACAGGAACTCCTGCAAAAGGCGCTTTCGTTGCCGGACAATGAACGCGCCGAACTAGCCGGAAGTCTGATCGCCAGTCTGGATACGAGTATTGATCCCGACGTGGACGCGGCGTGGCAGGCGGAAATCGCAAGACGCGCGGACGAGGTGCATTCGGGCAAAGTAAGCACGGTTCCGTGGCCCCAGGTTCAGAGGAAGGCGCGGGCTCTGCTGGATGGCAAGTAAGCCGGTCCGGCTCCATCCGGAGGCCGAGCGCGAGTATCTGGAGGCACTCGTTTGGTATCGGGATCGCAGTGCCGTAGTAGCTTCGGATTCTGAGCTGGCGGTAAGTAAAGCGGTACAGGCGATCGAGACGGCTCCGCAGCGTTGGCCGAGTTACTTCGGAGAATTCAGGCGGTACACGTTGCACCGGTTTCCGTTCAACATCGTGTATCAGGAAATGCTTTCAGATGTCGTTGTTTTCGCAGTCGCTCATGGCCGGCGTCGGCCGGGGTACTGGAGAAAACGAGTCGCAGTTTGAGTTTAAGACGGTGGACGCGTCGCTAATCCCGCCGCGTCCGGGGAAGTACTGAGACTGTCAACATGTTTGAGTCGTTAAGCAGCGGTCATTCGTATTCTCGGAAATATCTTGCGCTGTGGATTCTAGTCGCAGTCATTTGGATTGCTACTGCTGTTCGGATGATTGTTCACCACAATGACCTTGGATGGTTCCTCATGCCGGTCTGGGCCTTCGCGCTAGTTATATGGCTCAATCGCGCGTTGAAGCAACGAGCTAAAGGCTAAAAGCTAAATGGCAAACCCAAAAACCGTAATCCTAAAGATCAAACGCCAACTAACCCCCGACGCCTGCGCGTCGTGGGAAGAGTTCGAGATTCCCCACAAGCCGAACATGAACGTCACCTCGGCGCTCATGGAGATCGCGGCCAACCCTGTCACCCGCGACGGCAAGCAGACCACGCCCGTCACCTACGACTCGAATTGCCTCGAGGAGATCTGCGGCTCCTGCGCCATGGTCATCAATGGCAAGGCCCGCATGGCGTGCTCTACCCTGCTCGACCACCTCGATCAGCCGATCAAGCTCGAGCCCATGTCGAAGTTCCCCATCGTTCGTGACCTCGCCGTCGATCGCAGTGTGCTCTTCGAGAATCTGAAAAAAGTGAAAGCCTGGGTGCCCGTCGATGGCACCTACGACCTCGGTCCCGGACCGCGCATGACCATGGCGGAACAGGAAAAGGCCTACCCGCTCTCGAACTGCATATCCTGCTGCTGCTGTATGGAGGCCTGCCCGCAGTTCAACGAAGACACGGGATTCGTCGGCGCCGCTACCATTTCGCAAGTACGCCTGTTCAACACCCATCCCACTGGAGCGGCCCTGAAGCGCGAACGCCTGTCGGCTCTCATGGGCGACGGCGGCATTCAGGAATGCGGCTACGCGCAAAACTGCGTCGAGATTTGCCCTAAGTCAATCCCGTTGACCACGTCCATTGCCGAGGTCGGCGGCCAGGTTATGAAGCAGGCCCTGACCGACCTGCTGCGAAAATAACCCTCCCCTGTAGAGACGGGGCTAGCCCCGTCTCCGCCGGCGCCATCCACCAGTACGGTGCTTTTTGACGGGTTGTAGCGGGATTACCGCATGGTAACCACCCTTAATTGCCTTTGGTAATCGGCTTTAGCCTGATTTGCCTCACCCGATTCTTCATCGGTGGTTTACAATTGCCCATCCTGTAGGAAAATGAGCTTTTTACAAGCCTTCAGGATTCGTTTCGACGGCCGCAATTTTGCCATCTGAACGACACTCTGCAATCGTGAAGAACTTGGGCCTGAACTTGGAACTGAAGAGGATCGCGATCAAGATCGCACCGAAACCCACGCTTCGGACGGCGCTATTCGCGCTCGCGATTTTCATCATGATCGCCATCACGGCCGGCGCCCCGCCTAGCGCCTTCGCCCTGCGTCACGTCGAAACCCATCGTCGCCACCGTATCCTCCATGCCTTCCGCTTTCACCGGCTTCGCGGCATCCTCTGGAATCCGATGTTCCGTCCGTCGCACGATTCCCTGCTCCGGCAAAATGAAGAGATCGACCGCCTCGAACTGCCGCGCATTCAAGATGACGATGAACTCGAGCAATTGAAAGCCTCGCACGAACTCGTTCCCATCGAAGAAGGCGAAGCACTTCGCATCGACCGCCGTCTTGACCCCTCGCGGCGCTACTGCCGCCCCTGGACGCGCGATTTCGTCGCCGATCTTTCCGAACTCTATTACAGCCAGTTTCATGACCAGATTCAGCTGAACTCCGCCGTGCGTACCGTCAAGGTGCAGCAAAAACTTCGCCGCCATAATCGCAACGCCGCCCCCGCGGATGGCGATACCGCGTCTTCTCATCTCGCTGGCATCACCGTCGACCTGCAGCGCCGCGGCATGACGAAAGAGCAGATACGCTTTGTCGAGCGCTACTTGTTTTATCTGAACGCACTCGGCCTCGTCGAACCCGAAGAAGAGCGTCACCAGTGGGTCTTCCATATCATGGTGTCCGACCGCTATAGCGACTGGCGCCAAACCCAGACCATCTTCCCGATTGCACCCACGGAAGAGCCTGGCACGGTTCCCATCCCTGTGCCCGCGACCGCGGCGGTTTCGGCGTTAGCCGCCTCGAACTAGGAACCTCAACCTTTAAATTCGCTCTGCAGCTCAATGCTCCTCCACGAGACCTTCCCGGTACAATTTCCAAAGAATGATCGTTCTCATGGTCGGCCTTCCCGGAACCGGCAAAAGCACTCTGGCTCGCGAACTTGCCCTATGCACTCAAGGCGCTCTCCTCAGCAAGGATGAGATTCGCTCCGCGCTGTTCGCGCCCGGAGATGTCGAATACTCCGTCGAGCAAGATGACTTGGTGATGGAGGTCATGCTCGAAGCCGGTCGCTTCCTGTTACGAAAAACTCCAACTCGCAAAGTCTTCCTCGACGGCCGTCCTTTCTCGCGCCGTTACCAGATCGACCGCGTTCTCGATTTCGCCCGTGAACTCGCACAGCCCTGGGCGATCCTCGAATGCACCTGCTCCGAGGACTCCGCCCGCCGCCGGCTCGACCTCAACCTTGGCTCGTCGCACCCCGCGCATAACCGGTCATTCGCGCTCTACCTCGAAGTGAAAGGTTGTTTCGAACCCATCCCTTACCCAAAAACCACGATCTTCACCGACCAGCCGCTTGCGGAGTGCGTCCAGCAAGCGCTCGCGGCCGTAAGTGCAGGATGAGTGCTTCGATGGAGCGACGGGCGTCCTCGTCCGTCCAAGGGATACCGTGAAGCCGGGCGGGGGCACCCGGCTCTCCAGGGGCAAACTCCAGCGGCAGAGTTCCGATCGACTGTCGTACAATAAAAACTTGCCAAAATACCTTACAGGAGCATCCATGCGCACTCTACTGCATTCGTTCGTCCTGATCACTCTGATCATCGCCACGTCCCTGTTCGGCGCTGCACAGGCAGCGTCGACCGCGCAGCCGGCCACACCACCCGCCGCCCAGCCCGCAAATCCCGATCCCACGGCCATCATCCACACCACGGCTGGCGACCTCCATTGCGTGCTGTTTCCGAAGATTGCGCCCATCGGTGTAGCAAACTTCATCGGCCTCGCGAACGGCACCAAAGATTGGACCAACCCGGTCACGCACGCCAAAAAGCACAGCATAGCCCTGTACGACGGAACCATCTTCCACCGTGTCATCCCCGAATTCATGATTCAGGGTGGAGATCCCGCTGGTAACGGCTCCGGCGATCCCGGCTACAAATTCAAGAATGAGACTTCGCCGAGCGTCACCTTCGATCGCCCTGGGCGTCTCGCCTACGCCAACGCTGGACCGGACACCAATGGCTCGCAGTTCTTCATCACCGAAGTTCCCTATCCCAGCCTCAACGGCAAGTACACAATTTTCGGCCAGTGCGATGCGGCCGCTGTCGCCTTAGTAAGAGAGATCGCTCGTATGCCCACCAATGGAGAAACTCCGGCCCATCCGGTGAAGATCACGCACATTGAAATCCACGTCGCTGCGACTGCAGGCGCGAAGGCGGCATCCAAGCCTGCGGCTGGAGCACAATAGTACAAATAGTTGGAGCGGCGATCGCCGCGCGGAGACGAGGCAAGCCTTGTCTACCAGGATAATTTCAGGAATTCGAAGGGAGACTATGACCCGCACCCCCGGAACTTATGCCGTATTTGAAACCAGCGAGGGCAACATTGTTTGCCGTCTGTTTGAAAAAGACGCCCCCAAGACTGTCGCCAATTTTGTCGAACTCGCCGAAGGCGAGCGTGAGTGGACCCACCCTACCACCCGCAAAAAAACCCAGGATCCTCTCTATCAAGGGACGATTTTTCATCGCGTCATCCCCGACTTCATGATCCAGGGTGGCGACCCCATGGGCACCGGCTTCGGTGGTCCCGGCTACCAGTTTGAGGACGAAACCAAGGGCTCACCACATCGCTTTGAGAAGGGTGGAAAGCTGGCTATGGCCAACTCCGGTCCGAATACTAATGGATCGCAGTTTTTCATCACCGTCGCCAACACCGACTGGCTTACCGGCAAGCACACCATCTTCGGCGAGGTGGTCGAAGGCTACGATGTAGTTGAAAAGATCTCCAAGGCTGCCCGCAACCGCCAGGATCGCCCCAACAAAGACGTGGTTGTGAAGTCGGTAAAGATCGAACGCTAAATCAGCTGTCAGTGCAGACACGCGGCTTCGCCGCGTCTTTTTGCCTGGCTAAACGTGACCTGGCCATGGCCCCGGCGGCGGGGCCGGTACCCTCCCCATGTGAGGTCCGTCACACGAACCAGTGACCGCCAGCCTTCCTCTCCCACTCCCCATTTTCTTTATAATGTTAGGGTTCCTTCAACGCTCTCGGAGGCTAGTGTAATGGCGTCATATAACGGAGTCCCACTTCCGCCCAACGGACAAAAGATTGAATACAGCAACGGCAAGTATCGCGTCCCGAACCACCCCATCATTCCATTCATCGAAGGCGACGGCACCGGTCGCGATATTTGGAAAGCCTCCGTTCGTGTCTTTGACGCTGCGGTCGAAAAGGCCTATCAGGGCGAGCGCTCCGTCGCCTGGTACGAAGTGTTTGCCGGCGAAAAAGCCAAGGCTCGCTTTGAGAATTGGCTCCCCGACGACACGATCAGCGCCATTCGCGAATTCCGCGTGGCCATCAAAGGCCCGCTGACCACGCCGGTCGGCGGCGGCATTCGCTCCCTTAACGTCGCCCTGCGCCAGATCCTCGATCTCTACGGCTGTGTCCGCCCCGTGAAGTACTACTCCGGAGTGCCCTCGCCGGTAAAGCATCCCGAGCGCATGAACATCGTCATCTTCCGCGAAAACACGGAAGACGTTTACATGGGCATCGAGTGGGAACAAGGCACCGCCGATTGCGCCCGGCTCATTGAATTCCTCAATAAGGACATGCTGAAAAATGGCAAGAAGCAGATCCGCCTCGATTCCGGCGTCGGCATCAAGCCCATTTCCGTCACCGGCACCAAGCGCCTGGTGCGCATGGCTATCCAGCACGCTCTCGAAAACAAGTGCAAGACGGTTACGCTGGTCCACAAAGGCAACATTCAGAAGTTCACCGAGGGCGCGTTCCGCCAGTGGGGATATGATCTCGCCACCGAAGAATTCCGCGACCAGGTCGTCACCGAGCGCGAAAGCTGGATCATCGACAACCAAGACAAGAAGCCGAATCTCACCGTCGAAGAGAATGCGCTCCTCATCGAGCCGGGCCTGGAGTTCGCCACTGACGATTTCCGTCAGGCTCTCTACAAAGAAGTGAAAGGCTGCATCGATTCCATCTACGCCACCCACGGCAAAGGCGTCTGGAAGAAAAAGCTGATGATCAACGACCGCATCGCCGACTCCATCTTCCAGCAGGTTGTAACCCGCGCCGACGAATATAGCGTCCTGGCCACTCCCAATCTGAATGGCGACTACATCTCCGACGCCTGCGCCGCGCAGGTTGGCGGACTCGGCATCGCTCCCGGAGCCAACGTAGGCGACGGCTACGCCATCTTCGAAGCCACCCACGGCACCGCTCCCAAGTATGCCGACAAAGACGTCATCAATCCCGGCTCCGTCATTCTGTCGGGCGTCATGATGTTCCGCTTCCTCGGTTGGAGCGAAGCCGCCGATCTGATCGAGCAGAGCCTCGAACGCACCATCGAACAAAAAAAAGTCACCTATGACTTCGAACGTTTGATGGAAGGCGCCACCAAAGTAAAAACCAGCGAATTCGCAACCTGCATGATCGAAAACATGACGGTTGCAGTCGCAGCGGACTGAGCATGAGTCAGTGGAGCGACGGGCGTCCTCGCCCGTCCAGATGCGCCTGGGGACGGGCGAGGACGCCCGTCGCTCCATGAACACCGGGAAACGAATTGCACCTCGAAAGGAAACTTCATGCGCAATAAAGTAACCGTAGTAGGTTCCGGAAACGTAGGCGCCACCGCTGCTCACTGGATCGCGTCGAAAGAACTCGCCGACGTCGTCCTCATCGACATCATCGAAGGCGTTCCTCAAGGCAAGGCGCTTGATCTGCTGGAGGCCATGCCGATCGAGAAGCGCGATTCCGCTGTCCTCGGCACTAACGATTACGCTGACTCCGCCAACTCAGACATTGTCGTGATCACTGCAGGAATCCCTCGCAAGCCCGGTATGAGCCGCGACGACCTCCTCAATACCAATTACAAAATCATGAATGACGTGGTCGGCAAGGTCGTGCAAAATTCGCCGAACTGCATCCTCATCATCGTCTCCAATCCTCTCGACGCCATGGCGCAGGCCGCTTACAAGATCAGCGGCTTTCCCCGCGAGCGCGTCATCGGCATGGCCGGAGTCTTGGATTCCGCCCGCTTTCGCACCTTTATTGCCGCTGAGCTCAAGGTCAGCGTCGAGAACGTAACCGCCTTCGTTCTCGGAGGACACGGCGACACTATGGTCCCGCTTCCCCGCTACTCCACCGTCGCTGGTATTCCCATCACCGAATTGATCCCGAAAGACCGCCTCGATGCCATCGTGCAGCGCACCCGAGACGGGGGCGCCGAGATCGTCAAATATCTCAAGACCGGATCGGCTTATTACGCCCCCTCGGCCGCCGCGACCGAAATGGTTGAAGCCATTCTCAAGGACAAAAAGAAGATTCTCCCCTGCGCCGCCTACCTCAACGGAGAGTACGGCATTCACGGACTTTTTGTAGGCGTCCCCGTAAAACTCGGCTCCCAGGGCATCGAGCAGATCATAGAAATCAAGCTGACGCCCGAAGAGAAAGTGGCCCTCGACAAGAGCGCCGCCGCCGTAAAAGAGCTCATTGCCGTAATCAACGTCTAGTCGAGTTGGCTTGTGTGATGGCGGGGCTATGCCCCGCCCCTTTTTATAGCAAACAAGACCCCCAAGTACGCCCACCAGCCTGCTTTCTCCCGTTGCCATCTAACGCCATTTCGGGTTAGCATTTCCTCGTAAGGCCTCAATTTCTACCCTGGAGGCTCTATGCAACGTTCCTTCTCACTGGGGTTGTGCTGCTTTGCAGTTTGCGCGCTTCTGTCAACCACCGCCCACGGCCGGAATCTAGCGGATTACCCGTTACGCGTGCATATCTTTGTCCACAATTCGAATCCTCACTACTACCACCAGACTCTGGATTGGGTCGACGGCGAGGGCCGGGCTAATCTTTTCGAGAATGGCGAGCCACGCGGCTTCGACTATGGCTACCGCTGTTCCGAGCGATTAAGGAATTCGGCAGGGTTTGAAACCTACCCGGCTCGCTGGAAGAAGCAGGATCAGACGCTGGAAATCCTGCTGCCGAAGTTGGGGAACTCCTCGGCGACGGTGTCGTGCGACCTCAAGGTCGATATGAAGGATTTCGCCTATTATCGGCGCGACGGCTCCTTGGAGACCGAACCGCCCGCAGTCTTCAAGGAATGGATGCAAAATCATCAGTACGATCCGGAGCATGGGAAGAACGAGCCAGTGCGGGTGACTCCCGAGCGACCCGCGGCAGACGCTAAACCAACCCAATGAGCCCGCCCTTCTGATTTCTCTTCCGTGGTGGCCTCAGGCTCGCTATAGTGTCTGAGGCCAGTCCACGGTGGACACTGCCACGAATGGATTTTGATCAGCTCGAAATTTTCCTGGAAGTGGCGCGTCTCTGCAGTTTCTCTCGCGCGGCGGAGAAGCGTTTCCGAACCCAGCCCGCTATCTCATCCCAGATTCGCGCCCTCGAAGAGGAAGTTGGAGCGCGCCTCCTTGATCGCTCCGGAGGCCGCGTTTCGCTCACCGCCTCCGGCAAGTTGTTTTTCAAATACGCCGAAGAAACGCTCGATCGCCGCAAGACCATCCTCAACGAAATCGCTGAAACCGAGCGCGTCCCGCGAGGCGAAATTGTCGTCGGCGCCAATGAAGGCACTTGCCTTCACATCCTGCCCGAGGTGTTCGCCCAATTCAAACGCGATTACCCCAATGTCTCCGTCAACATCAAACGGTCTGACTATGCCCGCATCCTCGAATCCATCCTCGAGAATGTAGTGGATTTTGGCGTCGTCTCTCTGCCCGTCAACGACAATCGGCTCGAAGCACAGATGATTCATCGCGATGAACTCGTTGTCATCACTGCCCCGAAACATCCGCTGGCCGCGAAAAAGAGCGTCACCGTCGCGGATGTTTCCACGTATCCCCTGGTAGTGCCGAAACTCGGCCACACCCGCGATGCCCTCGACGCTCTGTTTTATGACCACCACGTAAAACCCAAGCTGGCCATGGAACTCGATTCCAGCGAACTGCTGAAGCGCTTTGTCGCCGCCGATGTCGGCGTAGGATTTATCGCACGCTCCAATATCGAAGAGGATATTCGTGCCAAAGTTCTCGTCGCGCTCACTTTGGCCGATGCCCAAATCCGTCGCGACCTCGCCATTGTCTTCCGCAAAGACAAATCGCACAGCCGCGCCGCCAGAGCTTTCATGGAAATTGCCCTTAAGCAAAAGAATTTTTCCGCGGCTGGAGCTGGGAAGCGCGCGAAATGATCCGCGTTGCCAAGCTCGCAAGATTCAAGCGCGCCATTGTCTCGATCGCCCTCTTATCGTGCCTGCCGCTTCCCCTCGGAGTTGCTCAGCAACACCCAAATAAGTTTTCATCGGCCACCACCCCGCACAAGCTCATCGCTCTGAAGGCAATCGGCACGACGCGTTATACTGACAAAGAAATTCTCGGCGCAACCGGCTTGCAGTTTGGTCAAGATGCCGCCGACGGCGACTTCAAGGAAGCCGTGCAGCGCCTCGGCGAGAGCGGTGTGTTCACCGGTGTTGCTTATTCCTATTCCTCTACCCCTGCTGGCACCAAACTTGAATTACAGCTTGCCGATATCGACAAAAGCAAGCTCGTCCTCGCCGATTTCGACAACTTCGTCTGGTTTACCGATGAGCAACTCGTTACTGAATTGCAGCAGCGCGTTCCCCTCTTCAAGCGCTTGCTGCCCATTGCGGGCAAACTTCCGGATCATGTTTCCGAGGCGCTGCAAGCCATGCTCACCGAGAAGCACTACCCCGGCCGCGTCGATTACCTGCGTGTGGGCACGCAGACGGGAGGCCCTCTGCAGGGAATCGATTATCACGTCGAGGAAGTCGACATCACGATTCGCAGCGTCGAATTCCCCGGAGCCTCCCCGGAACAAGCATCCCTTCTCGCAACCGCGGGCCGCCATCTTACCGGCGCCCCTTATCGGCGTTCCGCGATCGCGGCAGTCGCCAACTTCGATCTGCTCCCGGTCTACCTGCAGCGCGGATACCTGAAGGCGGCGTTTGCTCCGTCCGACGCGCACCTTCTCGCCGCAACATCTTCCTCGGACGACGCGCACGAGCAAGGTTCAGCCGACATTCAGGTGGCCGCCATCATCCCCGTGACGCCCGGTAAGGTGTATGCGACCTCCGGCGTCGACTGGAAGGGGAACTCCGCCATCGCCACCGCCGAAATTGCGCCGCTTGTCCATCTGCCCAACGGACAACCCGCCGACGCCGTCAGCCTTGTTCGCGATCTGGAGAATGTCGGCAAGTTGTACCGCAGCCGCGGCTACTTTATGGCGCAGATCAGCCCCGACCCTCACTTCGATGACGAGAAGGCCACCGTGCATTACGACCTGATGGTCAGCGAGGGCGCCCTGTTCAAGATGGGGGAACTGGAGATTCAGGGCCTCGACTCGCAGTCGAAAGCGCGCCTGGTGGAGGCCTGGGCGCTCCAGGAAGGGCAACCGTACAACGCCGACTATCTCAAGAAGTTCCTCGACGCTACACGGCAACTCCTTCCCCGCGGCGGCCATTGGGGCGTCACCGTCCACGTGACACCAGACACGAGGGACAAGACCGTCGATGTCGAACTTCGCTTCCGGCAGGACTAGCAAAAAATTCGCTGCTAGCTCAGTTGTAATTTGCTTGGAAAGGCCGTGACTTCAGAGGTAGCGGCAAAACTCGACGCACGGCGGCTTTGGGAAGGGCACGAATTCCACTCGTGCCGCTTAGCTGCTGAAAAGTAGTCCGCGCTTTAGCGCCTGAGGTGAGCTGTTTGCGCCCTCGTCGACTCTTTCCGCAAACTCTTTAGCCGTGCGGCTTGCCAAGAACATCGTGTTCATGTGACTCTGAATCTACGCGCAGAAATGGTGGTGCTCAAGATTTCACAGGAAAGGAATCAAAAGGAGTGTTCAGATGAAAGTTCATCATATTGCGGCGGCTGTTCTTGGATTGCAGATGCTGGTCGGCTTGGCGGCGGTTCCCGCGCTGGCGGCCGGTAAGAGCCAGACTCTAACCGGCGAAGTGAGCGACGCCATGTGCGGAGCGAAACATGAGATGCCAGGCGATGCTGCGAACTGTACCCGTGGCTGCGTCAAGCATGGATCGAAGTATGCGCTCGTGGTTGGGGATAAGGTCTATACGCTCGAGACCTCGGATAAGGCCGCGCTCGATAAGCTGAACGATCTGGCCGGAGCCAAGGCAAAGATAACCGGTGAAATCGACGGTACCACCATCAACGTAAAGTCGGTGGCCGCGGGTTCGTAGCCCCAACGCTCAGGATGACCACTATGAACAAATTAAAAAACCGGCGGTCCAGCCGCCGGTTTCTTTTTTGCCTAGGTTTCCACTACTGTTGCTGCGTCGGGCTTTGACTATCATCGCGCCGCTTTAACGTCGGGCGATCATCGTCGCTGGTGTCGGAACCGGAGCTCGTGGAACCGCCTGAAGTCGATGCGCGGCGAAGGCTCGGTTTGTTTCCATCTTTTTCTTCAATCACCTTGTGACGGTTCTCGATCGTGGCCAACCGCGCTTTCACATCGTCAAATTCCGAGGTGGTAACGATGTACTGCGCTTTTGCCGGAAGAATCGTCGCGATCTCCTTTTGCGACGCGGCTATCCGGTCGGGCGTCTGCGGATGCGAAGCGAACGCCTTGGCGATCGTGCCCGGTTTCTTCTTCTCTTTCGCCTGAATCTTCTCAAAGAAACTGATGAACGCCTGCGGATCGTATCCCGTCTTGTACATATATTGCAGGCCGAGATAGTCCGCTTCCGCCTCGAAATTGCGCTGGAACTTCATGAACGTGAGCGGCAAAGCCAGCCCGCTCGCCTCGTAAATGCCGTAACCGATTCCCCCCCCAACGAAGATCAGAGGAATGGTCCCGATTTGCGCCCACTGCGCCCGCGTCATCTGACGAGTAGCGTGTCGTGCCGCCACGTGCGAGATTTCATGCGCCATTACGCCGGCAAGTTCCGCCTCTTCGTCCGCCGCCAAAATCAGGCCCGAGTTTACGTAGAAAAATCCGCCGGGCAGCGCGAACGCATTCACCTCATCGGAATCGATAACCTTGATGGTAAACGGAACCTTGGCGTCGGAATTCCGCACCAGATTCTGGCCAATGCGGTTGACGTACTCGTTCACCACCGGATCCTGAACCAGCTTCACGCTGTTCTCGACCTGCATCGAGTATTGCTTGCCCATCCTGATTTCGGTTTCGAGTGAATACCAGTTTCCCAGGCCGCGCCCTCCCACGTTGCGGTTGCCGATGGCATCGACATCATCCTCTTTGCCGTCGTGCTTGACCTGGCTGTCAGGCGGTTCCTGGACCGGCGCCGGTCCCTTAGGGGTCGGGTCGCCGTTGGCGCTCGCAGTCGAGTCCTGTGCCGAAGGCGAGGACTGCGAAGTGTCCTGCGGCCCGGCAGTTGAATCCTTACTAGTTTGCGACTGCGATGTTTGCGACTGTGATGTTTGCGGCTGCGCTTGAGGCGGTGCGCTTGGAGTCTGCGAGGTTTGATCCTGCGTCCACGCAGGCAAAGCTAGAAACGCCAGCAAACTCAGGGAGATCAGCGATTTACGGAACGACATGGGACACCCCGCAGAAACCCGCTCGGTTGGGACCATTATAACCCCGATAGCAAGCCCCACGCGACCAAGTTCGCTGTCTACTTGGACGCCATCCCGCCGCGGAAAGTTACCCGGCATCTCCGCAGTATGTGCCGAATGAGCCACATTGCAGGCCGCAAGGCCCGGACGACGGCAAAATGCCATTTCCGTTTTCCCGCTGCCCCGGTATATGATGGCGCGAATTTTGCCCAAGGAACCGCATCAAAGAGGAACCGCATAATGCTGAATCGCCGCAATTTTCTGTCGTCTTCAGTGGCTTCTTCCCTGGCCCTGGGCGCCACCCTCGTTTTGCCCGAAAATGCCTGGCGCGGCCGTCTCTGGGCCCAATTGGAGTCGCTGCCGTCGAAGCTCCCGGACCGCTCCCTGTTCGACGAGAATGAAGACACTTACTGGGCCGAGCTGCGCAAACAGTTCCTGATTCCAGCCGACGAGGTCTACCTGAATAACGGCACCGTCGGATCCAGCCCCGCTCCTGTGCTGCGAGCGGTGTTTGAAGGCTATGAAAAGTGCGAAAAACTCAACGAAATCGATCCCGAAGACTACCCGATCTGGGGATATGCGGCCTGGAACGAGTTTCGCGATCCGCTGGCAGCCTTCGTCGGCTGCAACCGCGACGAAATCGCGCTTCTCAGAAACGCCACCGAGGCCAATAGCTACATCGCCAATGGTTTGGGTCTGAAGCCCGGCGACGAGGTCCTGATGACCGATCAGGAGCATCCCGGAGGCGAACAGCCCTTTCAACTCAAAGCCAAGCGCTACGGCATCGTCGTGAAGAAGATCAACCTGCCCCGGCCGGTCGTCAATCCCGCCCAGGTCTTGGATCTGTTCAATGCCTACATCACGCCCCGCACCCGGGCTTTATTCTTCAGCCACATCACCACCTTCACCGGAGTGGTCTTGCCCGCCAAGCAACTGTGCGCGCTGGCCCGTGGCAAGGGAGTCATTTCCGCGGTCGATGGCGCCCACGTCCCCGGCATGATGCCCCTCAACCTGCACGACATGGGCTGCGACATGTATTCCGCCAGCCCGCACAAGTGGTTGCAAGCGCCCAAAGGTTCAGGATTTCTCTACGTCCGCGACGAGATGATCGACCGCCTCTGGAACACCATCGTCACCGAAGGTTGGGATGAGCCTAAGCTGCGCGCCGAACGATTCCAGCGTATCGGTAGTTCGAACGTGCCCGCCCTCTGGGGGTTGCGCGCCTCCATCCAACTGGCCAACGACATTGGCATGGACCGTATCGAACGCCGCCAGCGCAAACTCTGCGACTACATTTTGAGCGGCATGATCAAACGCGGCGCGCTGTCCTGGACCTCTCCCGATCCCTCGCTACGCTGCGCCATCGCGACCGTGAACGTACCGCCCATCGTTCGCATGGACCTTGAAAACTGGCTCTGGAAAGAAAAGAAAATCCGCATCAGGGGAGCCGAACCGAACAAACTGCGGCTCTCTACCCCCTATTACCTATCGAAGCAGGATATCGATCGCTTCCTCGACGCCTTCGACGAATACAAGAAGTGGAAGAGCGGAGCCTAGCTTCACTTCGAGCAGCCCATCCCGGAAGCCGACCGCGCCGTTTACACCGCAGCTATTCGCGTCCGGGACGCATGCAGGCTGGGCCTATTTCGCGCCGTTTCAACAAGTGAAGCAGCGGATCTTGCCTATTAAATGCTTTTAATGTAATCTGTCCTCCGCCAGAAGGACGCGAAAGCCATGCTACGCTTGGACTCCCGCCATCCCCCTCCCCCGCGATTCCTTCTGGCACTGGCCTCCATCGTTCTTACGCTCCTCACCCTGTCCGCAGACGCGCCGTATCTCTTCGCCCAAGCCGTCTACCTTCGCGTCAATCAAGCTGGGTACGAGGCCGGCCATAGCCCTTTTCGCGCCTATGCCATGTCCAAGTCCAGCGTGTCCAGGTTGACGACAAACTCCAACGACCCGCTCATCGGGGCGACCTTCGACGTCGTCAATTCAAAGGGCGTCATCGCGTATTCGGGCCACATCGCACCGCACGCGCTCGTCGGCACGTGGGCACACAGCAACACCGTGACCTACAGCGTCTACGCTTTGGACTTCAACGTTCCCGGCGGCGACCTCTACACCATCGCGCTGTCAGGCCCGCTGCCCCCACCGCAGGCGTCTTCGCCCGTGTTCGCCGTCGATTCCCCGGACGTGCTCTACCCTGGATTGCTGCTGAACACCTTGTTCTTTTATGAAACCGAACGCGATGGAAAGAATTTTATCCCCAATGCCCTCCGCACCTCTGCCGCACACCTGAAGGATGCGAACGCACACGTCTTTAGCACGCCGCCCCTGGACAGCGACGACTATATTGACGAGGTGCCTCCGGCGCCGCCCTTTGTCTCAGCGGGCCTCCCCAACATCGATGCCGCCGGCGGTTGGTGGGACGCTGGCGACTACGAGAAATATGTCGAGACCGTCAGCTACACCGCCGCTCTCATGGAGATCGGCGTGCGTGACTTCCCCAATCAGATGGGCGCGGGCGCTCCTTCGCATCCCCCCGCGCCTCCCGCTTCGATTTCGTACGCCGGAAGCAGCGGCTCCGGCGCGCCCTCTTCCTCCGACTTTACCGGCGAAGCCAGCTTTGGCGTCGACTGGTTGCTCAAGATGTGGGATGACAACACCAGGACGCTCTACTATCAGGTCGACAACACGCAAGACTGGGATTATTACGGCTACGGCAATCCAACCTCCGCCGCCCCGAACTGTGGTGGAACCTACGCGACTCCCTTTTGCCTGATTACCGAGTATGACGTTTGGACCTTGCCGCAGGCCGCCGATCGCTACCAGCAACCCGGCGATCCACATCCCTGCGATGCCCTGACCACGTACTACATCTGCTACCGTCCGGTTTACTTGGCGGCGCCGCCAGGTTCGCCCATCAGTCCGAATCTGGCTGGCCGCCTGGCCGCTGCCTTTGCCCTGTGCTATCAACTGCAACACATTTCGCATCCCGCACGCGCGAATCAATGCCTTCAGGATGCGGAAGACGTTTTCGCGCTCGCCGACACTTTTTATTCGGACCCGGCTCCGGCGGCCTACGGTGGCTCGTGCAGCAACTGCCTGCTGACTATTTCTCCCTTCGATGGCTACCCCGAGAACGTCTGGGACGATGACATGGAGCTCGGCGCCACCGAGCTCTATTTTGCTCTGCTATCCGCGGGTG
>Ga0074044_10001545_pt1 | contig 20720 bp, 20 predicted proteins | sample BogForMeECP23OM1_FD_94443 | JGI IMG/M metagenome (GOLD analysis project Ga0074044, IMG submission 94443) | Bog forest soil microbial communities from Calvert Island, British Columbia, Canada - Bog Forest MetaG ECP23OM1 | ecosystem: Environmental > Terrestrial > Soil > Wetlands ...
AGGCCTCCGAGCATGGCGATGAACAGCAGCATCAAGAACTCTCGCCTGCTTATAACCGGAACCCTGCTCCACCACAAGCATCAACTCAGGGACTTTTTCAACAGGTACGGGATGTTACAACAGTTCATCGTCTGGCTTTGTGGCTCTTGGCGGTCAACGCACATCAGAAAATGTGACCTGTGTCACTGACCTTGTGCCAATCATTCGTATGTATTTAGTATTCTCAGCTTCCCCGAAGAGCGGTCCGCAGCCGCATCGCCTGTGAGAGGTGGGAAGTCGTCACACGATGGAATCGTGGGTAGGAGTCTCCCATGACGATGGCAAGGATAGTCTCCGTTGCGGTGCTCTGTATCTCGTTATGCAGCGCGTTGGCGGGACAGCGCACGAAAGAGGAAGAGGCCGTCGAGAGGCGAATCACCGACACTTTGCACCAGATGTACGAGGCAGAGAGGCGGAAGGACCTCAAATTTGTCTTATCTCACCTCGCCGACGATTTTGCCGAAGTTGCAGGTAACGGAGGCGTGTATCACCGTGCGGACATCGAGGCGGAATGGTCCAACGTGGCACTGCACGACTACAAACTCTCGGACTGCGCGTTCAAGCTGATGACCCGCGATTCCGCGTACTTGAGTTGCAAGATGGAACTGGATGCGACGTACAAGGGGCAGCCATTTCCAAGCCGTCTCCGGGTGACCACTGTGTGGACTCGTCACGGAGGTGAATGGTCGATACGGTTTGAACAGGGAACGACAATCGTCGAACCGTCGAATAGCAAGTAGGGAAATTCCTCACCTCCATTCAAATTTCCGCAAAAGTGTCGAAATCAGGCGTTAGCGCTCAAAACCCCCGGTTGCTGCGTCAATGACTGTAATCGGGGATATTACGTCAACTATTCGGGCTGTCGCCTTCGCTCTGCACTACGGCGTGACCGAGATGACGAAGGTCAGCTCCTGATCTTCGTAGCGGCCGGTAACCTCCCAGCATCCAGGGGTCGGAAACTGGAGGTTAACGCTCAAAGAGGGGTGCTCTTCTAACCAACTACTGTAGGGGTTTCCGTCCGAAACAATGCCTCGATACTTGGCCGGTTTCGTTTAGCGAAAACGAACAGCCCGGCTGCAGTTCAGCCGATGTGTGATGCTATCGGGACCCAGCCGGTCAAACGGTACCTGATCGCTAACGCAACCAGGCGTTAGCACTCAAAACCCCTTATAACCCTCACCATTTGGCTTGCCAGCGTTCCCGCGCTGGCCGATTGAGCGCAACCGCTTCCGTCCTGTCCCAAGCCTGAAAAAACCTTTTGTGCTCAATGACCGCTTGTCACATCTCGTTGTGCTATCAAACAGTTCAGAGCCTTGTCTGAGACTTGAGGAAAAGTTTTCACGCCACCATAACTTCCCGTTCACATGCCTCTGTTATTTATTGCCGGGAAGCATTCCCTTGCCGGCTCGCCACCGCTCTAGCGGTGACGTGGTAATACCGGCGAAAACCGCACGAGCATTGAGCTTTTGATCATGACCATCCCAGAGAGGAACAGAATATGAATATCAAAGAATGGGCAAAGGCCAGTTGGGCTTCCCTGACGATCGCTGCGTTGATGATGCAGCCGCTCCCCACGCTGGCGGAAAACCCAAAGAGTAATGGGGTTGCCAGCCAGAAGATTGTCGAAATCGCACCGAGATCAAGCGCTGAAGTCGCGCGCTTCACGCACAGCCCGGAGAGCGAGCCGAGTCTCACCCACGCTCAGAAACTCGCTCTGCTCCAGCAGAACATCAAATACGTCTTCGTTCTTTTCCAGGAGAACCGGTCCTTTGACTTCCACTTCGGCACCTATCCCGGGGCTCGGGGACTATTTTCCCAGTCTGCAAGCCAGACGCCTGGCTTTGTCCAACCGATCGTCTTGACGAACGGCACGGTCGGCACCATCTCCCCATTCCTGATGCCTCAATCGATCAAAAACATCAATGGCCAGACAGTGAACCTCTATCCGGAGGACACGGACTCGGTCAATCACGGCCATACGGCTATCGATGCCAAGCTGGATCTCACTGGCAGCTACGTCGCTCAGAATGACCGCTATGCCTTCACAGAAGAAGGCCTGTCTGGAACACTGACGTGCACTTCAGAGACGTCGTGCACTTACAGCGGAGCGGCACCGACCGAACAGCAGGTGCAGAAGGGCGAACTGGTGGTCAGCCATATTGACTGCAATACCATTCCATTTCTTTGGAACTATGCAGATCGCTTCACGATTTTCGATAACTTCTTTGACACGATAATCGGGCCTTCGACGCCAAATGCCCTCGCGATGCTCTCCGGCCAGTCGGGAGTTACACAGTGGATTAAACACCCCGCATTGGGCAGCAATGTCAACACCACAAATGCGCAACTGCCGGTTACCGGCGATCCACAACCTTTTTGGGGATCCGCTCTGGATCCCACACCCGCAGGTCATCGGCAGCCTACCGAGAGTGGTGGCGCTCCCAGCACCAACCCGGCTTCCAACCAGACGTATGCCAGTCTGGCCCTCTCTTTTATGGGAAACCAGATTGAAAGCATCACGTCTGCCGACTTGAACCCCGCTTTCGATCTTCTGGACGTGCAACGCGACATCGAAAAGATCGCCGGCACCGTAAACGGGCCGGTACCTTGGGCCTGGTACGAGCTAGGCTATGATCACGAGCCGACCGACCCTCCCGGCGTAACCACCAATGTCGACTACATCGCCCATCACGATGCCCCACAATACTTCGGCTATGAGGCCAACAACCCGAACGAGACCGCGGCCCACATGAAGGGCCTCGGCGACTTCTTCACCGCCCTTAACGCAACCGCCCTGCCCGGCACCGGAACCGGCGGAGTCTATTACGTCCGCGGCGGATATGGCAACCTCGATGGCCTCATTCCTCGCGACCCCAGCCCGGCGGTCCAGGCCGCTTTCCAGGGCAACGACGATCACCCAGGCTACTCCGACGCGCAGATCAGCGAAGCCCTTCTGGGCGACACGATCAACGCGATCGCCAACAGCCCCTATTGGGCGCAGAGCGCCATTATCATCACCTACGATGAGACCGATGGCCTCTACGATCATACGCAACCGAATATTCGTTCCTGGGACCCTCTTGGACTCTCTCTCAGTCAGGGTCCACGCATTCCCGCGATCGTGATCTCGCCGTACGGCGTAGTCCACGGAATTTCCCATGAAGCTACCGAACATGGCTCAATCATCAAATTCATCGACGAGCTCTTTAACCTGATCCCGCTTGCCAGTCTTCCCGACGAATCCAAGGCTCGCGCTGAGGGCGAGAAGACTTACGGGCAAAAATACCTGGGGCCCTCCGACGGCAGCACTCCGGGCGTCGGTGACATGTTCACCGCCTTTGACAATGGCCGCTTAACTGGTCAGACCACGCCCTTGGCAGCGTCGTACGCGATGATTCCGCAGTCTGAATTTAGCCTGCCCCACTACGGTGGGCAAGGCTGTCGCGTTTTGCAGATCACTCCAACCGACGTCGTCAGCGGTGGAGTGATTGATCCGGCACCACAGGATGTCAATCCCCGTCCCAGCACCAACCCGGGCGAACCATACCTGGGCGGCTGGCCGACGAACTAGGGATCTTCTCAACCCCTTGCTCCGGCGATCGGATTTTCTCTCCGATCGCCGGATTTTTCGGTGTGCTAGCTAATGATCTTTAGAGAAACAAGAGCCGCATGAGCAAAATTTCCGCACTTCTATTTTCAATGGCATGGCTGATAATCGGAACCGCCGCGACGGCCCAGGCCGGCGCCACGCTTGATCGCATCAAGGCCGCCGGTTCACTCCCCTGCGGAATGAACATCGAAGAACCTGAATATTCCACTCAAGACGCGCATGGGAACCATATCGTTTTCGACGCGGACATCTGTAAGGCAGTAGCGGTCGCTCTGCTCGGCCGAAATGCCAAGTTCACCATCAAGTCGTTCCGCGACGAGCAGGACGCACTGAAAGCCCTCAAATCCGACGAGATCGCGCTTCTCGCCACGGGAACTCCTAATTACCTTAATACCGCCAACACGGGCTTGGGCTTTGCGCGCCCTATTTTCTATGACTACCAGGCCTTTTTCGTGAATAACACCATGGGAATCACTTCTCCGAAGGATCTTGCCGGGAAGAAGATCTGTTTCCTCGGCGGCACCGAGATCGAGACTCAGCTCACGAGTTACATGCAGCGTGAGAAGATCAAGTTTCTGCCCTTTCCCTTTCAGGAAGAAGGCGAGATGGAAGCGGCATTGGTCACTCGCAACTGCGCCGCCATCACTGCCGACGTCTCGCAACTGGGCTACGAGCGACTCGGCTTCAAGAGCGTGGCCAAGAATTTTGAAATCCTGCCGGACGTGATCGCCAAAGACCCGTTGGCACCGACCTATACCCTCGACGACCCGCAGTGGGCCACCATTGTCAACTGGACGGTCGAAGCCTTGATCCAAGCCGAGGAGAGCGGGGTGACGCAGGCGAATCTCGATGAGATGAAGAAAAGCGACGATGAAGTGGTCCGGCGTCTGCTCGGCGTCCATCGCGGCTACGGTCAATTTGTCGGACTCGACGATGCCTGGGCGGCCCGAGTCATCGAGGCTGTCGGCAATTACGGCGAGATGTACGAGCGCGACCTCGGATCAGGATCGGTGATGAAGCTGCCCCGCGGCGCAAACAAGCTGTGGACGCAGGGCGGGCTCATGTACGCCCTCCCGATCCGCTAAAAATCTCTTCCAGAGCTCCCTTAGTCGTGCGCCGCTTCCCCTTGACCGCAACCTCCCCGCTATCGTAGCCTCGCGTGCGAAGCGGTGGCATTCGTCGTTTGCCGTTGCGCCCTAAGGAGGCTGCACATGGTTCCTCTCGCTGCTCTTTGGCTCCCCATCCTGCTGTCGGCGGTTATCGTCTTCGTGGCCAGCTCCATCATGCACATGCTGCTGCCCTATCATCGCAACGACTACCGCCAACTCCCCGACGAGGACAAGGTCCTCGCTGCGTTGCGCGCCGCTGCCGTCAAGCGCGGGCTTTATGTCTTCCCCTATTGCACCCACAAGGACATGAAGTCGCCCGCCCTGATCGAAAAGCAAAAGCAGGGACCAGTCGGGTTCATGACCATCGTTTCGAGCGGCCCGCCCGCTATGCCAAAGTTCCTGATCCAGTGGTTTGTGTATTGCCTCTTGATCGGATTCTTCGTCGCCTATCTCACCGGACACACGATTGCGCCCGGTGCAAACTATCTGGTCGTTTTCCGCGTCGTCGGGACCGCCGCGTTTCTCGCCTACGGTCTGGGAAACCTGAGCAACGGCATTTGGAAGGGCCAGCCCTGGTCGTCAGTTGTCAAGGAAGTCATCGACGGCCTCGTCTACGGTTCACTGACCGCAGGCACTTTCGGATGGCTTTGGCCGCGATAGAGGTGCGTTCACACGCCAATGCCCGAGCCCAACAGGCTGTAGAGCAGGATGGCGAGCACGATCAATGTGAAGGCTACGTACATGCGATCGCGCTCCATGGCGAATCCCACGATGGAAAAGGCTACGCGGGCGATGGGAGTGGCGATGAGGAGGAGCAATCCGAGTTGGATCAAGCCTCGGCCTCGGCCGTTGATTACGCTCTGGATGACTCCGCGGATGGTGCGGAAGTCGGAGGGCTCGCCGAGAAAGACGCGGTAATTGGCGGGTTCGTGCGCGTGGCGGGAAAGGTAGATGCACCCTCCCAAAAGAACGACAGCCGCCGAGAGCAGGACTCCGGAGCGAAGCAGGTTGCCGAGGATGAGTTCCATGCGGCGATCGTCCCATGGTTGCGACTGGGATCGAGGTTGGAGCGGATGCGGTTGAGGAACGGGCGCTTGAGCGGCGGGTGTCAAATTTTTCCCCAAAGTCCCTTGTAGAGCATTTGCAGGCCGAGAACGAGAATCACCAGGCTGAAAACGAGGCGGAGCGATTTCGTCTCAGCTTTGACCAGGATGCGGGTGCCCAGTAACGAGCCGGCCAGGACTCCCAGCATGACGGGCATGGCGAGACCGGGATCGACGTATCCGCGACTGAGGTAGACGCCGGCGCTGGCGGCGGCGGTCACGCCAATCATGAAGTTGCTGGTGGTGGTGGAAACTTTGAAGGGGATCCGCATAGCCTGATCCATGGCGAGCACTTTGACGGCGCCCGAGCCGATGCCAAGTAATCCGGAAAGCGCGCCGGCCCCGAACATCAGGCTAAAGCCGGTGGGAACGTGTTGCACGTTGTAACTGCGCGGGCCTTCCAGGTCGGGAAAACTGCCATTCATCCGCAGCCGGGTGGCGAGCGGATCTGGCGGCAGGTTGCGTTGGTCCAGCGGGCGCGGCTTGCGGGAAAGAAACGCCGAGTAGAGCAGCATGGCGCCGAAGATGATCGCCAAGGCGCTGGTTGGAATCCGGGTCGCGAGGAAAGCTCCGAGCAACGCGCCAAACGTGGTGGCAATCTCCAGGAACATGCCGATGCGAATGTTGGAGAATCCCTCTTTCACGTACGCGGCCGCGGCGCCCGAGGAGGTCGCGATCACGGAGACCAGTGAGGCTCCGATGGCATAGCGGATATCCACGCGGAAGAGGAGGGTAAGCAACGGTACCAGGACGACCCCACCACCGAGGCCGGTAAGCGATCCAAGAAGTCCCGCGACGAAGGAGACGGTCGCGACGACGGCGGTGAATTCCAGGACGTTCATTTGAATTTCTTATTAGGGTAACATTTCTTGTTTATCGAAAGATCAGATGGCAGGGATTGGATGGCAGGGCTGGAGAGTGGCGGCGCGGAAATTCAGGGGGCTTGGTGCCAAGCCCGCCACTGATATGGCGGGCTTTTCAGCTCTAAAACTTTTGCAGTTCGAGATTGGCGGGCAAGAATGTCCGCGCTACACATTCACTGGTTGACCCAAATCACTGGTTGACCCAAACAACGCGGGATTTTTTCACCTGCGCGTGCTGCTTCCTGAGTTCGCGGGCAGCGGTACCGAGGGAAACGGCCTCGGCCTGCGGGAAATCCGAAGCCGGCCTTTCTCCCTGGGCGGAGGCGTAACTCCCCGAGCCGAGGATGCTGTGTTCCTGGGACATGGGCGCGTAATCTGCGTGCGCCGGATGACTCGGCGACTCGTAGATCACCGGATCGGCGTTGCGGCTCGCGCCGATGGTGTAGTTCTGCGCAAATAGCGCGGTGGTAGAGAGTAAGCAGAGCACAAACAGAATCTTTTTCATCGCAGGGTCTCCCAATTGCGGAGAAAGCGAGGGAGCATCCGCGCCAAATCTGCGGATGTGGGCTCCTCCAGGCATGATAGGAGCAAGCCCCGTACCAAACTTTGACGGGGTAAAATGACGGCTTACAGGGCTTTGCGGGGGGTGGGGGCAATTCTTTGCACATTTGTGGAAGCATCTGGAATAGGCACATAGGGCGGCTGAAACGCAGCCTATGCAGGGGATAGGGACTTTCTTCCGAACACGATCGGGGTGAAAAATATGAGGATGCGAACAGAGGTACGACTCTCCTTAATCTTGCTGGCAACCACCATGGCATTGGCAGCGGTGTCGGCCGGCGCGGACTACAAGGTCGTCAAGACGTGGAAGCTGGGCGGCGACGGTGGATGGGATTACCTGACGGCGGACAGCGTTGGCCATCGTTTGTTCATTGCGCGAGCCACGCGGGTAATGGTCATTGACACCGAGTCGGGCAAGCAGGTCGGCGAAATTCCGGAGACGGCAGGCGTGCATGGGATAGCGCTGGATCCGGAGATCGGACGCGGATTTACCAGCAATGGCCGCGAAGATACGGTGAGCGTGTTCGATCTGAAGTCGTTGGCGGTCGAAAAAAAGATCAAGGTAGGCAGCGGGCCCGACGCGATTTTGTACGACCCATTTTCGAAGCGCGTGTTTACCTTTAACGGCAAAGGCCACGACACGACCGCCGTGGACGCGTCCAAGGGCGAGGTGGTGGGCCAGATCGAACTGGGCGGGAAGCCGGAATTCTCCGCAACCGATGAAAAGGGGACAGTGTTCGTGAATATTGAAGACACGTCAGAGTTAGTGGCGTTCGATCCGCAGAAGCTGACGGTCAAAGCACGTTGGAAGCTGACGGACTGCGAAGAGCCAACCGGGCTGGCAATCGACCGGAAAAACCGGCGTCTGTTTGCCGGCTGTGGCGGCAACAAGAAGATGGCGGTGGTGGATGCGGACAGCGGGAAGGTGGTGGCGAGTCCCGCCATCGGAGAGGGATGCGATGCGACCGGGTTCGATGCTGATCGCGGCCTAGCATTTGCGTCGGCGGGAGACGGCACCATCACTGTGATTAAGGAAGACGGCGGTGACAAGTTCAGCGTGGCGCAGACGGTGACGACCCAGAAGGGGGCACGCACCATGGCGGTCGATGCGGAAACGCATCGGCTTTTCACCGTAACGGCAAACGTGGGACCGCGGCCCGAGAGAAAGGTAGAGCCGGATTCGTTCGTAGTGCTGGTGGTGGAGGCAGCACATTAGCAAAGCGGCAAAAGGTTCGTATCAGGGCATCGCTTTAGCGATGCCGAAGCTTTTTCAGGTCAGACGCCCCTTGAGGGGCCGCACGGCCTATGGAACACTCCTTTGGTAACCTTTCCGTTCATGCCCCTGTAACAGTTCGCCGTTTACAATATATGTAAGCCAAATGAAATGTGGGGTGTAAGCAGTGGATAGTGTAACCAGAACTCGTGAACGGCAAAGACTGATGTTGGAATTGCTGGAGAGAAAAATACGGCTGCGCGCGCGCCAGCTTTACGATGAGCGTGGACAGTCGGAAGGACAAGAACTCGAGGACTGGGTGAGAGCCGAGTCGGAAGTTCTGAAATCGAGCATTCTTGCGCCGCTGTGGAACGCTGCCCGCCAGGAGCGGGAACCTGTGGGAGTATAGAGCGGAAAGTATAGAGTAAACAATAGAAGCGGAGAGTCGAAAATGTCGCCGAACTGATCTTGGCGACGCGCTTCGAGCCGTTCACCAACCTCCGAACGGCGAATCTCAAAAATCTTGCTGCTACCTGGAAGTTCGCAGCCGAAGCGGCGCGAGCGACAGGCTGAGCACCGTACCGTGCCTTCGGCGAGCCAGCTTGGCGTTTGCGGAACGAATCTGTTAGCTTTCAGCCTTAGCGTGTGGCGGAAATCTTTGCGGAGGATACTCTTGCGATCTAACCAACAATGGCTGGGCATGTTTTTTTGTCTGGTATTTGCCGTCTCGATGCAGGCGCAACAACCTTCGCCAGCGGATGACGCCACGCGGCGGCTGGCTCTAGACATTTTCAAACAATTGATCGAGATCAATACGACGGACTCCGTGGGCAGTGTAACCTCTGCCGCGGAAGCGATGGCACAGCGTTTTCGCGACGCCGGATTCCCGGAAAGTGACATTCAAGTGATCGGCCCGAATGACCGGAAGAAAAACGTCGTGGTGCGGTTGCATGGATCGGGCAAGCACAAGCCAGTCCTGCTGATCGGACATCTCGACGTGGTGGAAGCGCGGCGCGAGGACTGGACAACCGATCCTTTTCAGTTCATCGAGAAAGACGGATATTACTACGGGCGCGGTACCAGCGATATGAAGGATGGCGACGCGATCATGTCGGCCACGCTGATCCGTATGAAGAAAGAAGGATACGTCCCCAGCCGCGACATCATTCTCGCAATGACTGCGGATGAAGAAGGCGGCACCTCAAATGGAGTGGATTGGCTGATCAAGAACCATCGCGAACTGATCGATGCCGAGTTCGTGCTCAATCACGACGGCGGCGGCGTGCTGGCCGATCACGGCAAGCCGGTGATGATGGAGGTGAACGCCACCGAAAAACTATACGGCGACTTCGTGCTGACGGCGACCAACCCGGGCGGACACAGCTCGCTGCCCAGGCCGGAGAATGCGATCTACGAACTGGCCGATGCGCTCACCCGGATCGCGGACTACCAGTTTCCATTCGAGCTGAACCCCATCACGCGCGCCTATTACGAACGGCAGGTGACGATGGCGACAGGGCAACGGGCGGCGGATCTGAAGGCGATGCTGAAGAATCCTCCCGACCTGAGGGCGGTAGCGCGACTGTCAAAGGATCCGCTGGACAACTCGACCATGCACACGACGTGTGTGGCAACGCGGTTAAGTGGAGGCCATGCCAACAACGCGCTGCCGCAGATGGCGCAGGCCAACATCAACTGCCGCATCGAGCCCGGACACACGCTCGAGGAAATCCGGCTGACGCTGGAGAAAGTAGTGGCCGATCCTCGTATCGACACCCCTCGAATCGACGCCCCAAAAATAAAAGTGCAGTTCCGCGAGAACACCGGCGTGCTGATGGATCACGGCTCCGACCGGCATAGTTACGTGCCGCCGGCTCCGCGGAAAGAAGTGTTCGATCCGCTGGACAAAGTCGTGGCACAAATGTGGCCGGGGATTCCGGTTCTTCCGAACATGAGCACAGGAGCGTCGGATGGCGTGTACACAAATGCCGCCGGGATGCCGACGTATTGCGTGTCGGGCGAACAGTATGAACGGGACGACATCCGGGCGCATGGAAAAGATGAGCGGATCGGAATCGAGTCGTTTGCCCGGGGCGTGGATTTCTATTACGTGTTTTTGAAGGGAGTCACGGCGGAGTAGGCCGATACGCAGCCTCTCCCATCTTTGACAGCGGCAGCAATCCCAATGCGGCCATCACGTTCAAGCCATTGGTACGCGTCAGCTGGCCCGGCCGCATGCGATAGTCAAACAGCATCTGGCCGTTCTCATAGTGTTCTTCAAAATGCACATTGATCGCCCGACCGTCAAGAGCTTTGACCACCTCGGTAAGAGCTAGGTCGTGCGTCGTTACAACGCCAATCGCGCCCCTCTCTGCCAAATGGCGGATAACCGCTGTTGCGCCGAACAAGCGATCGTTCGAGTTCGTCCCACCTAATACCTCGTCCAATAGGAAGAGGATCTCATTGGTGTGCGACAGAGTAAGTATCCACTTAAGGCGTTCTACTTCGGCCTGGAACCGCGATTTGGCTTGCAGGAGAGAATCATGGATTCCTATTGAACATCCGATCTGTAAAGGCGAAATCTCGAGCCTGGCGGCGCGCACAGGAGCTCCTGCCAGTGCCAAAACGGAGTTCACGCCGACTGCGCGCAGCAGCGTGCTCTTGCCTGACATGTTCGAACCGCTGACCATGATCAGTTGTATCCCTTGAGCGTCGAGCCGGAGGTCGCATCGAACGCAGGTCTGGCGATCGAGTAACGGATGCCCCAGCGCCTCGGCTTGAAACATCGGAGAGGACTGGGGTTTGAAGATCGCGAAAGTATGATCTGGATTCTCGTAAGAATACCGGGCGAAGCAGAGTATTGCCTCGAACTGGCCGAGCGCTTCCAGCCACTGGGCCAATCCTCCCCGGTTTCTCTGCCGCCAGCGCTCAATGAGAATTGCAAGGTTGGTTCCCCACAGAAGCGGCGAGGCAAGGAGAGCAAAGTACTCACTCTGGCGAAGATTCAGAAGCGAGGCCCACAAACTCAATACTCGAATTTGTTCCGAGGGACGGCCCGACGAAGCCGTGAGTTGTGACTGCATATCTTGGAGCCACGGACACTGGAAACGTGCCGTCTCCAGTTGATCCAGCAAGGGAGCGAGAAGCGCCAGCTCGAAACAAGGCAGCACGATGTTCGCGGCTGTCAGCTTCGTCTTCTTCAGAAGGAGAGCCGCCACCAGTGCTTCGAGCGCAAGTGGAACGGCGAAAGCCCAGAGCCAGCTATGGCCAAAGACCCCGACTCCGGCAACTACGCACAGGACGATTAGACAAATTGGCAAGGCGATCGCGAGCGCATGCGCATACAACGGGCAAGTTATAGCCGGGGCGTCGACCCAGTCGCGGACTGAGGAACCGCCTTGATCTAACGCCCGACTTTCGACCGACGCCCAGGTCTCTTGCAAATCAAGCTTGTCGCGAAGTTCGGCAACCGCTACCTGTCGCTCTTTGGCCTCGCCGAATTCCGCTGGATTGAGCAACCAGTTTGCGAGCATCGCTTGACCGATGCCGGTCCTAGCCGTACAGAGCAGTTCGAAAAGAGATCCTTCGCCAAACAGATCCAGATCGGCAGCGTAGGGATGACTCTCGGGCCGGAGATTTGCGCCACCAATCCCTCGTCCTTGCCACTGGTGGTGGAAGCGCCCCAAGCCGAGCTCGTAAAAGCTCACGATCCTCTGCGTGCGGCTATGGAGGCGAGCATTCTTGGTCAGCGATTGAATGATGGAGAGACCTGCTACCGAAGGCGGCAGAATCCAAAGTGTCGAAACTAACGGCGATGAAAGCGCTGCCCAAGTAACAACGATGCCAGCGAGGGCGGCTAGGATCAGGTATGTCCACAAGCGCCAATGCAGGGCCCTGATGCCCGCAAGCTGCCGTTGTCGTTCGCCTAAACGGCGGGTGTATTCACTCTCAGGGATTTCGTGCACACTGTTAGTCAAAGCTTCGCGTCCCGCGAATTCAGAAGTATTCATAGACACACCGTCTCCCTACAAGCCGAGGAGCCTGATTTTGTGTACCTGGAAAACAGAAGGCAAAGACCGTGCAACTAGCCGCCAATGCTTCAGTTCAAGAGGGCTACAACGAGGAAGTGGGTGGAGGACGCTGAAAGAGAGGAGAGAGACTCGGTTCATTCTGAAGCACGACGGTCGTCCGTAATCGCTCTGCCCATCGCTGATCGACGGTCAGCGGGAAGTACGAGGCTGGAAGCGCATGAAGGCAGGCGGCTATCACTCTGCAGATATTCGCCGAGTGCACGACGACGAATGCAAGCAGGCACGCAACCGCCAGGGTGACAATCAGTTTGAAGAGACCACCGAGCAGGAGCGGGCGGAAGTCCACTGTGCAAAAAACAAAAAGACAGTAAGCGGCATTCCAGAAAATTTGACTGTGGCGATACTGGCCCATGCGTGCCCCTGAGTTTTCAAGTATACAGCTGCCTAATCCGATTTCGAAGATTGTGTCCGGGTCCGGTGGAGTGAAACGTCACCGATGGTGAGATGAGGTGTTACCCTTGGCTCTTCTCATGCCTCGGAAACATATCCTTCGTTTCCTCGAAGGAGGAGACCGACGAATGATTGGCCGCTCTAACCAAGTGGCGGCACTGGTGTCTAATAATCCGGAACTTTTCTCTGAGTTGATTAGCGGTTTGTGGTCGGAAGATCCGCTGGTTCGAATGCGGGCCGCGGATGCGGCGGAGAAAGTCACGCGGAAGAACCGTGAGTTACTCATACCTTTCAAAAGAGAACTGCTAGACCTGATGTCCGAGACTGAACAACAAGAACTACGGTGGCATTTGGCGGTCATGGTTCCGGGGCTCCGGCTGAACGCCAAAGAACGGCAAATCGCTATCTCTTCATTGAACCGTTATCTGGAAGACCGCAGTTCCATTGTTAGGACCTTCGCTCTTCAAGGGCTGGCTGACTTGGCGCAGGATGACCCGAGCTTCCGGCCTAGAGTGATAGAGACTCTTCGCGAAGCAGCTCGAAGCGGCACGCCTGCGATGAAAGCTCGCAGTCGAAGGTTGCTGCTTCGGCTGGAGCGTTGATTGGTCAGTCCTCGGATCCTGAGCGAGATCGAGGGAAAAACGACGCTCCCAACCAGATATTGACATTCGCCAACCATTCGCCTATGCTCCCGGCATGGCGATCACGCGGCGTCAACGCGAGCTGTATGACTTCATTTCGCGCTTTGTGGCGGAGAAGCAATACTCCCCTTCGTTTGAAGAGATCAAGGAAGCCATGGGGCTGAATTCTTTAGCCACAGTGCACAAACACGTCACCAATCTGGAGAAGAAAGGGCTGCTGACGCGGGATTACAACCGCAGCCGCTCGATTGATCTGCTGCCGCCAAAGGGAAAGTTGAAGCAGTCGATGGCGGTGAACACGGCAGTGGTGCTGCCGCTGGTGGGCAGGATTGCGGCGGGGCGTCCGATTGAGGCGGTAGAGCACAATGAAACCATCTCGCTCGCCGATTTTGTGCGTTCCAAGGACGTTTTCGTGCTCGAAGTGCGCGGCGAATCCATGCAGGACGAAGCGATTCTTGATGGCGACTTCGTGCTGGTCGAAAAAACGAAAACCGCGCACAACGGCGACATTGTGGTGGCCCTGCTCGATTCGACCGACGCGACGTTGAAGCGCTTCTTTCGCGAGGGCGAGAACATTCGTCTGCAGCCTTCGAACGCGGCCATGATGCCGATCATTGTACCCGCGGCGTCAGTCGAGATTCAGGGCCGGGTGATTGGCGTGCTGCGGAAGTACTGACAACGCAGAAAAGGACGGGCGAGGACGCCCGTCCCTCCACAAACTTCTCCCGCTTAGCCTAGCTCTCTTTACCCAGCTCTGTTAACCCAGGTGGCGATCCAAGGCTTTCTGAATGTCGTCTTTGGAGCGGTAGCCCACGAGCTGCTCCACGACCTGGCCGTTCTTGAAAACGAGCAAGGTAGGAATGCCGGTGACTTTGTAGCGCATGGGCGTGGCGCCGTTGCGGTCGACGTCCATTTTGCCGAATGTGACTTTACCCTGATATTCGCCGGCGAGCTCTTCAACGATCGGAGCGATCGCGCGGCAGGGACCGCACCAGGCGGCCCAGAAATCGACCAGCACGGGCTTATCGGACTTCAATACATCGGAATCAAAATTAGCGTCGGTGACTTCGACGGTGGCGTTGCTTGCCATTCATCCTCCAGAATTCTAAGTTCCCGCAGGCTGGACCGTTTGATCCAGCAAGGCAGGACTTCTATCGTAGCACTGTAGCACCTCTGGTTAGATGCTCTGCAAGGGTGGAAGTCGCAGGGGCGGGCGGGAGTGGGGATACAGGGGCGGAGCGCCGTAGAATGGCGGTTTGGGGAATTACCGTTTGGAATCCGGGTCTCGCATCATGCCTAGCGATCTCGACAATCTCCGCGTAGTGCTGGTGGCAGCGCGCAATCCGCTGAATATTGGGGCGGCAGCGCGCGCCATGAGTAATTTTGGCGTCCGGCGATTGCGGGTGGTGAATCCCTACGAAGTGGCATTTCAAGAGGCGCGGTCGGCGGTGGGTGCAGCGGGGTTGCTGGCGAAGGCGGAACAGTTTGAGAACGTAGCCGAGGCGGTCGCGGACTGCCGGCTGGTGGTGGGAACGACAGTCGCGGGGCGGCGCGAGCTGCAACATCGGTTGCTGCGGCTGGAGGAGGGCGGGCGCGCGATCAAGCGGCAACTGAAGACGGGACCAGTCGCATTGCTGTTCGGCTCGGAACGGGTGGGGCTATCGAATCAGGAGATGAGCCACTGCCATTGGATGATGCGGATTCCGACGCGAGAAGAGCACGGTTCGATGAATCTGGGGCAGGCGGTCGCGGTCTGCCTGTACGAACTGGTGCGAGGACGGAAAACAGCGCCGATAAAGACTGCGCCCGCGCAGAAGGAAAAGACTCCCGCCAAGTCCGGAGACGTGGAGCGGCTGACGCGGGTGCTGCTTGAGGTTCTCCGGGTCAGCGGATACGTGAAGCCGCGGACAGTGGCGGCTGAAGAAAAGTTGCGGCGATTGGTCCGGCGCATGAAGTTGAACGCCAATGACGCAGAGGTATGGCTGGGAATGCTGCGGCAGATCGCGTGGAAGCTGGGTGCGAACGAAAAGAGCGACGAAAAAGTCTGAACAAGTGTAGTTGTCAAGTGTCAATTGTCCGCCCCACAAATGTCGTCCCAGGACAACCCCGGAGGCTTCCTCTCAAATCAAACGAATTGCGCGCTAACGCTTGCCACTTCCGGGAGTCGAATTAACAGTGGCTGGGGCTGATTGGCGTTCGCGGAAATTCGTTGCCGGACATTCCGTCCCTTGCCGACCTCGAGGTGGCGACATGCGCATGCTGCTGGACACCTTCGCGCAAACCTTACAAACTCTCTGGGCGCATAAGCTGCGATCCTTTCTCACCATGTTTGGGATCGCCTGGGGCGTAGGTTCGCTGCTGCTGCTGGCCGGAGTAGGCGAAGGCTTCCGTAACGGCAACCGCAAGCAACTGGAAACCTTCGGCAAGAACATCATCTTCTTTTTCGGCGGACGCGCGCCGGCGGTCGAGGGCAGTTTCAACTCGATGAGGTGGTTCAACCTCACCTATGACGATTACCTCGCCATCAAGAGCGAATCGAAGCTTGCCATCAACATTTCGCCGCTGATCGCGCGCGACGACATTCGGGCGGTCAGCGATTACACCAGCACCAACGGCCAGGTCTCGGGCGTGCCGCCGATCTACAGCCAGGTGCGGACGATTCCGCTGGCGGTGGGGCGTTGGATCAATGACGACGACAACGAGCAGCGGCGGCGGGTGTGCATTCTGGGGCGGGAGATGACGCGCAATATGTTTCCGGGACGTCCTGCCGTGGGCAACACCATCCTGCTCAACGGTGTTCGTTTCCAGGTGATCGGCGTGCTCTCGATGATCGGACACGAGGAGCAAAACGCCACTAACATTCGCATTTTTGTTCCGTTCAACACCATGCGCGAGTTGTTTCCGTTGACCGGCGACAACTCGAAAGAGGGCAATGCGATTTCGTTCATCAATTATCAGCCGCGCAGCTTCGAAGAGAACGAAGTCGCCAAGGATGAGCTGCACCGAATCGTAGCCCGCAATCATGGCGGCTTCGATCCGAAGGGCATCGATATCTGGGAAGAATGGGACACGGTCAAGAACCAGAAGACCATGGGCAAAATTTTCACGGCCATGGATTGGTTCCTGGGCGGAGTTGGACTGGTGACGCTGGCGCTGGGCGCAATTGGCATCGTGAACATCATGCTGGTGGCGGTCACGGAACGCACGCGGGAGATCGGCTTGCGCAAAGCCGTGGGTGCAACCCACCGCAACATCCTGTTCCAGTTTTTTCTGGAGGGGGCATTTCTGACGCTGCTGAGCGGCGCAATCGGAGTCGGCGGCGCGATGCTCGTCATCCACCTGCTCTCGGGAGTGCACCTGCCGCCGGGCTTCGATACCCCGCGGATCGTTCCCGCATCTGCCATCGGCGCCGTACTGTCGCTGGCGCTGGCGGGCATAACGGCCGGACTGTATCCAGCGCGCAAAGCGGCAATGCTGGAACCGGTGGAGGCCCTGCGCCAGGAGTAACAGTGGAGCAACGGCTCTCCACCAGCAAGTGAGGAACAAAGCCATGACCAATGATCTGCTGAAAGAAGCTTACGGCGCGATGCAGTACAATCGCCGCCGCACCACCTTGACGATGCTGGGAATGGCTTGGGGGATTGCTACCGTGGTCATCCTGCTGGCCTTCGGCTCGGGATTCGAACGCGCCATCGACATGATCTTCAGTTCCTGGGGAACCGACGTGATCGGAGCGTTCCCGGGACGAACGTCCCTGCAGGCGGGCGGTGCGAAGGCGGGAAGCGAAGTACGACTCAAGCTGGCCGATGTGGACTACGTCCGCAACGAAGTGCCGATGGTGAAAGGGGTCACTCCGATTTTCGACAAGCAGAACGTGACCATTCAGCACGACACACGCACCTTCACCAATCTTTTTCTCACTGGCGTGTATCCCGTGTATCAGCGCATACGCGGCTTCGACGTGGCCACCGGCCGCGGCCTGAGCGAGCAGGATCAGTTGGAGCACGGCCGCGTGGCGGTTATCGGCGACGAGGCGAAGCGGAGACTGTTCTCCGGCGAGCAAGCTTTGGGACAAAGCATCCGGATCAACGGCGTGAGCTTCCAGGTGATCGGCGTGTTCCAGCACAAGGTGCAGGGCGGCGACAACAACGACAACACTCTGATCGCGATCCCATTCAGCGCGATGAGCGACCTCTACGATACGCAGTACATCACCGGCATCTTCATGGACTATGAAGGGCAGGATCATCAGCAACTCGCGCGCGTGGTGCGGAGCGTGCTCGCCGGGCACCACAACTTCCGCCCGGACGATCGCCGAGCCGTGTTCATCGCCGACTTCAAGCAGGACTTTGACGAGTTCACAACTGTGACCACCGCTCTCAAGGTGCTGCTGGCTTTTATCGGCGCGCTGACCCTGGGAATTGGCGGCATCGGGCTGATGAACATCATGCTGGTTTCCGTGCAGCAACGCACGCGGGAGATCGGCGTGGAGAAAGCGCTGGGTGCGCAAAAAAGCCACATCCTTTTTCAATTTCTCGCGGAAGCGCTGGCCATCACCTTTGCCGGAGGAGTGGCAGGGATCGGAATCGCGTACCTGATCTCGTGGTGCGTCGGGGCGCTGCCCTTGATGAGCGCCTTCGGCGATAACCTGCAGGCCGGCGACATCCATCTGCATATCAACCTCAGCAGCCTCGCGGTGGCGACAATTATTCTCGGCTTAGTCGGTGTCTTGAGTGGAATGGTGCCGGCAATTAGAGCGGCTCGACTGGACCCGATCGAGAGCCTACGTTACGAATAGCGGGAGTTCTCAGCTCTCAGTTCTCAGTTCAAGATTCGCTGGGCCTCGGGGAAGGCCCGACTGCAAAACGGTGGGTATCGGGATTCTGAGTTCTAACGCCTGTTCACGTCATTTATAATCCGCCGCGCAGGTTACCGGAGACAACATGACCAGAATTGTTCGTTGCACCATGATCGTCGTCTTGCTTGCACCCGCACTGTTCGCGGCGTCTCCTTCTGCCGACGCGGAGAAAGTGTGGTCCATGGAAAAAGCATACTGGGAATACGTGCAGGCCAATGATCTCGGAAAGTACCGCACCCTGTGGCACAGCGATTTTCTCGGTTGGCCGGCCGTCAGCCCTGAGCCCCTGCGGAAGGATCGCATCACCGACTGGATCACAGCCCATACCAGCAAAGGCGAAACTCTCAAGGCCTACGATCTGGAACGACTGACGACGCAGGTGACGGACAGGTTCGCCACGGTTACGTATCGTGTTCGACTAACCTGGGCGGACAAGAGTGGAGCCGGCCAGCCCTCAACGATCCGCATCATTCATACGTGGCTGCGCAATGCTGGCGGCACCTGGCAAATCATTTCGGGTATGTCGGCACCGACCAACGCAGAGGGCCACTAGAGCCGGGCAACCCAAGAGCCGGGCGGGAAGGACGCCAGGCCCGGCAATTCCCATCCTTCTGAGTGGCTCAAAACGGGTTTTGAGTGTAATCATCTCTGGCTACAACAGTTACAGTGGCAGGCCGGTTGAGTAAGATCGACTCCCCCGCCGGGGGCCCGGTCGCAGTCCAATGATGGCCATTGTGCGGAATCGACTTTACGCCGAAAGCCTACTGACAATGTGGTCACGGTTAATGGCAGCGATCGTCGGCGTACCGGCTTGGCGCATTATTACGCGGAGCTCCCTGGAGTAAATGTCGAGTACTGCTTCGACGCCCGACTGCCCGAAAGCAGCCAATCCCCACGCTTGCGGGCGGCCGACACCGACCGCCGTCGCCCCCAATGCGAGCGCCTTGAATACGTCGGTGCCGCGTCGAACGCCGCCATCGACCAGTACTGGGACTCTGCTCCGGACCGCTGCGACTATCTCGGGTAGACACTCAAGCGTCGACCGCAGGGTCTCCTCGTTCCGACCGCCGTGATTCGATACAACAATACCGTCAACGTGGTGTCCGACGCAGCGCTCGGCGTCTTCGCCCGTGACGATTCCTTTCACGACCAGCTTGACTGAGACGAGTTGGCGCAGCCGATCAAGGAACTCCCATGTAATGCTTGAGGGCGTGTGCTCCTTGACGTGCGAGAGATCCAACCCCGAGTACATCGGGGCTTTGTGCACGAAGTCGTGGGAATTCCCAATGTGGCAGTCTGTGCAGGTTCTCTCATCAAGGCGGCTTGCGCGCTGTAGGGTCTCGTTGTTTCGGCCAGGCATGTTGTCAACCGTGAGGACGATCACCGGACAACCGGCGCGCTCTGCGCGGCGCACAACCGCGCTCGTAACTGCCCAGTCGTCGGTTGGATAGAGTTGCATCCACACGGGCCCGCCACGCGCCTCGGCGACCGGCTCAACCGCAGTCGACGCAGCGTTGGAAAGCATCAACAACGCAGAACGGGTGCCCGCTGCTCGGGCCGTAGCCAGTTCCCCATCCGGGTGAAATGCACGCTGGCTGCTAACTGCGGACAGATACACTGGGCTCGGCCACGTCACCCCAAACAACTTAACCGACGTGTCCAGGTGGCTGACATCCACGAAACGGTTGGATCGAATCTCCACCCGCGAAAACGCATCGTGATTGAGGCTCACCGTCCGATCATCATCCACCCCCGTTGCCAAATAGCCCCAGTGGGCGGGAGGGAGTGCGGCCCGAGCCAGGGGCTCGAGGTCCATCACACTTAAGACTTGATCCAGGCCAGGCGGCGCAGGCGCGCCGACAACAGGTAATTGCGACCACCCGAGTTTTGTACCGGCGACTAGCACGGGCACAGCGGACAGATACCCGAGAAAACGCCTCCGCGCTAATGAAACATCGTCTGTGAGGCGCATGCGATCCCCATTCGGGGGTGCTTCGCTTGCAGGCAGAGCGAAGCCACCCAGCTCCGCTTGTTGTGATTGTGAGTTGCCCGTCTTAGCGGCGTGGCCTGAGCACCCCGATCTCGCTTGGATTGTACCAGTGCTCTGACGATCAATTGGCGAAAATGTATGGTCCGCCGCCGGACTGCAAGAGGGTTGAAGTTGAACGAAGGGACAGTCCGCGTAAATGTATCCGGCCTCTAAGTGGAGAATTCTCTCCGGGCACTCGATGATGATACGCAC
>Ga0074044_10001546_pt1 | contig 20712 bp, 27 predicted proteins | sample BogForMeECP23OM1_FD_94443 | JGI IMG/M metagenome (GOLD analysis project Ga0074044, IMG submission 94443) | Bog forest soil microbial communities from Calvert Island, British Columbia, Canada - Bog Forest MetaG ECP23OM1 | ecosystem: Environmental > Terrestrial > Soil > Wetlands ...
ACGCGGGCAAAGGGCAGGAGTCCGATCTCTGGCATCCCACCTCCTGCTCCAGTAGAAAACATCATTGCACTTCGCCTGTCTTCCTCGAAAACCAACTCCCGTGCCGAGCATGTAAACAGAGCCCTTAAAACCCTTTAGAATCCGCACTTGTACGAGATCGCCTGCCCTAAGCCCTTTGATTTCAATGTAAAGCAAGCATTTTCAGAATGTTACGTGGGATAGTTTGACATGCCACAAACTACCGGAAAGTACCACATCGGGCCATAAATCAGTAACACTAGTAACACTTGTCCACGGATCGGCCCGGCCAAGGGGTAGGGCCGGAAGTGCATCCCCCGGCCCTATCGCCCGGCTCAGAGCCACAACTTGGCCTTCTCCTAGGGCTTTACGGCAGCCTTCCGGCCTACCATTCGGCACTGCAATCTGTGGCGCTGCGTGCGGGTATCCACGGCACAGAAGGGGCATAGCCCTTTCTTCTTCCGCGCTGCCTGCTTTGCCGTGAGTTCTAGCCTCGTTATCTCGAATTCATCTCCCACGCTAACTATGCCGAGAGTGAATTCGTGGACCAGATGTAAAGCCCGCTCCTGCAATCGGTCATCGGTAAGCCCGCTTCGTTTCAGTTCGCGGCCCGCATACCGCCAGGACGCTTTCGACCTTCACGTTGACCATTCCATGACTAACCGCGTCGCGCTGCCCATCCGAGCAGCAGAAGTCCACTCGCAACAATCCAGCTTCCGGCCACGCGCACCGCGATCCTTGTCCATGGCGGGCGCAACTTAATCACGAACGCCGATACGAGGGCCACAACTATAAATATTCCTCCCACCAATCCCGCATACACACCGACTAGCGAGAGCGACCACGACACTCCCGCGCCATTCATCCAGCCGTGTACCAATCCCAGCAAACCGGCGAGCACGGTTATCGTGCGCAACGACAATTGCGCATTTGCGGCGACCAATCCGCCAAAAACCAAAAACGAAATCGCGGCCACGGGCCACGACGTAGTCCGCTGAAACATCGTTCCCAGAAAACAACCCACAAACCAACTCGCAGGAAGCAACAAGAGCGTCCGCCTTCCATGCTGCGGTCCGCGTAGCCCTGCGAGCAGCGCCAGGGCTACCACCGGCACAATATCCTCCGGGCTCAGAAAAAAATGCAGCAGGCCGTCATACATCGGCCCCATCCCCGTGGAATTCAAGTGCGCCGACGCCGGTGCTGGACAGAGAAAGAAAAACGCCAACATCGTAGCCAGCGCGAATAGACATTTGCGCTTCATGCCGACGCCTTCCAAAGGAAGTACATTCCCATCGCCGAGATAAATGCCCCCGATAAACGCAGAAATATTTGTCCTCGCGTCCATCGGTGCACGAGCCCAATTGAAACGCCGACGCCGTGTAAACAGCCCGTGGCGCAAACAAATCCCATGCTGTACAACAACCCGTCCTGGCCCGGAGGCAGCTCAGTGCCATGAGCATATCCATGGAAAATAGCGAAGAACGAAACCAGCAAGGCTGCCACCCACAGCGGGGGCTTGAGTTCCAACAGTACCACTCCGCCCAGCAGAATCATCGACGCGGCGATGCCATACTCCGTGCCGGGAAGCGGAATTCCCAGAAGCCCCATCATGCCGCCGAGCGCCATTACCATCGGAAACGCCACGGGCAAAGCCCAAATTGCAGGCGCACCAAGCTGCGCACCCCACAAGCCGACCGCAATCATGGCCAGCACGTGATCGAGACCGGAAATTGGATGGCGCACTCCCGACAAAAATCCACTCGCTTCGCCCTTTCTGAGGTGGGCTTCGGCCACTTGCGAAAACTGCATCGCAAAAGCCAGCATAGCCAGGCTTCTGAGATATGCGCGGCGAAGCGTAGAGGTCATCGAATCACCCCGATCAACATCGCTACCCGCTGGATCGTCCAAAATGCTCCCAACGAGCCTACGGTATAACCCGGCAGAGCTTCGACCATGCGAGGCCAGCGAATTTCAAGAACACGAAATGCGCGCTCCAGCAGCAAGATCAAAATTACAAAGCCCACCTGCCCGATCTCAACACCTACGTTGAAACTCAAAAGGGCCCATGGCAATTCATTCGACGGCAAACCCGCACTGGTCAACGCACTGGCAAATCCAAATCCGTGCAGTAACCCGAATGCGAACGCCACGACCCACGGATGACGGATAGTAAAACTCGATTCGCCGCGCCACACCTTTACTATCTCCGGTCCCAAAAACAAGATGCTCAATGCGATTGCGGCGTTGAGCGGGAGCGTTGGCGCGTTCGCGTAGCCTAGCGTCGCAATCGCCAAGGTGATGCTGTGTGCCACGGTGAATGCGGTGATCGTTTTTAGCAGCATCCAGCGATTTTTCACGATGAGCAGCAAGCCCAGCACGAAGAGAAGGTGGTCTGCGCCAAAGAGAATGTGCCGGATTCCCTGTAGGACGAAGGCACCTACGACCTCGACCCGGGTTTTGGCGGCAGTGGTTTCAATCCAAGGCTGTGAGGGATGTACGATGCTGGTCCAGCTTCTGCCATCGAGCATTTCCACGCGAACGAGCACATCGGTAATGGTCAACTGTAGCCCAACAAACTCGATACGCTTGCCGGCCAGACCCTCGGGTCCGGCGTCGATCCAGCGTCGCTCGACAAATGAATCGGATAACTCTTCGATTTCGGGAGTTTTTAGATTTCGTGTGCCAGGAATCGTCAGCACGATCGGCAACCGCGTACCGGCCATTACTGGGGTGCGCCATAACAGGCTGAAGCGAGTAGGGGCGGTTTCTTTGACTTCAAGATATGCCGGACGGGCTTCGTGCGCCTGCGCCACCCGGGGCGCAATCAGGATCGCCTGCAGAAAGCAGGATACGAGGATCGCGATGCGCCAGCCGGTCACTGTGGGAGGCCGCTCAGTGGGTCGGCAGCGGTGGGTTTCGAGTTTGGAGCCGGGGACGGCGCAGCCATCAGACTCGCATTGTCAGGAATTGCGGGCAGACTTACGGTGTATTGGGCACGCATGTCCCGGTACGTATTGGCCCAAGCCTGAGATGCCTGCTCGTCGAGCCACGCCTTCTTCACTTCGGACTCGACCTCCTCGAATGTAGGAACGCGTCCGGGAATCACGGCATCGACGAACACCAGATGCCAGCCGAACCCGGATTCGACCGGTCCCTGCCAGGAACCGGTGGGAAGTTTCTCGATTCTCTTGGCAAATTGCGGACCGAATTCTTTGGCAATTGCATCGGGCGCCAATTCGCGATAATAGTCCTGGAACATAAATGGATCGGCTAGTGTTGCGGCGAGCTTCGAGTTCTCAGGCTGATTGGCAAGCCGTGATAATGCCTTCTCGGCATCGTCTTGCGCGCGTCCGTGTCGATGGTCCGGAGAGAAGTAGAGGTGCCGAAAGGTGACGCGATTCGGGAACGCGAACGGATCGCTGTGCTTCGCGTACCACGTCCGCAGCATGGCGGAGGTTGGCGTTTGGCTGGCCGCCACGTCCTGGGTCAGAAATTGCATCTTCTGCGCTATTCGCCGCTTGACGATCGTATCGTCCTTGTCCAGACCCATCAGAAGGCCTTCTCGATAGAGCACCTCTTCCTTCACTTTGCTTTCAACCAAGCCCTCAAATTCTTCCGGAGTCGGCGGACGACCCCACCGGGACTGATAGAAGATCGCCATCTGGCGCAGGTCGTCGATCGTTATTTCAATTTGCTTGGAGGGTCCGGCGACTGCTCGGCCACGCGCGAGGAAACTATTCGCCGCAAACAGCAACAGGCCCAGAGCGATGAAATGCAGCAGCGGCTCGCGCAGCCATCGCCGCAGTTGCTGTCCCTTCGGCGGAGGCGCTAACTCATCGGGGAGGCTCCGGGGCAATGCCACTTCCGACTTAGCGGAGAGCATCAAGGGGGCTGAGTTCGTGCACCGCCGGGATGATCTCGTAGTTGACGTAACCGAACTCATTGCTACGCGCTCCCACATATTTATTACCCATTCGATAGACTGTGACCTCGATCGGCGTGCCGACGAGCGTGGTCACAATCTTTCCATTGTTGATGTAGTAGGGGCTGCTCGTGCCGAGATAGCTGGCCGTTGCTGGGTCGCCGACTAGACTAGGCTCCTGAAAATGGCGCCCGACGTAGTGCAGCATGAACTGGCCCTGATTGTCCGCCCACTTTTCGGCGATATAGCCGGGCTCGACGGGAGTGGCTGATTTGCCGGACGGGTCCTTACCCGAACGGGCATAGATGAACTCATACTTCTCGCCCGTAACCGTGTTCAGCAGCCACGTGGTCTTTCCCACAATCAGCGTTTTGATCTGATCACTGGTCAGCGCAACCGCTCCTTGTTTCTCCAGATCGGCCGTAGTCAGACCCCGCTTGGCATTCTTGAGCGCCTCAGTGCTTGGGGTGTACCAGATCGGTGAACTCCACGCGCGCTCCTGAAGCGTCGCGGATACCACATCGGTTGGCGCAATGCCGAGTTCCTTGGCCTGGATCGTCGTCCACCTCGGGGTCGGGATCTCAAGGACGCGGGCGTAGTAGAAGGCGTGCACACTGGGATCGAACTCAGGATCACTCCATACCGTCTTCAGCTCCACCGAGCCGATCGTATTCGTGTAGGTTGCATCCGCTATGTCCACGGTGCTTCCGATCGGTCCCACGACTCCACTGAACTTGTCTGGCTTGCGGTCTCCCGCCCAGACAACATCGAAGATCTTCTCGAAGCTCTGGCCGTTCTTCGTCCATCCCTTGATGATTTGGATGCGGTCCAAGTTGCCGGAGGTCGGATCTTTCACCGCCCAGACCATGAAGGTCGGAGCTTTCGACGTGGCGGGCGGCAAATCGCTTCCCATCGGCACGCCTTTGGCGTAGCTGGTCTTGACCCAATCTCTATCGGCCATCATATCCGCGGTGTAGGCCCATCCGCCGAATAGGCGCACTTTGATGTGCGGACCGCTGACGGCGAAGGTCTCCTTGCGATGCATCGCTTCGAAGAGAGAGGCGCGCGTGTTCTCTTCGGCCCACACACCCGTCAAACCGCCTGTGCCGATGATGCGCGGGTCCATCCCAGCAGTTATCAAGCCAGACAGACGCACCTTGGCCGTCCCGTCTGCGGCAGCTGCCTGGCCAAAGAAATTATCTTGGCGGTAGGGCACGGCCGTGTTGTGAGAGTCCGACCCGGCCGCGAAACCGAGCTTATAGGGATTAAAGCCCTTGGTGTCCTGCATCGCGATACCGTCCTTCAGGGCTTGACGCGCGTAGCTGCCAACGATGTGCGGAATGCGGCCTTGCGGGTCGCCGAGCAGAAAGGACATGATCTCGAAATTTGCGAACTCGTCGTTCGGTGAGAGCGACGGGTGTGTCTCCGACGTGCCTTTCATCTGCTTCATTTCGATCAAGCGCTCATTGCGATCGCGCGACGCCGCATAGGCGGTATCGATCGGGCGACCCTTGGAGTCAACGTCGGTCGGATACATCCGACCGTCGGAGAGATTGGCATTGTGTGAGATGGCGAGCAGTTCGTGGCCGGACTTGCGCTGCCCGTCCATCCAGTTCCACAGATCCTCTGGATGGTACGAATCGAGCGCGCTGAAAGGCATTTCCGGCACCTGGGAGCAGTCCTTGAAAAAGATGTTGCGGTGAAGGTTCATGCTGTTTGGCATCGCGGTCCATTCGTAGGAACAGAAGGCCGTGAACTTCCCCGGATCATTGGCCTCTTCGGCCAGCTTGATGTTCGCTTTCCAGATCGTGCTGGCGACCTCCGGGACCATGAGCGATTTTTGCGGAGGGCCGCCCATAATTTTAAGGAAGTACAGGAAGACTCGCATTGCTTCGGCCTGGCTGTCGTTCTTCAAGATCAGGGGTTGGGCGGCGGGTAGCTTACTGATGGGAGAGCTGGGATCGTTTGCCATTTTCGACACGCCGACATACTCGGAATGGTCAGTGACACCTGCCCAATCAAGCGGTGTGTCTATCTTGACGTCGAAGCCCAACGGATGCTTGATCGGCTGGCCCTTGAAGTATTTGTAGGCGTCCCCGGGATCGGTGATCCGATCCCCACCCACCCAAGCATCCAGGGACCAGCTGGTGTGGACGTGGGTCTCGCCAAAGAAGGCTTCGCGGTCGGGATAGTGCTCAACTCCAGCAGGAGGGGGCGCCCCTGATGAAACCGCCGCAGGCGCTGCAAGAACGCTTTTCGCCGCCAACGGGTTCGAGTGGTTCTTAGATCGCGCCACCCCAACGAAGACTGCTGCGACTGCCATCGCCACCAGAATCCAAACCCAAGGGGAATTTCTTGCGGGCCGATTCTTCCAGCTCATGTTTGCTCCGTTCCGGCTCGGGCGAAAGTGAAACCGCAGTCACCCTTCAACCTATCCGTCGGTTTTCCACTGCCATGTCTCTATTTTTGCTAGACATAGCGTCTTTGCGGGGGGTGTTCCGATCAGGACGGAACACTTAACTTCGACCTAGCGTACCCATGCAGTGAGGCAAGCCTATATGAACCGGGCGATCTGAAAACTGTCAAAACTTACAGTCCCTCTTGACTGGTCCTAAGTGTCTTGTCGAGGAGGACTCGGAAGTAATGTACATACCGGAGGTCTGGTAATCTGCATGTGCCTTGACACTGATCGGTTCTCTCGGGGAAGTGCTGTTGGATCAGGTTATTAGAAAGTGTTGCGTCGACCGTCTGAGCTGGCAGCGGTTACCGGTAAAGTTGGTCCCATTACACCAAAAAAGTACAACCAGAATCCGTCCCCGTCATTTCGCCATTCCTCTGACAGACCTTAGAACGCGTGGATGCGTGGCCCAACTTCCAATGCTACGGTTTCCACTTCGCCGTCACAAATAATTCCGCCATTATTCAGCGCGGAGCGAAGGCATTCCCCGCCGATAGGTCCGATAATCCGGCCATTCGGCATCCGCACGCGCGCTTCACGAGGCACCACTTTTCCCGTGGTTTGATTCGGAAGCTCGCCCGGCTTCACGTAATGAACGGGAATCTTGGTATCGTTCGGGCCATCGTTGTATTTGACTGACATGCATTACCTCTTTTCAGCATTACGAAGATGCGGCGGGGCCTTCTGCAATTGCTGTACTTCCTGCTCGAGCTGCAAAACGCGGCGGAAGCATGCCAATGAAGCGAAGACAAACTGATTTAGCCCCGTGGCTGCCCGGTAGCACATCTGGTCGGCAAGCCCCTTCAATTCGGCATCCGTGGAAACCACCGAAATGCCGAGGGGCGGATATCCTAATTTTGTTTGGGATTCCATTTTACTTTCCTTTCTGCGGTTGCTTGAGCCGGCAGTCAGCCAGCCGATTGCAGCACTGCTCAATCATTGCGTGGACTTCCTGGTGTGCTTTGCGAAAGGCGCGAAGGTCATCGGGATCTCCGTACGGAGCGTACGGGGATTGGCGCTTGCTGCCGCTGCGGTTATCTTCATCCGCATCCCAGTCCCAGTCATCCATGATGTCGGATGCTGTGCCGGACATGGCGTATGCGCATTCCTGCATTTCGTGCGCCATTGCCAAGTGCTCTCGCACAAGGGCCATTTCGTCGCCGCAGTCTGCGCCGCCCACAGCCCCGTCGCGCTGCACCACTTCGATGAAGGCTTTGCGCGCTGCCTCTGCCAGCGACCGGGTCAGCTTTCGGAACTTTGCGATGGATTCGGCCCGCGTGCTATTTTGCTGCTCTTTCTTACTGCGCGCTTCGGCAAGCGTGGCGCCGTCGCTGTACGCGGGCGAAACCACCACGGAAACGTCCATGAGCCTGCCGTGCTGTACTGTGCGCAAGGGCACAGTGCCAGAGTCGTCCCATGTTTGCTTGTCGCACAGGAAGGCGAAACTACATTCCGAAATTGTTCCATCCTTCACCAATTCGTATAAATCCCGATGCGCTTGCACGTTCTTATTGAGCTTGCATCGGAATGTTAATGCCGTAGGCGAGTCGCTGATTGAAAGCGTGCCGTTTCGCGTGCGGCCAAGAATTTCCGATGAATTGTGATTCACAAGGCAGACGATCTCATCGCCCGCGCTTAGGGAGTCCGAAAAGCATCCGGGCGCGATGCGCTCCACAAATCCACCCAAATCCTGTGAGATTGCGTTGTACTTGATGGCGCGCGCACAAATCTCGAAATTGTTTCCATCGGCGCGAAGCTCCAGCGTTCTGCGCTGAATTCCTTCCGCTGCCCGTCGTATTTCTGAATTCATTGTCCTGCTCCTTCTGGAATGTGGATCAGCTTCAACCGCTCGTCATAAGTGCTTGGAAGCGCACCCAAAATCTTCATGTAGGCTTCCAGATTCTTGTCGCCGCGCCGCGTCACTTCATCCGGGTAATCAATTTCAAACGCGCGAATGTTCAAATCCCTGTCGCTGGGAGATTCCAGCGCAGGCAGCGCCAGCGAAGGAACAGCTAACGATAGAAGCCACTTTTCGTGTTCAGTGAATCGCAGCATTGCTACTATCCCCGTGCGTGTTTCGCCTAAAAAAGTCAGCGGCAGGTCGGTGTTTCGGTACTAGCTGTATCGGTCAGTGAGCAATTCTGGCCGCAGGAAAACCTTGAGGGCCAACCCTCCGCACCTTCACGCCACGCGCCCTTCATCCACGCGCTCAAGCGGAAGGAAGATCGTTAAAACCCCACGGGGATGACCAATCCCGTGGCAGGGCTCCGGCGCGGGCATTTGCCGCGCTTCGCCACGTCGTTCGCCGTGGCCAATTCTTTTGCGGCCTGTTCATTTTCTGGATGCGGCCCGGTCTGCCGGTCGAGAAACTTTCGCAATTCCGGACTGGCCAACCATTGCTGGGCATATTCCTTCGCGACGGCTTCAGGCACTTCGCGCCCGAAGGCACGCGCTGTCAATTCCAGTGGCGCGCCCGAGTACGTTTCATCGCGGGAGCCCTGTCGAAAACGAATCGCAAGGTAGTCCTGATTCTGGAAACCCTTGATGATTTCGACGGTCCACTGCGGCGCTGGCATCTTTCCGCCGCCCGGCGCTGTAGGGTCCACATCAACACGCGCACACAAACCTTGCCGGATTAACGCCAGCGCGATATCGGCGCGTTCGGTAGAGATAATTCCTGTGAACAGATTTTTAACTTTCATTGCTGTGTCCTTCCGTGAAGTGCTGAATCCTGTGTTGCGTGGCGACCGATTAATTTGGCCGTGATGGGATTCATATTTCCCATGTGCTGTTACGGGGTCTCGCCCAGCCGTGATCCGGCGCGCAGTTCAATCGCTGGGAAAGTCATTTGATGTGGCTGGAATCTGTCGAAGATGAGTCCGGGAAATGTACAACGCCTGAAACATTTTTGGCTGAATTTCCCGAGCGTGTGTGTGGCCATCGGCGCGCGGTTTTCGGCTTCGTAGTACTTGAATGTCGAGGCGCCATACCCCCTTGAAAACAAAAGGGTTATATGTACGCTTGTCATATGGGTACTAGGAAGTAATTACGTGCCTGCGGCCAGTAGTACCGCATAGTACGGCCTGATAACACAGGGGTTAGCACTGCCACGATCCGGGCCGCATCGCGGTTTCTACTGGCTTATAGAATATCCACTGGCGCGATTGACAAGCCTTAAAGCGGGGCTTTGTAGCCTTCTCTCTAGGCTGTGCTGGGGCTGGCGGGCTGCGATATCTTGCGCTGCGGATTTGAGCGCTTGATTCCTAAGCCTTGCAGCTTGGGCCTTTACTGCTATTGCAACCTTACGGGCTTGTGGGTCTTTTTTCCTACCGACTGAGCCCTTTGGCCTTCCGCCCCGTTTTCCATTTTCGCGAGCGTGATCGGCCATCTTTGCGTGCCACGCCGTGTCGGTAGCATACTTCCGCTGGAGAGCTGCCCCATTGCTGGCCCGCCACGATGGTTTTAAGGCTTTGAGCCGATTGGCTTCAGCTATAGTCATGCCTTCCTACCTGCCAACGATTCCGGCCAGAGTCCTTATACACTTCGGCGGCCTGCGCTTCTTCGGCGGCAGCGGCATCGGCCCAAATCTTTGGCGTCGCTGCACCCAGCCATTTTTTCGATTCGCTAGCTTCTCTTCTTCCGTTTTATGGATGTACTTTCGCATGCTGCATTGGATCTCCTAATCGCCGCGCTCCCGGTACATGGTGACTCGAAACCTTGGCACTGCTATCGGCGCGGGAGCATCCAGCCTGATTCCTTCATGCGGATTCGTATATCGGTCGCATCCGAACCCACAGCTTACGAATTTTCCGGCCTTCGCCACTTCCAGCGATTCGAACAAAGTGATCCGCTGGGAGCTCCCACAGATCACAGCGAAAAGACCGTGGCCTGTAATCCGATGAGCCGGATATTGCGCGCGTAGCTGTGAAAGTGTCATACCTACCGCGCCGCGTGTTTGGCGGCCTCTTTCTGTAATAGTTTCATCGCCGAATAAATTCCCGTCGGCAATCCCTGCCCGTTCTTCGATTTGAGTTTTTTCGCGGCATAATCCAGCCAGTCGCTTTCTGTTTTGAACTCGATGTAGGGGCCGTCGGCGTGAGCTTCAGCCCACGCGCGGCATAGCGCAAATATCTGCCGCCATGTTTGTGTGTGGCGCTTGTCCCAGCCCGGAGAGCCTTGATACTGGCCGTGGGTTAAGCCTTCGATTGCACAATCTAGCCGCTCGCAATCGTTACGGTAGCTATTCACTTCATCGCGGATTTTGGCGAAGGCTTCTAGAATTGTTTCTGCTTTTGGTTCTAACGGGGTACGGGGCGGTAGCCCCGTGGGTTCAGAAACAGATTGGAGGCTATGCTGGCCGCGTAGTGGAGTCGATGATTGGCGAAATAAATCTTTTCTGACTGCCATGCCTTCTTTCATAGCGAACTTTCTTCTCTTTCTTTTAAGAGGTTTAGTATTCCCAAGAAAGGCCGCAGGAAAGAAACAATCGCAGTCAAAAGCACTTTTCCTTTTTCTCTTCTCCGGGGGCTGGCCGCCCCCGCAAACCCCCGCGCAGCGCGCAGGATGCGCAGGCTACGCAAGGCTACGAAGGATAGGGCGCGCAATTCTGGCGCAAAAATCACAGCATTCCTTTCTAACTTATTCAGCATCAATCAGTTGCGGAAAAATCCAGTGCAAACCCCAGTGCAAACCAAACGAAAAAGCAGTGCAAACCGGAGTGCAAACCACAGTGCAAACCACAGTGCAAACCGGAGTGCAAACCAAGAGTCTCAATCGTCATCGTGTTTTACCCTTCCGGGCCGCCAAATCCATCCTTCTGGCGTGAGCGAAAAAAAACCATCTCGCTGGGGATTCGCCACGGCACACGGGCCAAGCCAGTGGCAGGCATTACCAATGCGCTTGCACAGCGCGTCGTGTGCTGGAAGTACCCAACCATCTAGCCCTTCTAGCGTGATTTTGGGCGATATCGCACCCAATCTCTTTAACAGGCCCATTCCACCGAAAACTGCCCTACGTGACTTTTGCTTGGTAGTAATCTTATCGAGACAGTTCTTCTGTAACTTTTCAAATCCGATGAATACAAACCTGTCGGGGCGGGGATGCTTGGTATAAGTTTTTTCCAATAGGCCGATGATTTCGTAAGCCGCCGTACCAAACACGAAATGGGAACGAAGGCCGCCGCACTCCCGGCTGGGATTTTTGTCGAAATAAACTATTGGCCTGAAACTTCCCTTACCGCTGAATACACCGCGCTCTTCTTCTTCCAATATCCCGTGCGAGGCCGCGATGTCTGCCTTAGCCTTCCGAAGTTTTTCAGCCAATTCTGGGCCGGTAATTGAAGGTCCGCGCAAAATCGCGGCATCTTTTTCGTTATCAGGCTTTTGAGCCACGATAGTTATCTCCTGTAGGAGTCTGGAAGATTTTTTCTTGTTCGGTTTTTCGGATGTACACAGCCGCGCCTGCTTGGAATTCAATCTCAATTTTGCCGTACATTTTCCCGCGCGCGGCTGCATCCACAAGTGCTTCTATCTTTTTCATTAGCTGATCTCGATTCATGCTGCCTTCCTTACTGGTGGCCTGCAATCCGTGAATCTGGCCACTGTGGTCGCATCCTTCGCTGGAACTTCCTGCGTGAACGGTTTACGGCAATCGAAACATCGGCGCGTAACTTTCATCCAACTCTCCAGCAATTGAGGCAGTAGAGTTTTCCGTTACAGCCGCGCCGCGCCGTTGCCCCATCCCGGCGCGGTTCCCACGGGCCTAAAACCAAATCCAGTGAGATCGGCGCATTGCATTCGGCGCATCGCGGGCCATCGTATGTATCGTCATCATCGCCATCGAACACCAGGGCTGCCAAGGTACTCGCTGTTTCTTGGCCGGACCAGTTTCCAGCCATTAGTTCGCTGCCTTCGGATCGGCTGAAAGAAAGATAAGAAGTTCATTAAGAGCCTCAAAATCGGCGTTTCCTTGTAATCCATCAAACGTGCAAAAGTTGGGGTTCGGGTCATCGCTGCTAGGGAAACACAGGGCCACTTGCCCTGTGGCATCATTTATCGCGGCCCACACGGGGCCGCATCCGTGGTCCAAAACTATCTTTACAGCGTTGCGTATTTTTTCAACGTTCTCGGGGGATAAGGTCGAAATAAGTTCGCGGCTTTGCTGGGAGATCATGCTGCCCTCCCTTCTCCGCGATTGCGCTGCTTCTCGCAGAACACATCTACGGAGTTCTGCCGGAAACGCACTTGGCGACCAATGCGGATCATCGGGAGTTTTCCTGATTGATGAAGACGGCGGAGGGTATTTCTACTTACATGCAGAAGCTCACACACTTGTACAGGTGTGAGAAGTGATTCAGCCATTTGCAGAACTCGGCCCTAAGTTGGGGCGTTTGCTCTACATCCTGCGGCTTACTTCGCAGCTAGATGGATCGGCAGTATTGACCCACTGCCAGTGGGATTAATCCGATGTGCTGTGGCGTGTGTTTTTATCTACTTCTGTCGTTTATGCTTAAAAATCGGTGCTTTGCAGCGAGCTACTGCAATGCTGGAAACCAGCCTACCAGAAAGTGCCGGATCGAATCAAGAGTTTTCTAATAGTACCCACTAGTACTACTTTCCGACTACATCTTCAAACAGGGCTTCCACAGCGCTTCTGGCGATTTTAGTCTGTGCCAAATACTTCTGAGTAGTGCGGATATCCGCGTGTCCAAGCAAGTGCTGGGCATTGACGATGCCATGTTTTTCGCCATACCGCGTGCCGAACGATTTGCGAAATTTATGAAGGGTTACGCGGCCTGTGAATCCCGCGCGTTCGGCTGCGGATCGCACGCGGACAAGCAGCGCCGCATCCGGGCGATTGTTGCGGTTAGGGAAGATAAGCGGGCCTTCGCCATTGCGCTCGCGGCGCTCCCGCAAGCGCTCAATCAGCTCTCCGGGCACGGGGATTACCCGGATTTTTCCGTTCTTCGTAGTGAATCCGAATTCAGGCTTGGGCGATACCGTAACCGTATGGGCTTTGAAATTCACTTCGTCATAAGTGGCGTGGGCTGCTTCGTCATCACGGAACCCCGTGCAAAGCAGGAATAGAATCAGGTCGTATTCATCCGCCGTGGCCTGTGATAGCAGGGTTTGTACCTGCTCGCTGGTATAGGCTTCGACATTGCGTTCTTCCAGTTTCGGCCACTGCTTTTTGGGTAGGGGATTTTTCATCCCATTCTCGAAGAAAAACACGCTGAGATAGGAAAGGCGGGTACGGATCGTGCCCTCGCGCTGGCCGCCTTTCCGCGTTGGCAGTTCCTTTTGCAGCCACGCCATGTGGTCAAGAATATCCTGTCGCGTGATTTCATCCATGTAGACCTTGAAGCAAGAGTCGCGGAATTGCTTCACGGCCCGCGAGTACCCGTCCACAGTGCTGGAAGATTTTGCGAGTGTGGATTGATTCTTAATGAACTGCTCCACGGCAGCCGCGATAGTGGGGCGGTCTTCCGCTACTTTTTGCACTGGCAGGCCACGCACGATACATTCGACTTCTACTTCCTTCGCGCGGAGCCGTAGCATTGCATCCGCGAAGTTTTCGCCCGCTGGCTTCATAACCTGACGGCCGTTTTCCGTGTATCGGAAGTAGTAGCACAGGACTCCCGCTGGTTCCGGAGGGTTAATCGGGCGGCCCTTGGCCTTGGTGGGTATTCGCTTGAAAGCGTATCCGCCCGAAGGCTTTTTGACTCTGGCCATCAATGCTATAGTCTTCACGTTTGCCGCCTTCCGGCCCGGTATCCGGGCGCACTTGAAGGTTGGCGGGTAGCAATAGAATTAGCAATAGTACTTGTATCCTATTTGTTTTCATGGTGTTAATCACAATCCCCACTAACGAAAAAGCCGGGGGGGGGGAGGGGGCCCTGTGCGTGACGGCGGTCCAAACTCGCCATCCAGAGCGCATCGACCGACCAAAGGTTCCGGTCCTGGCGGAAAGGTTCCGGCCTTGTCGGAAGGTATCCGCTTTTTCGCTGCCAAGCGCCAGCTCGCTTTTCACTACTCACTACCCACTATTCACTGCTCACTTCATCTCGCAATCGTGCTCAGGAAAGGATAATGACTCGCCGCGGCCATGAAAAATAGCATTGGAAACGACAGCCAAAACGAAACTCGCGCGGTCAGAAAGCCCCAGCGCATCATGCGCTCGGCTTCGGGCGGCATGGGTACGCCTTGTTCCGCGCTTGCACGCGCCCATCTAATGAGCTTTTTCTGGACGCGCCACACCACGCCCCACGTGTTGAGCAGCATGATGAGGCCCAGCCCTCCGCCCACGCTGATCGACAGGTGCGCATTGGAAACATTCGCTCCGCCGTTCAATGCCATGACGAGCAACGATGCCGCGACCACGACAATCGCAATCCCGATGCCGCGCATCCAGGCACTATTTAGAAATCCTTTTGCAGGGAGCTGAAACGCGTAAATGAAAATGTAGGCGACGACCCAAACGAGCAGCCACCAGCCCAGCCATTTCCCGGCCAGCGAAGGATCGCCCGCGGCCCGCGCATCAGCAAAGAGGTGCAATTGAAAATAGCGAATGCCCACTAGGACGGTAATCAGCGCCGACCAGCGAAACCACGCCATCGCTTTGGACATCAGCGCGGGATAAATTTTCACGCGCGCCGCTGGATCGACTTGCTTCATTGCCGGCGTCAGAACCAAGTTGAAGAAGTACAGCAGGCCGATCCAGATGATGCCGAAAATGAGATGCAGCCAGCGCAGAGCCATCATTTCGTTGGCCACAGGATTCTCAAGAAACGAAAAGTGAGGTCTCCACCCAGGAAAAGTGAGCGCCAAGAAAACAAAGAACATGGATGACCTCCGGCTTCAAACGAATCAAGCGGACCGCGTGAAACGCGATTCCACAAACACCGTAGCGGATTGCGCCGCAAGACGTCAATTTATCGGAGGCCCCGTGAATCGCGAGCTACTGAGTCCCGCATGGTATTGCGAACTGGCGATTTGGAGTGCGGCAGCCCTGCCGCCGCCTTTCTCAGAGACTCGCGCGACTCTATCTATGGCGAGGCTCAACAGGCGGGAATTTCAAGCGTCCCGAAAAAATCGCCGAAATGAAAATGCACGGCGTCGCCGCAAGTTCTGCGAGCGCTTGCGAGAAGGTTTGCGGTTGAAATGCGTCGGCTACTGATTCGCGACGGTGTTCGACGCGGAAGCGTTTCCGATGGCGGCGCCGTTTACAACGAGTTCCACCCGGCGGTTGCGCTGGCGGCCGTCGGTGGTGTCATTGGTGGCGACGGGCTGCGTTTTTCCGAAGCCGCGCGCGGTAATGGTGGAAGCAGGCACTCCATTCTCCGCAAGAAAATCGCGCACGGAATCGGCGCGGCGCTCGGAGAGCTGCTGATTGAATTCATCGGTGCCCACGCTGTCCGTATGGCCTTCAATTTGCAATGTCAGCCCAGGATGCGCAAGGAGAATTCCTGAAATTTTCGCCAGCTTTTCGCGCGCGCCAGGCTTGAGCGTGTAGCTCCCTGTGTCAAAAAGCACGTCGGACATGTTGACGATGAGCCCGCGAGCGGAATCTCGCGTCTGCAAAATGGAATTGAGCTGATTCAAAAGTTGCGAGCGCAGCTCCGCTTTTTCTGCTTCGGCTCTCGCGGCGGCCTGGCGTGCTTTATCCGCTTCGGCTTCTGCGGCGCGCTGCTGATCAACCGCGGCGGCTTTGTCTCGCGCGGCTTGTTCGGCGGCGGCTTGCGCGGCTTGCTGTTGCGCTACTGCTGCAGCGGTGGCTTGCTCTGCTTCCTGTTTTTGGCGGGCGGCATCAGCGGCAGCTTTTTCCGCTTCCTGTTTCATGCGCACGGCTTCGGCTTTGGCGGCTTCCGCTTGCAGGCGAGCCTGTTCCGCATCCTGGCGGCGTTTTATTTCCGCGGCGGCTTGTTCTTCGGCGGCTCTTTTCTCGGCGGCAACTTTGGCTTGCGCGTCTTCTTCGGCTTTTTGTTTTACGGCCATGACGCGGGCTTCTTCCGCGGTTTCGACAACTTCGCGAGCGGCGGCTTCCACGGATTTTTTCTCGCTCTTGCGGCTGTAGACTTCTTCCGCGTTTCTCAGCTGCTGCTCGGCTTTGGCTAGCGAGGAAGCGGCGTATTTATCGGCTTGCGCGTTGCGGGCGATGCGAACGGCGTTGCGCGCTTCAAAAAGCTCCAGCGGCGTTTTGCGGTCGATGCCGAAGATGGCGTTTTCAATTCTCGTGTTGGAAGAAGAATAGATGCCGCGTCCCAGCAATTCGTATTGGGCATCAATGTTCTCGATTTTGCCTTGCGTGGCGGGACCGAGCGTGTTTTCCAGGACAACCATGTTACCCGGCTGCGTGACCGCAAAATACGGCTCCGCGGTGACGATCATGCCAAAAGTTTGCATGTCCGTGACGGTTTTAACCTGGCCGCTTCCGTTTTTCAGAACGACCTCGCCGAGGTTCACGGCGCGGCCTTGCGGCGAAACGGCCCAAAGGACGTAGGTGAGATATTCCAGTCCAAATTTCGTGGCGTCGTCGAAACCCGTAAACTTGGCTTCGATTTCCATATGGGTGCTCTTGCTATCAACTTTGGCTTCTCCCGAGGCGCCTTGCATGAGTTCGGTGCCGCTGAAGTCGATCTTGGTGGATCCGCCGGCGCGGCGATAATTCACAGCTTTGGTGGTGCGGGAAACGGTGGCGGGGGCGGAAGCTGGTGCCGCGGCCTGCGGAGCGGCAGCCTGGGTTTGCGGTTTCGCCGCTGAGGGAGCTTGGCCGAACGCGGGGGCCGCAAAAATGGCGAGCGTGCCCGCGATTGCGAGATAACAAGATGCTTTTTTCACGTCAGACTCCTCGGTCGCCGTCGATGGCGACATGTTATAAGCAGACAGCTCTCGCTCTGTTTGAGCGAGCGATACCAGTTCCAAAGGGAGATGTGTCCTCGAGTCTTTTTATCGTAGCAAGAAAAGAGCGAAGAGAAAGAGAATGGGTGCCGTTTTTGTACAAGTGATTATTAGCCAGGCGGAGATAAGGTTTTGAGCAAGGGGATGGAGAGGGGGAGAAGAGGACAGAGTCAGGTCTGTCCTTCCGATGGCGTGATTCCACGCGGTCCGACTCCGCACTATGCTTTACACTAAACCATCCGTAGCGAGCAAAGTCTAGGATTCGCTAGTAGAGTAGTTGTCTCACTTCATGGCTACAACTCCGGTCGATCCTACAAACTCCACTTCGCTTCCAGACGGGCCATCCGACTCGAGCAAACGGCTCCTGCCGTGGCTCGTGGCTGTGGCATTTTTCATGGAATCGCTGGATACGACGATTCTGAATACGGCCGTGCCGGCCATTTCGGAGGCGCTCAAGGTGGCTCCCTTGAGCATGAAGTCCGTGCTGGCCAGTTACACGCTGAGCCTGGCGGTTTTCATACCGATCAGTGGGTGGATGGCGGACAGGTTCGGAACGCGGCGAGTGTTCGCATCCGCGATCGGGCTCTTCACGCTGGGCTCTTTTCTTTGCGGCATATCGAGCGACATCCATTTGCTGGTGGCGTGCCGCATCTTGCAGGGCTGCGGCGGAGCCATGATGGTTCCCGTGGGCCGGCTTACTCTAGTGCGAACCTTCGCCAAATCCGAGCTCATCCGCGCCATGAGCTTCGTGGCGATTCCCGCTTTGGTTGGCCCAATGCTTGGGCCGATTGCCGGCGGATTGATCGTGGGGTATCTGCACTGGCGATTCATTTTTTTCGTGAATATTCCGATCGGGCTCATCGGATTGTTGATGGTCTATTGGCATTTGCCGGACTACCGTGAAAAAACTCATCCGCTCGATATTGTCGGGCTCATCCTGTTTGGCTCGGGAATCGCGCTGCTGTCCTACGTGCTGGAGATCTTCGGCGAGCACACCCTGAGTACGGTAGAAATCCTGGGACTATTGGCGGTTTCTCTTTCGCTGATCGGCGGCTACCTGCTGCACGCAAGAGAGATTGAATTTCCCCTCCTGCGGCTCAGTCTATTTCGCATTCGTACGTTCAGCGCGGCGGTGAGCGGGAGCTTTTTCACGCGCCTGGGCATCGGCGGCGTGCCTTTCCTCTTGCCGTTGCTTTACCAGGTTGGCCTGGGTTTCACGCCGATTCAGTCCGGGCTGCTGATCATGCCGCAGGCGGTTGCTTCGATGAGTACGAAGTTTCTGTTACCGAAGATATTGAGCCGTGTTGGCTACCGCGGTGTGCTGGTTTCCAACACGGTGATCCTCGGCCTGCTTCTTTTGCTCTTTGCCACCATCGGACTGCATACGCCGGTTTGGGTCATCGTGATTCAGGCATTTTGCTATGGGGCGTTCACTTCGCTGCAGTACACCAGCATGAATACGCTCGTCTATGCGGACGTCACGGAAGAGGAGACCAGCAGCGCGAGCTCGATTGCGAGCACGACGCAGCAGATGTCCATCAGTTTTGGTGTCGCAGCGGCAGGGCTGGCCACCGCGTTTTTTGTCCCGCGCGTTCATTCCGATCCAGCGGAAATGATCCACGGTGTGCACGAGGCATTGCTCGCTCTAGGTCTGTTCACGATTTTGTCCACCGTCATCTTCAGCAAGCTAAAAAGTGGCGACGGCCAAAATGTAAGCCAGCAGAAGGTCGTTCACGCCGAGTGAGGGCCAATTCGCAGAGCGCCTCCAGCCTAGTACGGCAACCGTGCTGCCTCTTCCTTAAGAGTCGTGCCGCTTCGTTTCAATGCCACCATGCGCATTGCCAGGTCCGCGATGCGATCCGCGGCATCCTCGACGTGAATACCGCGAGCATGAATGTTGGATATAAGATTTCTATCCGCGTCCGTACGTCCGGAGACGGGGCAGTAGGCCATGTAAGCCGAAAGACTCGCCGCAGTGGCCAGGCCGGGACGCTCACCGATCAACAACACAATCACGCGCGGCGACAGCAGATCTCCGATTTCGTTCATGATGCCAACCCGGCAATAGCGCACGACGAAACTCGGTCCGATCGACCAGCCTCTTGCGCGAGCGCGCTGCTGCAGAAGTGGAAACAATGCTGGCACCTGTTCTGAAAGTGCGGATCCAGATAGCCCGTCTCCGATCACGATCTGGAAGTCGGGGGCTCTCAGACAGCGCTGCGCTACGAGGCTCTTCCCGGCATCGTTGAGTTTGCGGCCAAGATCAGGACGCAGCAAAAATTGCGATTTCGATTCGGCTCGACTCGAAACCTGGAATAGCTCCCACTGCGAAACGAAACCAGGCGGGAAGTCTTTCTGCAGATCGAACTCCGCCCACACCGCATCGACCGCACGGGCGTGGGCGCCGCGAAGCTCCAGTTCCATCTGCGTTGTATACGAGGCTCCACGCTCCACAAAAATACGCGCCGCCGTGCGCTCCCGAATCTTCCGGACGATTTCGGGCCAAGCGGGCTGTGGTGAAAGGTTGTGGTCGTCGCCCATGGCTTAAGTCAGGCCGGCGAAGCCGACGCCGGTAGCAAACCTTCGAGTCCGCGCAAAAGTTTCTGCCGGCTGCCAGCGTCGAGTGCCATTGGTTCTCCATCCCGGTAGATACGAGTACGCTCGAGCCACTCGAGGAATTCCGGCGCAGGACGCAGGCCAAATATCTTGCGAACCGCGAGGGCGTCATGAAAGCTGGTGGACTGGTAGTTAAGCATGATGTCGTCCGCACCGGGCACGCCCATGAAGTAGTTACAGCCTGCCGCGGCCAGCAGAAGCATCAGATTGTCGGCGGAGTTCTGATCGGCCACGGCGTGATTGGTGTAGCAGACGTCACATCCCATCGGTAGCCCCAGCAATTTGCCCATGAAGTGATCTTCCAGCCCGGCGCGAATGATCTGCCGCTCGTCGTATAGATATTCTGGCCCGATGAAGCCCACTACACTGTTCACCAGGAACGGATCGAACGCGCGAGCGACTCCGTAGGCGCGCGCTTCTAGCGTCAACTGGTCGACTCCGTGATGTGCTTCCGCGGAGAGAGCGCTGCCCTGACCGGTTTCGAAATACATCACGTCGTTGCCTGCCCAAGAAACATTACGCGCTCCGTGATGTTCCAGGACACGTCCGTGGCCTTCTCGCAGCATGGAAAGAGTGATACCAAAGCTGGCGTTCGCGGCCTGAGTGCCGGCGACAGATTGGAAGAGCAAGTCGATTGGTGCGCCGCGATCCAAACATGCCAACTGAGTTGTGATATGCGCGAGGCAACACGCCTGAGTAGGAATGGCGAACTCCGTAATCAGGCGATCGAGCGCTCTCAGAATAGCCGCGACACCCGCGACGGAATCCGTGGCCGGATTCACTCCGATGACGGCGTCCCCGCA
>Ga0074044_10001547_pt1 | contig 20710 bp, 12 predicted proteins | sample BogForMeECP23OM1_FD_94443 | JGI IMG/M metagenome (GOLD analysis project Ga0074044, IMG submission 94443) | Bog forest soil microbial communities from Calvert Island, British Columbia, Canada - Bog Forest MetaG ECP23OM1 | ecosystem: Environmental > Terrestrial > Soil > Wetlands ...
CAATCCAAATGCCGGCAAACGCAGTAAAGATGCGGGCCCACTTGTCGCCATATACGAACACCTCGGTGCTGTCGCAATAGAAGCAGGGAAGAAAATACATCAGCATGAAGCCCATGCCGTGCACACCGCCACCGAAGTGCTTTACCGTGGACCCATGCGCGGACTCGTGGAAGAAAGCTACGAAGGAGAACAACAACCAAAAAGTCAGGAAATCGAGGAAAGGCTTATCGGTTAAGTTGTAGAACTCCATCGTATCGTGCCAGATGACGTTCCAGTGCCCAATGAAAATCATGATCATGATCCCGACCATGACGACACCCACGAGGTTGAACCAGGTGGAATAAAAGAACTTGATATAGGGATAGATCTGGTCGAGATATGTGTCGGGGTCCCAAGCAGCTACGTTGATTTCCGCCAGATTGCCCCATTTGCCCTTTCGCCTTTTTCTGCGTTGCTGCTCCATATTGTCGAGGAGAAGCGCGTTGCTCTCCAAAGCGCTCCGGTGGACCAAACTGGTCCCGGCGAGGGAGTCGGAGAACTCCAGGACCTGTTCCTCTGAAAATTCCTCTCCCATTTCTTCGCTATACCTCGCCGCGATCTCTTGGAAAGAACGCTTGCCATCGAACAATTGCAGCAGGCGCCATTCTTCAGGCTTCAGGCGATAAAAACCTTCCCCCTTGGGCTTCAGCACCAGAAACTTGCGCACCCCTTCCTCGACGTGTTCACGTGCCACTAAAGTGGGCTCGATCTGGGGAAGAATTTGCTGGATACGCCGCTCCCGGATTTCCGGTAGCGACGTATCGAGGGCGCGAATGATGTTCATTGCGATCGAGGAATGCGAACGTTGGCGGTCATGCCCGGACGGAGATTGCCACCCGGACCCACAATTTCGGCGAGAACTTCAATCGTACCGCTGGAGGGATCGACGACCGGACTGATCTGGATCACCTTGGCAGTGTGCTGGGAATCCGGGCTGTCCGGAGATATCACGTTGATCATCTGGCCGCGCGAAACCTGGCCAAAAAGATTCTCAGGAAGAGTGAACTTGACACGCAGCGGGCCAGTTGCCGTTACCCAGAAAAGTCGATCCCCATTCGCGGCTCTCTGGCCGGAGCGAATGTAGCGTCGTGCGACAACGCCGTCAAAGGGCGCAGTGATGTGAGTCTTCTCCAATTCCAAGTTCAAGGAACGGACGATGTCCTCCTGATTGATCCTGGTCTGGCGCTCGCGCTCCAGTTCGTATTGGTCGGCCTCTACCTTGAAGCGATCGTGCTCAAGTTGCTCCTTGGTAATGATTTGGGCCGCCCACATTTTTTCTGAGCGCTCGAGATCCGCCTGAAGCACTTTGATTTCGGCGATCCAGTTCTTCACTTTGGCATCAATCGAAAGAAGCTTGGCCTCCCCCGCATCGCGGTCTGCAGTAAGCTGCCGGTCATCCAGTTGTGCCAACAGCTCGCCCTTGCGGACGAACTTGCCGGTATCAGCGAAAATCTGGGTGACGACGCCCTCGCGCTCGGCCGACACATCGATTTGGTTCTCGACGACGATTGGTCCGGAGGAGGTAATGTCATCGGCAAGTTTAGGCGCCGGCGCATTTGCGGGTAGGGTCGACGCTTGCGCTTTGGTCTCCAGCGAACCACTCGAGCTCGACGCAGGGCTGGAATCGCTGCAACCGCCCAAGATGCCGGCAAACAGCAACACGGCGACAATGAATGGCGAGCGGAAGGATAGTCGTTTGCACATTTTTTGCCCTTTTCAACTCACAAACTCGCCATCGAAAACGTCACCAGCCAAACCAGGACCAGAGCTTTGACCAGATCCACATAAGAGGGCGGCGCAGCAACACATAGCCCGCTGGCCGCCAACCCGCCCACACCTTAGCGCGGCCCTGCATGCCGGTGCGGATTTTGCCGTCAGGATTCGGCACCCTGACGCGCGCAAAAAAGACACGATCATCAGCTCTGGACTCGCTTTTCGGGCTGACGATTGCCACTGTGCCCTGCAACGTTTTCGTTGGAAAGCTTTCCAGCTTGACATCAGCCCGCTCGCCGGGTTTCAGGAAGGCCACCTCTTCTTGATCGATGGCAACGTCTACCATGGCGCGCGAGATATCCACCACCTCGATGAGCGCGTCTCCCTTGGCAAGGTGGCGCCCTACCATGCTCTCCACATGCGGGGTCGTCACTAAGCCATCGATGGGCGATCTGAGCCTCGTTCTGTCGAGCCTTTCGCGGGCTCGCTCCACCTCGGACGCCCAGAAATCTGCCTCCACCCGCTGCACTCCAGCTTCGGTCCCCTCATTGGCGGCGAGCGCACGATTCATCGTAGCTAATGCGCTGTCATATTTCGCCAGGGCTGCGGCCAGCGCTGACCGGTACTCCCAATCCTCGAGTTCAGCCAGGATGGTGCCCTTCTTGACGGCATCTCCTTCATGCACAGCGACGGAGCGCACTACGCCCTCGATTTCCGGCTGAATCTGAGCCGTATTCTGCGGAGCCACCGACGCGTCCCCCGCCAGTCGCATGGGGATCGGGCAGAAGATCAAGAATAGCGCTCCACCGGCGGTGATGCTCAGCAGCAGAGCGCGGCGGCGCTTTTCCAGTGCCATGAATCTTTTCTTCCGCTGCATCAGAGGTTCGATAACCCCGATGAACGGGACTTCCTTGTAGAGCTCTGCGTTACGCAGGGCGACGGTCACCTGGGCTGCAAGGATACGGATCATCTCAAGATGGGCATCCGTCAGAAAATCGGGATCGCGGCTTTCAAAGGAGAGGATGCCTATCCGTCCTGCATCATCGAGTAGCGGGATCGCATAGAAGGCGTGCATGCCAGTGTGTTCAAAGTATTCTGTAAACTTAACTTTGGTTTCTTCACGATCTGTGTCGACTTCGTCGCCGCGCTGCTTGATATGGATCTCATCGTTGGAGATAGTCGCCCACTCCAGCAGTTCGCGCAGTTGCATGACTTCCCTGTCACCAAGCCGGATCGCGTCCAGGCCAGAAACCGCCTTTATCTGCAGTTTGCCTCGTTGCTCGAGGGCGACCGCCGCACGGTCAAAGGGAACGACCGCCTTGGTGCCGTTGACGACAGTGTGCAGCACGCCGTCCATGTTAAGCGTCGAGGTGATCTCCTTGCTGACCATGACCAGCGTTTCCAGGATCTCGACTTTGCGCTCCGCCAGCAGAAGACTGGCGTTGTGCAAAGCATTGCTGGCGGTCTCGCAGATGTTGATCAGCTGGAATTCGTCGTCCTCGTCGAAAGCGGCGCCGTCCTGACGATTGATCACCTCCACCACGCCGACCAGCGACCCGCGGTCCAGAAGCGCAGCCGCTAGCAGAGAAAAAATTCTGCGTTCTTCGTCATTGCCGTTTCGCTTGCGCAAGCGTTCATCTTCTGGATCGCTGATCAACACAAGTTCGCCGTTGTCGGAGACGTCACCGGCGACGCCTTCGCCCGGCCTCTGCAGGGTGTCCAACTCCACTGTCGGGTCCTCTCCTGCGCGGCTGACTAGGCGGACCGCATCGCCATCCACCATCCACACGTTCACCGCTTCGACGTTCATCACCTCATGAAACTTGTTGGCAATAGTCGCCAAAAGGTCGTACATCTCCAGATTGGAGTTGAAAACCTTTTCCAGGTCATACATTTGGGTGACGCGCATCACAGATTGGAGATTGGTATTGCGTTCGCTTTCGTAGTCCAGGGCCGTGCGCAACGACAGGGCTGAGACTTGAGCGATTACGGCCACATTCTCCAGGGCGGTCTCCGTCGGAGGCTGGCCGAATCCGATGATTTCAATCATGCCGTAGAGCGTGTCGTTGAGCAGGAGGGGTATGTAGGCAAGAGAGGTTACACTGCGGCGAACGTCCAGATGGGCGTAATCTTCGCGGGACAAATCGGAGCCACTGAACAGCATGGTGGATTTGTATTCCGCAGCTGCGCCGAGGGTGCCAGCACCGAACTCAACTTCCTGCGCTCCCAATGAGATATCGCCCACTGCGGCCTTGCGAGTCCAGATCGCATTCTTTTGATCCATGACCACATACACTACAACCGCAGAATCGGACACTAGTTGGCCTACTTCATCGGCCGTTAGGCGCGCGCGGGGCACGACTTCGCGCTGCGCCAACAGCGAGGTGGCGAATTCAGTCAAATGGACGGCCGATACTGGCTTCTCTGTAGGCATGGACTGTCAACCCTGGCGTTTGCAGGGCGGATCGAGGGAGGGAGCGCACAATTCCCTGCGCAATCTCCGAGCTTCCACCCAGAGAAATGTTGCGCGACTGTAACAAACGGGTGTTGAGGTGTCAACCATGCATGGGTCGCCATGCATGTGTCGCGGTAGCCGAGCAAGCCACGTCGGGTTGGCGCAGGCTCTCAGTACTTCCACATTTGGATCTCGCTCCCCCCCCGTTCGAGCCGCACATCGTCCATCAATTGACGGATAAGGTAGATACCCCGTCCGTGATCCTGATACAGGTTCTGGCCGAGCGTTGGCGCTTGCAAGGACCGCAGATCCATCCCCGGGCCCGGATCGCTCACGATGATCATGATCCGTCCCTGACCGTCGCAGTTCAGCCGGCAGTGCACATTCTTCGACGGATCATTCTTGCACCCATGTACGACCGCGTTGGCGAGCGCCTCCTGCATTGCAAGACCGATCTCGAGCTGCTTTTCCTCCGGAATCCCGATACTGAGGAGGATTCCCGCAACCTTGTCCGACACATCGGCGATCGCGCTGGCCGTGGCCGGGACGCTGATATTCAGCAATTCGCGCTGCTCGCTATTCGCGCTCCCTGATGTAGAGTCGTTTGCCATAGGGCTTGCTCTTTGAAGACTGTCTGGCGGGTGGTTCAGCTAAACGACTCCACCGCGTTCTCTTCGTTGTCGAAAACTTCAAACAGATTTAAAACGCCAACCAGCTTGAGGGTCCGGATCGCGAACTGGGATGGATTCAACAGCTTGATACTGCCGCCGCGCGCTTTTGTAGACACCAGGAATCGCACTAGGATTCCGATACCGCTTGAGTCAATCATTGGCACTTCGGCCAGATTGATGACCAGGCAATGCTCGCCCGAGCCGATCAGGTCTTCCAGGGTCTTGCGTAAACCGTCTACAGCTTCCCCCATCCTGAGAGGACCCCGTAGCTGCAACAGTTGCACTTGTGAACGCTTGCGAACGTTGATGTCCAACCTTTTCCCCCTGACCGCCGCCCACGTATTATGCCTGAATCCCGGTTCCGGCGAAAGATTCACCGTCAGAATAGGGGTTTGGAGCTGGGGTCAGTATCTATTCACTCAGTAGGCGCTCCGTGTGCTGCCGTGCAGCCCCGAGTCTCCGGGTCAATCCTTGCCCCCTCGGATAACCCAACATAGCCATAGGCCTCGAGTCTCACATAGGATCGTGGTTGGCACTTAAGCCAACGCTGGGCTTGCGTAGCTTCGGGAACTACACCCGAATGTATTTGAGGGTTCAATTGCTTGGAACGAATTGCCAAGCACATCGGCAACTCGATTTCGCTCGCCGGTGTCGTCCTCACTCCAGCGCTCCCCTACTTACTTGAGAATACGAGGGCCAATGGAGGGAATTGCTCAGCATTACAACGACGCTTCCATTTCGCTCGTGGGCGTCATCCTAGATCCGTGGTTGGCGCTACCTGCTTGAAAATATGCGGGGCAGGAAGCATGTTGCTGAATAGCCGCGGCGGCTTTTCATTCGAGCCACAATTGAATCAGAAAGATCCGGTGTCGATGACCCAGAGATCGTTCTGCTTCTTGAACCTGAACGGCACCGTCTTTTCCGAATCACCGGTTCCGGTCTGTTTAGTGATGGCGACCATCAGCGAAGCGATCTCACCCTTAACAACCGGGGTACCCCGTGCTGAGAGGCTGATGGTGCCGGACTTCTTGTCCTTGACAGACGATTGAAGTAAGACAGGGCAGTTTGGCCAGAGTTGGAGCAACTGTTTCAGGTCGCGGCGATTGTACGAATCCTGGTAAGCCTGGATGACTTGCAAAATTTCGGCTCGATCCTTCATTAGCGTGATTGTGCTTTGGGCATCAGCCACGTGCCGGCTATGTGGATACTTAGCGACAAAACCTTGTAACAATTCCGGATGACCACCTTCCACCGCTGAACGCCAGGCTATATCCTCGGCTACCAATTGATCCTCCAGGTGACGGGCATCGGCAATATGCTGTCCATTGGGATAACGGTCAATGAACACCTGAAGCTGATTCGGATCATTGGAGTCCCGATATCGGGACCACTCAAGATCTTCGAGTTTCGCGCGAACCAGATCTGCGGACTTGCTGTCAGGATAGTCCTTCAAGAACTCCTGAAGCTTGGCAATGTCCATGGATCGCAATGCGCTTTCGCGATCCACTGCCTCCCGATCAAGCAGAAGTTTCCCGTCGATCACGTTGCTTCCAGAAATCACGCGAGCTTTCAAGCTGCGCGGCAAGTAACCAGCTTTGTCGAGTGCAATTTCATGTTCCCCGGGTACGATCTTGACGGACAGTTCGCCTTCCGTGTTAGTCGTCCCGGCGGTTTTGCCGTCCACGCTCACCCGGGTGCCAGGCGGCGCCTGTGAAATGAGAAGCAGATTGTCGATTGCGACCTGTGACGTGGGTGAAAGTGCGAAACTCAAGCGAGTTTCTCTTTGAGCGACCACCTGAGCGCGCCCCGAAACGGTCTGAAAGCCCGGTTTTTCCAAACGAACTTCGTAGTCGCCCGCCGGCAGCACCGGAATTTGCAGAACGCCATCTCTTTCTGTCCGGCCATATTGTGCGCCATTCACGAAGACGGAAACGTCAGCATCGGCCGCCCGGATCAGCAGCGCGCCGCTTTCAGCAGCTGGCAGCGCCTCGGGCGTGAAGGAAGCCCAGAAAGCGGGCGGCTTCAGATCGACGGATGCTGGGGGCGTGGTATTGGTCTTGAACTCGTACTGGTAGACTCCATAAGCTCCCAGCAGCGCCAGCGGCACAAAGACAGTTCCGGCGATTCTAAAGCCGCGAAAATAGGCGGCCCGCTGGCGGCGCACTTCGGCCCCCGGCATATTTTCTGAAACCCACTCTTTGTTGAAGACTTCGGCGTAAATGCGATTCCGCACGCTCAGATTGCCATTGTCGACACGGAGAATTCCTGCCAGGCGCAGAACGGACACCAAGGGATTCGTCTCGTCATCGCGCACTCGGGCCCCGATTTGGACCTTACCGTAGAGAAGCAGCAATCCGGCCAGATCCGTTTCGTTCCGCAACATGCGTTCTCGCACGAAAAGGAGGTTGTCGTCTTTCTCCCGCGCGCGGTGCGATAAGAACAATTCGCTGCACGCGCGATCCACGTCGGCAGGGGTGGCTGCGCTATTGCCGCTGACTGCCTGACACAAGCGTTGCGTGAGATACGGGTGTCCGCCGGTCCAGTACAAAACCCGCCGTATCAGCTGCTGCCCTTTTTCTGCGTCCGTACACAAGCCCTGCGCCAGAGGGGCGGCTTCCTCGGCAGTAAAATCTGACAGTTCGACGCGCACACCGATGTTGAAGGGAGTTGTCCGTGTATCCCGAATCAAGTCCGAAGGGGTGGCAACACCCAGGAGGCAGAACGTGAGGCGGTTCAGTTCTGCATCTTCGGAGCGCCGATTATAAAACTCCCGGATACCGGCAAAGAACTCGTCGGTTGAGAACCGCAGGCTGCGCACCGCATCGATCTCGTCGATGAAAATGACAACCGGGCCGGATCGCAGTTCAAGAACCACTTCTCGAATCGCACCCGTCCAGCGCTGAAGCGGCCCGAGGTGCAGATGACTATTCCAATAGCTTTCCAACTCATCTTCGAGATCCAGTTGATGCCCAATCCTGTCTACCAATCCGCTGTACCACTGGTCAGGAGTCAGGTTCTGACCAAATGCGGTGAGGTCAAGCAAAGCGACACTGATTCCCTTGTCGCGCAATCGCGCCGCGGTTTGCACCATCAGTGACGACTTCCCCATCTGGCGGGGCGTCAGCGCATAGCAGATGTCACTGCGGCGCAGGCTGGAGTACAAGCGCTCGTCGGCCTCGCGCCTGATATAGCAGGCAGCATCGCGAGGAAGAGTCCCTCCGGTAACGAAGAACCGGGGCTGAAGGAATGTTCCTGAGGAGCTCACATCAAATGCCGGCTTAAATACCTTTCGTACAGCTCGCAGCGCGGCTGCATTTCGCGGGCGGATTCTCCGGCCACAATGCCGGCGCTTCGCAGCCGATAAAATTCCTCCGTGGCCGCGGTGTGTCGTCCACCGAGGACGCTGCGCACGACGTCGCAAAGACCACGATCTTGGGCGAGGGAGAACAAAATACGCCGCAGGTGATCGCCGAAAGGCCCTTCGTCTCGACACGCTTGCGCCTCAAATGCCCGAAAATCAATCCCCCGGGAAGCCATTTCATTGAGGCCGCGCCGGGTCAAGTAGGGTTGCCCGCCGAGCAGTTTGAAACATGCGGCAATCTCTGCATCATTTTTCAATGGGCAGCCATAGCGTTCGTTCAATTCCTTGAACTGCTCCAACGTGAAATCCGCGAGGCCCAGGCGCGTTCCAACGTTGAACGGCGACTGATTCATGTCCGAGATGAACATGTGCGCTTCGGTGGCATACGCGATCGCCATGGTCAGCTTCTGCCACGGGCCGCTGGGATCAAGCGAACGCTCGTTGTGCCAGGAACGGAACAGACCGAACACTTCGCTGGCGAAATCACAGGAGAAAAGCCGGTCGACCTCGTCCATTCCCCAGACGAGCCGCTTCCCGACCTTGGCGATTATTTCGCGCCGCAAGAAGCGCTCAAAGTTGGCGCTGGGCCCTCGTTTGGGATTCCAGAAGGAATCGATTTCGAGATCGTAGTCCAACTGATCGACAATCGATTCTGCCAAGGCCCGGAAGAAGTTCTCGGTGGATTCCAGATGTTTGGCACTGAGTTTCTGGAAATCGGTGAGTATGACACGGTCGCCATTCTGGCGGGCCAATTGCAGCCCGCGCGCCATCAGCGACGTCTTCCCCATCTGGCGCGCGCCTTTGACGAGTACGATGCTGTCCTGCCGGCAGATTGCGGTAAGAAATTCCTCGTCCGTTGAACGCACCACGTAAAAATGGGAGTCCAAGGGAACCGCGCCTCCCACCGGTTCCAATTTCGGCGGTTGCGGCAAAAACGCTTCCGGGCGTCGCAGAGCCCCAAGCAACTCATCGAGCAAGGATTGGTCCTCGCTCGGTCCGTTCCATGTGGCATATTGAATCCCGTCGAGAATGGCAGCGATGTGATCCGGCAGCGGCTGCTCGAAATTGATGCGGATCGGCAAAATCCGGGGTTTGCCCGCCTGCTTCTGCGCATATTCATGGGCTAACTGGATCTCATACCCCAGCATTTCGCTTTGCACTGAAGCGGTGGAAATCAGAGGGATTACCACGTCCGCATTGGCGATGCGATGTTCGATTTCTCTCGCCCAGTGCATTCCGATCTGAAGATGGCGGTCGATAAAGACTTGGTATCCCTCGCGCGCGAGTTTAGTCTCCAGCAGATGCAGCAACTGCTCATCGAGTGGGACGGATCTCTTGTAAAGCAGGATGGCACGCGTAGTTTCGGCCCGAACCTGGGCGGCGGCCACATGATTCGGGTGCTTCGGATCCAGCAATGCCTCCAGTTCAGACCGCATTTCCGCCGCGGACTGGTAGCGATGTTCGCGCTTCTTTTCCAGCGCCTTTGTGATGATGCGCTCCATCTCCTTGGGAAAGTCAGGGCTCGAGCTCTTGTAGGGGGCAGGCAAGCGATTCAAGATCGCATCAAAGAGCACCGCTGAAGTGTCACCACGGAACGGCAACGCACCGCTTGCCATCTCGTAGAGAACGATTCCGAAGGAAAAAAGATCAGAACGTAAATCCAGGGCCTCGCCTCGTGCTTGTTCGGGAGACGTGTACGCGACAGTGCCAACAAACTGACCGGCGGCGGTGAGTTCGTCCAGCCCGGTTTCAGTCGCGGTGTTGTCGTCTCCAGATTGCTTTTGATCGGAGCTCAACTTGGCCAAACCGAAATCAAGAATCTTGGCGTGACCGCGGTCGGTGACAAAAATGTTGCCGGGCTTAATGTCGCGATGCACGATTCCGTGTCCGTGAGCTGCGTCAAGAGCGTCGGCAATTTCGATAGCAAGGTGGATACACTGCTTCGGCGTCAACGCCTTCGATTGAATCTTCGTTTTCAAGGGTTGCCCTTCAAGGAGCTCCATGGCAATGAAGGTTCTCCCCTCGAAAGATCCCAACTCGTGAATCGTACAGATGTTGGGGTGGTTCAGCGAAGAAGCGGCACGCGCCTCCTGCTGGAAGCGCACCAAATGGCGCTCGTTCCGGCTCACGTCGTCCGGCAAAAACTTCATGGCAACATGACGATGCAGGGAGATATCCTCCGCCTCATAAACCACTCCCATGCCGCCCCTTCCAACTCTCCGCAAAACCAGGTAGTGGTCGACGAGTTGCCCTACGAGAGGGTCGGGCTTCGTCGGTTGATTCGGGTTCGAAACCGGCTTTCGCATTGAGAGCGGAGGACTGGGATTGCCGATTCCGTCCGAATACAGATTAAAAAGCATTACCTTCTCTCCGTGTTTGATCTCAGTTTCGCCGAGATCGTGAAGAAGGTCGCACCATCGGCCTACCAGACTGAGAAAATTCGCCGATGCGCCAGAGACCAGAATATGACGAGCATCCCCGCGGTCCATGACACGCTGAGCCATGTTGATGCCATCACCCAGCACGTCGATATCACCCGGTTTTGGAGATCCCTCAACCAGATAGACCGGACCCGAGTGAACGCCCATGCGGACCGTAAGGTCCGGATGCTTGCTGAATTCCTCGTTCAGTTCGACCGCGCAACGAACTGGCGCTTCAGGATTTTCCAGAAACACGAGTGCGCCCCCGTCCCCAGTCGGCCGAAAGATCACTTCATTACGGGCCTTAGCGCGCAGATACTCGGCAGTTCTCTGGACCGTTTGCTGAAACTCAGTGACCAGGGCCTTGGCGCGATCCACAGGCAGCTTTGAATATCCAACCATTTCGATGGAGAGGACATGGGCCATGACTCGGGACTCGTGCCTGCTCGGACATGAAGCCATTTTTTCGAGAGTCTCCTACCGGCGGCTCGGCAGGGGAAGTGTGGCGCGCCACCCGTAGCCAGTGTATTTGGGCTCGAATTATGACACAGTTTCGGGTGTTGAGCTAGAGGCGAAAAACCATGGTGTGAGCGTCCTGATTTCTCGCATCATCCAGCGCTGCAACCTCTGCGGAGTACCGCGTCTAAGGGCTCTCTGGAAAACTGGATTCCCCCGGTTCTTGCGCTATCCACCGCTGATCCACCGTGCCCGCAGCGAATCCTTGGTTAGCTGGGAGCGGCGCTGTGGCAAGATGTTTCCTCTCCGAAATTCGCCTTGACACAACAACACCGTGTGATAGACTTCGGCGTTCGACTGGCACCTTTCTTCCCCAAACATTGCGCCCGCGTTTAACCGAGTGGGCTAATTCCGCTTCGTGGAGTGCTCTGCAATGTGCTTCAGGGCTCGGTGTTGCATCTTGCTGGCTCTTGCGCTGTTCGTGTCGCGGGCCGGGTTGGCCCAATCGGTTTACGGCAGCATTCGTGGCGCACTGACATTAAGAACTACTGGTCAACCAGTGCCGCACGCCGCGGTACTCGTAAGTTCGCTCGAACAAGGCGACCTACTGAAGTTCTCGTCAGAGACTGACGATTCCGGGCACTTCACTTTTGAAAACCTTCCTTTGGGTGCCTACCAAGTCAGCATGAAAAAAGAAGGATTTAAGACATGGGTAGAGCCGGACGTACCGGTCTCCGCGGACAATGCGTCGGAAATCAACGTAAAGCTGGCGCAAGGCGACCCGGCGGAGAAAGATGTAGGCGATGGGTCCGCCGTTTCGATTCTGAAGCTTGATCGCGCGGACATTGCCACCTCCTTCTCCCGTCACGAAATCGAATCGCTGCCGATCTACCAGCAAAATGTTTCGCTCTACGAATTGTTGGTCCCCGGGGCAGTGCGCACTCACAGTGTGCTCGCGGCGGAACAGAATCCGCAGGCCGGCGTTAATACGAGCCTGAGCGGACAACACTTCAGCGGGACAACCGTCATGGTGGATGGAACTGTCGATCGCGACCCGCTCGAGGGTATTGTCGTGCTTAATCCCTCTCTCGACTCGGTCTCGGAGTTGAAAATCACCACGCAGAACTACAGCGCGGAGTTCGGCCCGGCCACCGGAGGCGTCGTCAGCATCCAAACGCGCTCCGGTACAAACCAACTGCATGGCTCGGCGTTCGATTACCGATCCTCCGGTTTTGGCCAGGCCAGCATTCCCAGTTTTGGCAACATGTCTTTTCTTCTCGCTGTTCCCCAGAAACGCAACGACTTTGGCGCCTCGTTGGGGGGGGCGCTGATTCGCGACCGGCTGTTTCTTTTTGGCGATTACCGGGGCCTTCGCCAATCACGTGATGGCACGGTGCTGCTGACGGTGCCGACACAGCACGTGCACGATACCTGCACGGGGTCTGGGTTAGGCGACTGCGACCTTTCGCAATACGATAACGCGTATTTCAACGCGACAGGGAATCATTTGTTCAACCCAAACTATGCCGGTGGCGTGATCCCCAACACCGACGTTTCGCCGCAAATGGTGAATTTCCTCAAAATGATCCCGCCGCCAAACTACGGGCCGAGCGGGTCTGTGACCAATAATTTCACTGCCTCGGGCGTCGATTCGTTCGACGACGACAACTTCGATGTTCGCGCTGACTATGTCATATCGAGCAAGCTGCGCATGTTCACCCGCTATAGCTTTGCGGATTTCCGGGAAAACGGGACGCCAGCCTTCGGCGTAGACACAGGTGGTTTGGGCACAAATCCGACAGAGTTTGCCGGTGTAATGAAAGATCGTAATCAGGGTATCTCAGCGGGACTTTCATGGAACCTGGGATCCAACCTGCTGACGGATTTTCGATTTGGTTTTTTCCGTTACAACCTTCGACTGAACTCCCTGGACAGCGGCACCACGCCGGCGACGGATGCAGGCATCATGGGCCTGAACTTCAATTCTTATACTTCGGGCATGCCAGATATCCAGCTGGATAATTCGAACCTTGCCGGTCTGCCGATTGCCGGGAACATCGATTTTATGCGGCTCGGTTATTCTTCGGCTGCAAACACCTGCGCTTGTCCCCTGCGCGAACGCGAACAGCAATTCCAATTCGTCAACAACTGGACGAGAATCCTGGGCAAGCACAACATTCGCTGGGGAGCAGATTTCCGATATCTGCAGAACTTCCATCTGAGCAGCGATTCGAGGCCTGCCGGCCATCTTGAATTTCAAAATGCGTCAGGTGCAGGAACCGGCTTTGCCTTGGGCGACTTTTTGATAGGGGCAGTGGCGTCCTTTGATCGCACCTACGCTGACTCCCTGCAAAATCCGGCCGCGCTAGACGCGGGCGAGCGCCAGGACCGCGTGTTTTTCTATGGCGAGGACACGTGGAGGGTTAACTCCCGGCTGACCGTCAATTACGGGTTGCGCTGGGAGATCTATTTCCCGCAGTCGGTAACCGGAACCGATGCCGGTGGCTGGTTGCAGTTGGGAAGCGGTGGGGCCATGCCGTTCAACGACCAGTTTCTCGTCGCCGGGAAGACCAGCAACCTGCAAGGTGGCGTGCAGACAACATTGAAGAACTTCGGGCCGCGAGTCGGCCTGGCGTATCTGGTCAATCCAAAGACTGTCATTCGCGCCGGCTACGGGCGGATGTTCGACCCGGGGTATGCCGGCACGATTTTTGGTATCGCCGCCACGCAGTCTCCGCCAGTTAGCCTTCTCACGACGATCGGGAACGGATTTACGATCAACCCCAATTCTAGCGTCCCTGGCGCACCGCCCGTCGATATTTGTTCCGGCACGAGCTGCACGGTGCCTTCCTTCGTGTTCCCGACTGCCTCGTCGTTCACTGTCAATGACCTTTATTGCGCCAACGCCATTCAATCGACATCGAACATGATCTACTGCCCGCAGGGCCCTTTCGCCCCCGTGCAGCAGCAGGCAAACCTCTATGCACTCCCCCGCCGTCTGCGTCTGCCGACTGTAGACGCCTGGAACTTGGCCATTCAGGAACAACTTGATCGGCACACCTACTTCGAACTTTCCTATGTCGCCAACAAAGGTACCCATGTCCTCAATGACAGTGTTGGCCAACTGCCTTACTACGATTTGAATCAGCCGACGCTCGTAGGTTTTATCGGTTGTGCCGCGAACGTAGTCGGCAATAACTGCATCGGTCCACCCACCAAGACGACGGCCGCCAATTGCCAAGACAAGGGAGACATCGTCACCAACCTTTACCTATACTGCAAGACGACGCAAACCTTTCGCATGCCGTTCAACCCCTGGACGTCGCAAGTCCGCTTCTTCGGCAGCAATGCTTCCAGCAATTACAACTCCATGCAGGTCAAGGTCCGGCGGCAGTTTACCTCCGGATTCAGCCTGCTCGCGAATTACACTTGGTCGAAGGTCATTGACTTCGACAATCTGTATTACGCAATTGACCCCAGTGTCAGCCGAGGTGTTGGCAATTTTGATCGCAAGCACAACTTTGTGATGACGAATATCTGGGACTTGCCGGTGGGCAAAGGGCAAAAGTTGCTGGGTCACGCGGGGCCGGTTCTAAACCGAATTGGGGGCGGCTGGTCCCTGGCTGCGATCACATCTTGGTCAAGCGGACTACCGTTTACACCCAGCTATTCTGGGTGCAACGCCGACATCGGTGCCACCACCTTCCGTGCGTGCCGCCCAAATCTGGTGGGTACCGTACACATAACCGGGAATCGCAGCCAGTATTTTACGACCACCGGCAGTGAAACTTTGTACGCCTCTTGTGTGGTCAGTGGCTCGGGGGACTGTCAAAACAGTGGTATCAGTGCTGCATTGCAGGGCTTCGACCCAACGTCAGGTCAGCCTCTCCTCGGCGAGACCCTCGGCCCTTGGCAGCGGCCCGGTGCCGGCCAGATCGGTGACGCGGGCCGTAACTCGCTACGCGGTCCCGGTTTCTTCCAGAGCGATTTAGCGGTTGCCAAGAATATTCCCATCACAGAACGTGTGGTCGTGCAATTTCGCGCCGACGGGTTCAACGTCTTCAACAAGGTTAACCTCGCGAATCCTAATACGAACGTAGATGCGCCGTCTGGTGGCCAGATTACTTCGGTTGTCAACGGAGCGATCCAGCGCCAGATGCAGTTCTCCCTTAGAGTGAACTTCTGAACTCACCGCGCTGGTCTCAGCGGACCGGTGTTTGGGGAATCCAGGGCTCGACGCCGTGAGGGACTCCGATTGCAGTGCAGCAGAAGCTCATGCGGCATAGCGACATCCGGACGACTATGAACATTTACGGCGATGTCGTCACGGATGAAATGGCGCAAGCGCACTCCAAGGTTGTTGGACTGGCTCTGGCATCAGGTGGGTCAGACTAACGGATTGCGGAGCAGATTGCACTTCGGGCAAGTGCTTGAAAACATGGCGGAGAGGGAGGGATTCGAACCCTCGATACAGGTGTTAGCCCGTATAACGGTTTAGCAAACCGCCGCCTTCAGCCTCTCGGCCACCTCTCCGGCGTTTCTTACAGGTCGGTTTCGTTTCGCTGCGTACCGCAGGTTATCTGCGATTCTACGTCAAGGTGTTTGCAGGGGCAAGCTGTCGAAAGTGCGGGCGGCGGCTGAAAATTGCGGCACTGTCCGCAGAGGGGCAACGGCGTCTCACGATAACTCCGCTGCACGGGTGGAAGACTGAGCAACATGCTCTGGCGCGGAAATCCATCTTCGCGAAACATTCCCGTCCCGCCGGGTGCGTCTGATTACCGAGGTGAATACCTCTTGGGTATCAGTCGAGAGCCGCGTTTCGGTGTAAGATCAGCCCAAGACCTGACTTCGGAGACGTCATGAAACGAGTCGCTGCCTTCGTGTTGCTTGCTCTGTTTAGCCTCACGTGCCTTGTCCCATCATATGCTCAGCGCCTGACCCCGGAACAAAGTGCGCGCCAGTCCAAAAAGGCGATCAAGAAGCAGCAGAAGATGCTGAAGAAATCCGCCAAGCAGCAGCGCAAGGCAATGAAGCGGTCCACGAAGGCGCAGCGCAAGGCGACCAAGAAAGCGAACAGAGCTTTGCAGAAAAGACGCGGCCACTAAACCGCGCGCTGCCGGGGCTGTAAACGGTTCGCCAGGGCCGTGATTGTCCGGGACATCGAGATCGTCTCATCCGCCGTCACCAGAGCCAGACCGGGGACGCGCGCCTTTCGCCAATTGAGGCATGGCCTGCGCGATTGTCTCCGGTCCATCCAACGTGTGATGGACATTTTCAGACGTGGACGATATCGTCTCCTGTTCTTGAGGAGGGCCCGGATGAACAAGCTCCCGGAAGTCGAGACCGCGAAGGCACTCATGACCGAAGCGACGACGTGGTCGGTGATGAAGTGGCTGCGCGAAAAGAAAAGAGTGCGCACGACCGCCGACATGGCGAATGCTGCACTGGATCAACGGAGCGAGACGACCAAAGCGCGCTGGAGCGATGGCCTGAGAGCCGCCTATGGGGAGTTGGGCTCGCAAACCGATGGCTCTGCCGCCAAGACCCAGCGAAAACAGCTGCCGGGTGCGATCGACCCCGAGGCCCAGCTTATCGCCAAGAAAGTCAAGGAAGCGGATGACGAAGCCTACCGGGCCAGGATGGACGCGGAAGAAACCTTCGACGAAGCCGAGCGGCAACTGAGCACTAGCATGGCACGGGAAGGTTGTCGCAAAGCCATTCATGGGTGGGAGTTGCACGAAAAAGCGATTCGCCAAGCGGAGGCGGCCATCCATGCCCGCAAGAGCTGACGCCGCCGACGACAGTCCAGCGCTGACCGCAGCGCGCGGCGCCACCCGAATCACGTGCAAGCCGGGCTCTTTGTGCAGCGTAATGCCGGGTCCCCAATCATCTGAAATGGCTGATCGTTTCTAGGCGTACACGCGCGGCACGCGTTGGGAGATGCCGCAGAGAATTTCGTAGGGAACCGTTTCGCCGAGGCGCGCGAGTTCGACCGCATCCACGCTCTTGCCGTTGTTGGAGCCGATCAGGATGACTTCATCGCCCACCGCAATGCCGGGAATGTGGCCGACATCGACCATGGTGAGGTCCATGGAAACGCGGCCCACAACCGGGGCGTATTCCCCGCGCACGATCACGCGCGCGCGGTTCGAGAGCAGCCGGGGATAGCCGTCGGCGTAACCGACCGGGAGCACGGCAATGCGGCTGCGCTCCTTTGTTATATAGGTACCCATGTAACCGACCGCTTCTCCGGCGGCTACGTCTTTCACCGTCAAAACGCGCGTCTTCCAGGTCAGCACGGGAACGAGTGGGAGCAAAGGCTCCATCACAGTCGAGCCGCCGCGCATGATGGGAAGCGAGTATCCGTAAAGAAGAATGCCGGGACGGACCATGGTCTTCCATGTCTCGGGACGCGCGCTCACGGCCGCCGAATTGCCCATGTGCACGAGCGGTGGGTACAAGCCATGCTGGCCGAGCACTGCCAGCGCTTCTTCAAATGTCTTCATTTGGTGCGGGGCGTCTTGGGCATCCAGCACCTCGGCCGACGCGAAGTGCGTGCTTATGCCTTCGAGATGCAGGTGCTCGCACAGGGCAAGTTTTTCGCACAGTTGCGGCAGCGCAGCGATGGTGGCGCCAAGCCGGTTCATGCCTGTGTCCACTTTCAGGTGCACGGGAAGATTGATCTGCTGTTTTTTCGCGGCTTTCTCCAGGCGCTCGATGTGCCACGTCTCCCAAATCGTGGGAGTGAGATTGTGCGAAACGATGCCGTCCTCTTCGCCTTTCCAGATTCCCGTCATCAGCAGAATGCGCGTCCAGATGCCGGCACTGCGCAGCGCGCGTCCTTCGGCGGCGTCGGTCACGCCGAGCCACGGAGTGCCTTCGGCTTCGAGCGCGAGCGCGCATTCGGTGGCGCCATGCCCGTAGCCGTCCGCCTTGACCACCGCGCAGATCGCGACGTTCGGACCGACATGCTGCTGCACGATGCGGAAATTCTCGCGCAGGGTGGTGAGCGAGACTTCAGCCCAGGTGCGCCCGTCAAGCGCGAGCGACCGGCGATCGGGCAGAGCTATGCGTTCCATGCGAGGGGCATTCACTATGGCGATTATAGCGACCGCTCTGCCGCCGCAGGCTGACGATTGAGTGGCGCCTGAGGACTTCGGTAATGTAGGGAAAGAGAATTCACCCCGGGACGGCGCGGGAAAAGCGCGAATGCGATTTTCCACTCTGCATGAGACGCAGCAAGCCGCGTCTCTACAGGCTGACAGAGATTTTCTCCGCTTCTCCGTGGTGAACCTCTAATCTCGCGGGTTTCCCTAGCTTCCCCCAAGAATAAAGTTCACGGTTATTTCCGTTTCTACCTCGATCGGCTCGCCGTTCAGCAGGTACGGACGATAGCGCCATTGCTTAACCGCTTGCACAGCGGAAATGACGAGCATAGCGTGTCCGCTGAGAACAGCCAGATTTTTGATCGTGCCCATCTTGCTGATGATCGCGCGCAGTTCAACGGTCCCCTGTATGCGCGCCTGGCGCGCGAGCGCTGGATAGTTCGGCTGCACGCGGTAGATCAGGTTGCCTTCGGCCCAATGCGAAACGCGCAGGGGACGGGTGGGCGCGGGAGCCGGAGGCGGTGAAATCGGCGACGGATCTCCGATCGGCTGGGCAATGCCGAATCCTCCGCGGCCCGTTCCACCTTCAACTCCGGCGCCGCGGACGTCGGGGGCTGGCTGCACGCCGTGATCGTCGATCTGCGGGATGATTGGCGGAATGGACGTCGGCTGCAATAGAACTACTCCAATCATGTTCGATCCACGAATCCCCCGCTCCGCAGCCGGCGGCGCGGGCGCGGGTGGTGCGGGCGGCGCGAGCACGCGCTCGGCAAAGTGCGTCCAAACTTGCGGCGGCCCTTGCACGGTAAGCAGCGGAATGAGCAGTAGCAGGCTCATTGCCAGTGCCTGCATGGTGAACGATGCGGCGGCGGTCCAGCCGCGACGCGCAGACTGGTCCCAGGTGCTTTCCAAAGTGTGGAACATGGTGTCCTCCGTAGCGGGCCCCGCTTGCCAGTACAGACACCTGGGAGATGGAATTTGATCCCGGCAGGAAAAGAGGCAGATTCCGGGCGCCAAAGCCGGCACTCAGAATGACAATGCATCCGCGGAAGACGAAAAAGGCCGCGCTTGCGCGCGGCCTTCTGGAAGAACTATCTGGCGAACACTTTTCTCCAGCCCGGCGGGAACGAAAATCGTCCCCGCGGTGTCGCTACTGTTTCGGTGGCGTGGTACTTGCCGGCTTGGTGGTTGCCGGTTTCGCGCCAGTGGAAGACGTTGGCTTTACAGGCTTGGCCGGCGTCGTTCCGGCGGCGGGAGCGGCGACGCCCGACTGCGCGTTGTAGGCGTCAACGACCGGTTGCGTGATATCGACAGCGGGGCCGTACCAGATCACCGGGCCGCGCGGCCACTGTTGGGACGTGTCAAGGATCATGCCATAGTCATGGTCGGCGGCGTACTTCACGATGAGCGGAGCCATCTTGGTGAGGATTTTATTTCCGATTTCGCCCTGCTGGCCCTGGAAGTCTTCTTGCGCGTCCTGCTGGGCGCGGTCAAAGCCTTTCTTCTTGGCCTCGATCTGCTTCACCAGCTTGTCACGCGCTTCGTCGTTCAATTTGTCCTGCTGGGCGCTGAGCTGCTTCTGAAGACTGTCGAGCTCGTCGGCCGTATTTTTCAGTTCGGCCTGCTTGGGCTCAAACTTTTTGCTCAGCGACTGGAAGTCGCGCTGCCCTTCGTTGGAAGAGAAAATTGCCTGTTCGATGTTAATGGTTCCGACCTTTGTCCCGGTAGCTTTCAGCGTGGCTGCCCCTGCGGGGTTGTTGGCAGGGGCGGCGGATGGAGCGTCGGGTGGAGTCGTCGTAGCGGGAGCGGGAGTGGCGGCGGACTGCCCCGCCTGGGCCAGAGCGAAAAGGGAAAGGCCGAACACGACGGCCGCGGTGCGCACAAATTTGCTGATCATTGAATTGACGATCATTGGATCGTTTGAACTCCTTCGAAAATTTTCGGGAACTTTTCCGCGCCCAGCTCGCCCGGCTCTCCAAAGCTGATCGCAACCGAGCCAATCAGGCCAGCGCAGCGAGCGCGCAAGCGCATACAACGCCCGGTTCTTCACGCCGAACCACGCGCGTGGTGATCACCCACAGTTCCTGGATTGGGTGTAGACAGCTTGGATTATACGGAGGGCAGGAGATGAGCGTCAAACCGCAGTTGGCACACTATAGTCAATCATTCGCACCCTGCGACTTCCTGCGCATGCAGCGACGGGTCAGAATCCGTCCACCAGTTTGACCCCTGCGCCCACGGTGCGCGCCGTGTGCACGGACTGAACGTTGTTGTTGCTGGAGAGAATTTCGAGGCCTTTGCCGCCGTTGAGCTGGTAGTCCAAGCCGGTATCGGCGCGCTCGCCAGCGCCACGGATCGTATTGCCGACAACGTTGAGTTCGCCGGTCCCGTAATTCACTTGCGGGACCCCAATGTAAATGAAGCGGCCCGAAGACGGCTCTTTCTCCAGCATGAACACGCGATTGGCGCTGATGACCGATGCCGCGCCA
>Ga0074044_10001548_pt1 | contig 20709 bp, 17 predicted proteins | sample BogForMeECP23OM1_FD_94443 | JGI IMG/M metagenome (GOLD analysis project Ga0074044, IMG submission 94443) | Bog forest soil microbial communities from Calvert Island, British Columbia, Canada - Bog Forest MetaG ECP23OM1 | ecosystem: Environmental > Terrestrial > Soil > Wetlands ...
GTCATCGAAGAAGCCATCCAGACCGACGCTGCCATCAACCCCGGCAACTCCGGCGGCCCGCTGCTCAACTGGCACGGCCAAGTCATCGGCATCAATACCATGATCGCCTCCAGCGTCGGACAAAGCGCCGGCATCGGCTTCGCCATCCCCATCAATACCGCCAAAGCCGTGGTCAACGACCTGGTCACGCTCGGACGCGTACGTCGGCCCGCGCTCGGCGTTCGCACAATCCCCATCGATCCCGAGATTGCTCAAGAATTGGGCCTGGCCGCCGACTACGGACTCCTCATCGTGCAAGCCGTTCCCGGAGGCTCCGCCGACCGCGCCGGATTGCGCGGCGGCTCGGAGCGAGCCTACCTCGGCAACATTCCCATCATGATCGGTGGAGACTTGATCGTCGCCATAGACGGAGAAAAAATCGAAAGCCAGCAAATCCTCGCCCAGATCATGAACAAACACCGTGCCGGCGACACCGTGAAGGTAACCATCTTCCGCGCGAAGAAACAGCTGGAAGTATCCGTAGTGCTGGGAGAAGCCAGAGACCAGGTGTAGTAGTTTGTGTGGCGCGGGCACTCTTGCCCGCGTGCACTTGCCAGTTTTCGGGGGAGCGCCGGGCGACCAGCCTCAATCTCCCGTTTTCAGCACTTCGTCCGAGGGCGCATAACGACCCGTGCCACGAGCGTCCGGGATAATGTGTCTGAATAAATAAACAAGTTTGAACCAGCCCGTAGTCTCCAGCAGGATCAGCCCGCCCCATAAATCGCTGTGCTTTCCGCGATACCGCTCCTTCCAGTGCCACATCGTCACCAGCAGCAAGTAAATTGCCCCAGGCACAAAGAGCACCATGCCCGTGAGCACAAGCGCCAGAGGAGCCATTCGTTCCATAAATACGCACGGGACCAGAATGGCCAAGCCGAGGAGCGCCGCCGTCCCAAGTCGCTGCAGCCATCGAAATCTCCATTGCCAAAGTTTCGGACGCATGTCGGTTACTTTATTACAGTTCGGATTCTGATCAAAGAGCCGAAAACGTAGCGCCGCCTGCCGCAACCCAAGCGGTTTCCCTGTGTAGAGACGCGGCTTGCCGCGTCTCTCTTCTCACTCTCGCGCTATCATCTTCCACATGCCCGACGTCGAATGGATCCGCAAACTCTGCCTCTCCCTCCCCGACACGACCGAAAACATCCAGTGGGCCGAAGACCTGTGTTTCAAGGTGCGAAGCAAACTCTTCACCATCGTCGACCTCTCTCAAGGCAACCTCGCGCCCGTTTGCCTTAAGTGCACCCCGGAAAAATTCGACGAACTCCTCGAAGTCGAAGGCATCTCCCAAGCCCCCTACGTCGGCCGCTACAAATGGATACTTCTGGCAAACTCCAACGTCCTGCCCGCCACGGAACTCGAAGCCCTGATTCGCCGGTCCTACGACCTGGTCGTAGCAAAGGCGCCAAAGAATAAAGCCGCGCGCAAGAAGGCGCCAGGCAAACGCGGCAAGAAGTAAGCGGTTTCCTCCGTGTCCCCTGTGGTAAAGATTTTCTCGGCGTCCTCCGCGTCTTGGCGGTGACTCGGTTTGACGCCCCGCAACCCCGTGGGCTAGCCTCGTACGTTCGCCCAATCCATGCGCATTCAACGTAGTTTCTTGATCCTCTGCACTCTGTGCGCTCTACTAGCCTCGATCGCAGCGGCCGCGCCTCTGCGCCCCACACACGCTCCGCACGCCATCGTCGCCAGCGTCCACGAGCTCGCCTCGCGCGCCGGCGTCGAGATGCTGCGCTCCGGTGGCAACGCTATCGATGCCGCCGTCGCCACCGGCTTCGCGCTCGCCGTCGTCCATCCCCAAGCCGGAAATCTGGGCGGAGGCGGCTTTTTTCTTTTCCGCAGCGCCACCGGGGAAACTCACTTCATCGACTTCCGCGAAAAAGCGCCCGCCGCTGCCACCGCAAACATGTATCTCGACGCCCAGGGCAACGTCATCCCAGACTCCAGCAAAGACTCCAGCGTCGTCGGATACAAATCCATCGGCGTCCCCGGTTCCGTGGCCGGCCTTGTCTACGCGGAAAAACGATACGGCAAGCTATCGATAGAAAAAGTAATGGCTCCCGCCATCAAGTTCGCCCGCGATGGCTTTCCCCTTGCCTACGAAGACACGCAAGATTTGAAAGACGATGAGTACCTCGCCCAGTTTCCCGAATCCAAACGCATTTTTCTGCGCGACGGAAACTACTACCAGCCCGGCGAACTATTCAAGCAGCCCGAACTCGCCCGCACCCTGGAACGCCTCGCCAAGGATCCCGAGGAGTTCTATCACGGCGCCATGGCCCGCGAACTGGCCGCGGCCATCCACAAAGGCGGAGGCCTCGTCACTGCCGCCGACCTGGCCGCCTACGAAGTCAAAGAACGCGAGCCCATTCGCGGCTCCTATCGCGGCTACGACATCATCAGCGCTCCGCCGCCATCTTCCGGCGGCGTAGCACTCGTCGAAATCCTCAATATTCTTGAAGGCTACGACCTCGCGAAATCCGGCAACCGTTCCGCCGACGCCATCCACCTCGAGACCGAAGCGTTCCGTCGCGCCTTCTACGATCGCTCCGATTTCATGGGCGATCCCGACTTCGCCAAAGTTCCCGTCGCGCAGCTTATCGACAAGAAGTACGCCGCCGCCTGGCGCGACTCCATCGACATCAACCACGCCAGCCTGAGCAAAGACCTGAAACGCCCGTCGTTCAGTGAACTGGAGCGCGTAGCCCAATCGCGCTCCACAGCCCTAGCCATTCGCGAACCTGAAAACACCACCCACTATTCCGTAGTCGATGCCGAAGGCAACGCCGTTTCCGTAACCACCACGCTCAACGACGCCTTCGGCTCCCGCGTCACCGCCGAGGGTCTGGGCTTCCTGCTCAACGACGAAATGGACGACTTCGCCGCCAAACAAGGCGTCCCCAACATCTACGGACTCATCCAGGGCCCCGCCAACGCCATCGGCCCGGGCAAACGCCCGCTCTCCGCCATGGCGCCGACTATCGCGCTCAAAGACGGCAAGCTATTCCTCGTACTCGGCTCGCCCGGCGGCCCCACCATCATCACCAGTGTCGCCAACATCCTCATCGGCGTCGTGGATTTCTCGCTCGATATCGAGGAAGCGGTCAACGCGCCCAGGTTTCATCATCAGTGGCTCCCCGATCAGATTCTCGTCGAAGACCGCCTCTCTCCCGATACAATGAATCTGCTGCGTTCCAAAGGACACAAGCTGAACGTCGAGCATTTTTGGGGAGATGGCGAGTGCATAATGATTGACCCCAAAACCGGCGAGCGCCTCGGCGCCAGCGACGGACGCAACAACGGGAAGGCGGTAGGTTACTGATGCAGAGGGCGGTGTCGACATACGTTTATGTAAAGGAACGGCTCCATCCGGGCTTGCTCGACGAACTCGTCAAGGCGGGAGCCCAGTCGATCGAAATCTTCGCCGCCCGCCAGCACTTCGACTACGCCAATCGCAAGCAGCATGTCCGCGAAATTGCCGACTGGTTCCGCTCCACCGGCATTCCACTCAATTCCGTCCACGCGCCTTTGTACTCCGACTACGAGTGGGGACGCACCGGTTCGCCTCCCGTCAACATCGCTTCCACCGACCGCGCCGGCCGCATCGATGCCATGGACGAGATCAAACGCGCCCTCGAAATCGCCGAGCACATCCCCTTCCGCTTTCTCATCCAGCACATCGGCAATCCCAACGAAGCCTTCGACGAAAAGAAATTCGAAGCCGCCATGACCTGCGTCGAGCACCTGCGCGCCTTCGCCAAGCCGCTCGGCGTAAGAGTGCTCGTGGAAAATATTCCCAACGAACTTTCCACGCCCGACCGCCTCGTCGAGTTCATCAAAACCATGCATTTCGACGACATCGGCGTCTGCTTCGATTGCGGTCACGCGCACATGATGAACGGCATTCCCGAAGCTTTCGCCACGCTGAACAAGTACATCTGCTCGACCCACGTGCACGACAACAACAAAGACAAAGACTCGCACCTCTGGCCGGGCAACGGATCGATCGATTGGAAACAGACCATGGAATTGCTACGAACCGCCCCGCAAAAGCCGCCCCTGTTGCTGGAAATCGACGGCGAAGCAAAGAAAAGCCCCGGCGACGAAGTAAGCGCAACCTTCCAAAAGCTGGAAGATTCGTAAAATCTACCGCAGAGGAAACAACACCAACACCTGCTCCAATTAGTTCGACGATTTGCCACTGCTCGTCATGACCCAACTCTACCCATTCCTGATGTCGCCCGCCTTCGACCCGCGCCCGTGGGGCACGCTCGACCTTTCTGCGATCTATCCAAATCACAAATTCAACGAAAGAATCGGCGAAGCCTGGCTCACCGGCGACGACTGCGTGGTCGCAAACGGTCCTCTGGCGAAACGTTCGCTGTCAGACCTGAGCAAAGAATTCGGCCCTGAACTCGTGGGCACCGCCGCGCGCGACTCACAGCGCTTTCCGTTGCTTCTGAAGTTTCTGTTTCCCGAGGAAAAGCTCTCCGTCCAGTTGCACCCCGACGACGAAACCGCTCAGCGTTTCGGCGAGCCCTGGGGCAAAACCGAATGCTGGTACGTGGCCCACGCCAAGCCCGGATCGCAGGTCGCCCTGGGCTTGAAGCCCGGCGTTACCGTGGCTCAATTCCAGCAAGGCATCCAGGAAAAGCGCGCCGAAGAGCAGCTCAACTGGATCAACATCTATCAGGGCGAGATGATTTACGTAGCTGCCGGCACGGTGCATACGCTCGGACCCGGCTCCGTAATCGTGGAGACGCAGCAACAGTCCGACACCACGTATCGTCTCTACGACTACGGACGCCCCCGCCCGCTGCATCTGGAGCGGGGCCTCGCCTCGGTCAAAGAGCGTACTGCCTCCGGCAAAGTGATTCGCCCCGCTCCCGTTGCCATTACTGGCGGCAAGAACCGGCGCTCTTCCATGATCGCTGCGCCTTACTTCGCGGTGGACTTGTTCGAATTGAAAGTACCGCAGGATTTCTCGACCATCGCGTCCGAAAACGATGAGTTCGGGAAAACTTCTGTGCACATCCTGGTCGCGGTTGAAGGCTGCGGCGTTGTCGAGGCGCAGGGCCGCGACCCGGTGACGCTGGCCAAGGGCGAGGCGGTCGTGATTCCCGCAGCACTACAAGGTTTCACGGTGCGCCCGCAGTGGGCGATCGAGTTCTTGAAAGCCTACGTACCGGGTGCGGCGGTGCCCGAGCCCGCGACACGTCTGTAACAGGCTGCGGAAAAACTCTGGATTTGTATCAGGGCATCGCCTTAGCCATGCCGCAACTGTGGATCCCCGTGCCCGCAGTGGTGAAAGTTTTTTCTACTCCGGCGCGTATCGGCGCGTAAATGATAGGCTTCTATTCCAGTGAAAACGAATCCGCACTTCTATCCCATTATCCTGGCTGGCGGCCGAGGCACGCGCTTCTGGCCGCTAAGCCGCAAGCGCCGCGCCAAGCAATTGCTCGCGCTCGATGGCAGGCAGACCATGATCCAGCAGACCGTAGCGCGCCTCACACCCATGGCCGCACCGAGCCGTTTCTGGATCATCACCAACGACGACCTGCGCCCCGCCATCCTGCGTCAGCTTCCAAAACTTCGTCCGAAGCAGATCATCGCCGAGCCCTGCGGCCGCAACACAGCGCCCGCGATTGGCTTAGCGGCATTTCTTTTGCTTCGTCACGACCCCGATGCAGTGCTCGGTCTGTTTCCCTCCGATCACGTCATCGCCAACCCTGCCGAATATCGCGCTACTCTCAGCAGAGGGATCGAGATCGCCACCGCGGGAGACAACATCGTTGTGCTCGGCATGCGCCCGACTCGCCCCGAAACCGGCTACGGCTATATCGAGGCTGGTGCGCCCGATGCTGACTTGGCCCAGGCTGGTTCGCCCGATCACCAGGGCCCCCTGCGCGTGCGCCGCTTCACCGAAAAGCCGGATCTCGCCAAAGCCCGGCAGTTTCTCGATGCGGGCAACTACTTCTGGAACAGCGGCATGTTTCTCTGGCGCGCCGACACGCTCGCCAGCGCGCTGCGCGAGCATCTTCCCACCACCGCTCCACTCCTCGAAAAAATTGCCGCCGCCTATGGCACGCGCAAGTTCGCGGACACTTTTCGAAAGCTCTACCCGAAGTCCGATAACATCAGCATCGACTATGCAGTGCTGGAGCCGCGTTCCACCAAGGGAGAAGCCCAGTCGCGCATCTTCTGTCTGCCCTCCGACTTCGGATGGAACGACCTCGGCTCCTGGGCCGCGCTGCACGAGCACCACGCGGCGAAGGCGAAACCTGGCGACGGAAGCCTGGTCTTGGCGTCGGGCAGTTTCGCCCTGAATGCGAAGAATAATTACGTTCACGCTCCCGGAAAGTTTGTCGCCCTGGTCGGCGTGAGCAACCTGGTCATTGTCGAGACCGAAGACGCGCTGCTCGTCACCACCCTCGACCAGTCACAGGATGTCGGCAAAGTGGTAAAGCATCTGGATGAGAAGAAGCTGAAGAAACTTGTGTGAGAGTCGTTCGCTGTTCGTCGTTAGCTGTTCGCGACACCCTTTTGGATGATCATCCCAAGTGGAGCGAGGAACCTGTATTTGCGAACAGCGAGCGGCGAACAGCGAACGACGGATCCCATGACCCAAATCAAATTCGGTACCGACGGCTGGCGCGGCCTTATCGCCGACGACTTTACCTTCGACAACGTGCGCCGCGTGGCGGGCGCAATCGCCAGCTACGTCCTCAAGCATGAAGATCCCGCTCGCGGTGTCATTATCGGCTACGACACGCGTTTCCTGTCGGACCGTGCCGCTCGTGCCGTCGCTCAAGTGATCGCCGACGCCGGCATCCCCCTGCTGCTGGCCAACGACTACGTGCCTACGCCCGCGGTTTCTTACAGCGTGAAAAAATTGGGCGCGGCGGGCGGCGTCATGGTCACCTCCAGCCACAACCCGTGGAACTGGAATGGCGTGAAGTTCAAAGCCAAGTTTGGAGGCTCGGCCACGCCCGCGATCATGAAGTCCATCGAAGACGAACTAGCGGCCGGAGCGATGCCCAGCGGCCGCACGGCGAAAATCGAAGAGGTGGACCTGAAGCCCGCCTATGTCGAAGCGATCACCCAGTTCGCCGATCTCGACCTTATCTGCCGGGCGAATTTCAAGTTTGCCATCGACTCCATGTACGGCTCCGGTCGCGGAGTTCTACCGAAAATATTTGACGCGCACGGCATCCGCTATATCGCGATCCGTCAGGAAGTGAACCCACTATTCCCAGGCATCAATCCCGAACCGATCCTGCCGCACGTGGCGCTGCTGCAGGAAACGGTAGTGAAAGAAAAATGCCACGCCGGTCTGGCAGCTGACGGCGATGCCGACCGCATCGGTGCTGTGGCAGAAGATGGGAGCTTCGTCGATTCGCACAAGTGCTTTGCCGTTCTGCTGCACTGGTTGCTGGTCTACAAGAAGTGGCCGGGCGATGTGGTGCGCGCCTTCAACACCAGCGGCATGATCGACCGCATCGCCACCAAGTTTGGTCGCAAGCTGCGCGAGTGCTCGATCGGTTTCAAGTACATTGCCGACCTCATGATGGAGCATGAAATTCTGATTGGCGGAGAAGAATCGGGCGGCATCGGATACGGCCGCTTTCTCCCGGAACGCGATGGCATTCTCAACGCGCTCCTGCTGGCGAATGTCATGGCGGAAGAACGGAAGCCGCTCGGCCAGTTGGTCGCTGACCTGCAGCGTGAATTCGGCGCGCACTACTTCGGCCGGCGCGATCTGCACATTTCCGACGGACTCAAGGACAGTGCCATCCGCCGGGCCGCCGCGCCGCAGACAGCGAAGCTCGGCGCATATTCCATCCTGCGCAAGGAGAATCGCGACGGCGTGAAGTTTTTCCTCGACGCTCCCAAGCACGGCAACGGCGCCGACGCCTGGGTATTGTTTCGCGCCTCCGGTACCGAGAATATGCTGCGGTGCTATGTTGAAGCGGCCAAGCCCGAGCTGGTCGAAGAAATTCTTGAAACCGGCGAAAAATTCGTGCGGCAGACTTGACCGCCGATCTTTTCAATCCGTCGTTCTTAACTAAGGGCCCGAAGCTACGAGCCAAAGGCAAGAATCTGAGAGCTGACAGCTGAGAGCTAACGTTTTCCAGCACTTTCGCGTTCTGCCCAGCCTCCGAACACGATAGGATAGTGACAACACCTCAGAATGATCGACGCCAAAGAAACTACACCAGTTCTCGCCGATTCTCCGGAATCGCACCGCTATAACCGCACCAAGCGGTGGCTGGGCGTCGCCGATTTCGCGATCGGCTTGGGGCTGCTCATTGTGCTCCTGGCCACCGGCTGGACCGGGACGCTCCGCGATCTGGCGGAGCGTGGCGCTTCGCAGAATTACTCGTTCGCCGTTTTCCTTTATGTCCTGATGCTGCTGCTGATCAGCAAACTGTTGGGAACTCCGCTCGAGTACTACGGTTTCCGGCTCGAGCACCGCTATAACCTTTCCAACCAGAGATTCCGCTCCTGGCTCTGGGACGAATGCAAGAGCTTTCTGATCGGCCTGGTCATGGCCACGATCGTGGTCGAACTGCTCTACACGCTGATGCGCCAGACCCCGCAGCACTGGTGGGTGATCGCATGGGTTGTTTTCCTCGGACTCTTTGTATTACTCGCGCAACTCGCGCCGGTTGTGCTTTTTCCAATTTTTTACAAATTCGAGCCGCTGCAAAACGAAGAACTCAAGCGCCGCCTGATCGTCCTGAGCGAACGCGCCGGCACGCGCATTCGCGGCGTCTATAAGTGGCATCTTTCCGAGAAAAGCAAGAAGGCCAACGCCGCGCTCACCGGACTCGGCGCGACCCGCCGCATCATTCTCGCCGACACCTTACTCGACAACTATTCCGAGGACGAAATTGAAGCCGTGCTCGCGCACGAACTCGGGCATCACGTTCACCGCCACATTCTGAAAAGTATTTTCGTGCAGGCGGGAATCACGCTCTTCGGCTTCTGGCTGGCCAACGAAGTCCTGCGCTACGCCGTGGAGCGCCGCAATATGTACGAGACCATGCACGATTTCGCCAATCTGCCGTTGCTGATCCTGGTCTCGACCGTACTCTCGTTCTTGTTGATGCCCGCGCTCAACGCCTACTCCCGCTTCAACGAGCGCCAGGCCGACCGCTATTGCTTCGAGTCTGTGGCTAGCGTCGAACCCTTCATTTCGTCGATGAATAAGTTGGCCGAGCAGAATCTCGCCGAAAAAACGCCTGCCCGCTGGGTTGAGTGGTTGCTCCACTCGCATCCTGCGATCACCAAGCGAGTCGCCGCCGCCGAAGCCTGGGCGAAAGAGCACTAACACGCGGCCAAAATCAACACCCACCACGCAAAATCTCTTCCACCCTCCGCACATCCTCTTCTGTGTCGACGCCGACGGTGTCGAATGGCGTTTCCGCCACGTAAATCGGAACCCCGTTCTCGAGAAAGCGCAACTGCTCCAGTCGCTCGCTGCGCTCGAGCGACGACTCCGGCCAGCGCACGAACTGGTCCAGCGCGTCCTTACGATAGCCATAGAACCCAAGATGTTTGTAGTATCGTGGACGCACGCCATCGCGATCATGCGGAATTGTAGCCCGCGAAAAATACAGCGCTCGCCCCGCGCTATCCGTCACCACCTTCACCGCGCTCGGATTGTTGATGTCAACCTCCGCGGCCGGAGTCTTCAGCGTCCCCACCTCGACCCCCGCTCCTTGCATCACCCCGATCAAGCTCTCGATATGCTCGGGCCTAGTCAGCGGCTCATCGCCCTGAACATTTAAATAAACATCTGCCGAAATCGCGTTTGCGATCTCATGGACCCGCTCCGTGCCCGACCGATGCGCCGCGGAAGTCATGCGCGCGACAAAGCCTTGCTCTTCGCAAAACCGCATGATTTCATCCGAATCCGTCGCCACGATGACCTGGTCCAGCGACGAACACCTCCGCACTCCCCGATACACCCAAGCCAGCAACGGAACGCCAGCGATCTCGCGCAGCATCTTACGGGGAAGGCGCGTCGAAGCCAGCCGCGCCGGAATCACAGCGATGACTTTCATGCGCCCAGTTTCGCATGTAGCCATGCGGTTTGACACTCCATTCCATCGCCCTCCGCCCACTGGGTACTGAGTACTGAGTGCTGGACGCTGTCTTTTTCTTTCTTTCTCATGCACTGCTTCTTACGCGTGTGCGGATCTTCCCGAACTCATAGGTTCCCAAACCGCGCTGGGACGCCATTTTCAAATAGGGCAGAGATGAAACTTCCAGATTCCAGTAGGCCTTCGCCACATAAGCGTCGAGCGCCACCGGATCGGTTCCGGCCACCAGCGTCTTTTTGAGCAGGACATCGTCAAGATTGCCTCCCGTTGGGCCGTTCCGAATGAGCACGCGATAGCAATCGATGAGGGTAAGAGTCGGACGAATAAAATCGGCGAGGTCCACCAGGCTTTCGTGGATCTTCTGGTGCAATTGATGGCGCGGTCCACCCAGAATGCCGTACCAGTTCTTCATTCCCAGAGTCGTGCCGGTCAGGCTGTGGTGTTTGGCGATCGGGACGTTGATGATCTTGTCGGCATTCAGGAAGGGATCGAAAACTGGCCAGTCCCGCAGAACCTCTCCCCGCAGGTCTACATCCCTGAATCTGGCGGGATCGGGCAGGATCACTTCGGCGCCTTCGCGCCGCGATGCCTCGGCAATGCCCGACCTCTGAAAACACCGGCGCGGGTCGTTACAGCTAACGTCCGTCACGATGACCCGCTTCGCCCCTGCGTTCCAGCACTGCCGGACGATCTCCGCGACGATCTTCGGATTAGTGTTAGCCGCCTGTTCTGGAGTGCGGTCCCAGCCGATGTTCGGTTTCACCAACACGATGTCGGCGCGGGAGACGAAGCGATGGATGCCGCCCAGTTCTTCGATCGCAGCCCGCGCCAGTTCTTCGGGATCATCTCCCTGGATGACCGCCATCTCGGGCAAAGCCGCATCAGCCGCTATAGTATGACTGCGCTTCAAATTGACGGCCAGCTCGGGCTCGGGGCGCTGGCTGTGTTCGCTCAGCCAGAGCCCGAGGCCTGCGGTTCCGGCAGCGACTCCTCCCAGGCGGAGCAGTTTGATTAACGCTTCACGACGGTTGAGTATGCTGCCCTCGGTCAACGGCATATTGCTTTGACCTCTTTGCTTTTGCGCAATAACTAAATTCTAATCTCGTTCTGGTGGCAGCACCTATGCAGTCCGTCACAATGCCGTGTGCGAAACAACCGACGTCGGCCGTAAGAGCGGCTCTGACGCTGATCGGATTCAGCGCCGTCATTGGCCAGATCGTTCTCATGCGGGAACTTATCGTCGTCTTCAACGGCAACGAGATTTCGCTGGGAATCATGTTAGCCACCTGGCTCTTCTGGACCGCCGCCGGCAGCGGTTTGTCCAGCCGTTTGCCAAGCCGTTTTGCACTCGGCGGGAACAAGGCTCGCCGCGCGGTCGCCGCGCTCGAATGCCTGCTCGGCGTCAGCCTGCTGCCGACCATCTGGGCATTGCGCGCCTCCAGAACTTTTTTTCAGACAGTGCCGGGCGAACTGGTGGGTCCGGTGCCGATGCTGCTTACATCCCTGGTATGTCTGAGCCTGTTTTGCGTTGTCGCAGGGTCGCTTTTCGTGGTTGCGACCCGGATGTACGAACAGGAGTGCGCCGTCTCTGCTCGCGTCGCTGCCAGCTCGGCTTACTTGCTGGAGGCCGCTGGCGCCGGCTTCGGAGGGATCCTGGCCAGCATTGTGTTGCTGCGCTTTCTTGGGTCCTTCCAGATCGCGACCGTCGTCGCTCTCCTGAACCTATGTATGGCAACAGTCTTGTTGTTCCGGATGAGCCGCAAGCAGCTTGGGGCCGTGACGGCGGCAGCGGCGCTTTTCGCCATCCTTCTTCTTATGTATGTTGCACCGTCGTTGGACAGGTCCGCGCAGGCGCGCCTGTGGCGGGGATTCCACCTGGTGGGGTCGCGCGACTCGATTTACGGCAACTTGGCGGTCATTGAGACCGGCAATGAAACCGGCAACATGGAAACCGGCAACATCCGCAGCATTTACGACAACGGCGTCATCCTTGCCAGCGCGCCGGACGAGAGCGCCGCCGAAGAGGCGGTTCACTACGCGCTGCTCGAGCACCCGGCGCCGAGGCACCTTCTAATGATCGGCGGCGGCGTGAACGGCAGCATCGCCCAAGCGCTGAAGCATCCCACAGTCGAGCGGATCGATTACGTTGAGCTGGATCCCGCACTCATCGACATGGCGCGGCAGTTCTTCTCCGCGCAGTTTGCTCCTGTTGTTTCGGATCCTCGCGTGCACGTGCACTACGCGGATGGCCGCTACTTTTTGCGGAACTATCTCCGGCACGATCTCAAGACCGCCGACAACACCTTCGACGTGATCATCCTTAATGTGCCCGACCCGCAGACCGCGCAGTTGAACCGGTTCTACACAACCGAGTTCTTTCGTTCCGCTCGCGATCACCTCGCGCCCGGCGGACTGCTCGCCTTGCAACTGCGCTCGTCGGAGGATTACATCAGCCCCGACCTGGCGGAATTCCTGCGCTGCATTCACCACACCCTCCGGGAAGTCTTCCCTTACGTTGTCGCCATCCCAGGCGAAACGATCCACTTTTTTGCCGCTACGCGGCCCGATGTTCTGACGGACAATCCCCAAACGCTGATTGCAAGATTGCAGGAGCGGAATCTGAAGACGCAGTATGTTCGGGAATACTTCATCCCATACCGCATGATGCCCGATCGCATGGAGCTGGTTCGCGAGCAACTGCGGCCGCTAACCTCGACGCCCGTCAATCGCGATTTCGAGCCGATCGCCTATTACTTCGACGTTGTGTTATGGAGCACGCAGTTCAAGTTGGGCTATTCCCGCTGGTTCCGGGCCGCCGCGCACATCGCGTTCACCAGCGTCATCGATGCGGTCCTGGGTATCTTATTGTTTGTGGCGGTTCTTCTGGCGTTTGTGCCCGCTCGCGAGAAACGCGCCCGTTCTACCGCAGCGTACTGCATGGCTGCGACCGGATTCACCCTGATGGCTCTGCAGATTTTCCTGCTGCTTGCATTCCAGTCCGTCTACGGCTACGTTTACCACCAGCTCACAATCCTCATCGCCATGTGCATGGCAGGCATTGCCTTCGGAAGTTGGCTGGGCATCCGCCGCATTCGTTCCAGCGATAGTCCACCCAACCGCGTCATGGCAACTACCCAGTTCCTGCTCGCCCTTTCTGGTCCTGCGCTGATATTTGTGGTTAGCCTACTGTCGAAGATTTCCGGGACGGCGACAACATGGCTGGCTGCGCAGTTTGTCTTCCCTGCTTTGGCCGCTCTCTGCGGAATGCTGGGGGGCTATCAATTTCCTATCGCGACCGAGATCTACCTTTATGACTGTGACAATAACAATGACAGCAGCGGTCGATCAAGACTGGGTGCACTCTATGCCATCGATCTGCTGGGCGGATGCGCGGGCGCGCTTTTGTTGAGCAGTTACCTCATCCCGGTGTTTGGTTTCTGGAAAACGGCATGGCTCAGTGCGGCGGTGAACCTGGCGCCGGCGCTCCTGGCCGCGCGGGTAAGCCTGGAGGCAAAGATGTCTCGGGCATAAGCGCTTGCGGCCGGTTCTCGCCGAATACCACCGCCGTAAACATGAAGATGTCTGTGTTCTCATCCTTCCAGCAACCGGAGCGCATACCCGCTTTGGCGCAGGTTTCTTCCAGGAACTTCTGTCGATCCCATTTTTCTTCCACCGGCACCTGCGGAAGCAAAAGACCCTCGTACGCGCCGTTCTTCATGAGCAAACCGTGCTGGCCAACCTTGATCTGTCGAATGTCCAGCACGCGCCGAAGGGGCGACAGCACGGAGACTTCATACTCGAGTTGCGGCAACTCCGAAGCAGATACCGGCTGGAATCGGGGATCGCGGAGGGCGGCCAGCGTGGCCGTGTCCCGCACGGTCATGTAAAGGGGTTTCTCCGCGGAGGTATAGCCGATGCAGCCGCGCAGTTCTCCCGACTTTTTCAACGTCACGAACGCACCGCGCTCCTGATTCAGCACTTCGCTTGCGCTCGCGGTTGGTTCATACGCCTTTTTCTCCCGCACCGCGTACTCCACCGACTTGCGAGCCAGCGCGAGCAGTTCGTTTTTCTCGTGGCCATTCAATGAGAATTGCGGTTCCACTGTCTTTCCGCTTTGAGTTTTCAAAAAGACGTCCGCGCTGTATCCGACCACGCGCGAGTGATCGCCGGTGACGTCGCCTGAATTGGCGTACTTGAGCACCACGGCCTGGTTCGCTCCCATGCGCTCGGCGGCAATCATTGCGGCTACGATGGGAGCGCCGCCACAGGCCTCCCATACGCGCGCCTCGAAGTTCCGCGACATGCTGAAGTAGTCCCACGCCTGCAGTGCGTTCAGCGTTTTATGGTCGATCTTTACAGCTTCGTCGTAGGGGTGATAGTGCGACAGATCGGAACTGGCCACGATCAGCGTGTCTTTATCATTGCCCTGGATCAGCTTCGCCAGAGCCACACCCAGCGCACGACTGCTTTCATAACTCTGGTCTCCCATGACGATGGGCACGAGTTCGAAGTCGCCCAGCAACCGCTGCAACCACGGCAACTCCACCTCGATCGCATGCTCAGCGCCCTCCTTGGTGGCAGTGTGTCCCTGGCTGGAAAGTCGGATCGTCGGGCTCATACTAGCCAGCTGCTTTGCAAACGCCTTGTCTACCCGGACTACACCCAGCGGCGTCGCGTAGGCGTCGCCCTCATAGACGGAAGTGAAATCGAAAGCCTCATAGTGCGACGGTGCAATCACGACCACTCGCGAAAACTTGCGCCCTTTCAGCGCCGCGTACGTGTAGGCAGCGACGGGGCCGGAGAACTGATAACCGGCGGGCGGGGCAACCACCGCGAGGATCGGGCCGTTGATCGGCGGCGGAGACGCATGCGCCAACATGTCATCCATCATCGCTGTGAGTGCCTTTGGGTCGGCGGGATAGAAGCCGCCGGCGACACCGGCTTGTCGCACGTTTTGGGGATCGGCAGCACGGACGTGCTGCAGTGCCGCAATCGCCAGGACGGCGATGAGCAGACCTGCCAGCCAATATATTTTGGGGCGCATCTTTATGTTCATATGCGAGATATTCATATGCGAAAACTCCTCTCGCGCTCTCATGCGTGCCAAATACCAGGGATCGGCTGTCCGCAGAATGGGCAACCGCCATTGCGGATCAGCATCCGGCTCGCCGTGAACCCCACGCGTTCCACCAACATGCGGCGGCACTTCGGGCAGTAGGTATTTTGCGCAGGATGTCCCGGCACATTGCCGATGTAAACGTAGTGCAGCCCCTCGGCGTCGGCAATCGCCTTGGCACGCTCCAGAGTGGGCACCGGCGTGATGGGCAGGTTCTTCAACAGGTATTGCGGATGAAATTGCGTAAAGTGGATCGGCACATCCACGCCCAGGTTTGTCTTGATCCAGCGTGCCAAGCCTTGGAATTCGGCATCGCTGTCGTTCAGGGTTGGCACCACGAGGTACACGATCTCGGTCCACTTGTTCATCTTCCGTAATGTGACCAGCGAGGCCAACACCGGCTTCAACTCAGCAACGACCACATCCTTGTAGTAGGACTCCGTGAACGCTTTCAGATCGATTTTGACCGCATCCATCTTTCCGTACGCCTTCTTCAGCGCCTCCTCCTGCATGTAGCCATTCGACACGACCACGCTGCGGACGCCGGCTTCGTGACCGGCATCGGCCGCATCCATCAGGTACTCGCTGAAGATCACCGGCTCGCTGTAGGTGTAGGCAATCGTCGGGCAGTCGCGCTGTTTGGCCAACTCGGCAACCAGCTTTGGGGGCGCGTAGTCGGCAGGAACCTGCTCTGGACGCACCTGCGAGATGTCCCAGTTCTGGCAAAATTTGCAGTTGACGTTGCAACCAGCCGTGGCCAGCGAGAAAGCGAGCGTCCCCGGCAAGTAGTGGAACAGAGGCTTCTTCTCGACGGGATCAATGTGGGCGGCGCACACCCGCGAGTGCACCAGCGTGTGGTAGGTTCCTCCGCGATTCTCCCGCACGCCACAATAGCCGCGTTCGCGATCTCCCACCGTGCATTCGCGCGGACACAGCTTGCACTTGATCTTCTTGTTTTGAAGTTTCTCGTAGAACTTCGCTTCGACGGTGAATCGCGAATCATCCTGCTTCTCGGAACCAGCCCACGCGGGGGTCGCACCGAGGACGGCGAGCTGGGCAAATTCGCAGACGCCTAGAGCCGCTCCTGACATCAGGGCGCACTCCAAGAACGAACGGCGATTGAGCGGGCGCGACACCGGGCTGCGCTCGCCGCGAACAGCGAGACTCTCGCCCGCGGCTGCGCCGTCGACCGGAACCGTCATTCCTTCTTGCGCATCGAACTCACGCGACATGTTGAACCCTCAATCGCGCACCCTACACCTCGACAACCGCGATTCTCCTGGGATCGTTCGTGCCCAGTCGATGCTGTGCATCGGCGGCGGTTGCGATGTAGTGTGGCGCTCTTTTATCGCCTTCCAGCGTCTTCAGTCCCTTCTCGGCTCGCTTGCGCTCGATGATTTGCCAGCCGGTGTAGTCGAGCGCGACGGGATCTTGTGAAACGATCAGGGCATTGTTCTTCCAACTGTATTGCGGTTTGTATCCCGGTCCGCCTTCGAAGCAGGCCGTGGTCGCATCGCAGATGGTCAATCGCATCCTGGTTCTGATTTCTGGCAGCATATTCAAATCTGCGATGTACGGATTGCAGCCGTTGGGGTGGTACTTGTTCGGGTTATGAATGACGCCATACATGTTTTTCAGGGCGATGGTTACGCCGGCGCCGTCATGGTCTTTCAGCACAGGGACATTGATCAGGACGTTGCAGCGTTGCGTCAGAATCTTCGACAACCGGCTGCCAACACTGCCATGTGTGACCAGCTCTTGTTCGTAATCGACTCGATCGGTGCCGAAGCATTGCACACGGTTTTCGCTCGTCGACACATGGAATCCAGCGTGTTCCAGTTCGTCGCTGTCGCGGTCCCAGACCACGATATCGTTCGACTGGATTCCGGCCTCCTGCAACCGCTCGCAAATGGCCTCGACGAGCGAAAGGTTGCTGGAAAGACCCCGACCTCCAAGTGCATTCACTTTCAGTCCCACCGTCTCACCCGGGTGGACCAGCTTCTTCCACGTCTCGATCGGATTATCGCGGTCGAAAAGAGATTGCATGGCGCGATCCAGGAGACTCAGCATGCGGCGCGAATCCACTGTGGCGCCCGTGCCGCGCAGCATGGCATCGCGCGCGATCACAACCCTGGATTTCGCGAGCGCCGCTTCTTGTTCTGCTGCTCGGAGCAGTTCCATCCTGCCGCTGGCGCCGAGAACCGCAGCGCCAGTGAGGCACTTCTTCAGAAAATCCCGCCGACTAGTGCTGCGCATTGCACTCATAAGGGTTCTCCAGTGAACCCACGACAACGTCCGAGGATCCTCAAGCTACCTATACCGCAATCCGTGTGACTTTTCAGTAACGAACGGCACTTCTTGCGATCGTCACCTGGCAAGCCGCGGTTCGATACCGTACCCCAGTTGCAAAAGTGCCTGCGGTGTTTCCGTCGATTCGTCAAAGGCAACGATTCGCACCAGGTAAGCTCCCTTGCGGAAGACCAGGCTCTGGCTGGATAAGCGTGCCTCGTCTCCCAGTTGGATCGGTTTCACATCGCCAGCCGGCTCCGATTTGACAATCTTCTCGGCGCCCTCCGCGTTCCCCATGGTGTAGATGTCTACTACCACGTCGACCTTGTTCTGGAACTTGTAGTCGGTCGTAGACACTCTCTGGACCCCAGCCTTCAAGTACCGTTCCGCGTCGCCGTCGATGTACTTCCACAGGTCTGCCGCCGCGAAGGTCCGTATATCTCCCGTCTTCGCCCAGCCCGCAACCTGATTGGACGCAGGGAAAAATGATCGCTCAGTCATCGATTGACGTTTGCAACTGGCGTCCAGGAGCAGCGCGACAGCAAGCATGACCAGCAGCACTCCGCGGGTTTTCACCTCGGCCTCTCCTTGCCATGGTTCATCAGGATCTGGTTCAGCAGGATCTGGTTCGTTCGCGATCGACTCTCGCCGATGCTGGTCACGTACACTGCCGGGCGATCCTGAACCGGGCAGGCGTATTCGCACGCCCCACAGCCCACGCAGAGATGAGGATCGACAAACGGTTGTTTTACCTGCTGCAGATGGCCCTCCGCGTCCGCGACTTCGGCGGGTTGCAGATAGATGGCCTTGGGCGATGTCGGACACCACTCCTCGCAGACAATGCACGGTGTTGCCATAGCCCAAGGCAAACATCGCCCGCGATCCAAGAACGCTGTCCCAAGACTGATCGGCTTGGCGTCGCTCGGGACCCGCGCCTCCCAGCCCTTTTCTTTCGCCGTGATCTCCCAGATTGCGCCGGTAGGACAAACCTCGGAGCACAGCACGCAACTGCTCTCACAGTAGCCAATCCGCGGCACCATGACCGGCGTCCAGAGGCCTTCCAAACCCGCTTCGGTCAATGCGGGCTGCAGCGCGTTGTTGGGGCAGACCTTCATGCACTCACCGCACCGTATGCAGCGCGACAGGAAGTACTCTTCGCCCAGCGCGCCCGGAGGACGCAGCAGCCGCTCATGGTGCTCAACTGCGAATCCGGGCGTGCTTCTCAACAGGGGAACCACGACCGCTCCCGCTGCCAATCCGGTGAACACCTTCCGTCTCTGCAGGTTCACACCGATGGACTTTTGGGCGGGGAAGAACTTGAACTGCAGGCCGTGTTCCGGACACTCATCAATACAGTTCAGACAGAGATGACACTCCGGCTGACGCCACGGAACTCCTCCGATCGGATCGTCGCCGCCCTGGCAGCGCAGCAGGCAGCGATTGCAGTCCTCGCACCGCTCCGGGGTCTTGACCAGTCCAAGAATTGACCAGCGCGATACGATCCCGAGCAGAGCGCCCAGTGGGCAAAGCGCCCGGCACCAGAAACGGGTCACGCGAAAATTCAGCGCCAAAAGAAAGATGAAGACGAGCCCGAGCCAGACGCCTTGCCGAAAGTACGGCTGTTTGAAGCTGAGCAGCAGCCTTCCGAAAATGAAATGCAACCCGCTGCCCGCCGCCTGTACCAGTGCAAATCTGCTATGTTCCATCGCGTGCAGCACGGCGTTCAGGGCATAGTTCGTTCCCGGCAAAATGGATAGGCCGACCGAGCGCACCAGCAACGAGAAAGGATCCAGCCATCCGACGATCCCTGTGCCGAGCACGGCAGCGATTAAAGCCGCGACCAAAATGTAGTACTTCGTTGTCTGCCAGCGCTTGTACCGGTTCGATTCAATCAGTTGTTTTCCACGTTTGCGCTCGGATGTCAGGCTGCTGAAGAAGTGGTGGATTGAGCCCAAAGGACAGATCCATCCGCAGAAGAAGCGTCCGAGCAACATCGTCGGAATCAGAACCACCAGGCTCCACAACAGGCCGTGGTACAGGGCGCGGCTGGAGAGCGCATTCGACAGCGCCACCAGCGGATCCAATTGAAAAAACAACTGCACCGGATAAGGAAGCCGGATCTCACTCCCGCCGGCGTGTAGCGATCCGCGGAACTCCGTGCGTAGCAGAAGGAACAGGAACAGTGAGAAGAAGATAATCTGCGAAAGGCAGCGCGACCTTGTCGGTTTAAGACGCACCGCGTACTCCTTGCATCTCCGCGCACCGGATCGCCGCAGCGCACACTAAACCCTTGGCACTTTCTGAGTGCCCGATGCCGCACTGTTAATGTTCTGCCAATCGACTTCCGCTTTCTGTGATCAAGATCACTTGTTTTGGCCCGCACGGCCCGGGCTCAATCTGTGCGGCTACCCTCGTGAATGGAATCCCGGAAACCGACGTCGGGGGAGTTCCGCGTTTGGCTCTGGGTGGGCACTGTTTGCGACCGGTCCGCTAAAGAGAGTCCCCCCTAATTGCGATTTCAAGTTATCATTTCAGCGAGACTGGCGTTGGTACCGCCGATTGTGACCTCGGGAACATGACAAATCATTGGGGGGAAGGATGGCCATCAACTTTGTGCACACACGTGACGGAAGCGACGACTCCATACGCTTGCAACCAATAGAGCGCCTAAAAGTATATTTGTTCGGGGTAACTGTGTTGTTCGCATCGTTTGGGATGGGTGAGGCGGTCTATCGACTCTTGTTTTCAGAGTTTGACGGCGCAACCGATCGTATTCCGGTTGAGGCGCTGTTTGGTTTGGTATTTGCCTGGCTTGCCACTAAGTTCGTCGGCGACGTTTACAGAAATCGCAAGGAGAGAAGCGCAAGGCTCAACTTCATTTGGGCTCGGAATCATCAAATACGAGGCGCTTTGGAAGGCATCACTACGGTCGCCCACCCATTGAAAAACCAGCAATCGATCAGAGTGATCCGCGAAGAAGTCGATAGGATTGAGTGGGCGCTTAAGGAGATCTTGCCGGGATAAGCTTCTCGAGCAAACTGCAACGGGAATAGCGCTTTTAACAGCGCCGGGTGCCTCGCACGATGCCGCCCGCAAGACCTCGTTTGATAGAATCGAACCCGTGGCGGTGTAGCTCAGGTGGTTAGAGCGACGGTCTCATAA
>Ga0074044_10001549_pt1 | contig 20691 bp, 22 predicted proteins | sample BogForMeECP23OM1_FD_94443 | JGI IMG/M metagenome (GOLD analysis project Ga0074044, IMG submission 94443) | Bog forest soil microbial communities from Calvert Island, British Columbia, Canada - Bog Forest MetaG ECP23OM1 | ecosystem: Environmental > Terrestrial > Soil > Wetlands ...
AGACTGGCCAAGGATTGGGAATGCCTCAACCGCAAGGCGCTTGCCTTCCTGCGCCTCGCCTCCATCCGCCTCATGCTGCGAAAGCTCTGTAATCCCGCATGATGTTCCCGGACAGACTCTCAGACCTGCCGACGCTCTGTCGAATCTTTTCGGCTAGGTATTCGAGCGTGTCGCGCGGCTCCGTAAAGATGAGGAGCTTGCGGCGCTGGCCCGTCGCTTCGTCCACGATTGGCGGCTTGTCGAGGATCGCGCTGAGTTCGCGCCATTTCGTGTCCTGGCCGGACTTGCGAAGGCGGTCGGCAAGTGATTCGAGATCGCGAAGAATGACCAGTTCCGCTTCGAGTTCGGGGATCGTCTGGGCCGCCGTGGCGCGGTCGGCAATCTCCTGCTCGGCTTCCTCCAGTTCGACGCCGCCGGCTTCCTCGAGGTCGCGATCTTCGTCATCGTCGAGAACGGAAGGAAGCGGCTCTACCTTCTGAAGTGGGCCCCCGCGAGCGATGACGCGCTCCTCGGCGAGCCGCGCCTCCAGCCGCTCCCGCCGGCGGCGCAGCGAGCGATAGATGGCCGCAGGCGATGAAGCGAGGCGGCGCTGAAGGATTTGCAACGCGAAGCCAACGTTATTGCGCCGTTTGTCGTCGCCGGCGAGAGCATTGAGGTTGCGCATTTCGTTGCGGACATATTGCGTGACGGCCGCGTAGAGCTGCGCTTCAAGGTCCGAGAGCTGATACTCGATCGTGTAAGCTCGACGCTCGGGGAAAAGCGGAGCACCGTCGAACTTGCGCAGCTCCTCTTTGGTGAGGCGGCGCATGAGGTCGGATACGTCTATCTTACGCGCGCCCTCGCGCGGGCGGCCCTCGAAACGGTCGGCGTCCAGGAGACCCATGAAGAGCTCGAAAGCCGCGTCGTCGCCACTGTGCGGCGTCGCGGTCATCAGCAACAAGTGTCGCGCACGGCCGCCGGCCAGCTGCCCCAGCTTGTATCGTTTCGTGTACTTGACCTCGGTGCCGAAAAGGCTCGCGGCCATGCGATGGGCTTCGTCGCAGATGATGAGGTCCCAATCCGGAGCGGCCTGCAGCTTGGCTTGCAGCGTTTCCGAGCGCGCCGCCATATCGAGGCGCATGATGAGACGGTTGCGCTCGACGAACGGATTGCCCGTGACCGAAGTCTCGATTTGCTCGCGCGAAAGAATGTCGAAGTCCAAGTCGAACTTTTCTTTGAGTTCGTCCTGCCATTGTTCGACGAGGCTGCCCGGCGCAACGATAAGGCAACGCTCCAGGGCGCCGCGGATGATCAGCTCCTTAATGAAGAGGCCGGCCATAATCGTCTTGCCGGCGCCCGGATCATCGGCGAGTAGAAACCGCAACGGCTGGCGCGGCAGCATTTCGCCGTAAACCGCGGTGATCTGATGAGGCAGCGGATCAATCCGCGAAGAGTGGACGGCGAGATAGGGGTCGAACAAATGCGCGAGCCTGATGCGCTGGGCCTCCGACGCGATCCGGAACGACTCGCCATCGCCATCAAAGCTGAAGGCGCGGGTCGCCTGCAGCAGCTCCAACCGCGGCTCGGCATCCCGAAAGAGCAATATCTCAGCGGGCCCATCTGCCCCGCGGTACACGACATTCAGGGCTTCTAACCCGATCCACTCGACCCGCACGACTTCGACAACCGCGGCTCCCGCCACTCCCCGTATCCTGGCACCAGCAGTGACATTCTCCAGCCGCAACATGCCTCCAGCCCCTTCATTGCGGTACAAAGCGGCAGGCTTCGGGGTGCGTCAAGCGTGAAATTCGGCCGCGCCGTCTACAGTAATGGGATCATCAACATTACGGGACTGTAGGAGCGCGAAGCGAGAGATCCGGCGTTAAAAGTTCGGCCTCTCTCGTAGGTATCGAGAATCAGCGAGCAAGCCGACGATTGCCTTGACTCGCCCCAAGCCCGAGCCTGAGGGGCGGCCTTGGTGGAAGCGGATGGTGGGCTAATATCGCGGTCGCGACACTCGAGGGGATTTCTAATGCGGCTGGCCGGGCGCTCAATTCTGATCGCGGCGTTCTTGGTGCTGTCCGGCCTAGCGGTTGGCGGGCCTTTTGAAGACGCCAACACGCCCATGGAGCCATGGTGGACGGAAGGACACATTGAAACCGCGTATCTGATGATCGTCTGCGTGTTTTTTCTGGCCGCGCTTATCGACGCCGCTAGGCGGTTTGTCAGGCGTCCCAAGGCCGCCCCCTCTGTGGTCGTGGCCCGCAGGCCCAGGACAAAGGCAATGGTGTTTGCGGGCATCATGTACGCGGGCATCATCAGCTTCGCGCTTATCGTGATCACGATCGCGCAGTTGCCGCGGTCCGACTTCGCCGTCTACGGGATGGCGGCGATCTTAGCGCTCATGTTAATCGCGTCCGGCTATATCGTCACCCGGAGGGCTATCCCCCTGTTCGTGGGAGCCGCCACGCGGCTGATGCGTTCCGTCTCTGCCGCGCACACCGTCATAGCTAACGAACTACGGACATGGAAGCCCGAGCATCGAAAGGCTCTCGTTTTGGCGATGGGGTTAGGAGCAGTGCTGGGGGTCGCATTCGGGCTGCATGAGGTCAGTCAGACTAGCGCTAACTATTGGTGGCCCTATTACCCGTTCGGCTGCGACTTCGGCAGCTCTCGGGGCACGATCATAAATCTGGGTCCGATTTTGCCTTACGGGCATCGGTGCTTCACCGTCCACTACGGCTTTTGGCCGACGATCACGTTGTGGCCGGCGTTCGCGGGCAGCTGTCGGCGGCGTTTTGGTCTATATCCGCCAGCTGCTGAGAAACTGAGCGCCTCGCGCCTATCGATCTGCTTTGACAGCTCCCCGGCTTTCCGCTCGGGCGCTTCCGCGCACACCAAAAATGCGCCCCGAATCCGACCAGAAAAATTGGAGAAAGTGGGTGGATCGGTCGGTCTAACAGCGCGCCGTCTCCGATTTCAGGGCCCCCGGGGTCGGGAACGAGGGGGTCGGCGAAGCCGAGGGGGTAGGGGGTCTCCGACCATTGCGGCGGCCTGCGGCCGGATGGTCACAATGGCAAGTCCGCACGCTAGGGCCTCGACCGCGGAGGGCCGCACGTCTTCCGGCAATGTTCGCCGGCTTGTGAGGGCTGCGGGCTGGAGCGCTTGATGTCTACTCTTTCGGCCCCGCGTCGATTGCATGGTCATCGATCGTCGGCCCGCCAACAGCTTGCAACTGCTGCGCCTTTGCCAACGCGAACGCGAGGCATCGGGCAGCCTCAAGGGCATTATCGCCGCCGCCTATATTCACTTGGTTTACCGTGACCGAGGACGACGGTGAGGCCGGCGGTTCCTGGTAAGCGCCGAGGATGCGAGCGAGCTTGTCCAAGGCGGCCAGCTTGTCGTGGGCTTCGATCTTCAGCGCCCCGCTCTTGGTCGTGACCGAGCGAACTTGGGCGGGTTGATCCGTGCTGAGAAGGCGGGACGGAGTGGCGATCACCTCGTCTCGCCAGCCGAGCACATTGCCTTCAGCGTCGAAACACCGGCACGCGGTCCCACTGCATGACGTCGCGAGGATCACAGAAGGCAATGCGCTCAAGTTCGCGGATCAGGCGGAGCCGGGCGTCTTCAATCTTTTCGTCGGCCCGATGGCGCGCCTTCGTGTCCGCTTCGATGCGTTGTGCCAAAAGCCATTGCACGCGAGCATCAACGTCAGGCGAGCGGCGGAGTTGCGATCTGGAGACCCCGCCGCCGCTGTACCCGGCAGTTTCACAGGCGATCGGAACCGGGACTCCTTGCGCGACCAGTTGCGCGAATATCTCGCGCGACGGTTTGCTCAGGGGTTTTGATGGAATGATTGGGGACGACTTCGGCTTTCGGACACGCGGAGTTCGATTGCTCACCGTCATGAAGCTATTCCGAGCGGGCGGAGTGGCACGCCTTTCCTTGGCCTTGGCCATTCTAGCAGATTCCTCGACTGCAACGCCACGGAGTCGCGGGACTGAAGATGCCGCTCGCCCTGGCACCATGATGAATCCTATTGACGCAGGGCGGTCGAGGCGGCCCAAGAATTCAGCTTCACAGCGGGAAAGGAGCCGCCCTCATTGGGGCCGATGTTAGGGCCGATGAAAACAGTCTTGAAATTCAGAGTCTTGTATTGATTAGGTGGCGGAGGGGGCGGGATTCGAACCCGCGATACGGTTTCCCGTATACACACTTTCCAGGCGTGCGCCTTCGACCGCTCGGCCACCCCTCCGCGTCGCGCTTGGCGTTCCCGCGAGCGCGAGCGTGGCGCATAACGCGGCGCGGGCGCAAGCGCAAGCGAGCGATGCGCGATGCGTGGACAGCGCCGCCGGCGTTGCGCTAGAGAAGCGTCCGGGGCTTCAGGCCAATGGCGGCGGCGATGCGGTTTCTTGCGCGGTTCATCGGTCTCATCGCTCTCGCCGGCGCCTTCGCTGCGGCCGTCATCGACGGGGCGCGCTGGGTCCTCGGCGGAACCTTCGCGCCGACCTCGACGGGCGCGGCGCTCTACTGGCTTTCGCCGAAGGCGCTCGCGGTCGCACAAAGCTTCGTCGAGAGCCGTCTCGGCCCCTGGGCGTGGAACGACATGCTGGTGCGGGCGCTGCTGGCGCCGGCCTTCGTCCCGCTCACGCTTCTGAGCGCCGTTTTCTTCCTTGTGTCCCGCCCGCCGCCGCCGGAGATCGGCCATTCGAGCCGGGACCGGTAACGGACCGGGCGCATCGGGCGTATATGGTGGCGAAGGAGACGATCATGCTGTCAGGACTGATGTCGAAGCTGCGCCCCGCGCCGGGCGAGGCGCTCCCGGGCCGCCCCGAGCCGATCGCGACCGCCGCGACCCATTTCGTCAACGGCCGCCCGCTGAAAGGGCCCTATCCGCCGGGGATCGAAACCGCGATCTTCGGCATGGGCTGCTTCTGGGGGGCCGAGCGCAAATTCTGGCAGGCGGGTGAGGGCGTCTATGTGACGGCGGTCGGCTACGCCGGCGGCGCCACGCCGAACCCGACCTACGGGGAGACATGCACCGGGCGCACCGGCCACGCCGAGGCCGTGCTCGTCGCCTACGACCCCGCCAAAATCTCGTACGAGGATCTGTTGAGGATCTTCTGGGAGAACCACGACCCGACCCAGGGCATGCGGCAGGGCAATGACGTCGGCACGCAGTACCGCTCGGCGATCTATGCGACGACGCCCGCGCAGCTCGCCGCGGCGCGCCGCTCGGCTGAGGCTTACAGCAAGGCGCTCGCCGCCAAGGGCTATAAGCCGATCGCCACCGAGATCGCCGAGGCGGGCCCCTTCTATTTCGCCGAAGGCTACCACCAGCAATACCTCGCCAAGAACCCCGGCGGCTATTGCGGGCTCGGCGGCACCGGAGTGGCGTGTTCCTAAGCGGCAGTTGGCAGTCGGCAGTCGGCCGTCCGACTGCCCAGCAGCGCGAAGCGGCGAGCTGGCTGCTGCCGACTGCCTGCTGCCCCTTGCGCTCCGCCCGCACTTGGGCAATCGTCACAAAATGGCGCGGTTCCTCATCGTCGACGATCACCCGCTGTTCCGTGAGGCTCTGTCGAGCGCGCTGAAAGTCGTCGACGCGGACGCCGACATCTATGAGGCGACCTCGATCGAGGGCGCGCTCGACGTGCTCGACGCGCATGAGGATTTCGATCTCGCGCTGCTCGACCTCTCGCTGCCGGGCACGTCCGGCTTCTCGGGTCTCGTCCGCCTGCGCACGAGCCACCCTAAGCTGCCGATCCTCGTCGTCTCGGGCCACGAGGAGCCGGCGGTCGTGCGGGAGGCGCTCTCGCTCGGCATCGCCGGCTACGTGCCGAAGTCGACCTCGAAGAAGAAGCTCGCCGAGGCGATCGGCAAGGCGCTGGCGGGCGACGTCTACGAGCCCGAGCTGCCGCGTTCCGCCCCGTTCGAATCCCGCCCGAGCGACGAACAGCGGATCCTGCAAAGGCTCAAGGACCTTACGCCCCAGCAGCTCGCGGTGCTCGAACTCGTGCGCGAGGGCAAGCCGAACAAGGTGATTGCGCACGAACTCGGGCTCGCTGAGACCACGGTCAAGGCGCATGTGTCGGAAGTGCTGCGCAAGCTCGGCGTCGTCTCGCGCACCCAGGCGGTGATCGAGGTCGCCAAGGTCGACTTCGCGGCGCTGAAGAAGGGGCCGCAGTAAAGAGGCGCTCGCTGAGCGTCGTCCCTTCGAATTTGCAAAACCGCGTCGGGACGCGTCCGGACCGCGTGAAACGCGGCGCGAAACCGGCTAATTCCTTTCATTTCCTTTCATTTCCTTTTCCGAATCGCCTCTTTTCAAAGGCTTACGGAGAATCTTCACGCGACCCCCTCCCGCTCCTCTCCTCCCGCCCCGCTCGCAGGGCGGCGCCAGGCGAGGGCGAAACGCTGAAGAATAGCAATTCGCTTCGGCGGCCGCGTTCAAATGCTCAGGGAAACGTTCCGCCGCGCCCGGCGGCCGCCGGGGTCCCGTCCCGATGGGGGTGTAGGAGAGCCGGAGAAAGGCGCGCGCTGTAGATCGTGAGTCTATTAGCGTTTAGAAGCAAGTTGGAAATTTGAATTCATAGAATGCGCTGCAGGGCGCGACCCCACGTCCGGCCTTCTGGCCATCTTATCCCGCAAGGGGAGAAGGGTATTCTCGCCGACCACACGCCATTCGATGACAGGCGCCGCCAAACCGATCAACCGGAAAGTCTACGGCGAGGCAGGGGCCCTCAGTGACTGTCCGTTTCCCCTTCATGCAGGAACGCCGTACCATGCCGGCGTCGATGCGCCGCGGTCAGCAACGCAACGCCAAGTATAATCAGAAACCAGCTCGGGACTTCGATCATCGCTTGAACCTTCCTGGATTGGGCTTTCGGCCCGCCCGGCGCGCCGCAAAGCTCGCACGGCCGCCTTCCCATTGCCATCGTTCAATTGTTAAACTTGCATCGTTGGAATAAGTTTACGCGAGTTCGCTGGAAGTTTACGCGAATACGCTGGCAATGCAATCGCCAAATGTAGGGAGATCAGAAGGTGAACATAGCCGCCAGCGCCGCTGCCGATGGGGTCGTATTGCAGCCGGGTCCGTCGGCCTCCGATTCGCCGCCGCCTCTCCCCGCGCCATCGCGTTTGCGATGGGACGAACCGCCGTCCTGGTCGGCCCTCAGAGCACGTGCGAGCCTTCAGCGGATCGCTTGGCGGCCTTCTGGAACTTCTTGATCACCCGGTCGCGCTTGAGCTTCGAGATGTGGTCGATGAACAGGATGCCGTCGAGGTGGTCGATCTCGTGCTGCAGCACGGTCGCGAGGAGCCCTTCGGCCAGAACCTCGGCGGGCTTGCCGTCGCGATCCAGGAAGCGCGCCCGAACGGAAGCGGGACGCTCGACCTCGGCGTAATATTCGGGGATCGACAGGCAGCCCTCTTCGTAGGTCGAGCGGGCGTCGGACGACCACACGATCTCCGGATTGACGAACACCTGCGGCTGCGGCGGCTCCTCCTTCTTGGCGATGTCGACCACCAAGAGCCGGATCGGCTCGGCGATCTGGATCGCGGCGAGGCCGATGCCGGGCGCGTCGTGCATCGTCTCGATCATGTCGTCCACGAGCTTGCGCAACGACTCGTCGACCCGCTCGATTTTTTGGCTGACAAGGCGCAGCTTGGCGTCGGGCAGGGTGATGATGTGGCGAAGGGCCATCGGCGGACTCGGGAAAGGGATGATTCGATCAGTTAATCGTCTGGACGGGCGCGGTCAAATGTGTTCTACTTTTGTTCGATGCGCCCGGCACTCGGAGAGTTGGGGGCGCTGCTCTAATCGTTATGGCCGGGCTTGACCCGGCCATCCACGCGACGGCGCAATGAGGGTCATGTCCGATGTTCGGTACTTCAGCGCAACTTTGTGAAGCGGCGAGTATTTTTGCGAGGTCTGCGGGCGCTCTCCGTGTGCGCCGCCAGCTGAACGACGTGGATGGCCGGGACAATCCCCGGATCAAGTCCGGGGACGGCCAGGACGTCCGAATTTGAGCCGGTAAGCGAACCGCCTTCCTGTCATGACTTCCGCCCCCATCGCCGTAATCGACGGCGTGCGAATTGATCTCCCAGACGCGCTGGGCGCGGCGCTCGCCGCGCTGGCGTTCCTGCTCTTGCTCACCCTCGTCGCGCTGATGCGCGCGTCGGCCGCGCGCCGCCGCGAGGCCGAGGCGGCGGCCGAGCGGCAGGAAGCGATCGAGGCGCGTTTCGCCGCGCTCGCGAGCGCGAACGCCGAACTCGGCGGCCGCCTATCCGGCATGGCGGAATGGCTCGGCTCGCGCCAGACGGATCTCGCGCGGCTCGTCGCCGACCGGCTCGATTCGGTCGGGTCGCGGCTCGGGACGGGGCTGGAAAACCAGGCCCAGACGACGGCCGAAAACCTCGGCAAGCTCAACGAGCGGCTCGCGGTGATCGACGCCGCCCAGGCGCGGCTCACCGAAATGACGCGCGAAGTCGTGTCGCTGAAAGACATTCTCGCCAACAAGCAGGCGCGCGGCGCCTTCGGCCAGGGCCGGATGGAGGCGATCGTGCGCGACGGCCTGCCGGCGGGCGCCTACGATTTCCAATTCACGCTTTCGAACCGCGCCCGGCCCGACTGCGTCATCCGCCTGCCGGGCGACCCGCGCCTGCTCGCGGTCGACGCCAAGTTTCCGCTCGAGGCTTTCTCTGCGCTGAGAGCCGCGCGCGACGACGAGGCGCGGAAGGCGGCGCAGGCGCGGGTGCGCGCCGACGTCGGCAAGCACGTGAAGGACATTTCTGAGCGCTACCTCCTGCCCGGCGAGACGCAGGACATCGCGCTGATGTTCGTGCCTTCCGAGGCGGTCTATTCCGACCTCGTCGAGCATTTCGACGAATTGGTGCAGAAGGCCCATCGCGCCCGCGTCGTCATCGTCTCGCCGACCTTGATGATGATGGCGATCAACGTCGCCCAGGCGATTTTGCGCGACGCGCGCATGCGCGACGAGGCGCAGGCGATCCAGGCCGAGGTCGGCAAGCTCGTCAACGACGTGAGGATGCTGACCGAGCGGGCGGCGAAGCTCGAGACCCATTTCCGCCAGGCGCAGGAGGACTTGTCCGGCATCGGCGCGGCGAGCGCGCGGATCGCGCGGCGCGGCGAGCGGATCGAATCGATGGATTTTTCGCGCGAGGGGGAGACGGGCGACCTGCTGCGGCTGGCGCGCGGGGCGGAGTAGGGGCGTGTTCCCTTCTCCCGCTTGCGGGAGAAGGTGGCCGGCGCAGCCGGCCAGATGAGGGTTTTGTGAGAGGAGAAAGCAATGCGCATGCCAAGTCACGCGCTCGCGCCATGCGGCGCGAACCGACCGACGCCGAGCGGCGGCTCTGGTACGCCTTGAGCGATCGGCGCATGCAGGCGCTCAAGTTTCGCCGGCAAACGCCTATCGGTCCTTACAGCGTCGACTTTCTCTGCGTCGTGGACCTTCCGCTGCCGCGCGCGCCTGCGAGGGACGCGAGGAGCAAATCCAGCGTGCTCGGGAGTGGATGTTCCCAAAGCATGCAGCGTGACCTGAAGCTATTTGTGGTCGACACGGGTCCGCTGATCACATTGGCGGCGGCGCAGTCTCTCGGTTACCTTCTCTACGTCGACGCCGATGTCGTGATTCCCGGGTGCTCTACGAGGCGACCCGTGACGGGGCTCGCCTCGGAGAGCAGTAAAGGCGCAGTCCGTCATTGCGAGTTGAGCACCGGCCGTCGGCCGACCCCGCTGAATGAAAGACATTGCACATTCCCTCACTGGTGTTACGTGCATGTTGAATCAAAGGGTTATCGGCCACTTTCTTTTTAGGAGCGAAGCGACGAAGCAATCCAGAAGAACGCAGGGCGCCCTACGGTCCGGATTGCTTCGCTGCGCTCGCAATGACGGCGGCGGGCGAGTCTGAATTGGAGACGCTGCTTTGAGCGAAGTCTTGAATTCCGTTCAACCCCTCGCCATCCACGAGGCCGACGCGCCGCTCGACGGATGGGACGATCCGGTCAAGGGGCGCGTCCGCTGGCGCACGCTCTTCTCCAAGGGCGGGACGCCGACCGACGGGATCACCTGCGGCGTCGCCGATCTTGGGCCCGGCGACTGGCTCGGCCTGCACCGTCATGCGCCGCCGGAGATCTATTACGTCATCGCCGGCTCGGGCCTCGTCACGCTGGACGGCAGGGAAATCGGGGTCAAGGCGGGGACCGCCGTATTCATTCCCGGAATGGCCGAGCATGGTATAAGGCAGACCGGAAAGGAGCGCTTGCGGTTCTTCTACGGCTTCCCGGTCGATTCGTTCGACAGTGTCGAATATCTCTTCTCGGCGGCCTCGCCCGCCTGATCGCAAGCGGAGAGACCCATGCCCCTTCGTTCTCGCGTCGTCATCGTCACCGGGGGCGGGCGCGGCATCGGCCGCGCCATGGCGCTCGCGCTGGCGGAAGCCGGCGCGCGGCTCATCGTCTCGGCCGCGCGGGAACAGGCCGAAATCGAAGCCGTGGCCGAGGAGGCCGCACGGCGGTTCGGCGAGCGGCGCATCGTTTCGCTGGTTGCGGACGTCACGCGCGAAGACGACTGCATGCGGCTCGTCGAGGCGGCGTTCGATCGCTTCGGCCGGCTCGATGTTCTGGTCAACAACGCCGGGCGAGGGATGAAATATGTCAGCGATACGTTTTGGACCGTGCCGACGCGCTTCTGGACCGTCGCGCCGGAAACCTGGCGGACGGTGATCGAGACGAACGTGGTCGGGCCGTTCCTGATGGCGCGGGCCGCGGCGCCCGCCATGATCGAAGCCGGATGGGGCCGCATCGTCAACATCTCGATGAACCGGGAAACGATGCGCAGGCGGGGCTTTTCCCCCTACGGGCCGTCGAAGGCGGCGCTCGAATCCGAGACGATCATCTGGGCGCAGGATCTTGCCGGGACCGGGGTCACGGTCAACGCGCTCCTGCCCGGCGGCGCGACGGCGACCGGCATGATCCCCCACGGCGTCTCGCCCGAGCTGCGCGCCACGCTGCTCGACCCCGCGATTATGGCCGCGCCGATCGTCTGGCTCGCCTCTGAGCGATCGGACGGGGTCACCGGCCGGCGCTTCATCGCCGCGCGCTGGCGCGCTGATCTGCCGGAAGCCGAAGCGGCCGAGGCCGCGGCGGAGGAAGCGGGCTGGACGACGGGGTAGGCGCCCGCAATAAATACATTTATTATGCGTTATTATCGACGCGAGGAGCGCCTCCGGGAGCAGGATTTTGGGGGCGACGCGGCGACGCTAAACGGGGGTCCAAGCCTCTGAAATTCTTGGGGTCCGCCGCTAAACTGGCGCTAAACCGAGGTCAGACGGTTTTTCAGGGGCGCCCTCGTTCGGGCCGCCTTGCCAGCGCCGCGCGGCCGGGATAGCGATCCGTCGCCAACGCAAGAGATCCGCGCATGCCCTCAACCATGGTCGTTACGCCCTATGGAGCGGCGCGGGGCCGCGCCTGCGGCGCCTGCACCTTGTGCTGCAAGGTCTATGCGCTGCCGGAGCTGGAAAAACCGCCGGGCGTCTGGTGCAGGCATTGCGCGCCGGGCAAGGGCTGCGCGATCCATGACTCTGCGCCCGGCCAGTGCGTTCGGTTCTTCTGCCTGTGGATGACCGACGGCAAGATGCCGGACGAATGGCGGCCGGACCGGGCGCGCTTCGTGCTGTCGATCTTTCCGCCGAACGGCTTCGTCTACGGGCAGGTCGATCCCGGCTCGCCCCGCGCCTGGCGCAGGCAGCCCTATTATGATGGCCTCAGGTCGATGGCGAGGACGCTCATCGCAGAGCGCCGGCATGTGATCATGTTCGTCGGCGACGAGGCGACGCTTGTCATGCCGGACGAGGCGCTGCCGCTCGGCAGGATGACGGCTCAGTACCAGTTCCGCATCGAGCAGGTTTTCGGACCCAAGGGCCCGACATGGCGGGCGACCAAGGTCTGAGCATGACGGACAAGGCGCTCGTCCTGTTTTCCGGCGGGCAGGATTCGACGGTCAGCCTCGCCTGGGCGCTCGAGCGCTTCGACCATGTCGAGACGGTCGGCTTCGACTACGGACAGAAGCATCGGGTCGAACTCGACGTCCGGCCGAACGTGCTTCAGGCGCTGAGAAGCGCCTTTCCCGCCTGGGCGAAGAAGCTCGGCGAAGATCACATTGTCGAGATCGGGGCGCTCGGACAGATGAGCGACACGGCGCTCACCCGCGACGTCGCCATCCGCTTCGAGGCGAACGGCCTGCCGAACACTTTTGTGCCGGGGCGCAACCTGCTGTTCCTCACCTTCGCCGCCGCGATCGCCTATCGCAGGGACGTGAGGCGGCTCATTCTCGGCGTCTGCGAGACGGACTATTCCGGCTATCCGGACTGCCGCGACGATACGATGAAGGCGATGCAGGTCGCGCTGAATCTCGGCATGGACAGCCGTTTCGTGGTCGAAACGCCGCTCATGTGGATCGACAAGGCGGAAGCCTGGCGGATGGCGGAACGGCTCGGCGGCGCGGCGCTGGTCGACATCGTCCGCCAGGAGACTCATTCCTGCTACCACGGCGACCGCGAGCATCTTCACGACTGGGGCTACGGCTGTGGCGAATGTCCCGCCTGCCGGCTGCGCGCCGAAGGCTACCGGCGCTACCGCGCCGGCGGATGACGGCGGACTCTGGACGCAAAATCGTGGCAACGGTATTTTGCCGGCCGATTCGTCAACAGCCGAGAGGATTTTTGATCTTGCGACGCTTGCTTCTTTCCGCCGGCCTGTGCGTCGGCCTCGCCGGCCCGTGCTTCGCCGAGCCCGCGATCACCACCGCCACGTCCGCCATGCGCCACGCGCCGAGCCTTCGTTCCCGGATCGTGCAGGCCGTCCCGGCGAATGCCGAGATCGATCTTCAGGGCTGCACCGGCGACTGGTGCTACGTCTCCTGGCGCAATCTCTTCGGCTATATTCCCTCGTTCGCCGTCGCCCAAGGCGGTCCGCCGCCGGGGCCTGTGGGTCCCGCGGCGCCGCCGGTCGTCGTCGCGCCGCCGCCGATCGTCGTCGGCCCGGCCTGGGGCTGGGGCGGCCCATATGTCGGCGGCTACTGGGGCGGCTACGGTTACCGGCACTGGTAGGCGCCGCCCCTACCGTTCGGGGCTCATAAGGCCTATATCCCGGTCCGATCCCGATTGTTCGAGGAGACGAAGCGCGTGATCGAATCCCGCGAGGCCGAGAAGATTCCCGTCACCGTCCTGACCGGCTATCTCGGCGCTGGCAAGACGACGCTCCTGAACCGCATCCTCAGCGAGCCGCACGGCAAGCGCTACGCGGTGGTCGTCAACGAGTTCGGCGAGATCGGCATCGACAACGAACTCGTCATCGGCGCCGACGAGGAAGTGTTCGAGATGAACAACGGCTGCATCTGCTGCACCGTGCGCGGCGACCTCATCCGCATCATCGAGGGGCTGATGAAGCGGAAGGGCAGGTTCGACGCGATCATCGTCGAGACGACCGGGCTCGCCGACCCGGCGCCCGTGGCGCAGACCTTCTTCGTCGACGAGGACGTGCAGAAAGCGGCCCGGCTCGACGCGGTGGTGACGGTCGCCGACGCCAAGTGGCTCGCCGCGCGGCTGCGCGACGCGCCAGAGGCGAAGAACCAGATCGCCTTCGCTGACGTCATCATCATCAACAAGACCGACCTCGTGACGCCGGCGGAGCTGCGCGAGGTCGAGGCGCGCATCCGCGCCATCAACCCCTACGCTTCGCTCCATCGGGCGACGAAATGCGACGTGGCGATTGCCGACGTGCTCGAGCGGCGGGCGTTCGATCTCGACCGTATTCTCGACATCGAGCCCGGCTTCCTCGTCGCCGAGGAACATGATCACGACCACGATCATGACCATGGCCACAGCCATGAGCATCACGGCCTCAAGCACTATCACGACGAGGACATGCAGTCGGTCTCGGTGTGGCTCGACGGCGAAGTCGATCCGGCCAAGTTCATGCCCTGGATCAACCGGGTCACGCAGGAGCAGGGGCCGAACATCCTGCGCTGCAAGGGCATCGTGGCGATGAAGGACGACCCCAGGCGCTTCGTGTTCCAGGGCGTGCACATGATGCTCGACGGCGACTCGCAGCGCGAGTGGAAGTCGGACGAGAAGCGAGAGTCGAAGGTTGTGTTCATCGGCCGCAACCTCGAGGAGGACGAGATCCGCAACGGATTCCTCGCCTGCGCCGCTTGACTGGCCGATGACCGAAGACCAGGCCACGACCTCGCTCGCTCAGCACCTGCGCCCATTCGACGCGGGCGCGCATGTCGTGGCGGCTGCGTTTCTCGACGAGGCGCCGGCGCTCGCGCTCGCCGACGGCGCCGTGCTGATCGGCGAACCGGACGAACAGAAGCGCGTCGAGGCCCATCCGGATGCGGCGACCCTCGTCGCCGTCGGCGACGGCAAGACTTTTCTCACCGGCGGCGACGACGGGCGCGTGGTTGCGGTCGGCGCCGACGCTGACCCACGCGAAATCGCCAACGCCAAGGGCCGCTGGATCGACGCGCTCGCGATGCGCGGCCGCGCCTGCGCCTGGAGCGCGGGCAAGCAGGTCAGCGCGCGCGACGAGGCCGGTTCGGTCCGGACCTGGGGCGCGCCGTCGACCGTGCGCGGCCTCGCCTTCCAGCCGAAGGGCTATCGGCTCGCGGCGACGCACTACAACGGCGCCTCGCTCTGGTTTCCCAAGGTCGAAGGGCCGCCGCAGACGCTCGAATGGAAAGGCGCGCATCTCGACGCGACCTTCTCGCCCGACGGACGTTTTCTCGTCACCTCGATGCAGGAGAACGCGCTGCACGGCTGGCGGCTCGCGGATTCGCGCAACATGCGCATGACAGGCTACCCCGGCAAGACCCGCTCGCTGTCGTGGTCGCACGACGGCGCCTGGCTTGCGACCTCGGGCGCGGACGCCGTCGTCGTCTGGCCGTTTAAGGACAAGGACGGGCCGATGGGCAAGGCGCCGCGCGAATGCGGGGTGCGCGAGGCGCGCGTGACCAAGGTCGCGTTCCATCCGCGCGCGCTTGTCGTCGCCATCGGCTACGCCGACGGGCTGGCGCTGCTCTGCCGGCTCGTCGACGCGGCGGAAATCCTGGTCCGGCGCCCCGGCGGCGGGCCCGTCAGCGCGCTCGCCTGGAACGGAAGCGGCGCGCGTCTCCTGATCGGCCTCGAAACCGGCGAGGCCGGCCTTCTGAACCTGCCGGGATAATGGTCTGAAGCCGGAGCGCCAAGATGGCGCTCGAGTAAGCGGCCGAACGCGCCGCCCGCAAGGGCAACCCGCTCGCTGCGCGGGCCGGAAGCGGCAATTTCGACGGCGACCGCGAGCGCAGCTGTTGGTGACAGCGATATCGGCGGCCGGTTCCTGGAATGCCCCAGAAAATAATGGGTCAGCGGGTTCCGCCAAGGATTTCGACCGGCGTTGACGATAGTCTGATTGCAGCCGATAGTTGAACCGCGGCCAGTTTCACGCTGGCGTGGGCGCCGACGCATCAGAATGTCAGCGCCCTGCGGAGGAGGATCTAACATGCACAAAACGAATTTGCTGGCCGGAGCCAGTGTGGCTCTGGCCGCCTTTGGCGTGCTGTCCATTGGCCCGGCCTTGGCCCAGACGACATTGAACATCGCCACGGTCAACAACTCAGACATGATCATCATGCAGAAGCTGTCGCCGAAGTTCGAGGCGGCGACCGGCATCAAGCTCAACTGGGTCGTCCTGGAAGAGAACGTCCTGCGCCAGCGGGTGACGACCGACATCGCCACCAAGGGCGCGCAGTTCGACATCATCACCATCGGCGCCTACGAGACCCCGATCTGGGGCAAGCTCGGCTGGCTGGACGAAGTCGACGACCTCGGCGACGCGTACGACTACAACGACCTCATTCCGCAGGTGAAGGCGGGCTTGAGCGCCAACGGCAAGATGTACGCCGTGCCTTTCTACGGCGAGAGCTCCTTCACCTTCTATCGCAAGGACCTGTTCGACAAGGCCGGCATCCAGATGCCGGACAAGCCGACCTACGACCAGATCGCCCAATATGCCGAGAAGCTGACCGACAAGAGCCATGAGCAGTATGGCATCTGCCTGCGCGGCAAGCCGGGCTGGGGCGAAAACATGGCGTTTTTTGACACGCTCGTTAACGCCTACGGCGGGCGGTGGTTCGACATGCAATGGAAACCTCAATTGACCTCCGACGCGTGGAAGTCCGCGATCAAGTGGTATCTCGACGTGATGGCGAAGGCCGGACCGCCCGGCGCGACGGCCAACGGCCACAACGAGAACCGCGCGCTGTTCGCGACCGGCAAATGCGCCATCTGGATCGACGCGACCTCGGCCGCCGGCTATATCTATAACCCGAACTCCTCGCAGGTGGCCGACAAGACCGCCTTCACCGCGTCGCCCATCACCGACAAGAACCCCAATGCGTCGGGCTGGTCATGGTCCTGGGCGCTCGGCATTCCGGCTTCGACGCAGAAGGCGGATGCGGCGAAGAAGTTCCTCGCCTGGTCGACCTCGAAGGACTACGTGAAGCTGGTCGGCGAAACCAACGGTTGGGTTTCGGCGCCTCCCGGCACCCGCGCCTCGACCTACGCCAACCCCGACTATATCGAGGCGGCGCCGTTCGCGGAAACCACGCTGAAGGCGATTGAAGTCGCCGATCCTGCCCATCCGACCGTCAATCCCGTGCCTTATACGGGCGTGCAGTTCGTCGAAATTCCGGAATTCCAGGCGATCGGGACGCAGGTCGGGCAGGAAATCGCGGCCGCGCTCGCCGGGTCCCAGACCGGCGAACAGGCGCTCGAAAAGGCGCAGGCCGCGACCGAACGCGCCATGAAGGCCGCCGGCTATCCGAAGTGAGGGATAAGGCGAGGCGGCGGCGCGCCGCCTCGCGCTCACCGCGCGGATTTTTGACGAGGCTCTCGTTCGGGTCGATGGCCCGAACGAGAAGCCCCGAACCGCGAAATCGGGTTGCGCCGGGTTGAGATCAGGGCCGGTCCCGGCCTAGTCTGTCGCCCGGCGATCGCGAGGAACCGGGGTCGCTTCCGGACAGGCGCCCAATGGACGCTCCGGGTCGCGCAAAAAATGACTCGCCGCATCGAGGAGGACGCCTGACGGCCATGGCCAACGTCGCGCAATCCGGCTTTCTCAGGAGACGTCGCGGTCGGCAAGTCGACACAGCCCCCCTGATCGCGCCGGCGGTGCTGCCGTTGATTGTCTGGGCCTTCGTGCCGCTCGCCGTCACGCTGTGGTTCTCCCTACTCCATTACAACTTGCTCGATCCAATCATCCGCTTCGTCGGGTTCAACAATTATTCCTTTCTGCTGACGGATCCGTCGCTTTTCGACGCCCTTTGGAACACCCTCGCGCTGGTCGTCGGCGTTCTCGCGGCGTCGATCATCTTCGGCTGCCTGTTCGCGGTTCTGTTCGACCAGGAATTCTATGGTCGGTCGGTCGCGCGGCTTCTGATCATCATGCCGTTCTTCGTGATGCCGACGGTGAGCGCGCTGATCTGGAAGAACCTCCTGATGCACCCGGTCAATGGGCTGATCGCCTACATCACGCGCTCGGCCCATCTCGGCGTCATCGACTGGTTCGGCAACTGGCCCCTGACGTCGATCGGCATCATCGTCGCCTGGCAATGGGTGCCGTTCGCCACGCTCATTCTGCTCACCGCGATACAGTCCCTCGACCGCGAGCAGGTGGAGGCGGCGCGCATGGACGGCGCCAAGCGAGCCTCGATGTTCTACTTCATCGTGCTGCCGCATCTCGCCCGCCCGATCACCGTCGTGATCATGATCGAGACCATCTTCCTGCTCTCGGTCTTCGCCGAAATCCTGGTCACGACCAACGGCGGTCCAGGCGACGCCTCGACCAATTTGACCTATCTCGTTTACAAGACCGCGCTCCTCGATTTCGATGTCGGCGGCGGCTCGGCCGGCGGCATCGTCGCGGTCATCCTCGCCAACGTCGTCGCCATTTTCCTCCTGCGCACGGTCGCGCGCAGTCTCGACTAGCAGCCAGCCATGCGCCCCAGGACCAAACACAAGATCCGCATGACCTTCCTCGGATGGGCGGCGGCGCTCATCGTCGCCTTCCCGATATTCTGGATGACGCTCGCCGCCTTCAAGACCGAGATCGTCGCGGTCGCGACGCCGCCGCAATTGTTCTTCTCCCCGACCTTGCAGAATTTCGCCGAGGTCCGGAGCCGCGCGGACTATCTCGTCTTCGCCGGCAACAGCATCGTCATCTCGGTCAGCGCCACCGTGATCGCCATTCTGCTCGCCCTTCCGGCGGCCTATGCGATGGCGTTCCACCCGTCGAAAAGAACCAAAGATCTTCTCCTTTGGATGCTGTCGACGAAAATGATGCCGGCCGTCGGCGTGCTGATCCCGATTTATCTGATCTACAAGGACCTTCGTCTGCTCGACACCATCTACGGCCTGATCATCATCTATATTCTGATGAATCTACCGATCGTCGCCTGGATGATCTATTCCTTCTTCCGCGACGTGCCGAAGGAGATCCTGGAGGCGGCCCGAATGGACGGCGCGAGGCCCTTGCAGCAGGTGTCGATGCTTCTCGTGCCGCTCGCCTTGCCGGGCATCGCTTCGACCGCGCTTCTCTCGATCATCCTGTGCTGGAACGAAGCGTTCTGGAGCATCAATCTCACCGCGACGCAGGCCCGCCCGCTGACCGCCTTCATCGCCTCCTTCTCGAGCCCCGAAGGGCTGTTCTGGGCGAAGCTTTCCGCCGCGTCGCTTCTGGCCATCGCGCCGATCGTGATCTTCGGCTTCCTGACCCAGCGGCAGCTGGTGCGCGGACTCACCTTCGGCGCCGTCAAGTAGGGGAACAGAGATCTGCATGGCCCACGTAGAAGTCAAAGGCGTCAGGAAGTCCTTCGACGCCCTCGAGGTCATCAAGGGCGTCGACCTGAACGTGAAGGACCGCGAGTTCGTCGTGTTCGTCGGCCCTTCGGGCTGCGGCAAGTCCACGCTTCTACGCATGATCGCCGGGCTCGAGGAGATCACGGCCGGCGACGTTCTGATCGACGGCGTCCGCGTCAACGACGTGCCGCCCGACGCGCGCGGTCTCGCCATGGTCTTCCAGTCTTACGCGCTCTATCCGCATATGAGCGTCGCCGACAACATGGGCTTCGCGCTGCGGCTCGCGGGCGTGGCGCAGGCGGAGCGCCGCGCCAAGGTGCTCGCGGCCGCGAAGACTTTGCAACTCGAACCGCTCCTCGAGCGGAGACCCGGCCAGCTTTCCGGCGGCCAGCGCCAACGCGTCGCCATCGGCCGGGCGATCGTGCGCAATCCGAAGGTCTTCCTGTTCGACGAGCCCTTGTCGAATCTCGACGCCGCGCTGCGCGTTCAGATGCGCGTCGAACTCGCCAAGCTGCATCGGGATCTCAAGGCGACGATGATCTATGTGACGCATGACCAGGTCGAGGCCATGACCATGGCGGAGCGCATCGTCGTCCTCAACCAGGGCCGGGTCGAGCAGGTCGGCTCGCCGCTCGAACTCTACCATCTGCCGAGGAACAGGTTCGTCGCCGGCTTCATCGGCTCGCCGACGATGAATTTCATCGAAGTTAAGGCGACGAGGGTTTCCGACCAAGGGGTCGCCGTCCAACTGCCGGGCGGCGCAACCATGACCATACCCGTCGCGGCGGCAAACGTGTCGGCCGGCGACACGCTGACTCTTGGCGCGCGTTCGGAACATCTCAAGGTCGCGTCGTCCGGCGCCCTCAGCGGCCCGGTGACGGTGGTCGAGCGGCTCGGCGGGCTCACCTACCTCTACGTCCAGGTGACGCTCGCCAATCTGGTCATCGTCCATGCGGAAGGAGACGTTCCCGCCAAAGTCCAGGACGTCGTCAACATCGTGCTGGAGCCGAGACTGGCCCATCTTTTCCGTCGCGATGGCGTCGCGCTCAGTCATCTGGAGCGCGGCGGACAGCCGGTCTGAAACCGCCAGGAGCGGGATGATTTCAAAGCGAACCGGACACGGGGCGTCGGACTTGGCGGGTCGCCGGCGCGACGCTCACGAGGTCATCGTCGCGCCCGGCCAGATGCGCGGCGCCGCTCGACCAGCGCCAGTCTTCCGCCCGTTCGACGAGCCGCGCCCGCACGGGGTTCAAAGCCATGATAGCGCGCCGGCGTCATCAGGCGCTCCCTCGTCCATCGCGACCGAGCCGAACCGCGGCTGGAGCAGATGGCCGGTCACCCTGAGCCGCGCGTCGATGGTCGACGAATAACGCCGGCGCTCCTCGCGGAGGGCGCGCCCGAGCGCCTGCTCGCGGTCGGGGACGAGAATGAGATGAAGGGGGTTGGCGTCAGTCAATAGGCAAAAGGCCGCCACGCTCATGCTTGCGGCACTGGCTCGCCAGGAGATCGCGATAAAGCGCGTCGTCGTCCTCGCCGAAGAACACGCGCTCGCGCCGGGCGCCGCGCTGCGTGACATGATGGGAAAGGCCGGGGACGATGAACCCGGCGATGCGGGCCATATTGATCCTCGGGCGATGCTGCGCGGCATGTTCGCTTGAATCGGGGATTGAGTAAACCATCACCGTGTGCACCCTGCGAGTGCGTAGTTCCAGTGGAGGAAGGTTCCACCCGGATAGATGTCGATGAGTCCGGTAGCTGACGAGCGGTTTGGCCGGGTGACTGGCTGGATCGGAGCCTCGTG
>Ga0074044_10001550_pt1 | contig 20690 bp, 22 predicted proteins | sample BogForMeECP23OM1_FD_94443 | JGI IMG/M metagenome (GOLD analysis project Ga0074044, IMG submission 94443) | Bog forest soil microbial communities from Calvert Island, British Columbia, Canada - Bog Forest MetaG ECP23OM1 | ecosystem: Environmental > Terrestrial > Soil > Wetlands ...
ACTTTCAACGGCTCTTCGTCTTTACGCTCAGCTCGGCCTTCTTCGTTGTGCGCACCAAGTCGAACGTGTTACTCGAACGACGGTACTCGCATCCGGTGGATAAGAGCACGGGCGTGCTTTCGGATCAAACCGTGATTCTTTCCTCCGTCGAATCCGCCACAGCTTATCCAGATCCGCTGCGAAAGGTGAGCTACTTCGACCCGGAGAGGAGCAAGCGCCTGAAGTTTCTGACCAACAACTTTACGCTTCCCGGCGCGGACGATTGCCGACACCTACAGGCAACGCTGGCAGGTGGAGCTGTTCTTCAAATGGATCAAGCAGCATCTACGAATCAAAGCCTTCTATGGAACTAGCGAGAACGCCGTGAAGACCCAAATCTGGATTGCGGTGTCGATTTATGTACTGGTGGCGATTGTGCGCAAGCAGCTGGGTCTGGAAGCTAGTCTTTACCAGATTCTACAGATTCTCAGTGGTTACTCTTTTCGAGAAAACGCCCATTTTACAGGCATTCAGGCACCCAACTCCGATAGCGATTTATTCGACATCAGCAATCAGTTGATTCTGTTCGACTTTTAGCCGGACAGCAGTGTCGAAGATTCTTCAATGAGACTCAAAATGGCGTTCACCGTGTCAACTCTTTCCGGGTCGAAACCCATCGCCGCGAAATCCACACCAAAGTTCTCTTCCAAGAAGACCGCCAGGACGACGGCGTCGACAGATTGTAGCCGGCTGCTCAGAAACAAGGACGTTTCATCGGAGAAAGGCTGCCTATCTCTCCTGCGGACCAGCAGAGTTCGAAGAAACTCCCGAATCGCAGCTTTGCGCTCCATTTCGTTCCTCAATGAATCAAATTCACAAGATGCGCCAGCAAACGAAAACATTCCTGAATAGGATATCTCTTGCTGGAGTCACCGAAAATGCTCAAGACGCAATAGAAACCGGTCACACACAGTGCTGGAATAAGTCGGCCTCGAATCCAACTCAAGTTCTCAATCTTCCGCTCCCTCACTTGTGAGATGCTGATCCCCACAGCCAGCACGATCGTGTAAAAGATATACGATTGAAAGCCCTCCAGAGCCCTCCAAAAGCCAAGCTCTTCGATGTAATGCAGGCTGCTAAAGAAGTGGTAGAAGGCATTTCCAAAGCTGGCAGCCGCGAAAGTCGCTGCGAACAAACGCCAATGCCCTCGCCGCTTGAAATAGCGCATGAAGGTCGGGTAGAAGAAGCAATCGACCAGTAATTCCTTAAAGTAATAATAGTAGCGGTTCCAGAATTCTGCGATCGAACGTGATGCCAATGGTCGGCATGTGTTTCTCAACGCCATAAAGCCCGCCATGCGACACGATGCGACGATGCGGTGCCCCATGATAGAAAGCTCTGCCAGACGTTCGAAGAAGTGTGCAATCAGGCTGGCCCAGCCAAGATACCACGGAAAAGCTGCTCGCCGCATGCTGAGATCGAAAATGTCATCGTAGAGCGGAATTCCAATGTACGCATGGACGACCGGCAGGAAAGCCTTCCACAGAAAGAGATTCAAGATTACGGCCCACACCAAAAGCTTGAGACCCTTTAGTTGTGTCACCGCTAGCTGTTCCGCGTTCTGAGCCTCGATTCGTCTAAGATAGGCCGCTCCCTTGACAAACGGCACGGCAGTTGATCCCCAGAACGGCTGGTAAGTTCCAACCTGTAGAGTGAAGGGGTCGCAGCTCTTCGAGCTTATGTCCAAGAGCGAGTAGGCGATGAACCAGAGGTATGCCGCGGCCACAGTCAAGAAGTGCCAAGACACGGTTCGAAGTGATCCCCCTCTCGGCAGATAATTGGCCAAAAGGACCAAGAGTGCGAAGCCTGCGAGCAAGCCTGCGACGGGTCTGCGCCCAAACCACGAGTTGCGGAAGCCGGTTGCCAACCAAAACAGCAACTGCGCCACAACCAACACAATCGCGACTTGGATCAGCTGCGGGTGATCCGCCCATCGCCACCAGAGTCCGCACGCCCACACGAGCGTGCTTGCCGTCAGCAGGACCCGGCGGTGCCGCGGAAACGCAGTGATGACGGCCAGAACTAAGGTCAGAGCGCGATAGTGCCAATTCAGGTACCAAAGCCCGATTCCGAAGAGCCCAAGAATCATTAGCTTTCCAACAAATGTCTTTGCGAACGCCAACACGGCTGGGTAGGTCTCGATTCGTGGAATGAGCCGAAGGCCCCAGAAAAAGCGTTCCGGTGCGGAGACAGGTGCCGTGGCGAGAGGATCGGTAACGGCGGTCACTCAGAACCCTCTGAGAGTATCGCTGTCAAAGTTTTCGATTTGCCTGCCGTTGCCTTCACAACCTCGTGCCGGACGACCTGGGGAAAACAGTTCACGGCCCCGCGCACATCGGTCGCCGATCCAACGTAAATACAAGTAGCCGACTCCCAGCGATCCAGCAAGGTTTCCGTGTCGTAACGGTACACCGCTACCACGGGACGAAAGGAGCCATTGGCAAAATTCAGCCGCAGTTCAAAGCTGCAAGAAAACGTGTCGTCGGGATCAAGGCTGAAATTGCCGTTGCCCAGCCGCTCCGTGGAAGTGTTAAACACTTCGTAATACGACTCATCAGTAAAAAAGAGCACAACGGCCATTTTTGTACATGTACGCCGGGCAGTCAATTCCACGTCAATCCACGCCGTTTCGCCCGACTCAAATCGGACACTCTCCCCATGCTGGCTGCGTATGCGTACCTCCGAGATCACGACCGGCTTGGACTCGTCCTGACGACCGACGATCCGGCCGCTGTTCATGTATCGCTGAATCACATCGTTTGGCGAACCGCTCATCACCAGTCGGCCGTGTTCCAGAAGCAAGCACCCGTTGCAGAATTCAGCAATGCTCCTCAGATTATGTGAGACGAACAGTACTGCAGTTCCAGTCCGTGTCACCTCTTTCATACGTTCCATGCATTTCTGCTGAAACACGTAATCGCCGACGCTCAGCACCTCGTCCACGATCAATACTTCCGGATCTACATGTGCCGCTACCGAGAATCCGAGCCTGGCGTACATCCCCGAGGAATAGCGCTTCACCGGCGTGTCGATGAATTCCTCGATTCCCGAGAAGGCGATGATCTGATCGAGTTTCGATTCGATCTCCCGCCTGGTCATGCCCAGGATCGTCCCGTTGAGAAAGATGTTCTCTCGCCCCGTCAGGTCCTGGTGAAAGCCGGCCGACACCTCGATTAGGGCGGAAAAGCGGCCGTTCACCACGATACTGCCCGTGGTGGGCTTCATAATCCGACTGAGAATCTTTAGGATGGTGCTCTTCCCGGCGCCGTTGTGACCGATGATCCCTAAGGCCTCTCCGCGCTTGACCTCGAACGAAATATCCCGCAGCGCCCAGAATTCCCGCTTGTCCTTCTCGCTGAGTTCCTGCTGCCGGAACATTTTTCCCGTCAAAGCTGGTAGGAGATCGCGCAGCGAGTTGTAGACCTCACCTTTGCGAAATTTTTTGTAAACCCGCTCCATCCGGAGCGCGACGTCAGACATTAGTCTCTCCTGTCAAATGCTTTCCGCGAAGGCCGGCTCCAAGTGTTTGAAGAAGACATACCCGCCCAGAAGTGCCACCATAGCAAAAACGAAGCTGTACGCAAACCAAGGCAGGTTTGGCGACTGATGGTGGGCGACGCAGGCACTGAACCCATCCAGAATCGGGCTCATCGGATTAAGCAGCAACCATTTGCCTTTATCGCCGAACATGCTGACATCGAAAAAAACCGGAGTGAAAAAGATTCCGAATGTGAGTAGCACTTCGACGATAAATTTCACATCGCGGAAGAAGAGGCTGGCAGCAGATACAATCATTCCGATTCCGGTGGCCAGAAGGACCATCGTCAAGAGCAGCACCGGAGTCCAGATAAGATATAGGCTCCAACCTGTTTGGATTATCAACAAAAAGATTATAAGGGCGCCGGACGCGACGAAAAGATCGAAGAGGCTGGCCATCACCGCTGCTATGGGGAAGATCTCCTTCGGGAAATATATCTTCGTCACCAGATTGTTGTTGTTGATGAGGCTGAGACAGGCAAACCGGATGCTGGAAACCAGAAATGCCCAGGGAAGCGATTTCACTGCCACGCTGGCGATATCCGGCGTCTTGAGCGGCACATTTGCAGCCAGAGCATAGGCATAACGGACCACTATGCCGGCCATCACGATCAAGATCGGCATTAGCACTGCCCACATGAATCCCATGATCGATTGCTTGTACCGGACCTTGATGTCACGGTAGGTGATCATGTAGAGAAGCCCTCGATATTTGTACAGCTCTTGCAGTTCTTCTTTCATGTGTTCCTGGCTCGGCTCCTCCGGAGGTTTCTTCGCTTCGCTTCTCGGGAACCCGGTGATACACAACGGCAGACGGTTCGTAACGAAGACGCTCACCGACTGCCATCAACTGGCGCCCAAACTCAGTGTCTTCGTTGGGACATGGGATTTCACGCTCAGGACAGGGGCCCAAGTCAGTGCGAAACATCCGTACTTTTCAAACATCTTTCTCTAGAACGCAATTTTATACGCATCTCGCAAATCCTTGGTCTCGACAATATCTACTCCAACACCATGGCCATTGACAACGATCCGGTGCTCAGTCAAGAACGACGCAGCCCACGGACAAACAGCGACAATGCCTTCTTCGGATTGAACACAACGTCACAAATGCTCAAGAATACCGGCCCCCACGCCCGTGCCAACCAGAACCGGTAGCCCATCCGCTTTAACATGCTTCCGTGAAACTTGCAGAATTCCCTGCCCCTCAGGGCAACCATACTATCAACGAGGAGCTGGGAATATTCGCGTTCTTTCCGCCTGAGAGTCTCCTGATACTCGTTCGGCTCCAAAAAGCCGCGGCCGAATTCCCGCAACATGAACAGCTCAAATGCTTTCGGCGAGTCGAGATCCAATAGAGCCTTCATCACTGAGGCATTGTCGCGGCGGCTGAATGTCAGTACCTGGTGAACAAAACCAAAGTTATGTTCAGCCAATAGTTTGAAAATAACGGCCGCATCCTCAAAGGGAATGTAGGATTCCTCGTAGAAAGGTGCGCGGCTCAACACAAGGTCAGAACGGAGTAGTAGTTGTGTAGGAGAACCGAACAAATAAAAGCCTTCCCTGAAAAATAAACGGCAGACCATGCTTCCACTCATCACCGGCGAAGGATACGGGACGCCATCGAAACACACAATGCGACCTTCTATTGCATAAGATCCAACCACTCCAATGGACGGATCCCGCTCCGCTGTCTCGACCATAAGCTCCAAGCACTGAGGAAATATAACATCATCCGCCTGCACGACCTTGCAGTACTTGCTGTTGGTGGAAATGAGGCGAAGGGCCTGGTTATAGTTCTGCACTTGCGACACAAAGACCGCGTTATGCTCAAGCCGGAGTTTGCCCGGGTGAAGTTTCACATAGTGTTCCGCAATCTCGACTGATTTATCTGTGCTACAGTTGTTGACTAGAATATATTCCCAATTACTATACGTCTGCTGCAGGACGCTCTCGATGCATTCGGGCAGATAATCCTCTGTGTTATAGAATGGCGTTACTACACTGACAAAAGGTGGCCGTTGGTCCATGAGTGTTCCGGATTCGTCTGACTAAGCCTTCGTATCTTACTTGCACCGATTTGACCTTTGCATTTGAGGGGTGCGCCTGCCCCGTTACTCTGTGCTCGATAACCGTGGAGCACGCCGGATTCTTTTGCTCAATTGAACCGTGTTGTGAGCAAGCCCTCAACTGACCAGGATCCACTTCCATCCCGGGACCGTCACCTAGACAAACGTCAACTCCACCACGGGATGCGTCGCGCGTCCGCGGACAGCATCCCAAAATGTCGCCGCTATCCGGTCCGTCAGAGGTGAGCTTGCAGGCAATTTATAGTCATCCACCTGTGTAACAGGAGCCAGTTCGGCGAGTGTCCCCACTAAGCGAATCTCGTCGGCAATATACAGCTCCGTCCGGTCCACCGGGCGTTCGATGAAAGGGATGCCCGTTAAATCGCAGATCCTTCGAACGACTTCCAGAGTGATACTTTCCAGTCTTCCCTCTGAAGCAGGAGGAGTGATGGCGCAGCCATCACGGACCAACAACACGCAGGCTCCAGTCGCCTCGGCGACCCGGCCGAACTGATTTAACAAAATCATTTCAGAAAAGCCGCGGCCTCGTCCTTCGATGCGCGCCAGCCTGGCAATTTGGTAATTCGTGCTGGTTTTGATTCGAGGAGACAAGCTTATGTCACTTGATCGCTGCCAAGTACTTACGCCCACGCTAACCGGAGTGGGGGGCTGTTTCTTTTGATGGTATGCGGTTAGGACCAGATCTGCTACTGTACCTTCGCCCCAGTGTCCTTCGACAACATACAGCGTTGCGCGAATCCACATGTCCTTGTCGGGTTCGTAAAGCTGCCGCACCAATTTCCCGCATGCATTTCGAAGTTCGTCATAGGTGATGGGAACAGGTATATGCAGGAGTTTCGCGGAGCGAGTCAGCCTTTCATAGTGACGGCGCAACTCGACGATGCCGAATGCGTTCTCTTCAGCCTGCCAGTAACCTTTCAGCCCCTCGTAAACATTAAGGCCTCGGTTCACGGCCTCACAGGATACGTGTAGCGTCGCCTCTTCCCAGGGACGCACATCTCCTTGAAAGTAAACTAGACGTGGTTGCTGTAGACCAAACGAGTAAAGTGCCTGTGGCGCAGTCTTAGTCATTTTCTGTTTCCGTTGTCTTCTTTCTGGATCCGTACCAAGTTCCTTAGCAACTTGCACGGCGTACCTTACGATTCGGCCCTAGAAACTGCACGCATCTCTTCCGCAGCACAGGTACCTGGTGTGTTGATCGGACCACATTGCCGATATATCTCGACAATTTGCCCTATAGCATCCAAACAAAACACTTGCGGTGGAATTGTTTGGAGGGACTCAAGCAACATCCACCACAGCGAATACCCCCTCAGCAATGTGCCCGTAGTCTTGGCGATACTCCAGCAGCGTCGTTGAATTCCCCAGATGTCAGGTCGCCTCACAACCTCCGCGAATCGACGCTCGCCCGAAATCGCACCACCACCTCAGGAAATAGTCTTTCCGGATCCAATCCTTCCAGTTCATATCGCAGCCGCTCTCCCGCCGCCATTAACCGACGCCCAAACTCCGGACTACCAGAACTTCCCATTCGACAGACTCAGGTAGCACGGAGCACGCGATGCTATGCAACACGTTGCTCAAGTATTGGCAACGGTTGTACGTACACAAGATCACGTTGATCCGCACTACTTCAGTACCAGCTTCCGGCAGTGGAATGCCTCGGCATAACCACTCAGAGAATTTGATTCCATGCCCCGGATTCGCATTAGCCCCATGAAGAGTTCCCGGTCGAACCAAGGTTTTGCGCGCTGCGATTCAAAGGCTTCGAGCAGACAGTTCACTTTCTGGTCAGGGATCGGCGACTCCAACGGCACAAACACATTTGGCCGTCCCATATCTCCGTCGTACTTTGGGACCTCGTATTCGAAGATCAGATGATTTCGAAAAGTATTCCAGGTAAGTTCGGACACCAGACGGTGGTCCTGGTGAGCATCGTCCTGCCAATGGGTGAAAATCAGATCCGGACTCACTTGACCTTTCATCTCCTCGAAGACATCCTTCACTTCCGCCCCGTGGTATCGCAGAAAACCGTCTCGGTAGTTCTTGAGTACCACCTTCTTGTCGCAATCAGATGCAAATAGTTCGGCTGCCTTGGTAGCCTCGTGGCTACGGGCCCCCGATGCATTGAAGACCACCCAGTGAAACTTTAATCCAGGAACAGTCTGCTTGAGATGCAACAAAGTTCCGCCACAACCGATCTCGATGTCATCCGAATGCGCCCCCAAGCAAAGGACCACGAACGGATCCGTGCTTTTAGACGGAAGATTCAGCCTCAGCATACGATGGTCCGCGCCGACTGGTTGCCGTTGTGACCGTTTTTCCATACGCGCCACGGAGCATCGCCGGAAGCCTCCAGTTCGTCCAGAATCTGCTTGTCCCTGAAGGTATCCATGCACTGCCAAAAGCCATCGTAACGCTGCGACCAGACCTTGCGTTCGGAGATCAATCGCGCGAACGGTTGATAGATCAGTTCCTCTCCGGGCAGTATGTATCGAAAGACATCCTTCCGGAGCACGAAGTAACCGCCGTTCACCCATATGTTGGTGTCTTTCATGCATTTGATACTTTGAACGGAGCCATCGTCGGTCAGATTAACTGTATCCAGGCTGCTTGACCGCGGTTGCACCGACAGAAAAGAGGCGTAGCCTTCGCGACGCGAGAATTCCTCAATCATTTGAGGAAGATGGAAGTCCGTAAGACCATCGCTGTAGTTGGCGAGGAACATTTCCTCTCCGTTCAGATAAGGCTCGATCAGGCGTAATCGATCCGCAATGGTGGAACGTAACCCTGTGTCGACAAACGTGATCTTCCAGTCATCTATGTCCCGCTGCATAAACTCCAGCTTCCTACCGCCCTGTGATAAGACAAAGTCATTGGAGACAGACTCCTCGTATTCCAGAAAGTAGTTCTTGATGACGTTAGCCTTGTAGCCAAGACAGAGGATGAAGTCCTTGTAGCCAAAGTGCGCATAGTACTTCATGATATGCCACAGCACCGGCCGCGACCCAATCGTTACCATGGGCTTCGGAACATCCTCTGAGTAGCCCCTTAGTCTCATTCCTTCGCCGCCGCAGAACAGAACGACTTTCATACGCTGGCCCTCCTTGAGAGCACAACCCTAATCATTTTCAGTATTACTTTGCGGAGTCATACGTTACGATTTTGCGTATTGAATCTCGGTGCCGTCGAAATACAACGCCATGGCTCCCTGGGGCAGGTGCGAGCAATCCGTCCCGCGCAGGTAATCGCCCATCGTCGTACCAGTGCAGGCAGAATCGACGTTGGGCGCTCCGTTACGGCTGAGGACGTCGTCCAGGTGCACGGTCCGGAAGTCGACACTATAACGTGTTACGTTCGAAGTGTTGGGGACGGTTGAGTGCAGTTGGGCGGCGGAGAACTGGTATGCAGTGGCGACATCGCACACCAGCCGCACCTGCGGATCCAATTCAACCGGCTCTTCGGGACGCGGCTGGACGCGCGTGTCGGTCTTCACGTGTTGGGCTGCGTTGTGCCGGTTCTCCTGATTCCACTTGTGATAGTTGTACTGATGCGATCCGTTCTTGATGGGGCGACTCCAATAGTGGGGATGGATCGCCATGCAATTCTCGCTATTCAGTTTGTAGATCGGCATCCACCAGTTGATCTGGCAAAATGGGGCTGAATACCAAGTGTCGCGATGGGGATGAAACGCGTAAGCAATGCCGGATTTCAGATAGTCGCCGGGGAAGGCGGTGCGCATGCGCGGGACATCGAAGTAAGTCCTCGAGAGATCGCAGCCTGCCTCGGAGAGCATTTGCTGGATGTATTTCTTTGAATCGGCATGATGAATGAACTTCGGCTTCAGGACAGCCAGAATTTCCGCACACTTCTGAGCCGGCAAACTCTCGTGTATTTTCAGCGGGTCGAACGGACGAAACGCGTCTTTCACCATTTCCTGCGCCAACTGGCAAAGTTTCTGAGCGCCCGACGTGGGAGAGTGCGTGAAGAGAGATCCGCGATAAAGCTCCGCGCGCCGTTGATCATCGTTGATTCTGGAATCTATGAAAATATTCATAGCCTAGTCTGCGACACGCCTTCTTAGTACACCGCAACTTTGGGAATGGGCACGACAAAACGCCCGCCCCACTCGCGGATGTAACTCAGCTGCTGCATGATCTCGTCTTTTAGATTCCAAGGAAGGATCACTACATAGTCGGGCTTCGTTTCACGAATATGGTCGGGGTGGTAGATCGGTATGCGGCTGCCTGGCAGGTGTCGTCCTTGCTTGTACAAACTGCGATCCACGGTGTATTCGATCAGGTCTTTGCCGATCCCACAGTAATGTAGGAGGGTGGCGCTCTTTCCCGGGGCTCCGTAACCGGAGACCTTCTTGCCTTGCTTGGCCGCCGTGAGCAGAAAATCGACCAGCTCAAGTTTTGTCTCTTTCACTTGCCGAGCGAAGCTCTCGTAGCCCTCGCTCCTGTCCAGTTTCGCGTTGACTTCATCGGTAATGACTTTTTGTACGTTCGGTGTGAAGGCGTGAGTCTGGCTGCTGTCACGGCACGCCAACATGCGGAGCGAACCGCCGTGTGATTTCAATTCCTCTACGTCGAACACGCGCAGCCCGTGCGCCTCCATAATCTTGATTGTGCTGGTCAGTGAGAAATAAGAAAAGTGCTCGTGATAAATCGTGTCGAACTCATGGAGTTCAATCAGGCGAAGCAGGTGAGGAAACTCCATGGTGAGGACGCCTTCTGGTTTCATCAGGATCTTCAGGCCTTCCACAAAATCGTTGAGGTCGGGTACCTGTGCCAGGACGTTGTTGCCGATAACGAGGTCGGCGGTGCGGCCTTCGGCGGCGAGTTCTTTCGCCACCTGCGTACCGAAGAAGCGTACGAGCGTCGGAACCCCTTTTTCGACGGCGGCCTTGGCCACGTTGGCGGCCGGCTCAATCCCGAGCACGGGAACGTTCTGACGCACGAAGTACTGCAGCAGGTAGCCGTCGTTGCTGGCGACCTCAGCCACAAAACTCTGCTTTCCGAGGCCGAAACGCGTCTTCATCTCGTTACAGTATTTTTCGCAATGCTTGAGCCACGAGTCAGAGTATGAGGCAAAGTACGGATAGTCGCTGAAGATACTCTCCGCGCTTTCGTATTCTTCGAGCTGCACCAGCCAGCACTTCTCGCAGACGTAGACATGGAGCGGATAGTAAACCTCGCCGTGGTTTAGATCGGCGGCAGATGGATACGTTTCGCACAGCGGCGACATGCCCAGATCGACAAACGTCCGCTGCAGGTCCGCGCCGCAAAAGCGGCATGTCTTCGTCACGGTCTGCGGATCAACTTTCTGAAGAACGGTTGTGGTCGTCATGATCTGATCGTAATCCCCGTCACACGCCAACCGTGGTCTTGGCATTCTTGCCCATCCAGTGCAACCAACCATCCAGCCGTCCAGCCTGCTGTAGACGGCGAATCTCGTTGATGCGCACGTAGCGTCCCTGCTCGCAATCCGCAGCCGTGAGTCCGACAGCGCGATAGGCGTCGTAGAGTTCCTGAGCGCCTTTGCGCGCGGTCCATTGCGGAAGGAACGCCGGGACCAGACGGTTGACCTTGTCGAAGTTGACGCGATAACAACGCAGATCCGGCCCGCCGCCGGGAGCATACTCCACGCGGCAGCCAGGAACGACTTCGGCAACGATATCGGCGAGTTCGCGGATGCGAAAGTTTTCGTCGTTGCGGCCCACATTGAAAGTCTGGTTATGTACCGCTTCGCGCGGTGCATCGAGTACGGCGACGACGGCCTCCGTGATGTCGCGGATATGGACGATGGGGCGCCACGGCGTGCCGTCACTCTTGATATAGACCCGGCCCGTGGTGAGCGCCGAGGCTACCAGGTCGTTCAACACAATGTCGAGGCGCAGTCGCGGCGAAACGCCATAGGCAGTCGCATTGCGCATGTAGGTCGGTGTAAACGTGTCGCTCGCCAGGGGCGCAATGTCGCGCTCGACCAAGACCTTCGACTCACCATACGGGGTGACGGGATTCAGGTCGGAAGTCTCATCCAGAAAATTGTCGCCGGCAGCGCCGTACGTGCTGCACGAGGACGAGAAAACAAAGCGCGTTACCCCCGCCTCTTTCGCGAGTCTTGCCAGTTGCACCGACGCGAGGTGGTTGATGTCGTAGGTGAGCTGAGGATTGAGATTTCCCACCGGATCATTCGATAACGCGGCTAGGTGCACGACCGCATTGAAGCCCTTGAGATCGGCCTGGGTGAGGTCGCGGAGGTCTTTGCGAACTTCAGGAATGTCGGAAGTTGCATCGCCAAAATCACAGTTGGCATAGAGGTCGGTATCCAAGCCGACCACCTCGTGACCGGCGGCGCGCAGGATGGGCCCGGCCACGGCGCCGATGTATCCCTTATGGCCAGTTAATAAGACTTTCATGCCACTCCTATCGTGAAGAACGCGTAAATGTAATTGTAAGACCTGTGCGCACCCACCACAACGGCCCTTCCGCAGGGATCGGTAACCTTGGAATGGCTACTTTCGATTAGAGCGCCTTATGTGGTTCCTGCGATCTCAGCCAACAAACCGCTCTCGCGAAGAAGAGCCGCCGCGTCGTGAATGGCAGCAAACGGAAGCCCCGATCGCTCGGCAATGTCCAACAGCGAGTGCTCGCCATCAGAAAAATTCAGCACCCATAGCCGGGCATTGATTTCTACATCAATTGGCTCCCCACCCGTGCTGCGGTAAAGGTTTCGCTTGCCAAGCTGCGGCTCGCAGCACGGATTCTGGCTCCGATAGGACCGGTTGTTTTCCAGCACGTCGAAAATGGACACACACAGCTGCAGCGATCGAGCAAGCTGCTGTGGATGTATGAAGTCGAGACTGTCAGCGGACGAATGGTACTCAGGGAACGTCCCCCAGACACTCCGCATCAAGCAGCCGACGGGAAGATTGAAGCCAGGTGAGCAATACTGCCGTTCGTCGTAACCATAAGGGGAAAACTCCAGAACTTCTGACGGTTCGCCACAGTGCCGGAGAACATGGGCCGCTGCCCGGTCAATCTCCGCGTTTCCTCGTCGGCTCTTCTTGTAATGGAATCCGCCCGCGTCCCCAACACAGGTTAGCACCAGCCCGTGCCGTATCAGAGCAGCCGTCTCGCGATTTCGCGCCAGCCAGGTGATAGCACCGATCGTTCCGGGAACGAATAGAAAGCGGTACGAGTAACGAAGATCCTTTCCTGCCAGCAGCTGCGCGAGAAAAGTAGCCACCGCCAGTCCAGAAAGATTGTCATTCGCCAGCGATGGATGACAGGCATGGCATGAAATCAGTACCTCGTCAGTTGACTGACCGGGTAGATAGCACTCCCCATATGTCAAGTGCCCATCTTCAAGGGCAGAGTCGATGCATACCTCGTACTCGACGTCATCCAGCGCCAGCATCAGATTATGGGAAAGACAAAACCCCCAGTCTTCCTTGTAGTATGACGTTCGATAAGGAATCCAGTCAGGATGCCCCGGAAGTGTATACAGGTGCGGCTTAAGCTCGCTGAGCGACATGGATGCGTGCACTGGCGTACTGTAATTCAGCACGTGCAGGTTGGACTGATGGAAATCCACGATATGCTTCCCGTGAGTATCCTTAATATATGCACCCCGGATGTTCCATTCTTTGGGTACGGTCCAATCGAAGACCGGAGTTCCAGTTGGTACTTCAGAGATCTCCAGCGGAATCCGGTCCTGGATCATTGCCAAAGTCCGCCGAATTCCATCCCCGGTAATGCTCCGGCAGATTGGATAAAGCTCCGCCGCGAAGCCCTGCAATTGCCGGCCAATCTTCATCGAGTCTTTCTGGTCGAGTTCCTTTGGGAAGTGCATTGCACTGGTTCGAAGTTCGGGTGCGTCCGGTCCCGTTCGGAAATCACTTCCACTTCCCCCGGCCAAACAATTTGAAACGCAGGATCGTTCCAGCGCACTCCCCGGGACAGCTCCGCATGGTAGAACTCCGACATCTGATAGAAAACCTCGGTCTCGTCCTCTAGCGTTAGAAATCCATGCGCGCAACCTTCGGGCACGTAGAGCATCTCGCGTTTTTCGGCCGTGAGAACCACCGCGACCCAATCCTTGAAGGTCGGCGACTGCGGGCGCAGATCGACGACCACGTCGTAGATCGCTCCTTTAGTACAGCGCACCAGTTTGGCCTCTGGATATGGTGTGTCCTGGTAATGGATGCCTCGCAACGTCCCCTTTCGCTCGTTAAAAGAGACGCTGCACTGTACGACTTTGGGATTCAGGCCCTGGTCTTCAAATTCCTTTTGGCACCAGGAGCGCGCGAAAAAACCGCGATCGTCGCTATTGAGTTCGAGGTTGATCTCGACAACTCGCACCAGCTTGGTCTCATGAAAAATCATTGCTAGACTGACGGCGGTTAAGGTTGCGGATACTCACACAATCTTTCGGGCAAAGCTCAGCTTGCCCCGCGTCACCACTGTGTCCTCCACGCTGGGCGGTTCAGCTGTTACAGACCTCTTTCGTTGGTCAGATCCGCACGACAAAGTGTAATGGCCAAATGTTCCTCCGTAGCGATCGCCTTCAAGCGTTCGGCAGCCTCTTCGTTGCGGAGATAATTCGCGATTACAGTAGCACCCGCCCGCGCGAAGCGGATGAAATGGCTTGGCCTATGCCGCGCGTGCTCCCTTGTAACCAAAATCGTTTTGTTGCATACAAAACAATATCATTCCCGCTTGCCCTCATACCGATTCACTCCCTATTCCTATGAGAAATTACCCCTGGATACACCGAGGAATCATTCACCAATCAGGACCGCCGCACGGTGCTCACGGTTCGCGTGGCACTGCTCTCACTGGACCAATACGCCAAGCTCGCGTCTCCGGATCGTATTGTCTAATTATCGTCGCGGGGGATCCAAAAACTACGGAGTAATCCGGGATGCTTCCCATCACCACCGAATTGATCCCGACAACACAATTACGGCCTATTGTCAGCTCTCCCCTTGGGCATATGATAGCAGCCCCCCGGCCAATCCAAGACCCTTGACCAATTCGGATTCTGCCGCCCTGCGTAACACCCTGTTTGCTGACTGGTTGCGTGATATCTTCGTACTCGTGATTATGGTCTAACATAATGACCTGCTGGCCGACGAGCACATCACGTTCTAAATGAATTCTGTTCTTGGCGGATATGATACTCCCATTGCCTATGCAGCAATCGTCATCAATCACAATCACGGGCTCACCTGTGGGGTCCTCGGTGGCGACGTTGAGCCACGAATCCTTTCTCAGGCTTACTGAGTTACCAAGGCTAATCCTAGTTGCCCGTTGTCTGGCCAACTCACTCGTGAAATGAAACGATAGATTACGCCCTTTGGACGCAAATGGATAGGTCAAGCTAACCCAGATGCTAAACAGTCTGGTAAGTACCTTTGGCAAAAGTTGCAATGGATCCCCAAATCGCGGGCGATTGTTCGGATGACGCACGTTGTTACTCCTTAGAGGTGATTTCTAGAGGTCGGACGACGGAACTTACTCGTTGGCCCTTACTACGCCTGGAACCAAGATCCGACGACATATGCGCCGGAAGCGCTTCAAAGCCGTTCCCGCTGATACTTCTGCAAATAGGGAAAAGGTCCGCGGCGAAGTGGTGCAGCTCTTGACCAAGTCTGGTTCGGTCCGTCTGCTTCAGATCCCTGAGGAGGGTCCCCAGAGCAATTCGAAATCAGGGTGCGTCCGATCCCAGTCGAAAATCGCTTCCACTTTCTCCGGCCAAGCAATCCGGAACGCCGGATCGTCCCACCGCACGCCCCGGGGCCGAGTCCGCGTTATAGAATTGGCGACATCTGATAAAAGATCTCCGTGTCATCTGCCACGGTCAGAAAGCCGTGCCCGCACGCCCCCGGAACATAGGCCATATAGCGGTTGCCAGAAGCACCGTATCAATATACTCTCATTTTCGGCGAGATCCTTCTAGCGAAACCGGGAGCGACGTGCGTCAGGGTCCACTTGATTGCCAGCTTTGTCGTTAGCTCGCACTTTATAGCCTTGCACACTGCCTGCCGCGCTTCTTCGTATCGCTCATGTTCCAGATACCAGTTTGTCCAGGCACTGTAGACGTGTCGCAAGCTCTGGACAATCGTCTCTCGCACGTCCGGTGGGAGTTTCGAATCCAAGTCCAACCACTTTTCAAACATCGACTGCGAACCCCGGAGCCGTACCTCAACCTTGTCCCATGGGCGGCATTTCGAACCTTGGGGCGACTTACTCCGGTCGATTATAGACAGCGGTTTATTAACATAGCAGAAGGAGGTCACGAGAGATAGGCGAAAAAGGAAATCGTGGTCCTCTGCATACTCGAGATGAGGGTCAAACCATCCAATTTGCTTAACAACGTCGGTGCGCACCAGGAGAGTAGAGACCCAGAAGGGGTCGCGGGACTTCACTAGATTTCCGGCTGCTTCAACGTACATTCCCAGCGTTTCTTCGTAACGTTTTCCGCTCTCGCGAAAAGCTGTCGTGTCCATCCCGAGGTTGTCTACTAGGCTTGCGTCCGTTATGCAGGCGCAACATTTGCCCTGGAACTGCTCGATGGCGCGGACTTGCCATTCGAGCTTTTCGGGAAGCCAGACGTCATCCGAGTCCAAGAATGCGACCCATTCTCCACGGGCTTCATCGGTCCCCTTGTTCCGAGCGGCACTTTGACCCTGGTTGGGTTGGAAGAAATAGCGGATTTGCTTTGCGCCATTACCTTGTGGGCTGATCAGTTTTTGAATGGCCTCGCCCGTTCCGTCCGTGGAGCCGTCATCGACGACGATGGCCTCGAACTCCCGGTACGTTTGCGCCATAACACTCTTCAGGGCAGCCTGTACCTGTCGAGCTCGGTTGAAAGTCGGGATGACAACCGATATAAAAGGTCTGTAGCTCATCAGATGCCCCTCAGGCCGTCCTACGATTCCGACTCAAACGGAGCGGACGGTTGGGAGGGTGCACCGACGTATTCCAAGGGGGTTTCGTCGTCATTCGGTTCTCCAGCAAAAACACATCTTGCGGCTCCCCGCCGCCTACGCGGGCTGCTTAATCCTTAAGAAGGCTGGCACGCACAGAGCATAGGCCACGACACAGGCGCCAGCTCCTAGGGCTATGTTGGCGAGCGGTCTCGTGGCCAAGCCGAGAAAGCTAGCGCCAAGACCGGCAACAAGAATCCCCGTGGATACAAGCGCCGCCGGCACAAAGGCTTTTCCATAGCGAAGCAGCTCCAAGCCCGTGAGCTCACGCATGCGTATAACTTGAAGGAAATAGCTAACAATAATCGCCAGCAGGGCTGCGACCTGGCCTCCCACCACTCCCAACAACTTGCAGGAAGGGTAGATTGCGATCAACATGACTACCGCGGAAGCGGCAACCGCGCGGCGATGCAGGCCCGGACGGCCCACAGCGGTAAAGACGCAAGTGATTAAGGCGTTCAGAACATTGATGAGCACCACGGTGGCTGCGACCGCCAGCGGTCCGGCGGCTGCGACATATCGCGCCCCATAGATAACCAAAAGAAGGGAATGCCCGCACAGGTAAATGACAACCACTGCGGGAAGCCCCAACAGGATTAGCCAGGAAGTCGCCTCCATCAGGATGCGGTTGACACGTTCCTTATCCTCCTGAACGTGGGCGATGGCTGGGAAGAGGGCTTGACCCATCATCGTCGTGAGGAAACTTGAGGGAGTCAGGACCAGAGCCACTCCCATCGTGTACAGCCCCAATGCTGTGGTGGAATAAAGCTTACCCAATACGAAAATGTCTGTGCGCGAGAAGATGAGGTTTAGAAACGACAATCCGAATGCTTGCTTTGAAAACCTGTAGAGATCCCGGATTGCATCGCGCTCCCAAACGAGTGACGGCAACCCGGGATACAAAATGTACGACAAAAGACAACGGAAGGCGTTCTCACTGCCAAATCCAATGGCCAGGGCCCACACATCACGAAGAAAAAAACTGAGAACCACCGTCAGGATAACTCCACAGATGCCGCCGCCGTTGCTGATGGCCATCCAGCGCCCGAACTTCATCTCTTTCTGCGCAAGAATGGAACGGGGACTCATGGCGCCATCGAACAAAGAGCCCAGCAGTGTGACTCGAAGCAACGCAGACAAGTCTGCGATCCCATAGAAATGGGCGACCCAGGGGGCCATGGCAAAAATAATGACGTACGTGATGAGCGCCCGACCGAACCCCATCCACCAACCAGCATTGAGGTATGCTTTCTCCCCTCCCCTCGGGTTTTGAATCACCGCCTGCTTGACTCCCACTTCAGTCAAAGCGCCCACGATTGCGGAAGAGGACATGACAATCGCCATGGCCCCAAAGGCACTTGGGGCCAGTAGCCGTGTCAGGATCATGTTGCGGGCAAAGCGACTGGCCTGCTCAGTAATGCCTCCGGCTCCCAGCCAAGCTCCGCCGCGCATAGCCTTGGCCCTGAGTGCGTCACCCAGCAGCAGGCCCCTGGTAGCCCCCTTGACGCGGTCGTAGTATCGTCTTAAATCCATCTCGGTCCTTTGATTTTCGAAATCTCCCTATGAAGCCGGGCGAGCCGGAGCAAAGCCGAAAGCTGCTAGTGGATGGCTTCCGGTTGAGTCGTCACCGCGACTGGGTACTGTTGCATTCGCCCATCTTCGCAAGCTCAGCCTTGATAGTTTTCCTCTCGGGGTCAGCGGTATCGCGGAGACAATCAATATCTGCGACTGTCGTTTGTATGGTGCAAGATGCCGTGCGGCATGTTCCGCCAATTCAGTGACCGTGACTGGCGAGCCCGGCAATAGTTGAGCGAAAGCGACTACCTCCTCATTTCCTTCAACCGATCGGCCGATCAGGGCGAACTGGACGACCCCGGGATGAGCATTCAGCACTGCCTCGACTTCGGCCGAGGTACACGTTGAACCCAAAGCGGATGATCAACTCCTTCGTACGTCCGACGATGAAGAGAGTTCCATCTTTCAACCGAGCGCTGGCGGATGTTTGACGAATGGACCGAAGCATACTTGTCACGCTGAAACCTTTTCCTTCTGGAAGATCGCATGGATGGACTCCCCTCCTCCCACCAAGGGAGCCATCGCCAGCAAACCGCGCAAGATGGTCATGCGTACCAGCTTTCGCGCCGCCCTCCACGGAAGGCTTGCCTCCCCTCGGTACGCCACGGGCGTTCGTCGGATGCCCACAGCGCTGAAAATATCATCCCAAACATAGCGCAAGCTGGTCCCCACGGCAGGATTCCGGCGTGTTTCGAGCGATACCTCCCGGAGTCCCGCTGACTCAGCGAGGAATTTGAGAGATGCTGGCGAGTAGTGGAACAGGTGTCGCGGCAGCTCCAGCCCATGCCAATAGCTTCCAAATACGTGCGCCTCGGCAGAGTCCACGTTGGGCACCAGGACGTAGAAAATTCCACCCGGCTTCAGCCATTCACCGACGCGGGCCACAACCCGCCGCGGCTCGTAGAGATGCTCGAGCACGTCGAAACAGGTGATTGCATCAAAGTATTCGCCTGGAAAGGGCGCGTTCAGGATATCCCCCACAAACACTTGGGCCTCGCTTCGCACTTCGGCTGTTCTCGCACCCTCGGCCGACATCTCGATGCCATACAGCTTCCACGGTTCGCCTTTCATAGACTCGAGAAACGCTCCCGAGCTGCAGCCCAGGTCCAGGAGCGCCCCGGACCGCTTCTGTGGCGCGAGCGCCGCTTTGCGGTCCCGCCAGCGAGCGGGAGAGTTCTCGCCTCCCGCCGAAATCAGTCGGTGATACGCATCCGTGTAATGCAGGTGCATTTCTGCGGGCATGGGCGGATTGCTCAGCCACACCAGCGAACACGCCGGGCAGCGCAGCAGCGTGTACTGCTCCTGCCTGCCGTGGAGCCGGTCCGGCGCCCGCAGCCACTCCTGCGCGCCCGCTTGCCCGCAAATAGGGCACGGCTCCGGACCTTGATTCTTGGGCCTGGCCCCGTCCTCGCGGTCTGCAACCCGAGCCGACCCTGGACCGGGGGCTGGAGACGAACCGCCACGCACAGCAATCATGCCCTCGTTCCTCTGGCTCATCGATTCTCCCTGCGATCCGTTCTTCGCCGACTCATGATCCGCTATCTTGAACAAAGTCCTCCTGGTGCATAACTTTGCTGCATCCATTTCCAAGCCGTAGACACGATGTCATGCAAAGAATGTAAGGCCTTCCATTGAAGCAATTCCTGGGCACGAGACGGATCAGCGATCAGCACAGGCGGTCGCCGGGCCGACGCGGTGCCGCACGCCAAGGAATTGCTCTCCCGGTCACTTCTTGTACCGCAGCCAGCACTTGCGGATGGAATAGCCTTCGCCGGTGCCGAGATTCAAAGCCGAGGGCTCTCCCCCGTTCATCACGTGCTGCAAGGCAAGGACGTGTGCCTCGGCCAAGTCGTTGACGTGGACATAGTCTCGGATGCAAGTGCCCGTCCGGTGTGGAATAATCCGTTCCAAAGACCTGTAGCTCGGGACCTGTCCCAGCGGCTGTAGCCAACGCCAGCGGAATCACTCTCGTCGGCACCTGCGGCATTGAAGTATCGCAGCCTGACGGAGCGCACGACATAGGCACGTTCGTAGGCTTCCAGAGCATTTTCAAAAAAAGCTTGGAGACCCTATATGGGTTAATAGGTTGGCGGGGTACGCCCTCCCCAATTGGCATCTTCGACGGCACGCCATAAACGACACAGCCCGAAGAAAACACAAAAACGCGAACCCCTGCATCAATTGCCGTGTTAAGCAGCGTGAGCGCCGCCTCCACGTTGTTGCGAAAATACTTCCGTGGGTTCTCGGTTGATTCACCGACGTAGGCGTGAGCGGCGAAATGCATAACTGCGGAAGTTCGCGTCAGCACGTGCGCCAGTTTTTCTTCGTCAGCAATGTCACCAACAATCAGCTCAAAACCATCCGCTGGGGAACTGTGTCCCGTGGAAAGGTTGTCGTAGATAATTACCTCATAGCCGTGTCGTCGCAAAGCTCGTGCTGTGTGGCTCCCG
>Ga0074044_10001551_pt1 | contig 20689 bp, 21 predicted proteins | sample BogForMeECP23OM1_FD_94443 | JGI IMG/M metagenome (GOLD analysis project Ga0074044, IMG submission 94443) | Bog forest soil microbial communities from Calvert Island, British Columbia, Canada - Bog Forest MetaG ECP23OM1 | ecosystem: Environmental > Terrestrial > Soil > Wetlands ...
AGAAACACGGGGTTTAGGGTCCAGTGAAATAGAGATCATGTTATTAATTATTAGTCGATGTGCCGGTGTTTTCCTCCGTAAGACCTTAAAGCCCAATGTCTTAAGCTTAACCGAGTGCCATTCCTTCCAGGGAGTGATCCAGCAGATTGGAGAGCGCAGGGGGGATGCTGTGGTTGTACTCTCCGCTGACGATGATGAACGCATCGGCCGAACGGATCCGCGTGGCCAGCCGTTCGAGGACCTCGGGCGCCTGGCCCTTCTCGTATTCCTTGTACATTTTCTCGAGCAAGGGGAGTTGGTTCTCCAGCGGGTCGATCAGCGTCGTCTGGTGCCCGCGGGCCTTGCAAGCCGCGACGAGAAATCTCGCCGCCTTGATGCCCTGGCGGTGCGGGCGGACGAACCCGTAGATGACGAGGAGATCGAGTGCTTCGGGCATGGGCCGTATCCTTTTACCAAGACAGACTCGAAACCGAAGCGCCGAACATGGTGTCACTGGAGCGGGTGCAGGCCGGCCTGGCGGCGATGGTCGTTGACCACGCCGAGGCCCCGGGGCTCGTCCTTGAGAAGCTTGATCAGTTGTGACGGAGAGCAGCCGAGTGCAAGGGCGGCTCGCCTCGGATCGTTGCCGCTTTCGGCCAGTACATCCAAGGCTTCGGCGAGCAGGGCCGGGAAGTCATCATGTTCGGGGTTGATGACGATCCGGCCGCCACGACAGCGACGCTGCCAGAGATCGCTCGGTTGATAGAGAGACGATTCTTCGGTTGCCACCGTTCGGCGGATATCCACGGCCAGCTTGAGCCGAAGCCGGAACAGGGCTGCCCGGCGATTCTCGCCTTGTGTGCGCCGCTCGGAGGCCTCGGCGGTGATCCCAGTGGGACGATGGGTCAGAATGACCGCCGTCTCGACCTTGTTGCGGTTCTGGCCTCCCGGTCCCGAGCGCCGGGTTGTCCGGAAGTCGCATTCGGCGGCCAGCGCAGCGGGATCGAGCCGGGCGGGATGGAGGCGGGCTGCGTCGTACGATTGCCGTTGCTTCGTGATCGGGTCATGAGCGCTCATGACGTCTATCGTCCGGAAAACGGCAAGACGCCGCAATCGATTCCGGCGATGTTCCAGAACCGCCCGGCGTCCGTCGTCCTGGGCGATGGCTGGCACTTGACCGAGGCGGTATTGTGCCCGACTCTTCCTTGCCGCGGTGATATTTGCCCTTGATGACCTCGGCTGACCTCAGGTTGATCGGCTGGCACTGGGGGGCGATCGAGTCCATGGGAGGCCGGGCACCCCGTTGCGTTCCTTCCGATCCTTCGGCAGGGATGGTTGCGGAGGATGAGGAGAATTCCATCCACTGGCACTTCGAACTGGCGAATGAAGTGATTGGGCCTGAAGGAACGCGTCCCACACTTCGCAGGCTGTAGTTCAGGCCGGAGGGATATCATCGACCCAGGCCGCCAGATCGGTGACGGTCGCCGTCCCCGTCGTGCCGAGCTGATGGATGACCACGGAGGAAGCAATCGCGGCCAGCTCGATGGATTCCCTCAGCGAGGCGCCGGAGGGGAGGGCTGTGGCCAAGTTCGCCGTGACAGCGTCGCCGGCGCCCACGATGTCGATCGGTCCGCGTAGCGGCAGGGCGGCGACGTGCTCGACCGTTCCATCGGGGGCGGCGGCGACGATGCCTCGCTCGGCAAGGGTGACGAAGATCGGGCGAACGTTCCGCAGTGCCAGGGCCGAGGCCACCTTCTTGATCATCGCCAGGTCGAGCGATCCGGCAGTCTCGGGTTTCAGGATCGCGGCCAGCTCGGCCGCGTTCATTTTGAAGCTGAGGCCCGGCCAGCCGGCCAGGCCGCGGCGCGAGTCGGCAAGGATCGGCAGATGCGGCCGCGCGGCCGCGAGCTCGGCGATCACGTCGAGAAGGCCCAGGGTGACCACGCCGGTCTCGGCCTGATCCACCTGCTCCAGGACGATGAGCGCGTCGATTTCGCTGGCGATCTCGCGCAAGCCATCGGCCAGTCGGTTCGCAAGCGAAGGGGGCGTCGGCGTCCAGTTCTTGGAGTCGAGGCGATTGAGCTCGACGGGCGCGCGGTCCGGCTCGACGACCAGGGGCTTGCAGTAGGTGAACGTTCGGCGCTCCGGGGTGGTCACGAAGTGATCGAGCTCGACGCCGGGCAGTTTTGCAAGCTCTCGCCGCAGCTCGTAGCCCTCGCCGTCGTCGCCGCAAAAGCTGACCGGAACGATCCGGCCAACGCCGAGGGCGACAAGGTTGTTGAGGATCGTCCCGGCCCCGCCCGGCTGGGCACGGACGCGGACCACATTGTGGACGGGCAGGCCCGTCTCGATCGAGGTTTCACATCGTGCGGGGTCGATCTCCAGGTAGCGGTCGAGGCAGAAATCGCCGATGATCGCGATGCGCAGCCCGGCGTAGCGTGAGGTGATCGATCGGAATCGCTCGGGGGTCATGCCTGGATCGCCTGGTGGTAAAGGTTATGCAGGAACACGGCATTGTCGCACTGGTGGTAATGCATCTCGCCGCCCATGCGGGCGTAGCTCTTGCAGAACCGCAGGTAATAGGCTGGGTTGGTCTTGGATGGCTCGCCCCCTGACCAGTCCCAGCCGCCGCCGTCCTGGAGGTCGACGACATGGATCGAGTGGCCGGCGATGATCGGGCGGCCGTCCTGGAGGCGAAGGTTGTTCACGCAACTGAGGCTCTTCTCGAAAACCTGCGGTGCCATGATCGCTGAGCCGATCGACAGGACCACCCCGCCGTCCAGGGTCTCGATCGAGCCGCCGATGAGCCGGAAATCGTGCGTGGCGGCCCTGCCGATCACGGCACCGCTATAGATCGGATGGTTGGCGATGATGTCATAGCCGATTCCCGGGTGCACGGTCATCGGCACCTGGTGCCGAAAGGCCTGGGCCAGGATCGACGCGTCCTTCCAGTTGTGCGTGACCGTGGTCCGTCCGGAGGCGATGCCGTGCTGCAAGATGGCCAGAAGCGCATCGGCTCGCGCCGGTGTGAGCCGGTGGGCTGGCTCGGAACGAATCGCTTGCTCCAGCTCCCGGGCGGGTGGAATCGTCGCCCCGTCTTCGGCGATGAACCGGCCGAGCGCCCTTCCGTAGCCTTCGTCGCGCAGCCCGCCGGCCAGGAGGGCGAGGTGGATATTGCGGCCGGTCTCGTCCCAGGAGCCGAACGTTCCGGTGGCGACGTTGGCACGAACGCTCTCGGTCGAGCGGCCCAGCCAGGCGTATTCCCAGTCATGAATCGTCCCCGCCCCGTTGGTGGCCAGGTGGGTGATCCAGCCTCGCTCCATCATCCGCCCGAGAATTCGCGCTGTGCCGTTGCGCAGCAGGTGCGCGCCATAGATCAGGATCACCCCTGCCCCGTTCTTCCTTGCCTCGAGAACCTGTGCAGCGCACTGGCGGATCTGGTCGAGGACGGGTTGCGGACAGGGCGCTGGGGGTGCATCGGGTGAGAGCAGGATGTCTTCGACGCGGGTCAGGCTGTCGCGCTCTGCCAGGGGGCGCACCTTGAGGCGGCCGAGATCCAGAGGCTTGGTGTTCATCGTCCCAGAATCAACTCCAGAAGAGGAGCGGCGTCGCGGAAGTCAGGGATCACGACGTCGGCACCGACGCCCGAGAGCCGCTCGCGTTTCCACTCGTCCATCTGACCGGAGCCGTTGTTGGCCTCGTCGCTGGCCACGGCGACGGCCAGGCCGCCGGCCTCCTTGGTGTTCTCGATCTCGACGTAGCCGTCGCCGAAGGAGAGAAGCTGCTCGCCGCGAATGCCGTTCCCGCGGATGATCCGCTCGATGACCACTTGGAGAACGTCTTGTAATCATCCTGGGCGACGTAGATCCGGCGCCCGAAGTACGGGGTGAGGCCCAGCAGCTCGGCCTCTTGCTTGACAAAGAACTCGTCGGTTCCGCTGGCCAGGTAGACCGGCAGTCCGCGCTCTTTGAGGTTCTCCAGCAAGCGACGAGCCCCATGGACGAGCAGGTCGTCGGCCTGGATCGTTCCCTGCCGCAGCCCGCCAACGCGGTCCTTGATCCGGAGGTCGAGCCGGCGGAGGTATTCGTGCTTGTACCAGAGCGGTTCCCTGGCCTCGCCGCCCCGCTCGCGGATCCGCGCGGCGAGCTGCATCATCTGGTAGATGGTCTGCTTGCCGTTCAGACGCATGATGTCCTCGAAGGCGAGGCGGCCGCGATCGGCCTCGGTCTCACCGGGCAACGCGGGTAGCACTTCGGTGAACATCGGCACCATCACCTCGGGCCAGCCTGGCGGATCAGCGACAAGGTTCCGTCGAAGTCGAACAGAACATGGCTGATGCCGGGCCGAGGGTTGCGCCTTCAGGTCGATTCCCTCGGGCTCGAGATGGAGCGGATAGACGCCCAGGACCCGCACGCACAGCCGCTTGTACTCGGCGATGTATCGCTCCAGCCGGGCGGGCGAGACCGCGGGGTTTCGTTGTTTCAGGAGTTTGCTGTCATAGTAAGCGAAGAGCGGATCGACGAAGCCCATCTCGCTGATCGTGACCCCGTGCGCCGCGGCCCGCGCTCGCCCTGCGCTATCGAGAACCGAAAGCGTGTAGCCGCACCCGGTGGTCTCCTGGACCCACTCAGGAATCTTGACGGCACGGAATGGCATGGTGTCAAAGGGTTGGGCCATGATCGCCTCGCCCCAGATCCCGGAATCGTCATGCTGGGCCCAGGCGCAAGTTATCGGCATCATCGTCGACCAGAGGAGCATCGCCAGGATCTTGCCAGTACCACGGCCCATGGCATGACTCTCCTTGAAACCCTATCGTTCGTCCGGGCAGGCGCTCACGATCCCCCTGCCAGGGTCTGCTCGACAAACCGGCGCACCGCGCCCTCCAGCAGCTTGAGCGCCAGCGGCACATTGCCCCTGGCATAGACATTCTGGTCGTCGAAACTGAGCGTTACCCGGTACGCGGGGCCCGAGAGAATCGCCGACTTTCGATCCGCCGACCACTCGACGTGCCGGATCCACCGGCCATGCTGCGCATGGGCAGCCGTGATCGCTTTCTCGAAGTTGGCGCGCGCGGCGTCCGCGGTCTGGCCGTGCTTGACAGTCATGTTGAGCTCGGCCATCACTCTCACCTGGGTCCAATCTGGTACTTGACAGACGTTCAGAAACAAGGTAGGTTTTTCTGCATTCATGTTAGCCGCTCGGCGCGAAAGAGACACGACCCAACCCCATCTCTAGAGTCTCATCACAAGGGATCTGAAGTAGTCCATCATGTTGCACCAACTCGGGTTCAAGACATTGACTGCGCTATCAGCGCTGGCGCTGGGAATCGTGATGATCGCGCCGGCAACGGTCCGGAGCGATGATAACGACAAGGACAAGACGCCGGTCACCGCCAAGTCGGCCTTCGCGCAGCTCAAGACCTTGGCGGGCACCTGGAAGAACAAGATCAGCGATGCTCATGAGCACGAGCATCCTGACGACGGCAAGGTGATCTATCACTTGACCGGCGCGGGCAGCGCCTTGGTCGAGACCGACTTCCCCGAGTCGAATCATGAGATGGTCTCTGTCTATCATCTTGATGGCGACGACCTGCGCATAACTCACTACTGTGCCGCCGGCAACCAGCCCCGGCTCAAGCTCGACCAGGCCGGTTCCACGCCCACGCGGTTCGTCTTCGTCTTCGACGGGGGAACCCCAGTGCCATGGCATCGGCGATCGTCTTCGACTGCTTGAGTTCCTCGGGCTTCTTCCCCCAGTAGAAACCAACCCGGCAGCCTGGGGCTTCAAGAAGCTCTCGAACTCCTCGCCAGGCCGGCGCGGAGAGCGCATGAAGCGATATTGACCCACTCTCGGTGTGACTGTGATGAGACGTGGCGTTCTTTGAAAGAGCGCACCAGCGAAGAAGGGGCTGGGGCTGCCTCTCTGAGGAGACAGCGCGTCACCATCGCCGGGCCGTCATCGCCGGGGCGCGGGCAGCCTCAAGAAGATCGGAGCCGAGCCGTCAGGCCTTCGCGACCGCGTCCGACTTGGTGCCGAGAAACTTCTTGCCGGCCAGGGAGATCATGACGAAGAAGTTCTTGGTCTTGTCGTCCTTCTTTCCCTTCTTGACCAGCTTGTGCTTGAGCAAAGCATCGACCGTTTTCTGGTCGGGCTTCTTGGCGGCGACGAAGCCTTGCGGCTCGGCCACCTTGGCGATTGCCTCGAGCATGGTGATCTGAGGCGGGGTCAGCTTGGGCCCGGCCGCCTTCTTGGGAGCGGCCTTCTTGACGGTCGTCTTGGCGGCGGGCTTGGACTTCTTCGGAGCAGCCTTCTTGGCCGCGGTCGCCTTCGGGGCGACCTGCTTCTTGGGAGCTGCCTTGTCCTTGGACTCTCCGGTGCTCTTGCTCGTTGCCATCGTATGAAACCCTCAGTCCGTGTTGACACCTCGTCGATCGGCGAATTCGCCGATCTTGCGCGGAATCATTAGTTAATATAACAGACTCGGCAAGGCAATAAAGATCGATTTCTCACGAATTTTCGATTTTCCACGACATTTTATCCCGATATATCCACCATTTAGGGTCTCAGACGTCGTCGCATGCGGGTTTCGAGACGTCCTGGGATCAAAATCTCATTCCCCGGCGATTCACGCACCTCGTGCACGCCGCCTCCGCGGCCTCGACAGCCACGCGGCCTCGCACCTCTCGAGTCCGGGCAGAGACGCGCGCGGGCCGCCGAGTTGATCGCAGCCGCCTGGACGATTAGACCCGCGCCAGTGGCAGGGTCCCTGAGCACCATCAAGGCAGATCGACGATGAGAGTCCCACTCCTTTGCGCGTTGAATTTTGCCGTGCTGGCCGGTGGCATGACGACAACGGCCTCCGACCTCTCGAGGCCCCTGGGCGAGCCGCGGCTGGAGCGCCCGACCCTGCGCTCGCTGGGCGTGTACTGGATCATCCACGGGGACGACAACCAGAACGGCTTCATCGGGCTGGAGTACCGCAAGGCGGGCTCGTCGCCCTGGCGAACGGGTGCTCGTCTCTTCCGCGTCGAGCGCCGGGCCCACCTCATGGAGCGCAGCGGCAGCGACCTCGAGGTTCCCGACGGCGGCTGGCTATTCGCCGGCAGCGCGCTGCTCCTGGAACCAGCAACGGCCTATGAGCTCAGGCTGACGCTCGAGGACCCGGATGGCGGGAAGGCGACCAGGACACTGCGTGCTTCGACCCGGTCCGCTCGTCTCCACCACTGCGCGTGTCCGCCACGTCGTGCCCGGCTCGGGAGGCGGCACGGGAACCGAGCGCGATCCCTTCCGGGGCCTGGCAGCCGCCCAGAAGGCCGCGGCTCCCGGCGATCTGTTCCTGTTGGGAGCCGGGGTCTACGAGGGAACCCGGACGATCAACCATAGCGGCACGCCCGGCCAGCCAATCGTCTGGCGCGGCCAGAGCGCGGGCGCGGCCATCATCGACGCCCAGGGGCACGGAGACACGCGCCCCGGCCAGGGAATTTCCGCGTCCGGCAGTCACGACGTCTGGTTCGAAGGCCTCACGATCCAGAACGCGATCCACGGTGCCGTGTTCCACGACGCCGCGCGGATCGTCGTGCGGCACTGCCCTATTCGCTACGTTTACCTCGGAGGCCGGCTTAAACTCAAGCTGTCGGCCGATCTAACGAGGACCGCTTGACCGTGTCGATCTCGACCAACAACGGCCGGTCCTTCACCGAGCTCTCCTCCGTTCCCATCGCGAAGCCCGAAGACCTGACGATCGACCTGAAAGGCAAGATCCTCCGCCGCTATGCCTACTGGATCAAGATCGAGCTCACCGAGCAGGCGGGCCTGGATGCTCTCGAGATCGAGAACGACATCCAGCACGCGACCCGCACACTGCCCTGGCTGGGCAAGGGATTGAGCACGATCACCGTGGCGGCCGATCGGGATCCGACGATCGCGACGCGGTCGATCGCCTGCCGGATCACGCCCGACGCCGGCTTTACCAAGAATGAGACCAGCGGCACGATGGGCCTGACGTTTGAGAACGTGAACCTCCGATACGACGCCTGCTGGTGGAAAGGGGGCACGGGGCTGATGACCGTCCCGATCGATGTGCCCGGCGACCTCGTCTCGCTCGGCTTCAGCGTCCAGACCCGGGCGCGGAGCGAAAAGGACCTCGTCCACATCGTCGTCAGCACCAACGGCGGAACGAGCTGGCGCGCGGTCGCCGACATGAAAGGCCCGACCCAGGGCCGCACCGGCCACTTCCGCGTTGCCGACTGGCCCTATCATCGCCTTTCCCCGGTGGACGCGAGCCAGTTGCATGGATCGCGATTTGCAATGGTCCCGGATTTGCGGCCAAAACCATCTTGTCGGGAACCAGTTTCACGTACAGCGGCTTGTTCAAACGAGGGGCTGAAGCGATCACGAGGATTGATGTACCACATACCGCTGTCGCGGGCCGGGTCCGCGGTAGCGCCTGGTCAGGCCGATGCATCGCTCCTGGGGTTTGAGTCGAGAAGCAGTTCGAAGTAGATAAGCGGCGTGCCTCGGTAGACGACCCGCCCAACCTCATTGAAGCCACACTTGACGTAGAACATGCCCGCTCCTGCGCTCGCGTCGTAGGCGTCGAGCCGGATGGATTGGCTGGGCCAATCTCGAGCCACGGCAGCCGCCTCCGTGATGAGCTGCCGGCCAACGCCGCGACCCTGGGCGTGAGGCGCCACCGCCATGGCAAGAAGGTAGAGAGAGCGATTGACCGGGGTGAAATAGTTGACGTCGATCGCCCAGGGCTTCTTGGTGGCGAGGGAGAGCGTGGCGATGATGCGCGACTCGGCCCGAGCCACGAGGACTCGCGAGGTCCTGATGTCCCGCAGGACGCCACGTTCTGATCCACCTTGCGACCAGTGCCCGCGACCATGCCTGCGGGTCAAGTCCTCAGAGACGGACTTGCGGAGCATCGCAAGCTCGAGCGCGTCCGCGTCTGTTGCGAGCATGATGGAGACGGTCATGCGGGCCTTCGGGGGGGGCGAGACGCCGGTGAGCAGCCTGACTCTCGTTACCGCCGACCCCCCAAAAGAGCGCGGTCCATTTTGCGGAAGGCGAATTCGCTCGGAGCCAGATGCGGGGTTCATTGCCTGAAAAGTGAGGACTTTGACCTCGTGTTTCACGTCCTGCTGGGAGACGAGCCCTCTCGGCTCTCCTGAGCGTTGGTTCTGCGATCACACCGCGAGCGTTTCCCACGGTCAAGTCTCTGAAGTACCGCCGTCGCTGGGCTTCTTGAACACCGATTGGAGGTCCGCCTTGCCGGCTCTAACCCAGGATGGTCCGGCCCTATAGCCGGGCCAAGAGTGCGTCGTACTCGGCATGAGAGCCGATCCAGAACCATGTGATCGTGTCCCCTTCCCAGAGCCCCAGAGCTCGGTGCCCAAGTCCAACTCGCGCTGAGTAGACGGGCTGGCGCTGGCTAACCCGCTTCAACTGTAGGCCTGGATGGTGCGGGTCGGCTCGCCAGAGAGCATAGGCGCGGGAAGCCTGCTGACGCACCGGACCGGGAAGCCTGCCCAGCCGGTCGCGGAACTCGTCAGTGGCGACCGATTTCACTCCGGGGACTCCTCGGGCGGGACAACCTCATCGAGCGGGTGGGTACGTCCGGCTGCAATTTCCCGGCGCACTCCCGAGACGAGGCGGTCCCACTGATCATCGCTGGTCGCGGCGAAACGGGCGTTCCATTGCCGCTCGTCTTCGACCTCAGCAAGCAGCCGGGCCGCGATGGCGTCCTGATCTGCGGCGGGCAGCTTCTCGGCCTCAGCGACGGCGCGTTGGAGCAATGTCGTCATCGGACCTCCCAGGGCGGCCCGCCGGCTGGGGGCCGGACTCCCGATTTGTTCTTCTTAGCATCTCAGCTTCCGGTCGTCTCTTCAAGCGTTCGTCATCGCCTCGAGAAAAAAGAGACTTCTCGCTGAACTCCACCGTGATTCGTTGTATCCGATGATGGGGAAAGACGCCTGGGTGGCTGGGGCTGACCGTAGGGAAGCCCAAGGGCCGAAGCCTGTGCGTCTGGGGCGTCGCCTCCGGCTCCGCCGCCAGCCACCCGGGTCCTGGCAGCTCCTGAATGGTGGAGTTCAGCGAGGAGTCTCTCTTTTTCATAATCTTGTCGTAAGCTCAGTATGTCGGGATCGTGCGGAGGGTCTTTGCCAATTCGGTGTGAGAAGCAGGCCCGCGCGTCGCCCAAGCGGAAAGGCGGCGCGCGGCGTGTGTTCTTTGACACGCAGAAACCAACCCGCCTGATCTGCGGATCGTGCAACTCTTTCGGAAAGGCCAGATAGGGAGGGCTGGCGAAAGCTTGACGGTTCGCAGCTCTGACAGGTTTACCCCGGATTGACCGAACAGCAGGCGGTTCGGGCCAGGCGGTCGTCAAGAAAGTGCAAAACGAAGCCAATTTGAAATCGGAGCAAAGTTCAGAATCGCAAGGACTTAAGTCCAGAAACGGCCGGGGAGGAAGAGCGAAAACGAAGCCAATGCGGCAAGTTGAGCCGAGGGGAAACCCCCTGGAGAGCGGGTCGAGGTCGCTTGCCGCGGCGGACCAATCGGGGTAAGGTCAGGAGGAATGCAGGAGGCAACCGCGACGGTCGGGAACTGCGAACCGTCGATCCCCCACCTTACTTTGAAGGAGCTTGCCGTGCCCGGGTTCTTGACGCTCCTCGCCTTGTTCTTCGTCCCGCCCGTTCAGGCCGAGACCACTTCGAGCGTCGCGCCCGAGCAATTCCGCGCCTGGTTCGACGCCGCGCGCCAGGGCAGACTGGAGATTCCGGACGAAGTCTCTCGAAACGCGTGCAGCTACCGCTATGTCTTCATAGGCGGCCTCTTTAACGAGCAGATGCCCGGATACTTCTTGCAGAATGTCAAGGAGCTCCGCGCAAGGGGCGTGCCGCGAAACTCAATCCACCTCGTCAAGCCAGGTTCGCAGCAGACGGTCGACGGGAACGCCAAGTCGGTTCGCACCGAGTTGCTGGCGATCGCCGCGCAGGGACCCGAGCGGCTGGTCCTGATCGGCCATAGCCGTGGAGCCTGCGACGCCCTCGCGTTCGCCCTCCAAAACCCGGAGTTTGTCAAGGAGCACATCCGCGCCCTGTTCTTGATCCAGGGGCCTTTCGGCGGGACGCCAGTGGCAGACTACGTGGCCGGCGAGGGAACACCCATGGACGGGCGGATGCCCACCGGATACCGGGTCATGGGGCAGGCCATCGGACGCCTCGAGTCAGGCCTTCTGGGAGATGGCAAGCACGCGGCCATCGCCTCGCTGAACCGCCGGGATTCGGAGAGCTTTTGGAACGAGATGTTGCGGACGCACCGCGCGGCAGTTCCGAGCGTCGCCGCCAAGACGTTCTACGTGACGAGCCGGACCAGTCCGTCGCATCATCCGCTTTTCCAGCGCGTGACGGGGTGGTACCTGGGCACCTACTACGGGCCGAACGATGGACTGGTCGCCCTGGAGGACCAGTCGCTGCCAGGCCTGGGCACCGTCCTCGCGGTTCTCGACGTCGGCCACACAGACCTGACTCGCCGCTTCCCCGCGGCTCGCCCCAAGCACCGCCTGCGGAATGCGCTCGTCGATGCGATCATCATGGCCGTCGGAACGCAAAATGCGCAGCTCGCCAAGCGGTCCGGTGTCACGACGGCCGACGCCTCAGAGCATGCTCAGGGAAGCTCGCGTTGAAGGATCTGGAACCCCCGCTCAAACTGACGCAACAACGCGCCGGCTCAGTGTTCCCGAGGGCCAGGCAATTCTGATCACATGATCACAGGGTCGAGGCCCTACCGGCTGTTGCGGCCGGATGATGAACTCGTTATCTTGGCTTCCATCCTGGACTCGCGGCCGCGGTGGCTGATGGGCCCCAGCTCGCTCCCTTCCAGGGCCGCGCACGCGGTCTCGTTCGGCCACTGAAGCGGGATCCGAGTATCGAAACAGGTACTAGAGTAGAACGTCCAGGTAGGACGCCGCTTGAAGATGATGAATCAAAACGACATCGCCCACCCGTTCACGCGGCACCCGCATCCCCTGCGGACATTGGCCGCTCTCTTTGGTTCCTCGTTTTACTGCTCCGGGCCTGCGCTGGAGAATGTTCCCGATCCCCTTCGGTAAGTTGCTGGTCACGGTCATCTCGCCCGTCGGGCCCATGGCCGGCCGATGACCCCTCGAACCGGACCGACCGCACTTGATTCACTCCAGGATATTCTGATCATGTATATCGTTACAGGAGCTGCTGGATTCGTCGGGAGCAACCTGATCCGCGCGCTTAACGAGCGCGAGGTCCGAAACATCCTGGCCGTTGACGACCTGACCCAGGGGGACAAGTTTCGCAACCTGCGCGACTGTGAGATCGCCGACTACATGGACCGCGCCGAGTTTCGCGATTTTGTCGGCCACGGCGCCCCCGGGATGAAGCCGGCGGCGGTATTGCACCAGGGGGCCTGCGCCGATACGACCGAGCAGGACGGCCGTTACATGCTCGACAACAACTTCACTTATTCGAAAGAGCTGCTCCACTGGGCTCTGGACCGCCGCGTGCCCCTGGTTTACGCCTCCAGCGCGTCGGTGTACGGTTCATCGCGCCACTGTGCAGAGACGCCCGATCACGAGGGTCCTCTGAACGTGTATGCCTACTCGAAGCTGCTATTCGACAACTATGTGCGGCGGTTGATCCCGCAGATCTCCACCACGGTCGTCGGCTTGCGCTACTTCAATGTCTATGGCCCGCGCGAGGCCCACAAGGGCCGCATGGCCTCGATGGTCTGGCAGCTTTACCAGCAACTGAAGACCACGGGCGTCGCGAGGTTGTTCGAGGGGACCGATGGTTTCGACGCTGGCGAGCAGAGGCGCGACTTCGTCTTCGTTGGCGATGCCGTCGCGGTCAACCTGTACTTCGCCACGGCTCCGCCCAAGCAAGGGATTTTCAATGTCGGCACGGGAATGAGCCGCAGCTTCAACGACATCGCCCGCATCCTGATCGGGCTATTGGGCCGGGGTGAGATCCAGTACATCCCGTTCCCCGACTCGTTACGCGGCAAGTACCAGAGCTTCACCGAGTCCGACATCACGCGCTTGCGCGCCGCCGGCTATGACCGGGCGGCGACCTCCCTGGAGGATGGTATTCGCCAGCTTACCGAACAATCAGGGAAGGAGACATGATTTCGCCATGAGCGCGGTCAACAGAAAGCTCGAGGGGCTGATCCGGGGACTGCGGCCGTGCCAGATCGCGGTTATCGGCGACGTGATGCTCGACCACTACGTCAAGGGTAATGCCGATCGGCTCAGCCCCGAGGCACCCATTCAGGTTCTCGACGTGACCGACGAGTTCCAGATGCCCGGCGGCGCTGCCAACGTGGCCATGAAGGTCGTCGGCCTGGAGTCCAAGGTTCGGATGGTCGGCCTGATCGGCGCCGATCAGGCCGCCGACGACTTGCAGGCGCTGCTGGCGACTCATCCTCACGTCCGCGACAGTCTGGTCGCGGACTCAAGCCGATCCACCACGGTCAAGACCCGGTTCATCGCGCACAACCAGCAGCTCCTTCGGGTGGACCGCGAGCGGCGGGTAATCCCGGGGGAGGAGGTCCGGGCCAAACTGGCGGAGGCCGCCCGGGACGCCGCAGCCGAGGCCGATGCCGTGATCCTGGAAGATTACGGCAAGGGCGTGCTCTGTCCCGAGGTCATTGCCGCCGCCCTGGAAGGCGCCAGGCGGAAGGGAGCGCCGGTCGTCGTCGACCCGGCGGGGCGTGATTACCGCCGCTACGCCGGCTCGACCGTGCTGACGCCCAACCTCAAGGAGGCCTCGTTGGCCGCCGAGCGGCCAATCACGGACATGGAAAGTCTCGAGGCGGCCGGCCGCCTGCTCGTCGAGCAGACCGGCGGGGCCATGGCCATCACCCGCGAGGCGGAAGGCATCTCGCTCTTTCGCCGCCAGCAGGCCGCCGGCCCGATTGTTCACACTCACGTGCCAACTGTTCCCGTGGCCGTCTTCGACGTCACCGGCGCCGGTGATGCGGTGGCGGCGACCCTGGCCATCGCCTTGGCCGCCGGAACCGAGATGGTTGACGCCTGCGCCCTGGCGAATCTTGCGGGCCGCGCCGTCGTTCGCCAGTTCGGCGTGGGCACCATCTCGCCCGCTCACCTGATCGCCGAGGCGAACAGCGAGTCGGCCGACCGGATGGTCAAGCTCGCCGACCTCGCCTCGGCACGGCAGCGCGCTCGCGAGGTGAAGCAGGCCGGGGGCAAGGTCGTCTTCACCAACGGCTGCTTCGACATTCTTCACTATGGGCATGCCTACCTCTTGCAGTTCGCCCGCAGCCAGGGTGATTTCCTCGTCCTGGGATTGAATACCGATTCCTCGGTCCACCGCTTCAAGGGACCCTCCCGGCCCTATGTCTCTGAGGAGCAGCGGGCCTACATGCTTTCGCTCTACCCCTTCATCGACCTGATCGTCTTCTTCGACGAAGACACCCCGCTGAATCTGATCGAAGCCATCCGACCCGACGTCCTGGTCAAGGGGGGCGACTACACGCCGGAAACCGTGGTGGGCCGCGATGTCGTCGAGTCCTACGGCGGCAAGGTCGCAATCTGCCCACGCCTGGAGGGACTGAGCACGACCGATCTGGTCCGCAAGATCAAAGACGAGGAATCTTGAGCAACGCGCGGGGCCATCGCCGGGGCCGAAAATCGTCTTCCGTGTGCCATCGCGGTCCGGGTCTGAAACAACGCGAGAGGACGTTGCCTTGTCACTTCACCGACGGATCGGCAGCCGCCAGCGCTTCCTGGACTACCTGCGAGCCTACCGGAGTCGAATCAAGAGCAAGACGCCGGAGCGGCAACGCGGACGGGAGCCGGAGCGGGGGCCGGGCGTGGAACTCCTGGCTGATGCCGACAAGAGTACGCCAGGTGAACCATTGGCCGCAGGCAAGCACCGGTCGCTGCCGGTTCTTTACCGCGAGCTGTACCGGTCCTTGAGGGGACATCGGCGGACGATTGCACTGGCGCTTCTGGGCCTGTCGGTGGCGACGCTGCTGAAGCTTGTTCCTCCCGCGGCGACCAAGGTCGTGATCGATTACGTGCTGATGGCACGCCCGCTGCCCGCGGCCATTCAAGAATGGTGCCCATTTCCGATTCCAGATTCGCCCAGGCTACGCCTGCCCATCCTGGTGGCCGTGGTGACAGCGATCACGATCCTGGGCACCCTGTTCGGACTCTGGAGCCGCTGGCTGGCGACGCGCACCACCAAGCGGGTGCAGGTGGCCGTCCGGCGCAGGGTTTATGAGCACGCGATGCGGCTTCCCCTGCACCGGGTCTACCAGCTCAAGTCCGGGGGCGCCTCCAGTCTCTTACGCGAGGACGCCGGAGGCGTGGGCGAGCTGGTTTTCTCCATGCTTTTCAACCCCTGGCGCGCCGTGGTTCAGTTCGTCGGCGGCCTTGTGGTCCTGGCCTGGATTGACTGGCGACTGCTGCTGGGCGCACTCTGCCTGGTGCCCGGGGTCTATTATTCCGACCTGCTCTGGAACCGGCGAATCCGGCCGCTCTTTCGCGACGTCCGCAAGCAACGCCAGGAGATCGACAGCGAGACCACCGAGGTCTTCGGTGGCATGCGGGTCGTCCGGGCCTTCGGCCGTCAAAAAAGCGAGTCGGCCCGGTTCATGGGCGAGAACCACTTGATGAGCCGGCTGGAGCTCCATGTCTGGTGGCTGTCACGGCTCATCGAGTTGCTCTGGGAGTTCGTGCTGCCGATGGCCACGGTGGTCCTCCTTCTCTATGGGGGGCTTCAAGTCCTCGAGGGCCGGCTCTCCCTGGGCGACCTGATGATGTTCCTGGTGTACCTCACCATGCTGCTGGAACCGATGGCGGTGCTGGCCACCAGCGTCACCCAGTTCCAGAACAACCTGTCGGGCTTCGACCGGGTACTCGACCTTCTGGAAGAGCCGCGCGAGATGGCCGATTGCCCCGGGCATCGACCTGTCCGCAAGGCCTCGGTTGCCGGCAGGCTCACCATGGAGAAAGTTGGCTTCGCCTACCCGGGAACCAGTCGCCGGGTGCTGCGCGACATCGATCTGGACGTCGAGCCCGGCGAGACAATTGCCCTGGTGGGCCGCAGCGGCTCCGGCAAGACGACCCTGTGCAATCTGATCGCGCGCTTCTACGATCCCACCACGGGCGTGATCCGCCTTGATGGAACCAGCCTGCGCGATATCGAGGTCGAGAGCTATCGCCGACTGCTGGGCATCGTCGAGCAGGATGTCTTCCTCTTCGACGGCACGATCGCCGAGAACATCGCCTATGGCGATCGCTGGGCAACCGAGTCGCGGATCGCCCAGGCCGCGAGCGCCGCCAACGCCGCCGAGTTCATCGAGCGTTTGCCCGACCGTTACGAGACCCTGATCGGCGAGCGGGGCGTGCGGCTCAGCGGTGGCCAGCGCCAGCGCCTGGCCATCGCCCGGGCCGTGCTCGCCGATCCGCGCATCTTCATCCTCGATGAGGCCACCAGTAATCTCGACACCGAGAGCGAGCGTCTGATCCAGCAGAGCCTGGCCAGACTGCTCCACGGCCGCACCTCGTTTGTCATCGCCCACCGTTTGAGCACGATTCGCCATGCCGATCGCATCCTCGTTCTCGATGGCGGAGCCATCGCCGAGATCGGCTCCCACCAGGAGCTGATGACCTCGGGCGGCCATTACCACGACATGGTCGAGCTCCAGCGGCTCGAGAGCGGAGAGAAGCTCGTGCAGCCAGATGGCCGCGGCGGGAGGTTCACGACGGACGAATGACTTCGCCCTTCGAAGAGTTCGTCGAGCGATCAGCCATCAGGTGTGTCGATCAGCGACTGCAAGCGCGCAGCCAGCTCGGCCGGGTATCGCCAGCACCAGTTCCCGTCAATCAGCCCCACGTCGAGCAAGTCGCGAAGGTGTGTCCGATCCTTGTCGCGAAACGAGGTCAGCTTGATTCGCACAAGAGCTTCGAGATCGAGCACGCGAAACTGATCCGATGGAACGGATTCGGTCACGTCGGGGTTGGGCAACAGCTCCTCGGGACGTACCTTTTCACCAGCGAAAATGATGTGCACGGCATCACGAGCTGTGGCACTGGGGCCGTCGAGAAACAGGTCAAGACCAGCGGTGTGCTTGTAGTCGAAGCCGGCCGCCAACAAGGCAGTCTTCACCGCGTCGAGGTCCGACCGGCGAATCAGGATGTCGACGTCGCGTGTGTTGCGAACCGCCGATTCATCCACTCGCGTGACCCAGACGGCAACAGCATTTCCTCCACACACCGCATAGGGGATGGACGCGTTTTCCAGAGCAGCCGTCGCCCGCAAAAGCCGTTCGCGAACTTTCTCCACCGCACGCACCATTCGTTCCAGCGAGAAGGGGCCAAGACTTGGAGCCATGTCAGAGAGGCGCCTCGGAGACGTTCATGAATTCAGGCCGTGGAAAGACGATCGATAACTTTTCGAGCATAGCATGCTCATCGCCGTTGCGTCACGACCACCTTGACCCCGTGAGCGGGGCGAAGGGTCATGCTGGGAAGGGGCGTGACGACGGCGTCGGGGGCGAGACGGAGGCGGAATCGCCGGGCGATCGTCGCCAGCAGCAGGGACGACTCCAGCAGGGCGAAGTTGTTGCCAATGCAAATTCTCGGACCACCGCCGAAGGGGAAGTAGGCGTAGCGGTGAATCTGCTCCTGGAGGCCAAGAGCCCAGCGCTCGGGGCGGAACGATTCCGGCTCGTCGAACCAGCGTGGGTCGCGGTGGGCGGCTGGGGATTCCCCTCAACTGGGATCCGGTCGCCCAGCACTTCGTCGGCCCGAGGGCCGGGAAGGGCAACGCCATGCTTTCCCGCGAGATGCGCTCGCCGTGGAAGCTGGAGGTGTGAGCGAGACGGAAAAGCTCAGTCATTTCGTCGCACGCTGGCCCTGGCACGCTGCAAAGTTGCGGTTGACGGGTATTCTCTTTCCCATCGGATTTGTTGCGCTGGTTTGGGCGGGGTCGCCTGACCCGCCCGTCCTCTTCGACCGACGGTCTCCCAGTCCCCGACCGATGGCGCGTCACCTGTACTGTAGCCCATAATGCCGTTGGACTTGCCGGTGAAAGTCCGGTCATGGGAATTGACTGTTTACCCACGTAGTCGTATTCGACGCTGATCTAGGGTGACCTGGGTTGGCGCAAGCTCGAATGTAAACGTCCTCGAAAGGAGGGCTAGCCAGCTCGCGGGCCGTAGCATGAGTGCGAAGTAAACTCGGAGTGAACTCTGCAGCCTCGAAACGACCAATGTGATCGCCGAACCTGTAACGGCAGGTGGAGGCTAAAAGCGAAGAGGAAGCAACAGTCATCTGTACTCTTCGGGGCCACCGGGGTAAGGGAGGCGGCACGGGAAGGGAAAAAGGGACGTCATAGAATAGCGCTTCCTTAACCCCTAAGCCTTTTGCATCAAGCGCTTACGCGCATGTCCCCAAGGCTATTTCCCCTCTCAAACGGTCGATATCAGTGATGGCCCTTCTTCCCTCCCCCGCAGGCTACTCTACGAGTTGACATGTGTCGGACAGCGAAACTGCCTCCCAAGTCAGGAGTGCCACCATGCCTGATCCCCAGCCTCAACCTCAACAGACCACCGACCAGGTCGTGGAGGCCTGTTCGACAGCGATCGGCCGCAATGTCCTGGGCCGCGATCTGACCCCCGAGGAAGCCGACGCCATGAAGACCATCTTCAGTGCTGCGGCCCAGGCCCTTTCCGAAGGGTTCATCCAGCGTCTGGCCAATCACGTTCTCGCCGAGCGCCGGGATGAGTCCATCGAGGAATTCTTCGAGGACAAGCTGAAGACCGACTAGCCGGCCGAGGTTCGAGGCTCATTCCGGCAGCGGCTGCCCCAGGGTCTCCTCGGCGAATGGGACAACGGCCAGACCGACCACGTAGACGACGGCCAAGCTCATGGCCGCGGGCCGGATCGGCATGGCGTAGCCCAGACCGCCGAAGAGCATGGTCAGCTTTCCCAGGGCCAGAGGGCCGGTCGCCGTGATATACCGCGCGATGTTGTAACAGAAGCCGGTTCCGGTGGTGAGCAGCCGCGTCGGGTAGAGCTCGGGCAGGTAGACGATGATCACGCCGAAGATCCCGCACGTACAGAAGCCCAGGAGAAGAAGCATCCAGTAGACGTCGGGGCCACGCGACAGCCAGCCGAACGTGAACCAGACCAACGCCAGCGCCATCAGATACGCCAGGGCGAAAGCCTGCCGCCGCCCGCGCCGCGCGGCGACCAGCGTGCACAAAGGAGCGCCGAAGAACGAGCCGACGTCCTGGAGCAAGGTTCCCCAGCCGACATAACTGTCATCCTGCCGTTTCCATGCGGTGACCCGGCGAACCGCCTCGGTCTCGGTGGCGGCAGAGGCCCGCGCCAGCCTTTCGAGGTCGAGGCCGGTCAGCGACACGTTGATTCCCTTGTCCCTGGCGACGACTCCGGCGAGTTCGCTTTGCCGATGGGCCAGCAGGCTGCCGCGCACCAGCTCCGGCGTGAACAGGCCGATGCTCCAGAGCCCAATCTGGCCGACCATCCCCAGCGTCATCCCCACCAAGGTCCGCCGCCGCAAGGCAGGATCACCGAAGATGGCACGCAAGTCGCCCAGCCGCATCTCCGACCGCGGCGCCGGGGAAGCCTTTCTCGAGGATCCACCCACCGACCGGGCCAGCTCGCGAGCACGCAGCCACCGGTCCGGCTCTTGCACGCGCATCCGGATCAGCACGACCAGCAGGCTGGGGATCACGCCGAACCAGAAGAGGACTCGCCATCCCGCCGTCTGGCCGAAGGTCGTCTGGGGCCCGACCAGCAGGCTCAGTCCCGACCCGATGATCGCCCCCACCGAGGAGAACGCCTGGACCAGCCCGAGGGCGAATGGCCGGGCACGCGCCGGCATGGTCTCGGCCACCAGCGCCACTCCCACCGCATACTCGCCGCCTATGCCCATCCCGCACAGAAAGCGATAGGCCGCGAATTCGGGCCAGGAGCGCGCCAGGCCGGAAAGCCCGGTGAACAGTGAGTAAACCAGGATCGTCAGGGTCATCGTCCAGACCCGGCCCCAGCGGTCACCCAGCAAGCCAAACAGCAGGCCGCCGGTCGCCCAGCCGGCGATGAACAGTCCCGTGGCCCAGCCGGCGAAGGCCGGCAACTGGCCGGCTGCCGACGCGGGCAAGAGATCCCGGAGGGCTGGCGTCCGCGTCAGAATGAACAGCCGCTGATCCATGGCGTCGAACAGCCAGCCGAGCACCGCGACAATCAGCACCCACCAGTGCGCGCGAGAAAGCTCGCTCCACCAGGGGGTACTTGCGGCCTCGAGTGGAGTCGTTACTGATCGCGAAATGGCTGCGTTTCCTGGTTGCAAGGCGCTGCGGCTGGTCGAATCGAAAGAAAGGAGAAGATCACATTCAATCGGCAAGCCGTCGGTACTTGCCCGCATGGTACAGGAGCGGTTGGCCGCCTTGCAGCTCTCCGGAGACGATCTCGCCGATAAAGATCTCGTGGTCTCCACCGGGAAGGATCTCGACCACCCGGCAATCGACGTACGCCAGGCAATCGGCCAGGATCGGGGCCCCGGTCACAATGCTCAGGATCGACAGACCCATAAAATCCTTCGGCCCGTGCGTCGCGAACCGCCGCGAGATGTCCACCTGGTCGAGCCGGAGAATGTTCACCGCGAAGCAGCGATTGACCTTGAGA
>Ga0074044_10001552_pt1 | contig 20675 bp, 20 predicted proteins | sample BogForMeECP23OM1_FD_94443 | JGI IMG/M metagenome (GOLD analysis project Ga0074044, IMG submission 94443) | Bog forest soil microbial communities from Calvert Island, British Columbia, Canada - Bog Forest MetaG ECP23OM1 | ecosystem: Environmental > Terrestrial > Soil > Wetlands ...
GCTTCTTCAATGACCTGCGTCTCCGGATTGATGCGCATCTGCAGCTTCATCACGTCGCCGCACTCCGGCGCGCCCACCAGGCCGGTCCCCACGTTGGGATCTTCCTTGGGCAGGCTGCCGACATTGCGCGGGTTATTGTAATGGTCGACTACTTTTTCGCTGTATGCCATTGGCCCGTTGCTCCTTCTGGTTTTTCAGTCTTCAAACTTCAGCCCTTCGCCACGGTGACGAGCGAGCCAAATCCTGCATTCTTGATCGCCTTTTCCGTCAAGGCGATGTTGGTCAGAAACGCCGAGCGGCCCGCGGTAAGTTCCCGCAGGGCCTCGCGGATGTATTCAGCGGTAAGCCCCAGCACGTGCAGAAACTGCCGCACATCCTGGAGGTGGTAAAACGAACGCTCCGCGGCGGGCGCGGGTTCATCCCCGTCCTGATACGCTTGATACGTCACGCGAAACGGCGCCGACGTTCCGGCGATGGAGCGGTGAATCCTGAGTGTCCCTTCACTTGCAATTGCGCTTGCACTTGCCATTTTGCTTCCCTTCTATCTTTCCTAGAATTACGCGGTCTGCCACTTGACCTTGGAGATGTCGATCCCCTCCTTGGCCATTTCATAGAGCGGCGAAAGTTCGCGCAGCTTGGTCACAACCTGCACCATTTTGTCGATCACGTAGTCCACTTCTTCCCCGGTATTAAAGCGCCCCAGGCCGAAGCGGATCGACGTATGGGCCAGGTCCTCGCCCACGCCTAAGGCTTTGAGTACGTAACTGGGTTCCAGGGTTGCCGAGGTGCAAGCGGAACCGCTGGAAACCGCAACGTCGTTGATACCCATCAGGAGCGATTCGCCTTCGACATAGGCGAAGCTCATGTTTAGGTTGTTCGGGAGGCGATGCTCCATCGAACCGTTGATAAAAACCTCGTCGAGCTTGGCTTCCAGCCCGGACTTCAGCCGCTCGCGCAGCGCCAGCATCCGCTTGGTCTCTTCCGGCATCTCCTGCTGACAAATTTCGCAGGCTTTGCCGAGGCCGACGATGCCGGTCACGTTCAGCGTGCCGGAGCGCATTCCGCGTTCGTGCCCGCCGCCATCAATGATGGCCGCAAGCTGCACGCGGGGATTGCGCCGGCGAACGTATAGCGCGCCAACGCCCTTCGGCCCGTAAATCTTGTGCCCGCTGATCGCCAGCAGGTCAATGTTGTCCTTCTGAACGTCCACGGGAATCTTGCCAACGGCTTGCACCCCATCCACCGCGAGGAAAATGCCATGCTCCTTCGCGATCTTGCCAATCTCCGCAATCGGGTTGATTACCCCAATTTCGTTGTTGGCGTACATAATGCTGATGAGGATCGTGCTCGGCTTGATGGCCTTGCGCACCTCCTCGGGATCCACTCGGCCGTCTCTCTGCACCGGCAGATAAGTGACCTCGAACCCGTGCTTCTCCAGGTTCTTGCAGGTGTCCAGCACGGCCTTGTGCTCGATCGCCTGAGTGATAATGTGATTGCCCTTTTCGCGGTACATTTCCGCGACGCCCTTGAGCATCAGGTTGTCGGATTCCGTTGCTCCGCTCGTGAAGATGATCTCCTTCGGCGTCGCATTAATCAGGGAAGCAATCTGCTGCCGCGCGGTCTCCACCGCCTCCTCGCCGGCCCAGCCGAACGAGTGGTTGCGGCTGGCGGCGTTCCCGAACTTCTCCGTGAAATAGGGCAACATCGCTTGTAACACACGCGGGTCCATCGGTGTGGTGGCGTGATTGTCCATGTAGATCGGCAGCTTGACGGCCATTTCCCTGTTCTCCTATCCAGTTGGGAGGCTTCCGCTCAACTTGTTACCGACAGGCGGTCCATCCCTTTCAATTCCACGAGCGCGGCGGGCTCCTGGGTGTCCTCGCTCAATTGCGCGATCGTCACCGTGCTCAACACGCTCAAAATGCTTTCATTCACTCGCCTCAATGGTTCTTTGATGGAGCAGCGCTCCGTGGCGTCACAATTCCCATGGGTCGTCACGCAGGAAATGATCAGCACTGGTCCATCAATCGCCGTAATAACTTCTAATGCACTCATCTTCTCTGGCGCCCTCGCCAATTGGTACCCGCCAGTAGAGCCGTGCTTCGCGGTTACCAGATTCTGGCGCGCCAGTTTCTGCAGCACCTTGGCCATCAACGTTCCCGAAATGCCGTACTCCTCGGCGATTTCGGTGGCACTGCACGCGTGGCGGTGGCGATGATTGGCCAGATGCTTCATAGCAATCAAGCCGTAATCCGCCTTCTTGGAGAGTTTGAACATACCGCCCGAGTAGTGCCCCCCGTACGCTTCCGCGAATATACGACTGTTCTAGTCGCACTTCAAATATATCCCTCTGGAGGCCCTCTTGTCAACCAACGATGTGTCCAAAATCTCTAAGCAAACTGTTATTTTGCTTGAATTTAGAGTAAGACTATTTCAGTCGGATATGCAGTACTTTCCGCTAAATGGCTGATTCTCAAGGGTGAATGGTGCCTGGGCCTCCCCAAGCGGCGACCGTTGCTCCCACGAATTTGGATTTCTACGGGTGTTTCACCAATCGCCATACGGCCTTGGAGAGTTTGGCGCCACTGAGTTTGTCCCGGTCAGCGCCTACTTTGTGTTTGCGCACGCTCCCCCGAGGGTGGCAGCGTCAAGCAATTTTTGCAACGCAGGCAGCGCCGGGATTGTCACTTGAGCTTTGTGCGCCAGCAGTTCCAACGCGTTCAAACTGTCTGCTTGCTGTTTCTTGAAGTCTGGTGTGAAGGGAACTCCCCGGCTGACGCGGTCAAGTGCATCGAGGGCAAGCTCCGCTGCCTGGGATAGCGCTGAGGATGCGGGACTCGCTTGCTTCACCAGGAAGGAACGCTCCTCCAGAGGGCGCAAGCGCGCATCGTTTCCGGCCCATTGCAACAGCCGCGCGCGAATTTCGGCGCCTATCGCGGTATCCTTGCATGAATTCGCAACGTACTCGTCCACTTTGCCGGAAAACAAGCGCGAGACTTCGCTTTCTGGATTCACGGCATCCACAAGGTGATTCAGGGGTGTCTGGCTGGTCGGCTCCGGTCCTACTCCCTCCCGCGAGTAATCCTTCACGGGCTCCACAGCCTCGACAAGTGACGCCAGGGCCGCTAATTCTTCCGGCGAGGCCGTTCCCGCCATGCGCTCGATCATTCTCCCCTGGTACGTGCGATGAGTCAGGCCCACCCATTTCAGCCACTCGCTGATGACGGACATCCGCGCATACATCGACGTCGGGTCGCGCACATCCGCCGGCGACCAGAATCTCTCCGCAATCGCTGCCGTACGCGGCCAGATGCGCGAATCAATATTCTCGCCATTCACGTATTCCGACCACATGGTTGCCTCTCCGCCAAGCACCAGTTTCTGTTCTTCCGGTGTAAGGTTTGCAGCTTCCCCGCCCAGAGGATCCACTGCATAGTGCCTCGCCGCGCTCCATCCGAGGTCAATGTAATAGCCGTTGGAAAGAATCCCGTGATAACCCTGCTTCGCGGCCGCGGTCAGTGACTCGGGTCCGCGCCAGGAATGAATGATGATGTTCTTCGGCGCGCCCGGCACCAGGATTTCATCCCAGCCGATGGGCGTCTTCCCGTGTTTCACCACCAAATCTTGCACCCGTTGGCTGAAGTACGCCTGCAGGCCGTTGTTGTCCTTGATGTTGTGGGCCTTCTTAAACTCCTGAATCGCTGGCTTGGCGTCCCATTCCTTCCCATTTACCTCATCGCCGCCGATATGGAAGAACGCATCTGGAAACAGCTTGGACATTTCTGCGATGAAATCGTTGAGGAACTTGTACGTCTTCTCGTTGGTGGGGTCCATTGCCGGATCAAAAACGCCCCATCGGCGCTCGATCTGGTAAGGTCCGGGGCCGCTGGCCAGTTCCGGGTGGCCCACAAACCAGGCGGTGCTGTGGCCGGGCATATCGAATTCCGGCACAACGCGAATGCCGCGGTCCCGGGCATAGGCAATCAAGCCGCGAATTTCGTCCTGCGTGTAATACAACCCGTCGGAGCCCATTTCGTGGAGCTTTGGATATTTGTGGCTCTCCACGCGAAAGCCCTGATTTTCCGACAGGTGCCAATGAAAGACGTTGAGTTTGACGGCTTCCATGCCGTCTAAATTGCGCTCCAGCACCGCGAGGGGCGTGAAATGGCGGCCGGAATCGATCATCAACCCGCGCCACGGAAATCGCGGCTGATCCTGAATGTTCACCACCGCCGCGCCGAATCCTTCCGGCGTGACCGCGACCAACTGCAGAAATGTCTGCATCCCCCGCAACACGCCCAGAGGATTCGCTGCGTGCAGCTTTGCGCCAGACGCCGTCACGTCCAGCGTGTACGACTCATCTTCACCTAATTCTTGAACCGCCTTGCTCTCATGATCCGTAGTGATTTGCAACGTCGCCTTTGAAGCTCCTGTTGTGTCGCGGCTTTGCAGCACGAGCGCCGTCTGGCGATGCAGTTGTTCCAGAAAACGCTGGCCCGCCCGCTCCAACCGCGGTTCCTGGTAACCCGCGAAGGAAAGCCGGAAAGTCTCGTCAATCTTCAGGAACCCGGCGCCTGCTTGCATCTTGGCGGGCGTGGGCATCAAGTTCAAAGCCGTGGGAGATTGTGCGCGCATCGAAATCACACCAGACACCAGCAACAACACCGGAAACAAAACTGCGATTCTGCCGAAAGTTAGACTCCGCATGGGGCGGACCTCCAGAATGCCATCAACTGCAACCAGGGAACCCATCCGTAACAATGTTAAACACATTAGCTTGGCACAATTCTTTTCCCAGTGCAAAAAGCATTTAAATCGTTTTCTTGTGGGGTTCCAGGGTGCCTCAAGTTCCTTCGCGCTTTGCTGGATGAATAGGATAGAATGTGCGGCGGACACCCACACAATGAAAACCTGCGTTGCGATATATCCCGGCTCGTTTGATCCCGTGACGAATGGCCATCTGGACCTGATCGAACGCGGCGAAAAGATGTTCGATCGCCTGATCGTTGCGGTGCTGAAGAACCTCGAGAAAGAGCCGCTATTTTCCGTGGCCGAACGCGTGGAAATGCTCCGCGAAGTTACAAAAAAATGGGATTGCGTGGAGGTGGAGCCCTTCGAGGGGCTGCTGGTGGATTACGCCCGCCATCGCGGCGCCTCCGTCATCCTCCGCGGAATTCGCGCCATTTCCGACTATGAATACGAACTCCAGATGGCCTTGATGAATCGCAAGCTGGAGCCGCGCATGGAAACCGTATTCATGCTGCCCAGCGAAGCCTACAGCTACTTGAGCGCCAAGATTGTCCGTGAACTCGCGCAACTCGGCGGACCACTGACAGGATTAGTCCCCGCATCCGTCGAACAGCGTCTACGCACTAAAATCTCCTGAACGCGCCCCGGCGCAATCGTGATCGGGATGTGAGTATCGGTTGCTCGTCACAAGGGGCGCCCCGCTTCAACGCTCTTCTTGATTGAATTTCTCCCCGTTTTCCTGAAAACTGTTGGGTTACGTTTGCCGATTCGCTCCGAGGAGTAACTGTGCAGCTCACCAATCGCATCAACCGCATTCAGATCTCGCCGACCGCCGCGGTCATCAGTGCCGCGGAACAGCTCAAGGCGAAGGGCGTGGACATCGCCGACTTCGGCCCTGGGGAACCCGACTTCCCCACCCCCGATCACATCAAGAGGGCCGCCATCAAGGCCATCGAAGAGAATCGCTCCAAGTACACGGCCACCGCCGGAATCATGCCGCTGCGTGAAGCGATTGTGGCCTGGCACAAGCGCGAGCTGGGCTCTGAGTACACGGCGAAAGAGTGCGTGGTCAACGTTGGCGGCAAGCACTCCATTTTCAACGCCATCAGCGTCCTCATCCAGCACGGCGACGAAGTGATTCTGCCTGCTCCTTACTGGGTCAGCTTCCCGGACATCATCAAATATGCCGGCGGCACACCGGTAATCGCGCAAACGCGCGCGGAGGATGGATTCGCAGCCAAGGCCTCGGATATTGAGAAGGCCATCACGCCAAAAACGAAAATGGTCATCATTAATTCACCGTGCAATCCCACCGGCGGCGTCGTCACTCCACGGGAATATGAGCGCATCCTGGCGCTCTGCAGGAAACATGATATCTGGTTGATGGACGATGAATGCTATTCGCATTTTGTTTACGAGCCTCACAAGCCGTTTTCCATCTCGAGCGCCAAGGACTCGAAGAGCAACGTCATCGTGATCGGCTCGGTTTCCAAAACGTTTGCCATGACCGGGTGGCGCATCGGCTATACACTGGCGCCGGAGCCCCTGATTCAGGCCATCACCAAAGTGCAAAGCCAGTCCACCTCCAATCCGACCTCCATCGCGCAATACGCGGCGCTGGAAGCCATGCGCGGCACGATGGACACCGTTCCCGTCATGCTCGCGGAATATATCGCGCGGCGCAAACGCATTGTCGAAGGACTCCGCGCCATTCCAGGCGTCACTTGCGAATGGCCTGGCGGCGCCTTCTACGCATTTCCTAATGTTTCCGCGCACCTTGGCGAAGGCAAGGGCGCCCTGGCGAAGAGTTGCACGGATCTGGCAAAGCTGCTGCTGGAGCAAGCGCACGTCGCGCTCGTCCCCGGCGAAGCATTTGGCGCTCCGGGCTATTTGCGGCTTTCCTACGCAACTTCGCTGGAACGCATCGAGGAAGGTCTCCGCCGGTTGCGCAAAGCGTTCGCGCGGGCTGAGGCGGCATCCTGAACCGTGATCGAGCCCCTTCCAGCACGCATTGAACCCTTTTTCAGCCCGCGCCCCTGGGGTGCGCGGTCGCTGGCTCCCTATTTCCCGGAGAAAACGAACCTGAAAGAATTGTTGGGCGAGGCTTGGCTCACCAGCATGGACCAGCCGATCGCCAATGGCCCTTTCGCCGGAAAATCATTAGGAGAAAGTTGGCGAGCCATGCCCCCGGACTGGCGCGGCACCCGGCTGGGCAACTATCGCGACTTCCCGCTGCTTGTGAAGTTTATTTTCCCGTGTGACATGCTTTCCATCCAGGTGCATCCGGATGACGCTTACGCCGCGAAGTTCGAGCAGGCTGCCGGCGGCCGCGGTAAGACCGAAATGTGGCACATCCTCTCCACGGAGCCCGGCGCCGAGTTGTTGATCGGCCTGAAGCCCGGAGTCACCAAAGAAGTGTTTCGCGAGAGCATCGCCAAGGGCACGGTCGAAGATCTCTTCATGCGCCACCCTGTGCGCCCCGGCGAAACGTATTTCCTGCCCGCGGGCACCCAGCACGCCATCGGCCCCGGCATGGTCCTTTGTGAAGTTCAGGAATACTCAGACCTCACCTATCGGGTGTACGATTTTGGGCGTGTTGATGCTGCAGGTAAACCCCGCGAACTGCACATCGAGAAGGCGCTGGAAGTGACGAATTTCGCCCAATCACGTGGTGGCAAGATTCCCCCGCTCGCGCTGCATTCGCCCGACGCCAAAAAACAGTTGCTGGCCGCATGCGAATTCTTTGCCACCGAGCGCTGGGACTGCGACAGAACCACCCTGATCGAGAGCGACCCGGAACGCTTCCAGTTACTGGTCATTCTGCAGGGCCAAGGCAAGCTCCATGACACCGATATTTCCTTCGATTACCGGACCGGCGAATCGTGGTTCATCCCTGCCTCCCTTCCGGTAACCGCCTTGCAACCCGTGAGCGCCACATCGCTTTTGCGTATTTATGTGCCGGATCCCGTCGCGCTGCACAAGCAACTCCGGAGTATGGGCTTCGAGGAAGCGGCCATTTCCCGCGTCCTCGTCGAGTAATATTTCATGGCCATACCTTCGCTCACCACTCACGCCATCATCCTCGCCGGGGGACGCGGCACGCGCTTTTGGCCTCGCAGCCGAACGCGCACGCCAAAGCAATTGCTCAACATCGTGGGCAAAACCACCATGCTGGAGCAAACCGTAGCGCGGCTCCGCCCGATCATTCCCGCCGACCACATCTGGTCCGTGACCAACACGGAGCAAGCCGCCGTGTTGCGCAGGCAGCTACCGCTGGCCGCACGCTACCGCGTCTTGAAGGAGCCCGTCGGCAGAAACACCACCGCGGCCATCGCACTGGCTGCCATTCACGTGCGTCATGCGGCAAAGGGCGATGCGTTGCTCGCCGTTTTGCCCGCGGATCATTACGTCGCGCGGCCCGAACTTTACCGCGAAATTGTGCGCGCCGCGCTTCAGGTTGCGCTCGAGCCGGAACGCATGGTGGTGCTGGGCATCCCCCCAACGCGGCCGGATACGGGCTTTGGCTATATCGAGAGGATGGGCGAGCCGCTGCAGGTGAACGAGCACCCTGTCTACGCCGTCCGGCGATTCACGGAGAAACCCCAACTTGAAATCGCTAAACAATATGTGGCCTCTGGAAACTACCAGTGGAATGCTGGGATGTTTTTCTGGCGCGCCTCAACGTTTCTGACGGCGCTGAAGAAATTTCTTCCGAAGACACATGATGCTTTTGAAGCGCTGTCTGCGCACATCGGCAAGCCCACGTACGACGCCGCGCTAAAGAGAATTTACAGAAAACTCGAGAACATCTCGGTGGACTACGCCGTTTTGGAGCGCGCCACGCGCGAAGAGGGCGCCAGCCGTGTCTTCGTGATCCCCGCGGAGATCGGTTGGAGCGACATCGGCTCATGGGCCTCCGTATATGAACTCGTCGCCAGGCAACCCGGCGAAAATGTTCTTGCGGGTGACGGCCATACGCTTGACGCTACGGGTAATTTTCTCTGGAGCCCCGGTAAATTTGTCGCGGCCATCGGTGTGCACAATCTCGTCGTGGTCGAGACGCCAGACGCCTTGCTCATTTGTCCCCGGGACCGTGCCCAGGACGTCAGCAAGATCGTTAAAGCGCTGGAAGAAAAAAAACTCAAAAAGCTTCTGTAAACGCCCATTCCCGGAACAGTCCATTGTGGTATTTGGCCCTCCCCGCGCTTCGCGTATACTCACAAGCAATGACGAACATCAAGTTTGGAACCGATGGTTGGCGCGGTGTTATCGGCGAGGATTTCACGCCGGAAAATGCGCGCCTGGTTGCCTACGCCATCGCTCGCTATGTGGTCCGCGGCGAAGACGCGCGCAAGGGCGTCCTGATTGGCTACGATCACCGGCAGTGTGCGGATACTACAGCTGCCGAAATCGCCGAAGTGATCAGCGCGATGGGGACGCCCGTCTGGCTCGTGGACAAGCCTTGCCCGACCCCTGCTATCTCGCTGCTGGTACGGCAACGTGGCGCTGCGGGCGGACTTATGGTCACCGCGAGCCACAATCCTGCCCAGTGGAACGGCATCAAATACAAGGCGAGCTATGGCAGCAGCGCTTTGCCATCCATCGTGGCGCAAATCGAGAAAGAACTGGAAGAGGTGTTGCGCACTGGTGTGCCGCCTTTGCCGCCGCGCAAGGATTTGATCCACTCGCTTGATCCACGCGGACCGTATCTCGATACGATCGAGAAACTGGTGGATTGGGAAAAGCTGCGCAGCGCCAACTTCCGATTTGTTTCCGACCCCATGCATGGCTCCGCGGCGGGGCTCCTGCCTGAATTGTTCACCCGGAATGGCGTGAAATGCGATGAAATTCGCGGCACGCGCGACCCGCAATTCGGCGGCGTGCATCCCGAGCCGATCGAGCCGCACATCGAGGCCTTGCGCAGAGCGGTTCTTGCCGGAAAGTATGACGCAGGCTTCGCTGCGGATGGTGATGGCGACCGCATCGGCGCCATCGATCGCGACGGCAGCTTCATCAACCCTCACCAGATCTTTGCGCTGATGGTTTGGCACCTCATCGGCACTCGCAATCTCCCCGGCGATATCGCCAAAACCTTCTCGGTCACCAAACTGATTGACAAGCTCGCGGCCAAATACGGCCGTAAGCTCCACGAAGTTCCCATCGGCTTCAAATACATCTGCGAGCTTATGCTGGAGCAGAACATCCTGATCGGCGGAGAAGAGAGCGGCGGCATCGGCACCAGTCTTTATCTCCCCGAACGCGATGCCACGGTCTCCGCGCTTTTGCTCGCTGAACTCATGGCCTGGCACCGCAAGTCGCTGGGAGAACTGATCGCCACGCTGCACGCCGAATTTGGCGAACATCGCTACGGCCGCATTGATCTGGACGTAACCCGCGCGCAAAAAGAAAAGGCCATCGCCTACTTTTCGGATGGCAAATTGCGCCAGCTGCTCGAATGGCCCATCGTGCGCCGCGAATCCATGGATGGCATCAAGGTCTATCTCGGCGAAATTGGCTGGGTTATGGTGCGCGCTTCCGGCACGGAGAATCTGCTGCGTATCTATTCCGAAACAAACAGCGTGGAAAACACGCAGAAAGTTTTGCGCGCCACGGTTGCGGCAATCCAGAGCCTCTAGGGAGGTCGCATGGAGACAGTGAATCTCGCCGAGAAATTCAGCAAGTTTCAGGATTATTGGAAACCGCGGTTGATTGGCGAAGTAAACGACTTTCATGTGAAGGCCGTGAAGCTGAAGGGCGAATTCCTTTGGCATCACCATGAAGCAGAAGATGAGCTTTTTCTCGTGGTTAAGGGAACGCTCCGCATGAAGTTTCGCGACCGCGAAGCGGTTGTTCGTGCGGGCGAGTTTGTCATTGTGCCTCATGGCGTCGAGCATCTGCCCGTCGCCGACGAGGAAGTGCACATTATTCTTTTTGAGCCTGGGACCACATTGAACACGGGAAACATAAGCAACGGGAGGACCGTCAGCCGAGTCGAGCGGATCTGAAACTCACCGCCGCCGGTCGACGCCAGGAACGGAGCACCTATGGATCATCGCTTTTTCACTTTGGATGTTTTCACTACCACGCGCTTTCAGGGCAACCCCCTCGCTGTCATCACCGATGGCGATGGTTTTTCGCAAGACCAGATGCTGGCAATCGCCCGCGAGATGAATCTTTCGGAAACCGTTTTTGTGCAGAAGCCCACGGACGATCGCGCCCTGGCACGTCTGCGCATCTTCACCACGAAGGAAGAGCTCAAGCTGGCCGGCCATCCGGTCATCGGCACCTGGTTTCTCCTTGCTGAGTTGGGCGTTGTTCCCGCGCAGGAAGGCGGCGTACATGTCATGCAGCAAACGGGCGCGGGCATTCTTCCCGTGGAAATTCGTTTCAAGGACGGGCGGCCGCAGCGCGTGACCATGACGCAAAAAGATGCCGCCTTCAAACCCTCGAAAATCAATAAGAAAAAACTTGCCGCCGCTCTCGGCCTGAAGCCCAGTGATTTCGATCCAAATCTGCCACCGGAGTTCGTATCTACCGGCATCTTCAACTTGATGGTGCCATTGCGAAACCGCGCGACGCTCGCAAAGATCGAAATGAACATGATCGAGTTGGCCCGGCTGTTCGGCAAGCAGGGCGCGCTTGCCTATTGCTTCGCGCTCGCCAATGGCACGTCCGCGTTTGCCCGGGGAATGATGCCGTGGGAACTTTACGAAGACGCCGCAACGGGCTCCGCGGCAGGCTCATTGGGCGCCTATCTGGTGAAGCATGGCAAGTTGGGCGCAGGTCACACACTGCATATCTCGCAGGGAGTGGAGATGGGACGCCCCAGCGAAATTGAGGTGGAAGTCTCGCAAACCAGGAAGAAACTCACGCCACGCGTCAGCGGCGCGGCAGTGAAAGTTTTTGAAGGCGTGATCCGCACCTGAGGCAACACCGCGGCGCCGGAAAATGAAAAAAGCCTCGGTTCCGCCAAGGCCCACAAATTGTCGAACTATTTTTCTTGAAATGATTTTCGGCAGGTGTCCAGGATCCCGTTCACAAACCCGCCCGCCTCTTCCGACGAAAACTTCTTGGCCAGCTCCACCGCTTCATTGATCACCACTTTCGGGGGCGTGTCTGTCGCGCGCATCTCGTGCAGCGCCAGCCGCAGTATGGCGCGATCAATAACGGATAGGCGTTCCAGCCGCCAGTTCGCGGCGTGTTCGGAGATCAATTCGTCAAGCGCCGCGGAATCGTGCACCGCGCCTTCGAACAATTGATTCGCAAACGTGCGTGTCTGCTCCGCGGCCTTCGCGCCCTTCCAGAATTTTGCTTCGAGTTTCGCGGGCTCCTGCTGGCTCATTTCCCATTGAAACAGCATCTGCATCGCAAATTCGCGGGATTTTGTTCGCAGGGACACGTTAGGTTCGCCGGCCTTTGCGCGCTTCCGCCGGCTTCGCCGCACTGCGAAGCTTCCGCGAAAGCTGCGCCATCTCAATGGCCCCCAGCCCCGCTTCAAATCCTTTGTTCCCGCCCTTCAGGCCAGCGCGATCCACGGCTTGCTCCAGCGTATCGCAGGTCAGCACGCAAAACATAATAGGAATCCCGGTGTCCATCTGCGCGAGCTGCAATCCTCGCGCTGTTTCCGAGCATACATAGTCGTAGTGCGCGGTCTCCCCGCGGATGATGCAGCCGATGGCAATCAACGCATCGTATTTCCCGCCAGCAGCAAGCTTTTTCGCTGTTAGCGGCAATTCAAACGAGCCCGGCACATGCACCACATCAATTTCTTTGCTTCCCGCACCGGCGCGCTCCAATACGTCAATGGAAGCTTGCAGCAGCCGCTCGGTGATAAAACTGTTGAACCGGCTGACAACGATCGCAAAATGCAACCCTTCAGCGCTCAACCCGCCATCGATCTTACCGAATTTCTGATTCTCCGCCATTTTCGATCCGCCAATGTGAATCTTTGCGTCCTCTATCCTGCGCTGCCACCATTACTTCCCCTTGAATGCCGCCGCGCGCTTCTCCAAAAATGCTTTGGTGCCTTCGCGCATGTCTTCTGTAGCACAGCATAGCCCAAAAAGTGTGGCCTCCAGGAAGAGTCCTTCCTCCTGTGGCATCTCGACGCCGCGTTCGATCGCCTCCATGCAGTATTTCACGGCTAGCGGCGCTTTCTCGATAATCTTTTTTGCCATGGCATCGGCGGCATGCAACAGCTCCGCGGGCTCGTACACATGATTCACCAGCCCGATGCGCTGCGCCTCTTCCGCCGTAATCATTTCGCCGGTCAGGCAAAGCTCGTGCGCCACGCCCTTGCCGCAAAGCCGCGCCAATCGTTGCGAGCCGCCGTAGCCCGGGATGATGCCGAGCTTCACTTCGGGCTGCCCAAGTTTCGCGGTTTTGCTCGCCAGCCGGATCGAACACGCAAGCGCCAGTTCGCATCCGCCGCCAAGCGCGAATCCGTTGATCGCGCAGATGGACGGCTTGCCAAGAGTCTCCAGCAAGTGCAACACGCCCTGTCCGAATTTAGAAAATTCCTGGCCCTTCACCGGTGTCTGTTGCGCCAGTTCGTTGATGTCCGCACCGGCAACAAACGCTTTTTCGCCGGAGCCGGTGAGGATCAGCACGCGCACCGCCGCATCTTCTCGCGCATCCAGCAGCACCTGCTGCAGCTCCTCAACCGTCTTCCGGTTCAGCGCGTTCAGCACTTTCGGCCGATTAAACGTGATGTAGGCGATTCCATCTTTCTTCTCGTACAGCAGGTTTTCGTAAGCCATCGTTTCTTCCTTAAAGCTGCAACGGTTTCGGATTGTTCGGGTCGCTGTAGTCGTAGAATCCTCGGCCACTCTTCTTGCCGTGCCACCCCGCCAGCACCATACGCTTCAACAGCGGCGGCGCGGCAAAACGCTTTTCCTTGAATTCATCGAACATAATCTGAGAAATGTAATACGTGGTGTCCAGGCCGACAAAATCAAGCAGCGTGAAGGGCCCCATGGGGTAGCCGCAGCCCAGCCTCATCGAGTTATCAATGTCCACCACGGAACCCACGCCCTCTTCCAGCGCGCGAATCGCGTCCAGCAGGTACGGCACAAGCAACCGGTTGACGATAAATCCCCCGCCGTCCTGTGCTCGCACCGGCGTCTTCCCCAGCTTCGCGCCGAACCCGACCATCTCCTCATACACGCCAGGATCGGTGGCAATCGTCCGCACCACTTCCACCAGCTTCATCACTGGCACCGGATTGAAGAAATGCAAGCCGACGAAGCGCTGCGGCCGTTTCGTGGCAGCGGCTATTTCGGTAATCGTCAGGGAAGAAGTATTGCTCGCGAAAATAGCATTTGGCCCGCAAATCGCATCCAGCGCGGAAAACAGCTCTCGTTTTGCGGGCAGTTGCTCAATGATCGCCTCCAGGATGACGTCACAATCTTTCAAATCGTCAAGTGATGTCGCACCTTTCAATCGCCCCCGGATTTCACTCTTCGCCGCTTCTGTGAGCGCGCCCTTTTCCACCTGCCGCGCCAGATTCTTCTCAATCCCCTTTAGACCCTTCTCAACAAGCTCCGCGCTCACTTCCCGTACCACGGTCTGAAATCCGGCTTGGGCGGATACCTGCGCAATGCCCGAGCCCATCAGCCCACACCCTACGACTCCGACTTTTTGAATCGTCATTCTCTTTCCTCGCTTCAGTAGAACTCTCGCGAACAGGCGGGACGCAAATACCCGTCAAAGTGTACCAGACCCCTCCCTAAAACTCTTTTGCGTCGACCACATCTGGTAGCGTTATTTCTTCGTGGCGTCGAAAAATGCCACTTGCGCGCCTCCCCCATTTTCAATTTTGACATTGTTCGGGTCCTCAAAAGTCATGATGGGATCCATTTCGAATTTCCAATCTTTCTTGCTGACGCGAATTACGTAATGCCCTGCAGGCACATGAATCTTAAACATGCCGTACTTGTCGACGCCAGTCTTGTAAGTCCGCTTTTCACCGCAGATTTCAACGCTTACATCCTCCAAGGAAGGATTCAAATATCGATCTTCGACCACGCCATTAACAAGCCCACCTTTACGCGTCTTCATCAACTCTATGGCTCGCAGTGCGTACTTCGCTTCTTTTAGTCGCGTCGAGTTTCCGCAGCCATAGAGCGACCAAGTTCCGTCATCGTTCGAGTCTAGGAACAAGAGATATGTTTCGTTTTTAACCCACCCGAATGAGGCTCGCCCACTGCTGTTTTCCTCGTAAATATGAAATGTGTGACCGATTTTACCTTTTAGGATACTTGTTGTTTCGAGTGTGTAAATGAAACCATCCAACTCCCTCACGTCTGCGGGTACAACGTGCCTTGTCCGAATGAGCTTCGCTGTTACCACCAACTTGCTGTTCGAATACTCAGCACAAACGAGGCGTGAAAGGTTCTTGCAAAAACCGAACGAGCAGGGTTGAAAAAGACCGAGAACAAGAAATGCAGAGAGGATTTTTCGCATGAAAGTAGCCTTACTGCTACTTTTACGCTGCTTCCACGATCATGGCAATTCCCTGCCCGCCTCCGATGCACGCCGTGGCCAGGCCGTAGCGCAATCCTCTGCGGCGCAATTCGCTCAAAACCGCGATTACCAGCCGCGTGCCCGATGCGCCCAGTGGATGGCCAAGCGCGATCGCGCCTCCGTTCACGTTCGTTTTTTCGCGCGCCAGCCCAAGCTCCTTTTCAACCGCCAGATACTGCGCGGCAAACGCTTCGTTCACCTCGATGCGATCAATCTGCTCTAGTTTCAGCCCCGCGAGTTGCAACGCCTTACGCGTAGAAGGCACCGGCCCAATCCCCATAATGCTTGGATCAACACCCGCCACTGCCCAGGAAACAATTCTCCCCATCGGCTTCAGCCCGCGCTCCTTCGCTGTTTTCTCCCGTGTCACGATCACCGCTGCCGCTCCATCCACAATTCCGCTGGCGTTTCCCGCGGTCACAATTCCGTCCTTTTTGAACGAAGGCGGCAACTTCTCCAGCGTCTCCATGGTCGTTTCCGGACGGCGATGATCGTCTTCGCTCGCCAGCGTCACCTTTTTCCCTTGCTTCACTTCCACCGGCGCGATTTCCTCTTTGAAGTATCCCGCCTTCGCCGCGGCCTCCGCAGCTTGCTGGCTGCGCAGCGCATAAGCATCCGCGTTCTTCCGCGTGATCCCCATCTGTTCCGCCAACTTCTCCGCCGTCAGCGCCATCGCCAGCCCGCAATAGGTATCCGTCAAACCCACAAAAAGAAAATCTTCCAAAGCGCCGCCACCGAGCTTCAACCCTGTTCGCGCCCCGCGAATCACAAATGGCGCTTGCGTCATATTTTCCATGCCGCCTGCCAACACAAGATTCGCCTCGCCCAGCAGCAGCCTTTGCCCCGCCTGCACAATCGCCTCAATTCCTGATCCGCACAGGCGATTCACGGTCACCGCCGGAGTCTCCATCTTCAAGCCCGCCCTCAAACCCACATGACGCGCGCCGTAAATCGCATCCGCGCTCGTCTGCATCACGTTTCCGAAAATGACGTGGTCAATCTCGCTTGCATCCACCCCTGACCGTCGCACCGCTGCTTTCGCCGCATGCGCGCCCAGCTCGATGGCGGACACCTCCGAAAACATCCCGGTATAGCGCGCCATGGGTGTGCGTGCGCCCGCAACAATCACGATGTCGGTTGGAAACATGTTTGCCTCATCTGATTTGAGTTTAAGGCTGGATGCTTCTGCCGCCCGCGCTTTGCCTCACGACTGATGCACTTCCGCGACCACCACGGTATCTCCCCCGCGTTTCCGCGCTTCATCCACGCTGAATTCCGCGCGGTTAATCAGGTCGGTCACGATATCTTCGCTGTCGTACTCCTGCTTCGCCACTGCTTCCACAATTCCCGCGCTCAGCGTAATCTGCGTGGAATCCCATGGCGGACGAACTCCCGCGGCTGCGCGGCGCAACTTTTCCACCAGGTTCTGCGCCCCGGAAATCGAAGTGTCCGGCAGAATAAATGCCAGCGCCCACGATGTATACTTCACGGCCATGTCATTCTGCCGCACCATGGGCTGCAGCGAACGCGCCAGTTGCTCCAGGAATTTTTCCAGCGGCACCTCTCCCTGTTGGCGCAGCATGTCCGCACCGCGATCGATCTGCAGGACGGCCAGTGAAAGCGGAGTGCCCTGTGTGCGCGCGCGGTCCGCTTCGTTCAGAAGGCATCCGACGTAGGAACTGCGGCTGAGCAAGCCTGTCCGCTCGTCGGAAACGCCCATGCGGCGCACCAGCGACCGCAGCCGCGTGTGGCTCACGCTCATCATCATCTGGTCGCCAATGGCCTGCAGGAAGTACGTTTCGTTTGCTTTCCAGCGGTGCTCCTCCACGTGAGCCACAATCAGCATTCCCGCGGGGATTTGCGTTTCCTTGTCCGTAATAGTCACTCCCAGTGCCGTCCGCAATCCCAGTTCGTTCAAGATCGAGCCTTCGCTCGCGTCCACCACCAACCCGCCCAGTTCGTCCGGCACGGCCTTTTCCATTTGCGCGAGCACGAACACCACCTTCGCGCCCGGCGCGGGCTTCAATCCCGACGTGCAATATTCCGCGGACATCTCCGGCGGCCGGCCGGGAACGCCGATCACCGCAATCGTCCGCGCGGCCTTCAGGTATGTGCCCACCTCATTGACCGTCGTGTTCAACATGGCCCGCGGCGTCTGCTGCCGGAAAATCTTCTGGTTGATCTCCGAAATTTTCGTCAGGTCGCGCAATGTCTCGGCAGTGTAGCTCCCCGTTCGCCCGGTCGGTGGTGTTGGTTGCGCTTCTACAACCGGTGCACCCGCTGTTCTGCCCGGCGCATCGGGTTTTCTGGATGTCTTCGGCCACCAGTTCGCCAGTTGATACAGGTTGTGCAGCCGCTCACTGCGGGTTTCCTCGCCCGGAAACATCGCGGCGATTTTTTGCAGCCGTTCGACCGCTTTGCTTTGCAGCGAATACTGCAGGAAAATCTCCGTCTGCACGATCAGGTCTTCCAGCGCCTGCAGCTTGCGGCCTTCTTCCGTAACTGGTTGGGCTTCCGCAACCTCCTGCTTCGCCACTATCTTTGGTGGAGTGGAGCTGGTTACGTCCACGATCGCGGTTTTGGCCATGCGCCCGGCGATGCGCCGTAGAAAAGCTTCATCAACGTGCCCGCGAAGCTGCTCCAACCGCTGCTGGTTGCGATAATCGTAAGAATCAATATCCACCAGGCGCTCGAGCACTTCGCTGGCCTTCGGAAAACTTCCCGAATTGAAGTTTGCGTCAAACAGTTTGATCAGCACTTCAAAGTATTGCGACTCGCGGTTCAGCTCGTTGTAGACCGCCGCCCAGAACTCCAGGATGGGTAACGATTCCGGATGTTTCGCACCCAATGCCTCGACCTGGACCACGAATTCTCCACTCTTCTTGTCCGCGAACATCCTCCGTTTCAGCGTCTGCAGGATTTCCACCGATTTGCTGTCCTGTCCAATATCCGAGTAGGCGTCGGCAAGATCAAACAGCCGCACGATGCCTTCATTCTTTTCGCGCAGCAAACGTTCCAGGATTGTTCGCGCGCGGTCGAGCTGGCCGGCCTGCCGCAGCGCGTCGGCAAACGTGTCCAGAAAAGCCACATCGCTTTCGCTCGGCGCGAATGGCTCCAGAAGCGCCGCCGCCTCCGCCGATTCTCCATTGCGCAATTTCGCCTCGGCGTATAGCAGCGCCACGCTGCGCTCTTGCGGCGCCAAACCATACGCGCGGCCCAGGAATTTCATCGCTGCTTGCAGATCGCCGCCAACGGTGGCCAGTTGCCCCGCGCGCAGAAACGACCGCGCCGCCAGCGCATTCTTTCCCAGTTCCGCCGCGGAATCTCCTACTTTCAGTTGACGCGTCAAATTGTCCGGATCGAGTTGCGCCGTGCGCTCCCAGCAGAACAATGCGTCCTCGCCCCGCCCCGCATCGCTGAAAAGTTGCGCTGCGACGGAGTATTGCTCGATGGCTTCTTCCGGCCGATTTTGCTTCTGTTGCAGGAAGGCGTAGCGCGCGATGCGTTCCGGAGATTGCGGCGCTTGGGAATGCCGCAAAAAACGATTGTAGATGGCCAGCGCCTTGGTTTCGTCCTTGGGCTCGACGAGCAGATCAAACAGGTGCCCATAGTAAACGGCCGCGCGATCCGGTTGCTCCACGCGCGTATACAAATCCCCCAGCGCCTGACTGGCCTCTGCGTGCAGCGGCGCCTCGTTCAGAACCGCCAGGTACGCTTCGATCGCGTCCTCTACGCGGTTCTTTTCCAGATACTTCTTCGCGCGTTCCAGATGCTTGTTGACGTCTCCGGCCATCTGTCCGATTTGCCTCTGGCTGCTTCTTTGGCTTTGGATACTACAGGTCCGCGGCTGGCACGTAACCCTCATTCACTATATACCCGCCCCCAAAGTCGGCAAAACCCGACTCGCGCCGTGATGGGCAATCCGGCAAGATGGCCCTCCGGCCAGTGCTTCCCGCATTTTTGTGTCCAATCTCCTGCAGCCCTTGGCCGCCATGGCGGGTCAGTTCACGATTACGCCAATTACTAGGCTCCTGCATGGGATGCGACGTCCGTTTGACCTACTAGAGTGGGGGATCTTGGCCAGTGGCAGCACGGTTTTCAGTGGTGGACCGGAGAACGCCGGATTCGTCGGTAAAAAAGCTGCGCTGAGTGTTCTTGCCGTAATGTAGCGGTCGGGCCAGGACGCTGTATTGAGATGTACGCCCTTGGGAATCAGGAGGGGAAGTCGTCAGAATGTAAAGGTACTCGCTTTTCTTGCCACTGGCGAGGACTGAATCGATAAGACCACTGGACCCTGGCCCCAATTCCGCAAGCGATGAAGCAAATCCCCTGTCAGGATGAGTTCGAGCGAATTCCACCTGCGCCGTATTGATGGTGCGAAGCGAGCTGACGGATGAAGCTTCATAGGGAACTCTCTTTTGAAGGAAGAAAAGGTTTGGGAGAATTATCACGACTACTGCAATGCCTACGATCGGGATCCAAAGGCGCCTCAACAAGATCTGCAGATCCCCAGGCTCTCGGTCCATGGAGTAGTACGCTTTTATGGTTCCGAGGAGCAGGGCAACCTGTAACAGCACTACGAGCGCGAGGACAATAACAATTTGTCTGTCTGCATCTAAGAAAGTCACGGTGAGCAGGAAAGAGAAGAGCACCAAAATGAGGAAACCGCAAACAAGGGCCACGGCTAATGTCTTCTTTACCGCGTGGGCACCGGCGTTGGGGCGCAGACCCCAAAACACCCATATGTACGGTAGCCACAGCGGACAAAACACTATCGGCCAAAGCAGGTCATAACGGTCCTGCCTGCTGAAGTCCCGGAAAATTGCTGCGTACCATGGCACCAAGATGGAGAGCAGCGAACAAAGCGCAACGGTACGGACGACACGCAGCCACCCGAAGCGAACTCTCCGTGAACCCGTTTCCGAATTCAGTGAGCTCAACATAGCCAGCGTCGATCCTCCTTAGGAATCTGACTCAATAAATTCGCGAATATCTGGAAGACCTTCGCCTGCGACATTCCGCCATCGCTCCTTTGATGATCCTCATTGTAGCCCTCATGGCGAGGTCAATCACGACTGGGATAGTGCATGGCGCTTAGTGGTCAAGCGGAGCATGTCAAGATTGGAGACGAACCTGCCAAGAAGTTCCAGGGTAACAATTACTCAATGTGGTGGTTCGTGCGTCTAACTTTGTTAAGTCATGATTAGCACTCTGACCGGAAACCGAACCACACCTCTGTGGGCTGACGTCCCCATGCGTTTGTGGCAAACTAGGTGTTTGCACGGCAAGCTTCGAGCAGGGTGAGAGGTGCTCGCCCCAGCGCCTGAGCCCGCCGTCTATCTCTCGGGAACACCATCAGGCACAACCCTGGCGGTAACGGAAGCGAATGGACCCAAAGTTCA
>Ga0074044_10001553_pt1 | contig 20672 bp, 23 predicted proteins | sample BogForMeECP23OM1_FD_94443 | JGI IMG/M metagenome (GOLD analysis project Ga0074044, IMG submission 94443) | Bog forest soil microbial communities from Calvert Island, British Columbia, Canada - Bog Forest MetaG ECP23OM1 | ecosystem: Environmental > Terrestrial > Soil > Wetlands ...
AATCGCTGATCACCTTGAGCGCCGTGATCTGGTTTTCGGCAGCATAGCGCAAAGCGGCCAGCAAGCCCTGATACTCAGCGTAGTTATTGGTCCGGTGTCCAACATATTCGCTGAGCTCGGCCACCGGATGCCCCGATCCATCCTGTATAGCGACTCCATAACCCGCGGGCCCAGGATTGCCCCGAGCTCCGCCATCGACGTGAGCCGTGTAGGCCGCGACCGTGGATTTCGGCGAGGAGAAAAGATTTCTGGAATCAGAAGAATGAGAGCGCGGACGCAAAGCCATAAAAAGAGTTTACAACGCGCGCCTGCCGGGATTTTTGCTATCTCCCCGTAGCAAGCCGGGTAGCCAGCCGTTGTGGCAAATTCGCCGCCAGGATTTTTTCCTGCGCCACGCGCAGGTTATAAGGCACGCGATAAAAATTCACAATCCACGTCTCGGAGTCGAACACCGCAAACGCCGCGCGCCAGTCGCCATCCCGGGGCTGACCAACCGACCCGGGATTGACAAGATAGCGGCGATCCTTGCGCAGCGGCCAGTCCGAAGACTCCGGCTGCCCCACCGTGCGATATCCGGGGCGGTACGCTTCGCTGACCTCACCCGTCAGCACGAATCCGCCCTGCAGATGAGTGTGTCCGAAGAACGTGACGGGCACGGGATCGGTGATCAGCGGTGCGATGGCGTCCCGCGCGCTCACCATGTATTCATCTTCGTCAAGCGCCGACCCATGCACGAACTGCAAGCCGGGCAGTTCGTCAAGTTTGATCGGACCCTGCGGCAGCCCGCGCAGCCATTCCAGATTCTCGGGAGTAAGTTGGTCGCGCGTCCACAGCGTAGCCAATCCGGCCACCGGATTGAAGTCGTCAAGGTTCATCAGCCCGCTCACGGCTTTATCGTGATTCCCGCGCACGAACACGTGTCCCAAAGATTGCGCTTTGGCAATGACTTCGTTGGGATTGCCGCCGTAGCCAACGCTGTCGCCCAGGTTGACGACCAGGTCATAACTGGGCGCCTCGGCCAGGCAGGCGTCCAGCGCTTCGAGGTTACTGTGAATGTCGCTGAGAAGAAGGATGCGCACAGAGGCACGATTATAGCCTTTTCCGAATGGTCACGAATGTTTGGTCTTGGGTATTTCCTTAGTGCACCTCAGTGCCCTTGGTGGTTCAAGGTTTTAAGTCGGTTCACCACCGGGCAGCGCGCCCAATGTCCGGCGCCGACTTCGATAAGCGCTGGAAGTTCAAGAGCGCACCCGGCGACGCGATAAGAACACCGCGGCTCGAACGGGCATCCCGAAGGAAGCTGAGCTACCGAAGGCACCGTCCCCTCGATAGTAGCAAGCGGCAGTGCGCGATCGGTAGCCAGCGTAGGAATAGCGCGCAGCAGTCCTTGAGTATAAGGATGAGCCGCGGCGCGAAAAATATCATCCTTAGCGCCCAGCTCAACCAAATTACCGGCGTACATAACGGCGACGCGATCGGCAACCTGCGACACGACAGCCAAATCGTGCGAAATAAAGAGCATCGCCAATCCAAATTTGTGGCGCAAGTCGTTCAGCAAGTCGAGAATCTGCTGCTGGATGGTGACATCCAGCGCCGTAGTAGGTTCGTCGGCGATGAGCAGTTGCGGCCGGTTGACGATCGCCATGGCGATCATGACGCGCTGCCGCATCCCTCCCGAAAGCTGGTGCGGATAACTGCGAGCCCGCTCCTCAGGTTCGGGAATCGCAACTTCGCGCATCCCTTCGACCGCGCGCCGCCATGCCTCCGCTTTCGAGACGCGGTGATGAGCCACCACGGCTTCCGCAATCTGGTCGCCGACCCGCATAACCGGGTTGAGCGCGGTCATCGGCTCCTGAAAAATCATGGCCATGCGCGATCCGCGAAGCTGGCGCATCTGATCGGGAGCAAGCGTAGTCAGATGCAACGGCAAGCCGTCGCCATTCTGAAAACTGATTTCGCCCGTGACCAGAGCCGACGCAGGAAGCAGTCCCATGATGGCCAGCGACGTGATCGATTTCCCCGATCCCGACTCGCCCACCAACCCCAGCACTTCACCCGCAGCAATAGAAAACGACAGCCCGCAAACCGCAGCAGGGGAAGTTCGCGAAGAGAAGGATTGCGTAGGGACAGATGCCCTCATCTGTCCAGCCGAGCGCAACTCGGCTCCCGTCGGCGAAGCAGCGGCAGCCGAAACCTCCCGCCCAGCAAGCGATTGCGGGAACTCGATGGTCAACCCGCGGACATCAAGCAACGATGGCACGAAACCTATGGTATCAGCGCCAACCCTACTTCTTGGGCCGCGATTCCGGAGGCACCAATCCCGCCAAGCGGTAATACACCACCAGTTGCCCGTAATGTTCCCCCGAGTGCTCGATCAGACCCCAAGCCATATCGGAGACGCGCGTCTGCTGATTCTCAAACGGATCGACGACCAGATCATTCAAGCCCTTATCACCCTTCTGCTTGATCGCCGCTGCGCCATCAGCAAACGATTTTTTCACAAACTCGACGATCGCGGCTTTCGTCTTGTATTGCTCGCGCTTCGGACCCTCATCAGCCGGCGGCTTCAGCCCCATCGCCGGATTCGTAAAGTAATAATTCGCACCTGCCGCATGCAGCAATTGTTCAGCAAAAGTGCGCTGCGCCGGCGTGGGCTTGAAGTCGTACTTGCCCTCGGGAAAATCCTCCGCCATGGCAATCAGTTTCCTCCCCACGTCGTTCCAGTTCTCCAGCAATGCCTGCGCCGGCCCCACCGCCGGTTTCGGTGCCGAGTCCTTCTTCATCGTGTCTTGTGCCAAAGCAACCAAGCCAAAAATCCCCACCGCAAGTGCTGTACATACAATCCGTCGTTTCATTTGTCCACTCCTCATTTGTCCATTCCTCCCAAAGTCCGCCAGTGTCCCAAATTCCGGCACGGTGATTGTAACGCCGCCGTCCCAAAGATGGGCCGAGCGTCAGGGTTCAAATCCAGGCCATCGCCGGTATATCATTCCCAAACGATGGACACTTTCGAAGCAGCCGGCGGGGAATTTCTGCGTCTTGCCGAACATTATCGGCAGATGAGCGACGACGAACTCCTGCTTCTCATCCCCCAAAGCGCCGACCTGACGCCGTTTGCGCAACAGGCTCTAGCCAACGAAGTCCGTTCCCGCGGGCTGAAAGCGGAAGTAGAAGCAGAAGAAAAAGACAAGAAGCCATCTGCGCGATCACAGTTCAATCCGCCGACTTTCTTCGGTCAGGACTCGACCAAGCTCCGCGATTCGGCGGGCGTAGATTTTCCCGCCGGTGCTTCCTTACACCAGAATTCTTCCAATCAGGATTCTGTGGACAATGATCTATACGAAGAAGATCCGTACGAAGAAGACCGCAAACTGGTCGAACTGTGCACCGTTTGGAGCCTGCGCGACGCGCTCAAAGTACAGACGATTCTCGATACGGCAGGACTTCCATTTTTCATGGGAAAAGAAAAAGCGACGGCCGTGGACGAAGTGACCTCGAATTTCTTGAATGGAGTCGCCGTGCAAATCATGCGCATCGGCATGCCGTGGGCTCGACAGGCAATGCAATACTACGACCCCGAAGACGATCGCACTCCAAAGGAAACTGCACCGCCCGGCGAGCTTACGGTTCGCTGTCCGCAATGCCATTCCGCGGAAGTCGTCTTTGAAGGTGGAACCTCCACGCTGGTAGTCGCAACCGATGACTCTTCCCAAAAATACCAATGGAGCTGCGATTCCTGCGGCTACGAATGGGAAGACGATGGCGTCGCAAAAGAGGGATGAGGCGCGCCGGCCCTCGTGCTCACCCGCAACAGCGCCATCGCCTATCTGTCCACGGTCACGGTTGCGCCTGTCACTTCCACCATTCGCGGAGTGCCATCGGAAGTCGTGCTGAATGAGGAGGACGGTATGAAGTCTCCGTGCGCGGTCAACCTGCACAACGCGGTGACTGTATCGCAACAGCGATTAGGAAGACGCGTGGCCCAGCTTAGTTCCGCACGGATGAATGAAGTGTGTGCTGCCCTGCGGTTCTCGTTGGGGTGCGATTCAAGCTATTGAATTCGTACGAGCAGGCCAGGTTCAATCGACGATAACGACATCAAAATCTTCGCCGCCAAAGGGATCAGGTCCGCCAGCCGGTTTGACTTGGCACGGAGCAAGATCACAGCGATATTGCGTCCCGTCAAATTCTGTTGAAACTCAATTCCCTGGTCAAGGGAGACAAACACCTGAAAGTCGGCATTCTCCGCCAGAGTCAGCAACTCCCCGTTTTTCGTGCCGGCCCACCCGGCCTCAGGCACTGTAACGCAATCGTACCCGGAGAGATGGCTCTTGAATTTTCTCGGAATGCACTCGTCCAGCAGGAGTTTCTTCACAGTTCACTGACAACGAGTTCTTTCGCATGCTCCAGGGCGCGGATGGCGGCTTCGCGCTTGACGGTGGGAAAATCCTCAAGAAACTCGTCCAGAGTTTGCCCCCCTTCGAGGTAATCCAGCAAGGATTGGAAGGGAACGCGAGTCCCGCTGAACACAGGGGTCCCTCCAAGAATATTGGGGTCTCTCACGATGATGCCGTTGGCCGACGCCATAGCAGGATTTCTCCTTCAGTTTACCCGAGCCAACTCAGGAAAACCAACCCCAGTCGAAGGCAGGGTTGCGCTTAGGAAGACGCGTGGCCCAGCTTAGTTCCGCACGAATGAATGAAGTGTGTGCTGCCCTGCGGTTTCCTTTGGGGTGTGATTCGAACTAGCTAGTGGGAGCGTTCCGTCTGTCCCCCGAATTTCCCGTCCCCGAATTTCCACCCTTTCTAGGAATAGATCGGGAAGAAGGGCTCGGCTGCTGACGCGAAAAACCTTGGCGTGAGCTCCCTCAATGCCTCGCGAGCCTCGCTGTATCCAAAGGCTTTCAACTCGCCGACGCCTTGCACCTTGTCGAGCGCGAAGCGCCCCGGCATCACGGTAGGACTAAATCTGAAGACGTTGTCGTGACCGGCTAAGTGCTGCGCGGTTCCAATGGCCGCGAACGACTGGCCCTGCATGGCTGCGTCGATGGCTCGAGACGCCCAAAATCTCCAGCCTCGGCCCGTCTGCGTAAAATCCGGGGGCGTGCTCGTACAGCCGATACTGAGTACGTCCAGACCAGTACCCGAAATTCCCAGCATGCTGATCGCCTCCGTCACGGCGAGGCCCATTGGGTTGTTCGCCCAGATTCCTCCGTCGATGAGCACAACATCTTCGCCAGAGCGGTGCGGGGGGAAGTAGAACGGAGCTGCCGAGGTTGCAAGAGCAACCTCGACCGCGGGGACCTTGAAATCCAACTGTAGCCGAGGGTGATGAGCAGTCTTGTAGATATGAATTTTCCCGGTGGTTGCGTTGAAGGACGGAATTAACAGACGGCGATAAGAGTCTCCAAGTCGTTTAGAGCCGAAGGTATCATCCAGCGCCCGTTTCAATGGTCCAGTTTCGTATTTCGCGGGTCCCAGCATCCACCACAGCGATTTGCGCGGGAAAATAGCCGGCCCGTAGCGTTCGTAAAATTCGAGCACCTCGCCGGCGCTGAAGCCGAGGCCCAGTGCGAGCGCAATAATACCGCCGGTTGAAGTGCCTGCGATAAGGTCGAAGAAGCTCGAGATTGGGGCACCGCCCAGGGTGTCCTCGACGTGGGTCAAGAACGCGGCCGGGAAAACGCCCTTGATACCACCGCCGTCAATCGAAAGAATTCTGAATCGGCTCATTTTTTTGCAATGTTCGGTTCATGACCTCCGCCGAACCACTCCCCGGTCAGAAGCCACACCTCATAAAAAAAAAGCCAGGCAGAGATCCACGGCATGATGAAATCCGATATCAACAGGTCGGACCGCCATTCGCCGAGAACGTACAGGCAAAGCTCGTTCCCCTCAAACACGTGAGGCAGTCGGCTACGGTCCGCTGCTAGCCTGAGCTGCGGGCGAACGACTCGAACCCTTGGGCGCACCGGAACCTTGTACTCAACTTCGACTGTGTAGCAGTCGCTCGTCGGCGTCGGTTGTAGTACACCGACACATCGAAGTTCGTTGCGCGCTGTCGTGGCACGGAACTGCGGGAAAGTTCTCGTCAAGAAGTACCCCTGCTGCGCAGGCGTCAGGGGTTTCTGACGGACATATTTACTTCGCGCCATAGAAGGTGTTCTGCCTCATAGGGACGGTGGCGGCAGCCGCTGATACGATGCGGCCAGCGGTAGTAACGCCCGACCTTCCTGCGGTCCGAGCCTCCTGAAATCGCTTTGCCCTCTTGACCAGGACTGTCTTAACAGGCTCGCAGAACAATCCTTCAAGCTCTGAGTTCACGTTGCCGACTCGGGCGACGACTTGCGACCAGCGCCGGTGAAAATCGCGGATGCCACTTTCAAATGCGGAGTAGGCGCGTTGGTTCTCATCCCACCTTTCGCTCAGATTCTCTGCGGGGTTCGAGGGGTTCAAGACCTGCAATCGGCGACCCTGGGCGCGGGCAGAGTCGATGCGCAGGACAATCCCTCCGAGAATTGAGGTCATCGCCCTACTAAGCGACCGCTCTCCGCGGTAGGAGTGCGCAGCAAGAGTTGTGAGCACGATTGAGATGGGGGCGAGGGTTAAATCGTCTGCATAGTGCAAATCCCGCCATCGTTTGAATAGCTGGACGGCGAGGGGCAGCGGCTTCTTCTCTGCCACCGCCTCCTGCGGAGGGATCGGCTCGGCTTTATCGAACGCGCGGCCGACGAAGACGGCCCTAGATTTCTCCTCAAACCACGAAATATAGCCTTTGGGGTTGCTGTCGCTCCAGCCCAGCCGGGCGCGGTCCGGCACCTTAATGCACGTCCCGACTCCCGTGGAGTTCCGACAGGCCGGCAAAATATCCAAGTAGAAATTGTTGGCATACTCGATACGGACGCAGCGTTTTTTCTGCCAGGTCATCGGGCCGTAGACGGCGTGCCCCTTAAGGAATTGATAGAGGCAGCCGATCAGCTTCATCGGATCAACTCTGTCGTGTGCAAGAGAAAGCTCAAGCACGAAATCGAGGTCGTATGGTTCCTCAGGATCTGCAGGCTTGACCGTTGTCCCGAGCGCCATCGACCCCTGCGGGTAAATTTTTGGTCGAAGCAGATAGAAGGGACTTCCTTCACTCTCGAGTAAGGCACCCAGCGTCTCGTACCGTTCGACAGCCTGCTCGTGTCTGGCTGGGGCTAGCTGAAGTTCCTCGCACACCTCGAAGAGCAAACCGTCAAGCCCGGCTATGAAATCCTCGGTCAAAGAAAAAGCAGAAGCGACAGCCATATTCCTCCATTTGATTTTTGGAATGCTACACGCTGGCGGGAGTACGGCTGGAGCCTGGGCAGTCGCTAACTGACGTCAGTGGTCAACAAATCCGAATTCAGAAACCACTACCACTTATTAGCATATCAGCAAAATCGGGGCGTCGTCAACTATGACAACTATATATGGGGAAGCCGATTCTATATGCGGGTCCATACCGGAGACGACCCCAACATATGGCCTCACAGCGACGCCTATGTTGGCGGGGCTCAAATTACGCGGTTGCCCGGCGAACCGCCCGCTCTACAGTTTGCGAGAGGCGCACGGGCACGAAGTACTCCTCAGGGTACAAGTAGTCTTCGCCGGATTCGTCGATGACCCGAATCTGACGGTGTTTCGAACCTGCTTTGTCCGGGAGGACCTGGTAAATCTTGCGCAACTCCAGTGAAGCCGCATAGCCCTTGTTGCCAACGCAAATGACGTATTGTGTTGCGCTCTTCATATCAGTCGGGGCTGCGCTTGATCTTATGGGCGGACGAATGCGTCCGCCCCTACGTGAGCCGATTAGCTGCAGCCGCTGGTTGATCCGCAACTCATGCACTTGTAGCAACTGCCGTTTCTCACCATGATCGAACCACAGACGTGGCAACTTGGAGCGTCTCCCATGTCGATCATGTTGGCGAGCGCGTCGGCTGCGTGAATCGAGCCAGTCATCGATCGTTGCTCGGGGCGTTGGTCGCTGGTCGTTGGGCTTGAGCCGTTTAGATCGCCGATCCCTTCCGGCGCCGCCTGCTGCTTGGGACGCAGGTTCTCGAATAGGAACTGCTGTTGTCCGCTGAGGAAGCGCATTTGCAGCCAGCGGAAAATGTAGTCCATGATTGACTTGGCAAAGCCGATGTCGGGATTGCTCGACCATCCGCTCGGCTCAAAGCGCGTGTGCGCGAACTTCTCGCAGAGCAGCTTCAACGGAACGCCATGCTGCAGGGCGATCGAGGTCGCCAGGGCAAAGCTGTCCATTAGGCCCGAAACAGTCGAGCCTTCTTTTGCCATCTTGATGAAGATCTCGCCCGGTTCGCCGTTCGGATACAGGCCGACGATGATGTAACCTTCGTGGCCTCCAATGTTGAACTTATGGGTGACCGACATGCGCTCTTCTTTCAACTTGTGGCGCACAGCGCGTGGAGGAGCGTCCAGGTTGTCGTCTTGAGTTAGCGCCATGGCTGCGACGTTTCTGGCGGCGTCATCCTTGGTGGAGTTCGCCGTCTTGGTTCCAGCGGCTGAGAGCGGTTGCGCCTGCTTGCATCCGTCGCGATACACTGCTACCGCTTTCAGGCCCAGCTTCCAGGCTTGAATGTACGTCTCCGAAATATCGTCTACCGTCGCCGCATTCGGCAGGTTAACGGTTTTGGAGATCGCTCCCGAGATAAAGGGCTGAGCCGCAGCCATCATCTTGAGATGACCCATGTAATGAATGGAACGCGTGCCCTTGGCCGGTTTGAAGGAGCAATCGAACACCGCCAGATGCTCGTCTTTAATATGAGGAGCGCCTTCGATGGTTCCGGTGGCGTCGATGTAACTCACGATGGTGTCGGCCTGCTCGTGGCTGTAACCGAGTTTGAAGAGCGCGGCGGGAACGGTGTTATTCACGATCTTGATCATGCCTCCGCCAACCAACTTCTTGTACTTGATCAGCGCCAGATCGGGCTCGATGCCAGTAGTGTCGCAATCCATCATGAAGCCGATGGTTCCCGTCGGCGCTAGGACGGTTACCTGGGAGTTGCGGTAGCCGTGTTTTTCACCGTGCGCGAGGGCTTCGTCCCAACACTGCTTGGAGGCCTCGATCAACTCTGACAGCTGTGTCGCTGCGGAGCTTCGCTCCGCAGGGCGGACGAATGCGTCCGCCCCCACGCGAGCACTGCCTATATTGTTTACACTCGCTCGATGCATTCTTATTACGTCTAAGAACGGTTCCCGATTGATGTACCAACCGGGGCAAGCGGCTCCGGGCATGTCTTCTGCCCTAGTAACTCCCAGCCGGGTTTGTACGGTGTCGGTGATAGGAGTTAGTGGCTCGCATTGCTCGGCTATCTTGGACGATTGGAGATAGGCTTCGCCGCACATGATGGCAGTTACGCTCGCCGCATAGTCTCTTCCGGCATCGCTGTCGTAGGGCAGGCCTGCGGCCATTAGTAAAGCGCCTAGATTCGCATAGCCCAATCCCAGCGGTCGATAGTCATTAGAGTTCTTGCCGATGATCTCGGTTGGATAGCCGGCGTTGTCTACCAGAATCTCCTGCGCGGTGATGGTGATGTCGACGGCGTGGCGGTAAGCTTCCACGTCGAAGGTGCCGTTGGGCGCGAACTTCAGCAGGTTAAGGCTGGCCAGGTTGCAGGCGGAGTCATCGAGGAACATGTATTCGCTGCAGGGGTTGCTGGCGTTGATGCGGGCCGTGTTCTTCGAAGTATGCCAGCGGTTGACGGTGGTGTCGTACTGCATGCCGGGATCTCCGCAATGCCACGTGGCTTCGGAAATCTTCTGCAACAAGTCCTTGGCTTTGTAAGTGGTGACTACGCGGCCGTCGACGATCGCGCGCGTGGAGAAATCGGTATCGCGCATTACTGCTACCATGAAATCGTCAGTTACTCTTACCGAGTTATTCGCGTTCTGGAAGAAGATGGAGCTGTAGGCATCGGAATCGGGATGCGATCCGTCGTAACCCTGCGCTACTAAGGCATGGGCTTTCGCTTCTTCCTTGGACTTGCACTCGATGAAGTCGACTATGTCAGGATGGTCGATGTTCAGGATCACCATCTTGGCGGCGCGGCGGGTTTTTCCTCCGGACTTGATAACCCCGGCAAAGGCGTCGAAGCCTTTCATGAAGCTGAGCGGACCGCTGGCGGTGCCGCCTCCGCTGAGAACTTCGGTGGAGGAACGCAGCGGCGAGAGATTGGTGCCAGTACCCGATCCCCACTTGAAGAGCATGCCTTCGGTTTTCGCCAAAGTGAGGATGGAATCTAGCGAGTCTTTCACCGAATTAATGAAGCAGGCGGAGCACTGCGGGCGCGTGTATCCGGTGACGCCGAATTCTATCTGCTGCGTGGTCTGATTCCAGTGCCAGTTTGTCGCATCGGATTTCGGCTCGACGCGTTCGCAGCCCACGTTGAACCAGACGGGCGAGTTGAAGGCCACGTGCTGCCGGATGAGCAGGTGCACGAGTTCATCATGGAAGGTGGCGGCATCTTCCGAGGAGCGGAAGTATCCGTCTTTCATGCCCCAGTCGCGAATGGTTTCGGCGACGCGAGCGACCAGTTGACGCACTCCGGTCTCGCGCTCCTCGGTGCCGATCTGCCCGTGAAGGTATTTCGAGGCGACGATGTTGGTCGCGGTCATCGACCAGTCTTTGGGGACTTCGACGTTTTTCTGCTCGAAGATCATGCCGCCCTGGGAGTCGGTGATCTGAGCGTTGCGGAGTTCCCACTCGACCTCGTTGTACGGGGAGACGCCGGGCTTGGTGAAAAAGCGGCGGAAGGTCAGACCTTGGGCCTTCGTCTTCTTACTGACGGTGGCGGTGCTGGCAGCGGTTTGGGTTTTGGCTTGGTCTCGCACTTCGGGCATTTCCTTCTCCTAGATTAGATGATGGCAAAGAGCAGTCGATCTTTGACGATTGGTGCTGAATCTCTATCAATTCTCAATACGAAGCGACGGCGTGACGGCAGCGGCTGAAGCCGCGTCATCGCAATACTGTTATCGCAACGAAGCGCTGCGCCACCCAAATGCTGCGACAAACGAAATCAAGACCTGCTGCTTATGGAGCTGGGTCGCCCTGCAAACCTTTTCGGAAATTGTGTTCTGGGAGCGCGGCGGGATCGGCCGGGACGGGGGATGACGCCCGTTTCTCCACGACCTTGCGATCATTATCCATATTCATCGCTGGGCATTCGATCCCATATCGGGCAAAGGAGGCGGCTACGAGTGCGATCAAATCTTCCATCGGGGCTCCTAAACGCTACGACGGAGACGGGACCGGCCCGCCTCCATACGGGCTCTCATTTCTTAGATGAATCCCCCCGAGGGGATGCCTGGCAGTGCCAGGACCGGGGGAAGTCACCGCTTGTTCTATCTGCTTTCCATTTCCATCCGCTACGGAGGGATGGTTGCCCGTGAAGGGGAAAGACGCGAGATCCTTCACTGCGCTCAGGATTTCGGCAGCGGACTAACGCCCGCTAAACGCCTCAACTTTGAGTCTCGCCCCGTGGTGGTTATGGTCGTTGCCTCCTTTACGCGGGAGGTCTAAAAAAGTGCTCTGGGATGCTTAACGTACTCCCGTATATGGTATCTGTCAAGAGAGAAACGCAATATCTTGTGGCCCAAAAGTGTTAAGGGTACCGAGAGAAACAGTAGCCGGTTGCCCGCAGCCAGTTGCCCGTTCTTTACTCCTGCGATCACATGCGGTTACCGGGATCTGTTTTTCGATCCGATCAAGCGGCGGCTCGCGGGCGATCTTCCGGCGACGCCCGGTTTACGGGCCGGGCCAGGGTGCCCGACGCTCCATTGGTTTGATATTGCGTGGGGGCTAGGGGCACATACACGTCTTCAAAAATTGCTTGGGCGGTGATGCGTGTTATGCCGTCGGAGGACTCGACCAGGTAATCGCCGGGGCTTCCGGATTGTTCACGGCCGAGAGCATCGGTAAAGACGAGGGGTTCGGTAAGTTGACGAGCGCGCACCAGGAAACGGGTGCGGTAGACGGTCCATGGGCTTTCCTGATTCATAGAAGTTCTCAGCTTTCGTTCTAAACTCTCGTTCTCAACTTTGGTGCTCAACTCTCCGAGATGAGGGTAACGGCCGGGGGCCGATGTTGATTTCCCGCTGGTTGATTTTGGCCGGGCGCGGTTGCCGCTCGGCGGAATTCGGTTGCAAGTGGAGCGACTCTACGCGCAGAAAGAAGGAGGGTCAATACCATAAGAGTTGTGCAACGGTGGATTTCCCGTTCGCAAATGGGAAGGGATGAATCGCGATCAAGTTCGGGTCGAAGGTAACGGCGCTAGGCGCACGAGAGGCGGAGTTTGAGCGATGCGTAGAAAATTTCCGCCGCCGAGGCTCGATTCGGCGGACGGAATTTGCACAAGGGGCGCACAGGTTAAGAACAGTTGGCGGTTCTCAACTGCCGCGCTCGGTGCTCAACTCGCGAGGGTTACGTGCCTGATCACGGCGGGCGTGGTTCGCGACTGACCGTCGTTTATCGGTTTCCAGTGAAGTCGCCGAGTTTGCGCAACGTAACTGTCGCGTCGTTGGCCGCGTCCTGTTGCAACCATCCGAGGTGGCCAGCACCGTAGATCACGAGAATTCTGTCGTTCGGAGATTCGATCATCCGGACGATGTTGTTATAAATGCGAATATTTCTCTGATACCAAGCGGCGAGCAGGTCGGGACCTGCGTAGTCCATGGGATCTCCGTAGGGTACCGCGGCGAAATAAAACGCCACATCTTTTGCCACCCTGGCATCGGAATTTATGTACTCAAACATCTCGAGCACGGTGTGCGATTGCAGGAAATCACCCTGCTGCTTCACCTCCGTCCCCATGCTCCCACTCATCGCATCGAACTTTTCCGCGCGGCCATTCGCCTTGGCGTAGTTGACCAAGTGTCCCCAGGGGAAGTCACCTTCGACATCGACCGGGTAGATCGTGTGATGGCCAAGGTCTTTGGCCAGCCGGTATCCAATTTGATTGGTCTCGTTACGCGAGAGCGTGTACTTTCCCGCGACGTAGTCGGAATACTCCTGCTGCGCCCGTTCGCTCCCGACGTCGGCTTCAATCGCAATCTTCGTGGGATGAAATTTCTTCAGCACTTCGACCAGTTGCGCGATTTCCTGCTGACGTTTCGGCGAGAGGACGTCATCAGCTTGCATGTTGATGACATCGCGTCCCGGGTTGGACATGTGATACGTGCCGAGCACCAGAATCTCCGGGCGGGCGTCCGATTGAGCCCAGCCAGCGGTCGAGATTGCCAGTGTCCCTAGAATCAGCAGAATCTTTCTCATACATCCTCCGCTTGTACATACGAACGTCTGTTTGGCAAAGTTCCCGTTGGTTTGCGCCGGCGCGAAACGTTGCCCTGCTCTGAACGCAAACGTCCGAAGTGGGATAATGTTTGCTTTCGAGGAGGTTTCCTGTGAGCAGTGTGGCTCTTCTGCAATCTCTGAAGGACGGCATTCTTGGGCAAGCGAGCGTCAAGGCCATCTACGGCGAGCCCGTCTCGGCGCATGGAAAGACGATTATCCCAGTGGCAAAAGTAATGTATGGCTATGGCGCGGGCGCGGGCGTCGCCGGCCTGGGTGATACAAGCGCCCGCAGCGAGGGCGGTGGTGGCGGTGGCGTCGCCAGGGTTATTCCATTGGGTGTTATCGAGGTGAGCGAACACGAGACGCGCTTCGTACCGATTACCAGCCGCAAGAAACTGGCTGGGGTGCTCTTAGCGGGTATTGCGTTCGGGATGTTGCTGGGCTGGCGTGGGGTTCGCCGACGTTAGCAGGGACGCCCGTTCCTGCACGAGCGTCCCTGTACTAGCTTCACTTCACATTCAGCTCGATCTTCAGTTACAACCTACTCCATCAGTGATACTGGTGAGGACATTGCTAGCCGCCGTGATGGCGCGACTGTAGCAGTATCCAGTGGAGTTCGAACCGAAATAAGTCTGTGCACTCGCCTGGCCGGAGTTCCCGGTGAAGCCGCCGCTGGAATTGAAGTTCAGCGTGTCGGTCGTCGTCACGCGGTTCTGCACCAGGCTGAAGTTAATCGCCTGTCCATTGCGTTTCGCCGCCTCGTCCTCTTCGAAGTACTGGTTGCTGGTAGTAGTCTGGGTTTCGGTGCCGTTGGACGCAACCAGAACCGTAATATTCAACAGAAGCGGCCAGTCATGGTTGACGGTGTAGACGGTGTTGCCGCTGTTGTCGTTGGTGGTCACCACGGAATGGAGGCTGGAGGTCTGTTGGATGTTCTGCTCGTATTCGATATCGGTGAGATCGAAATCCTGTCGGTTATCGAACTTGATCTCTTGATCGACCGTGGTAGTGACGGTGCCGTGCGAGGTGTTCGCGTATCCGGAGATTTCGAAGTTGTGGCTTGAGGTCGTGTTGACGGTGCCATGGATGTATCCCTTAGAGGTGGTTTTAAGGTTTTCGGTGACGTTGGGCACGGGCGCGGATAACGTGTTGGTGGTGACCGCTCCGGTGACTTGCGTGGAGCCGGAATCGAGATAGAGCCGGAGATTGGCAGTAGCGGAAAAATAATCGTCGGCGTTGAAAACGCTGAGTCCGATGGTGTGCTGTTGCCCGTTGCTCAACAGCGCGGCGAATGGCGTAAGGTTGACCTGGTAAGGCTTGAAGTTCAAAGTCTGCACGCCGGGGATGGGAATCCAGAGGAAAGGATCGATGCCGCCGGTGAAGATCCACGGATAGATAGGAGCGACGCCGGCGGGCGTGCCGTCGATGGTGACTTCGCCCTCGCGGAAGGCGGTGTTGGAGCAGCTTTCCAGTTCGTTGGCCACGTCGTCGGGAACACAGGTGTACCAGAATTCATCGTCGTTCTGGCTTTGCGCGAAGACATCGAAGAAAACACTCTCGATGTTGGTGGGAAGCGTGAGAGTTTCTTCGAGCACTGACTGGCAGCACTGTCCGGTAGTGTCAAGCGCGACGGTACCGCCGGTGGCTCCGGCGGAGAAGGCGATGACCTGATCGGCGACATAAGGCGGCTGCTGATTCGGTGCCAGCGGGTAGAAGAGAATGTCGGCGGAGCCGTGGAGGACGCCGGTGTAGGTTTTGTTCACGATGTTGAAGAGATCAACGGTGCCGTCTTGCGCGGCCGTGAAGATGGAGCTATAGGTGGTGAGGTCGCGCTCGACGTGCCAGTTGCGGCTGTTGCTGGGGTCATCCTCGGCGGTTGTGCCGAAGTAAATGTTGGTGGGGCCAATCCAGATGTTGGCGGTGCGATCGTATTGGATTCCCTTGGTGATGGAGGTGTTGACTTCGAGAATCACTGCCGCCCACGGGCCGGGACACGCGGCGGGCGGCGTATAGGTGAAGCTCTGGGGACTGTAATTGTTGAACGTGTAGTCTTTATAAAGCTGAACTTCGCAGGGCGTCGTTTTCGGACGAGGCACTGTGGGATCGGCAAAGGCGGTGTTGCTGGACCCGATCTTGAGATGCTGACCCGCGGCGAGCGCGGAAAACAATACGAGCAGCGAGACCAGAGTAGCGGCGAATTTCGACAGTTGCGAAGTGGACATGGAGCCTCCAAGGTGGTGCAAGAGATGCAGGATCAGGAGCGGTGCGCGGCGAAAACCCGCAATGGTAAAGGAGTTTAGCGAGACAGGGGAGTGAGTGTCAAGGCGAGTGGCTAGCCGCTCGAAGTCTGGGAGCCTAACAGCGCCGACGGCGAGAACTTCAATTTTCCAGACTTTGTCATCCCGAGCGGAGCGAGGGATCTGCACTTCGCCGCAAGATGCAGATCCCTCGCTCCGCTCGGGATGACAATTCAGAAGGGTTGCTGCAATGTTCAGAACACGATTCGCGCAAGACATTCTTACCGAATTTTTGCCGCCAACGCGGGCTGCGAAAACGCAACGGGCGATTATCCTGTGCGATGGTATGCCTTCGATTCCGCGCAAACAGCCGCTGGCTGAATTTCTCTCCGCGAAGGGGTATTGGGTGTTCTATCCGCGGTACCGCGGAGCGTGGGAGAGTGGCGGCGAGTTTCTGGCGCGATCGCCGCATTTGGACATTCTCGACGTGATTAGCGGACTGTCGAAAGAATTCAGAGAGCTCGCGTTTGGGAAGCGATTTCGCGTCTCGGCTGACGAAGTGTTTGCGATTGGCGGGAGTTTTGGCGGCGCGGCGGCCATCCTGGCCTCGCTTGATTCTCGGGTTAAGAAAGTCGTGGCCAATTGTGCGGTGGTGGATTGGGCGATTCTTCGGCGGGAGCAGAGGAAGGAGACTTCGAATCCAAGTTATGCGGCTTATATTCGGGCGGCGTTTGGGCTGGGGTATCGGCTGTCAGAGCGGAACTGGAAGAAACTGTTTGGAGGAAAGTTTTACAACCCTGCGTATCATGCCGTTGAAGTTAGTCCGTCGAAGGTCATGATGTTTCATGCGCAGGATGATCCGTATATCCCTTATCAGTCAGTCAGGAAATTTGCGCGGGTCACGGGAGTGCGATTGAAGTTGTTGCGGCGGGGCGGGCACTTGAGCACGGATTGGATTGTGCGGAAGTATTGGACACAGATTCGGCAATTCTTCGACAGCGATTAAGTGCTACGTGCGGCGGAGTTTGCCGAGTTGCGCTCGGCTTGGACGGCCGGGGGCGGCCGTCCCTACGCGAGCCGGACGGGGCGGAGCCCCGTCACCACACGAGCTATTTCTTGATTGACGCTTGGTAGCGCTTGTTGATTTCTTCCCAGTTAACTACGTTCCACCACGCTTGCAGGTATTCGGGACGGCGGTTGTTGTATTTGAGATAGTACGCGTGCTCCCAGACGTCATTGCCGAAGATGGGATGAAGGCCCTGCGAAATGGGGTTGTCCTGATTTGGCGTCGAGAGAATCTTCACTTCGCCTTTGGAGTCTCCTGCCAGCCAGACCCATCCGCTGCCGAACTGGCCTACACCGGCGGCATTGAATTTTTCCTGAAAGGTTTTGAAGTCGCCGAAAGTCTTCTTGATTACGTCGCCGATCGGGCCGGTGGGATCGCCTCCGCCGTGCGGCTTCATGAGGTTCCAGAACATGGTGTGGTTGACGTGGCCTCCGCCGTTATTGCGAACAGCGCCTCGAATGTCTTCCGGAATTGCGTTCAGGTCGCGGAGCAGATCTTCCGCGCTTTTCTTGTGTAGTTCGGGATGCTTGTCCAGGGCCGCGTTCAGGTTCTTGACATAGGCGGCGTGATGCATGTCGTGATGCAGGTGCATCGTCTTTTCATCGATGGTGGGTTCGAGCGCCGTGTAGTCGTAGGGCAGGGGTGGTAGCTCATGCGCCATTTTCACTTCCTCCAAAGTTTGTGCCATTTTTCTTTCCTCCAAAACTGTAAAGATGACGGGGTCGAGTAAAAAGATTCTACGCTATGTCGTGATTGCCCGGGAGTCCGATCTCTCGAGAAGCGCGAAACGTCGGGCAGCCGGGGCCTTACCTTCACTGCTTTGTGCTGGGGGATTTTTGGCCGGTGTTCGCGGTACGATATGGTCGTCCATGATGAGGATCGTGCTCTTTAGTTTGTTTCTAGTCGCCGCAACGCGGTTGTCGTTGGCAGGCGCGGACCCCGCTGCGCAGCAGTTATTGACTGCGGCAGAACGGCAGACCGATCTTTTTAGCCACGACGCTGGCCCTTTCCAACTGGAGGTTGACTTCGTTGCGCAGATACAGGTGCCGACTCAGGGACACTTAACTTATCGGTGGGAAGCGAGCGACCGCTGGTGGTTGAAGGTCAGAATGGGAGATTTCCAGCAAATCGAGATGAAGAACGGCGACCGGCTCTATACCAGTCGTAACGCATCATTTACCCCGGCGCGTACCAAAGAGGTCCAAAGCCTGCTCTATATCTGGAGGAATCCTGATCAGCTACAGGTGAAGAAACAGAAGCAACGAATTGAGCGCGGGATGGCGATCACGTGTCTGCAAGTGCACAACCAGACAAAAGGTGGTGCGGCGCATGAACTTTGCGTCAATGCCTCCTCGCACGAGATTCTCTCTGACGAGTGGAAGGAGGAACCCGACGGTAACCGGAGAATAGAGTACTCCGATTATTTGGAGTTCCGCGGCCACCGCTATCCGCGCAAGATCGAAAGCTTCGAGAACGGAATCAAGGCCATAACCGCGCAGGTTGTGAGCTTGACGACCGATCCCCTTGATCCTGCGTTGCTCGTGCCGCTCAAGGGGGCCATCGAGCGCCGACAATGCGCGGACATGAAACCCCCGGTCCCGGTGAAGACCCCGGACCCGCGATATCCGCAATCAGCGCGCGATAACCGGATCACGGGGGATACCACCGTCTCCATGACGGTGTACACCGACGGCTCCGTCGGCGACATTTATTTAATCGGCAGCAGTACGCACTCAATGGACAATGCCACGCTGGAGACCCTGAAGAGCTGGAAGTTCAAACCAGCCATGTGCGGAGCGGAGCCGGTCGTGACGGATATTCAAGTGGTCGTCAGCTTCCGGCTGTACTGAGACCTCAGAAAGTGCGATGTGATTACACGGTGACACGAGTGGCAGCGTCCCTACACTTATAATTCTGGTTGGTCATTTTGCGTCTTTATCCGGGAGGGTCTTTGAAGGTTTTATTGCTGGAGAGCATCAGCGGCGTAGCGACGTCTCAGTTTGAAGAAGCGGGATTCGAAGTCGAGTCGCTGAAAGGGGCTTTGGCCGAGCGCGAACTGGTCGAGAAGGTGCGCGGAGTTTCGATTCTGGGCGTGCGCTCGAAGACGCACATCACGGCGGCGGTTTTGGATGCCGCTCCCGAGTTGGTCTCGATTGGAGCTTTCTGCATTGGCGTCGACAAGATCGACCGCGCCGCCTCCAGCGAGCGTGGAATTGGAGTGTTTAACGATCCGCACTCGAACAGCCGGTCGGTGGCCGAGTTGGCCATGGGAGAAATCATCCTGCTGATGCGGCGGACGTTTGCGGCCAGCACGCAACTGCATAGCGGGGTTTGGAATAAATCGTCGGCGGGATCGCATGAGGTGCGCGGACTTACTTTGGGCATTGTGGGCTATGGCAAGATTGGCTCGCAGGTTTCCGATCTGGCCGAGGCGATGGGCATGCGGGTGGTATTTCATGATGTGGCGCATGTTTTGGCTCGGGGAAATGCTCGTCCGGTCAGCTTTCGCGAATTGCTGGAAACTTCCGACGTGATCACTTTGCATGTCGATGGTAAGGCACAAAATCATGGTTTATTTGCGGAAGAAGAAATTCGCGCCATGAAAGATGGCGCCTGCCTGATTAACCTCAGCCGCGGGTTCGTGGTGGATCATGAAGCTTTGGCCCGGCATTTAAAGAGTGGGGAACTGGCAGGCGCGGCTGTGGACGTCTTTCCCAAGGAGCCGGAGACAGGCGGCGCGTTTTCCAGTCCGCTGCAAGGGCTGCCCAACGTGATTTTGACTCCTCATATCGGCGGCAGTACGGAAGAAGCGCAGCAGAATATTGGGCAGTTTGTTTCGGCGCGGATGGTCGATTACTTCAAGAGCGGGAATTCTCTGCTGAGCGTGAATTTACCCCATTGCCATCTGGATTATGAGCCGGGCTCGCACCGCCTCATGCACATCCATCACAACGTGCCCGGAATCCTGCGCGCCATCAACGACATTCTGGCGGATCGCGGGATCAATATTGAGCGGCAAGTGCTGGATACTCGCGGACCACTGGGATACGCGATTTATGATATCAATCGCGATTGCGACGAGCCGATGCTGGCCAAACTGCGCGCCGTTCCGCATACCATTCGGGTGCGCGTGCCGGGAGTAGTGCGGGGCTGAGCGATGTCGCGCATGTCGTCTCATGTCTTAGCGAGTTCGGCCGCATCCGACCCCGAAGCGTATCTTTGCAAGAAAGTAGTACACGCCTCCGTTGCAGCTACCCCCGTGCAGTAGCGCAGCCTATCGGAACTAACAACAGCCTGGTCGCATACGGGTTGCTCTAACTGGCTGGCGGAAAGCTCGTGGCGGCGCGTTTGAGGCGATCTTGAATCGCTTCCCATTCGCCCGTGACGGGCGGGAGATCGACCACAATCCACTCATAATTTCCGGCATCCGCGCGGTGGAGAACTTCGTACAGCGTAGCGGCGTAATCGGCTGCCGATTTCGGCATCTGATGGACGGTGACGGCGACGGTGATGTCGACGCGGCATGGCGGACGTTCGTGCTGCAAGTAAATTCCCCGGCCCTGATCGGGCAGCTTTCCAGTGCTGGTTAAATGCAACGGCGTGCGCGGACTGTAATGGCGCGGGTGCATTCCGGGAGCGGCGTGGGCTCCAGCTTGAACTTCCAGCGCGGAAGCCACGGGTCCGACGACCTCTTCCAGTGCCGCGCGCGAGATCCCGCCGGCGCGAAGCAGCATGGGTTCGGATCTAGATTGCGTTTTGGCCAAAGACAGAACTGTGGATTCGATACCTACGCTGCAGCGGCCTCCGTCGAGAATGTAATTGATTTCGTTGCCCAGGCTGCGCCGCACGTGCTCGGCCGTGGTGGGAGAGAGTTTGGTGAAGCGGTTGGCGCTCGGCGCAGCGAGCGGAATGCCGGCGGCTTCGATGAGGGCAAGCGCAACGGGATGCGCGGGCATGCGCAGTCCGACCGTGGAGAGGCCGGCGGTGACAATGTCGGGTATGGTGCGATTCTTTTCGAGTTCCTTCCCCTGTCGTTTTTC
>Ga0074044_10001554_pt1 | contig 20656 bp, 24 predicted proteins | sample BogForMeECP23OM1_FD_94443 | JGI IMG/M metagenome (GOLD analysis project Ga0074044, IMG submission 94443) | Bog forest soil microbial communities from Calvert Island, British Columbia, Canada - Bog Forest MetaG ECP23OM1 | ecosystem: Environmental > Terrestrial > Soil > Wetlands ...
CGGAGTGATCCATGCCGTCAAGCTGAAGAACAACAAGTCGGGCAAGCGCTACGCGACTTTTTCGCCCGAGGATCGCGAGGGCGCGGTCGAAGCGATCGCGTGGTCGGAGACCTATCAGAAGTTCGAGGCGATCATCATGGGCGACGAGCCGGTGGTCGCGCGCGGCAAGCTGGACGTTGACGACGAGCGCGCGCAGATTATTTTAGAAAACTTGACGCCTCTCGATTCTGCTCTGCTTGACTCGATTCGAGAGGTGCGGATCACGGCGCCGATGAGCCGGCTGGAGAACGGCGGGCTGGACGCGCTGAAGGCGATGCTTTCGCGGTATCGCGGCAAGTCGATGACGTACCTGCATCTCGGCCTCGACGACGGCCGCGAGGCGGTAATGCTGCTGGGCGATAGCTATCGCGTGACGCCGACGGAGACGTTAGTCGCCGAGCTGGAGCAGATCTTGTCGCCCGGCGCAGTGGAGTTGAGATAGAGCAGAATTCACGCGATTAAATGTGAAACCCACCGTGGGTTTCACGCTTCCTTGGGCAGGGGTCACCCCTGCACCCACTGAAAAAAGAAAGACGCGGGACTTCGTCCCTGTTGGGAAGTTAACGGGGGTGGTGGCATACCTCGGGTTGGCGGTATCTGATAAACTAAAGTCCTGGATATTCTGCGATCGAGGTAACAATCTGGCTAAGTCGTACGACGTCGCCAACGAGCATCACGAGAGCGCCATCCTGGTCGGGATCGAACTGGGTACCGAGGCGGGAATCGGCAGCGAAGAATCGCTCGAGGAACTCAAAGCGCTGACCGAAGGCGCCGGCGCGGAAGTCGCCGGAGTCGTTCGCCAGCGCCTGAGAGCGCCTGACCCCCGCACTTTTGTCGGTAAAGGCAAAGCTGTCGAAGTCCGCGAGCTGGCGCAGGCGACGGGCGCGTCGCTGGCGATTTTCGACGACGCGCTGAGCCCCGCGCAGGCGCGCAACCTGGAAAACGAACTCAAGATTCGCGTGATCGATCGCAGCCAGTTGATTCTCGATATATTCGCGCAGCGCGCGCATACGCTCGAGGGCAAGCTGCAAGTCGAGATCGCACAGCTCAGTTATTTGCAGCCGCGATTGTCGCGGCAGTGGTCGCATCTTTCGCGCGTTCGCGGCGGTGGCGCGGGCGGCGGCGGCGTGGGTACGCGCGGACCCGGCGAAACGCAGCTCGAAGTTGACCGGCGGCGGCTGCGCGAGCGGCTCACGCGGCTGAAAGCGCGGCTGGGCGAAGTCGAACGCACGCGCACGATTCAGCGGCGGCGCCGTCTCGAGGTTCCATATCCGACCGTCGCGCTGGTGGGTTACACGAACTCGGGCAAGTCCACGCTGATGAACGCACTGACCGACGCCGGCGTCGAGGTCGCCAATCGTCCTTTCTCGACGCTCGATCCCACGATCCGGCGCCTGAAGCTGCCGGGCAGGATGAACGTCATGCTGGTCGATACGGTGGGATTCATCCATCGCCTGCCGCACATGCTGATCGACGCGTTCAAGGCCACGCTCGAGGAAGTGCGCACCGCAACGATGCTGCTGCACGTCGTCGATGCGAGCTCGCCGCTGGCGGCAGAAAGGATGGAGATCGTTGACGAGGTGCTGCAGGAAATCGGCGCCGGAGCCGCGCCGCGTATCGTCGTCATGAACAAAGGCGACCTTGTCGAGCAAGGATCGAATCGCAGCGGGGCGCATGACGCGGTCTCAATCTCGGCGCTGAAGAGCGAAGGTCTGGACGATCTGCTCGAGGCTATCGAACGTCATCTCGGCGGCTCGCGCGAGGAAGTATCGGTCACCTTCCCGGCCCGGCGCGGCGACCTGGTGGCAATGGCGCGCCGGGATGGAGAAGTGCTAAGCGAGGAATACCGCGACGGCCTGGTTTCGGTGCGGGCCCGCGTCAGCGCGCCGGTCGCGGGGCGGCTGCGCAAAGCCGCGGACGCGGCAATCTGAGTTCGCGCCGGAGCGATTTACGATGGCAGCGCCTTCACATACTCGCCGTCAAGCGCGTCGCGGCGCCGAGCCCGCGGCGTCGTATGGCCATCTGCTGAATTTGCCCAACTTCCTGACGCTGTGCCGGCTCGGCTCGATTCCGATCTTCCTGACGTTTCTGACCCGCCAACGCTACGCCGCAGCGCTGTACGTTTTTGCGGCCGCGGCGGTGACCGATGGACTTGACGGCGCGGTGGCGAGATGGTTCGACTCGCGCACTGAATTGGGGGCGTTTCTCGATCCGTTCGCGGACAAGTTGATGCTGGTGTCAGCGTTCGTCGTTCTGACCATCGACGGCGATCTGCCCGGCTACCTGCTGAGCGTGGTCATGATCCGCGATATTGTGATCGTCGTCGGCTACCTGATGATTTCGTTCTTCACCGGCGAGCGCGTGCCGGTTCGGCCGAGCTATCTCGGCAAGCTGAGTACGTTCATGCAGCTCGCGTGCGTGGTTGCAGTGCTGGCGCGGGCTGGAAACTACTGGCCCGACGATTTCAACGCGCTGCTGATAGCGACGGTCGCGGTCACCGCGGCGTCGTTCGTACACTATATGTATCGCGGGCTGGTGTGGCTGCGATCGCGCGAACCGGAGATGTTCGCGTAAGCGGAAGGACCGAGGATTCGCGGTGCGCTCGAAGTGGCTCTTCGGGAGTCATGGATGGCCCTCCTGGTCGTCCCGGCTATTCTTCCATTTCGAATCACTTAGACGATCACTTTGGCGGCGCGAAGTTCCTCGACCTGACTGCGTTCGATTCCCGCCTCGCGCAGAATTTCGTCGGTATGTTCGCCGAGCTTGGGCGGCACGCGCCACATCTTCATCGGGGTTTCCGAAAATCGCGCGCCGGGATTCACGGTGCGCACACGGCCGGCGGTGGGATGGTCATAAACCGCAAAGCTGTCGTTCTCGACGATTTCCGGATCTTTCAGGAGCGTTTCGTAGTTGTGGACCGGTCCGCATGGAATGTCGGCCGTTTCGAGCACGGGCAGCCATTCGGCGGTATCTTTCTGCGGAAAGAGCTTGGCCAGGCTGCGCATGAGATTGCGTCCGCGCTCGGCGCGATCCGGCGTTTCGGGCCACCATTCGGGATGCCCGACCGCTTCGGCCAGCCGCTTCGACTGCGCATCGGTGAACGGCGCGATCGTGAGCCATCCGTCTTTCGTCTTGAAAGGATCGAGCGTGGTGCTCTTGGGCGCGAGGTGCTTGAACTCGTCCTCGGGCAGCAGCGTGTAGCCGTAGATGGAATCGTTGGCGGTGAAGGCCATCATCGCCTCGAGCATTGGGACCTTGATGTACTGGCCGACGCCGCGCGCGCGCGCCGCGTGCAACGCGCTCACGACTGACAGCGCCGCGGTCATGCCGCTTACTTTATCCGCCAGCGCCATCTTGACGGCGGTCGGCTGGCCCGCTTTGAGGCCCTGGATGTAGGCCATGCCCGAGTAGCCCTGGATTACGGGATCGTAGGCGGGAAAATTAGCGAGGCGGCCCTTGGGCGCAAAGCCGCAAATCGAGCAATACACGACCTTGGGATTGGCGCGGCGAATGTCGGCGTAGCCGATTCCGAGCCGGTCGGCGACGCCGGGGCGATTGTTCTCGACGAGAGCGTCGGCCTTCACCGCGAGCCGGCGCACGAGGTCGCGGCCGTGCTCCTTCTTGACGTCGATGACGATGCTGCGCTTGTTGCGGTTGAAGTTGAGGAAGGCCGCGGTGAGGCCACCGCGCTGCGGGCCGACGTTGCGGCGCATCGAGTCGCCCTCGGGCGGTTCAATCTTGACGACATCGGCGCCCAGGTCGCCGAGCAGTTGCGTACAGAACGGCCCCGAAATAACCGCGGTCAGATCAAGAATGCGAAAACCAATCAGCGGTCCATCAGCCATGACGAAAATCCTTTCAAGCGCATGCGGTTGAGCGTAAGAAATACTAGCCGCGTTAGAGCGGGGTGTCACGGAGCGCGGAATGTATCGACGCGAAGCCTGCTTAACCTGCGCGGGCGTGCGGCGTCAAGGCGTTTTTCGGAAACCTGACCTGATGGACAAACCAACCCTCGGCAAGCTTGAAAAGGTGGGCCTGCGTGACTACTGGAAGAGTGAGTCGCAGGACTTCACTCCATGGCTCGCTTCAGAAGAGAACATTGCGCTGCTCGGCGAAGCGATCGACCTCGAACTGGAGGTGGAAGCACAGGAAAAGGAAGTCGGTCCGTTCCGAGCTGACATTCTTTGCAAGGATACGAGTACCGGCCAATGGGTACTCATCGAGAATCAACTCGAACCCACGGATCACACCCACTTAGGGCAGTTGCTCACATACGCGGCGGGACTAAATGCAGGAACGATCGTTTGGATCTCCGAGCATTTTACGAACGAGCATCGCGCTGCGCTCGATTGGCTTAACGAAATTACAGAGGAAGGTTTTTCGTTTTTCGGCATCGAAGTAGAACTCTGGCGAATCGGCGGCTCAGCCCCCGCGCCAAAGTTCAACGTGATCAGCAAGCCGAATGACTGGTCGAAACAGGTCAAAGAAGGGGTCCGGGGGCCGTTGACAGAAGGGCGGCAGATGCAACTCGATTTCTGGAAGGCTTTCCGTGAGTACATGCAAGGGAAAAGCAAGATTCGCTGCCAGAAGCCCGCGCCCCAGAGCTGGATGAATCATCCAATTGGTCGCTCCGGTTGCCGCATGTGCTCGGTCGCTTCGACATGGGACTCGGCGGCGAACCGCGAAGGCGGCGAACTTCGAGTTGAACTGGTGCTCGATGACGAGAACTCAAAGACCTACTTTGAACAGTTGGAAACTCAGAAAAAGGAGATCGAAATCCAACTCGGAGAAGCCCTCACCTGGCACAATCCGCCAGATACGCGAATGAAACGTATCTATCTGCGGCGTTCAGTTGAGTTGAGCGACCAGAAACAGTGGCCCGAGTTTTTCGAGTGGTTGCGGCGGAAGCTCGAAACGTTTCAGGCTGTCTTCGGTTCGAGGGTAAAAGCCTTCATCGCCGCCGAGAAAACCGGTGACTCAACGGACGTATGAGCGGCTCCGCGTTCACCCAATCGGGAGTCGAGATGCCCCCGGCCCCTCCTTCGAAGGAAGGGGAGCAATCGCGATCAGAAGGTCGCTGCGTCAGTTTGCGGGTGGCTTCGGGACGCTCATGCCGAATGCGACTTTCAAGTCATCGCCATTGAATGGATAGACGTGGACCATCCACCCGAACGCCTGTTTGAGCAAATGACCGCCCGCGGCTTCGCACGCAGAAGCGTCGGCGATTTTGCCGGTGAATCCGAAGAGTCCGTCGGCGAGGAAACCGAGGCGCTGGTTGATTGCCGGGGCGGACGGACCTGACGACACCGGTAACATGCCGGGCATGTCGAGATGCGTCGCGCCGACATCACCGCGCAGGACGTCGTTGAGCGTGATTCCATTGGGCAGGCAGATGTTGGTGTGAGCGTGCCAATGCGCGACGCTCAGCGGAATTATCGCGTCGAGCTGATCGAAGGTGTAGTCGGCAGGCGCGCTATACATCGCGCCTACCAGAACGTAGTCGCCCATCGAATTTTTCACGTACAGCAGCGAGCCCGGGCGGGCCGGATCGGAATGCCCCATGTATTCCTGTTGTGCGGCGCCGTAGTCGGTAAAGTGGTAAACCTCCTGCGGAACCGTCGGCAGAAAAATCCGGTAGCCCTCCGATAGCGCGACGCGAGAATCGTGATACTTGACCAGCACGCGGCGCAGCGTGTCCATCACGTCGCGGGCACGTTCGACATCGTTCGGCGTTTGCGGACGCGACGGCGTCATCACCATGTGCGCGCCCATGCCCATCTGACCACCCATCGCATTGGGCGCAGTGTCGCCGTCCATATCACCCATCGCGGCCATGTCGTGTGCAAAGGCGGTTGCATTGATCGAAAGCGCGAGTGTGACAGTTAGAAGAGCGAGCCTATGCTTGTTCATGCGATTCCCCGGCGTATCGCTTCAGCCGCAATCGGCCTGCAGGCGTGCGTGTTTCAGCGCGGGCAGTTCACTCCGCACGCGGTCCTGGTACTCGAGATCGATCGGCGCGACGATGACCCCTTCCTGATCCGCGGCGCGGGCAATAACGCGTCCCCATGGATCGACGATCATCGAATTGCCGTAGTCGCTGTAGCCGTAGCTGTTGGGGCCGAATTGCGCGGGCGCGATCACGTACGCCTGGTTTTCGATCGCACGGGCGCGGAGCAGCGTCTCCCAATGGGCCTCGCCAGTGGGAAACGTGAACGCGCTCGGCACGGCGATAATTTGCGCGCCCGCAAAAGTGAGACGGCGATAGAGTTCCGGGAAACGAAGGTCGTAGCAGATGCTGAGCCCAATTGCGCCAAGCGGAGTTTGGGCAATAACTGTCTCGGCGCCGGCGAGTTTGGCGTCCGATTCGCGCACCGTGACGCGGCCGGGGAGATCGATGTCGAAGAGGTGAATCTTGCGATACACGGCGATTTTGCCGCCGTCGGGGCCGAGCAGCGCGGAGGTGTTGTAGCATCGCGACTCGCCTGCCGCCTGTTCAGTGATCGATCCTGCGACGATGTGGATTTGCAGCTCGCGCGCGAGCCGTGACATCAGCGCGAGCGATTGACCGTCGAGCGTTTCCGCTGCGGCCGCCTGTTCGTTACGCTTGCCACGCCAGTTGAATACCTCGGGCAATGCGATGAGGTTTGCACCGCGCGCCGCGCCGACGCGGACGAGCCGCTCCGCGCGTTCCAGGTTCGCCGCCTTATCAGGGCCGGCGGTCATTTGGATTGCAGCTGCCAGGCAGATCATCGCAGGAGTCCCATTTCGCATTATGAAGCGTTGATCAGCGGGTTAGTAGCGCGGGATTGTCGGATCCGCCGTCTCGGACCATGCGTCGATTCCACCTGAGAGGTTGAGCACGCGTTCGAAACCCATGCGCACAAGGTACATCGCGACTTGCGCGCTGCGGACGCCATGATGGCATACGACGACGGTCTCGCGGTCCGGATCGAGCTCGGTCAAGCGCGAGGGAACGTCGCCCATCGGGATGTGACTCGCGCCGGGGAAGGGCGCCAGCGAGATTTCGAAGGGTTCGCAGACATCGAGGATGAAGACGCGATCGCCGCGATCGAGGCGGGCCTTGAGCGCCGTCGGTTCGATTGCGCCGATATCAGGCATCAGGCGACCATGGCGCGCGCCGCGTTACTGTTTGATGTCGTTCGAAAACAACTCGACTTTCGAGAACACCGGTAGTTCGGTGCATGAAATCGAAAATCCGAACGTGTCGCTCTGACCAGGCAGAAGCGGTTCGAAATGCGGCTTCTCATTGAGGATTTTCTGCACATACGCGTCATCAGAAAGGCTTTCGGCACGGTGATTGTAGAGACTCTCGCCATGAAGGACTTTGCCGTTCTGGTCCTCGAACGCGAAGTGCAGGCGCACATAGTCAATCGGCCGGTTGCTGATATTGGTGATCTTGCCCGAGACTACGAGGTTCGGCGGCATGCAGCACGAATGCATAATAGCGTCGCTCGTGACTACCACCTGAAGTTGGTCGTTGGGGATGACCTGGGTCTTCGGGTGATCGTAGCGGGCGTGCATATCCGCCTCCTCCGCGGCCTGCTCGCTATCCTTGATTTCAACGCGAGTACCGGCGAACGTGGCGCTGGCCGCACCGAAGGCTAGAAAAGTTGCGATTGCGATTAGCTTTTTCATGTTCCCGGCTCCCACCGACCGATCTTGGTGCGGAGCTTCGCCAATGTCAATCTACTATATGAACGCCGCCGGAGCCGTAGCGCGTGTCACATGGCGACCGCCGAACATCTGCAGTTTATGGCCGAGGCCATCGCCGAAGCCCGTCGCGCCGAGGCCGATGGTGAAGTGCCGATCGGCGCGATCGCGGTAGCGGATGGGCAAGTCGTCGGCGCGGGGCATAACCGGCCAATCGGGCTCGGCGATCCGACCGCGCACGCTGAAATCCTGGCAATCCGCGCGGCCGCATCGTCGCTCAAAACGTACCGCCTGACCGATGTTTCGATCTACGTCACGCTCGAGCCGTGCGTCATGTGCGTCGGCGCGATGCTGAATGCCCGCGTGATGCGAGTCGTTTACGGCGCGCGCGACGACAAGGCAGGTGCGCTCGGCTCAGTGTACGACATCGGCAGGGACGGTCGATTGAACCATCGATTCGAAGTCGTTGGCGGCGTGATGGAGTCCGAGTGCGCGGAGATGCTGCGCGCGTTTTTTCGGACGCGTCGCGGCGGAGCCTGAGGCAGGAGGCGGGGTCATGGGCAACTTCAGATTCTATCGGCGCGTATCGATCTTTCCGGGACTGTCGATCAACGTTTCGAAATCGGGTCCGAGCCTGACCGTCGGGATGCGCGGCGCGCACGTCACGCTCGGCAGCAAGGGAATTCGCAGGACGGTCGGCATCCCGGGCACCGGGATCTACTATACGTCGCACAGTGGATACCATTCGGGGGCGCATTCCGCACACGTCGAGCAGCCGATTTCGGAGCGTCAGCAGACGACGGCGCACGCGATCGCGCAGTTGATCATGTTGATGTGCATCATCGGCGGCGTTGCGTTTGCAATCGCACTGGTCGGCTCATTCGCGGCGGGCAAGTGAATCCGCGGTCCCCGTCGCTCCGAGCCGGTCGGGCGCCTGCGGGATAGTCTTCCACAGGTCGGGGTCGTGTCCCGTGATTATCATCGCGCCCGCATCGCGCAGCACGCGCAGCCGCCTTATCGACTCGAGCATCTGCTCGCGATCGTACATCGTGGTCGGCAGATGGAAGTTATCGAGCGTTCGGCGCAAGTAGCAGGCGTCGCCGGTCATCACGATTTCATCGGACCCGATTCGGACGCGCAACGACTGATGACCGGGAGTATGGCCGGGAGTGTGAATGCATACCACCGAGCCGTCGCCGAAGACGTCGTGCTCGCCGTCGATCACTTTCACATTATGTCCGTGGTCGTAGTCGTGCGGATCGTAGTAAACGCTTTCGATCAGCTCGGAGTTGTGGCCGGCCTCCCACTCACGGCGCTGGATCAGCAAGGTTGCGTTCGGCAACTGCTGGTTGCCGCCGCAATGATCGAAATGGAGATGCGAATTGATTATGAAATCGACCTTTGAGGACGCCACGCCGAGCGACTCGAGACGCGCCGCGATCTCCTCGCCGGGTTTGAATCCTACTTTGTGAAACTGCGCGAGCCGTCCGAGGCGGTGGTTCGGATCGGTTTGCGTCTCGACGTGGAGACCGCTGTCGAAGACCGCCCGGCCGTTCGGATGCTCGATCAGATACGCAGGAACGGGCACGGTCAGGCTTCCCTTTTCGCCCGCGAGGAGAAGCGCGGCCGGAAGGGTCAACCATCCGCACGTGAACGCATAGACATTGAGCGGCATATAATCCAACCCTCGTCTGAAAATTCCCGGCCGGTCGCGCGCCGCACGAGCCGATTTAGACTCTCGCAACATTCCTTTACACCAAACGGCGGCCTTGCGCGATCTAACTCCCGCGGCGTGCGGCATGGTTCGTTCTGCGCGGGCCTTCGTGTTAGATTTTGAGCAATGAGTGCCGTGGATTCGATTGTCATCGATTGCGACTCGCATGTGATGGAGCCGCCGGACCTCTGGGAAAACTACCTCGAGCCGAAGTTTCGCGATCGCGCCATCCGGATCGTCAAGTATCCCGGCGACGGGCTCGAGGTCCTGATGGTCGATAATCAGCCGCTCTTGAAGGGAATGCTGGCGGGACTGGGCGGGGCCAATCAGCCGCGTCAGGAACTGTTCATTCCGGGCCGGCTGGGTTATCTGGACGGATGCCCGCCCGCGAGTTACATCCCCGCCGATCGGGTTAAGCTGCTCGACGAATGGGGCGTGACCGCGGGAGTGCTGTTTCCGACCGTAGGAATTCTTTGGGACGTTGCGGACCACGAACTCGCGGCGGCCTACGCGCGCGCCTACAACAACTGGATCAACGACTTCGCAAGCTCGATGCGCAGCCGCGTAATTCCGATTGCCCATATCGCATTGCAGGACGTGGAGGCGGCGCTGGCCGAGCTCAAGCGATGCGTCAAGCTGGGCTTCAAGGGAATCTTCCTCGCGCCGGAAACTGTAGGCGGCCGGCGTTTCTCGCATCCTGATTTCGATCCGATTTGGCGCGAGTGCGAGGAAGCGGGCATCCCCGCCTGCCTGCACGTGATCGTGCGCTTCAACCGCCCGCCGGGAATCATCGGGCAGTTCTACCAGCCCGGCGAGTTTCGCACCGTGTTCGGGTTCGCGCTCGGCGGATTCGCGCAGGTGGCGCCGGCCGCGATGACGATGGTTGCCGACGGTCTGTTCGATCGCTTCCCGCGCCTCAAGGTCTTGTGCGTCGAGGCAGGATGCGGTTGGGCGCCCTACATCATGGACAGGATGGATCAGAAGTATGAACTGCTCGGCTGGACCTTTCCGACCCGGTTGAAGCCGTCGGATTACTTCCGGCGCAACCTTTGGGTGGTCGCCGAGCCCGAAGAGCGGACGATAGGCGCGGTGATGGATCTGCTGGGCGAGGATCGCGTGCTATGGGGATCGGATTTTCCGCACGTCGATTCCAACCTCGAAGCGCCCGATCTGATTCGAAATGCAATCGCGAACTTGAGTGCGGCCCGGCAGCGCAAATTGCTGGGCGAGAATGCGCGAATCCTGTTCCGGGCATAATTCGCTATCGGCGCTCGAATGCAAATGACATCTTCGGAACAGTGGTGCGGACGCGATGCCGAGTGACAAGGCCAAGCAGAACAAGGCGCTGACGGCGACCTGCGTCGCATGCCAAAAGCCCGTTTCCACGGAAAGCGCAGTCGCGCTCACTGGCGTCGAGGACGGGCGTCACCGGCAGTACGTCGTGTGCAACGCGTGCGCGAATGCTGGATGGCGTCCGCCGGGCTTCGTGGGATTGCTTGCGTTCCGCCGCGAGTAGCTTCCGCAGTCGCACTCAGAGGAGAGAAGCTTGAACGGGCATCGCGGCTTTGGAATCGGGGGCTGAGAGCTTTTCGATTCGGAGTTTGACCTCGTTGCCGCATCCGGAGAAAAAGTCCCGCCACTCCGATTCGTTTTTCAATTCCCGGAATCGGTGTTTTGGGGCTTCGAAAATCACTACTTTCTTGTTCCGTTTAATCAGGCGCAACACGTTCATTAGTGTTCCGGTGCTCCTCCCGTCCCAAATCATAAAACCAAACGAAGCCTCTTCCGACATGAGAAGATCCTTCGTTGCATAAAAATCAAAATCACGCTTGGTTGAATTGACGGCAATCTGCCGGGTTGGCCAATTGCCCAGGTTGTGGCGACAGCGAATGCCGGCACAGAACACTTCGACGTCGCGATAGCCTTTTGAATACAAGTATTGTTGTATGGATTTGTCAGCGCCTCGCGCATCGCCAATCACGATAGGCATGTTTTTCGCGAGTATTCTGTCAAGCCTCCGACTGACTTCGGAACTCAACCTCGTGATTCGACGAGAGCCGCCTATAAATACTTTCATCATCGCAGACTGCGAGTTCGCGTTAGTGTCAGCGCGAATACATCCTTAGCGCCACCTTGATCGTACAAGAGGTTGGTGACCACGTTCAATGTTGCTCCGGACCTAAAGAGATCGTCGAATAGCAGTACGACCTTGCCCTTAGCTAAATCAAGATCAGCTTCAAACACGCCGTCCAGCAGGCGCGACCGTTCGTCGAAGTCGAAGACATTTTTCAGCTGAGGTGTCTCGCGAAGCTTCCGAACACAATCTTCGGAGACGGGAATTTTGATTCGTGCTCCGATTGCTCGAGCAATCAACATTACCGGCTGTTCGGGTCGCGCGCTCGACGGTGGTGCCGGGATGATCAAATCCACTTTCGGGAGATAAGACTCAACAAAAGTTGCGGCTGCCTCAACGATCTGGGGGATGACGCCCTTATCTCGGCGATACTTCAGCTTGTAGAGTAGTTCGCCAATTTCGGAACGCTTGTTATCGAATTGCGGATGTCCGTATTCATCGTCGCCAAGGAACACGCTGCTCTTTGTTTGAACGTCTAACGCAAATCCGTTTCGCCATCGGCCCGGAATCCTGATCGGCTTAATATCGACCATGGGAGTTTGGGCGAATTCCTATCATCTATTCTGAACGCCAAATCCCGACGCGGGAACTAGTAGTGGTACAGGCGTTTGGCTTCGGCGCGGAGTTCGGACCTGAAGTCCGGATGAGCGATCGAGACGAGCTCATCTATCCGCTCACGAATCGATTTGCCCTTGAGGGTCGCGATGCCGTATTCGGTCGCTACGTGATGTACAAATCCGCGCGGCGACGTCACCACGCTGCCCGCGTCGAGCACCGGCACAATCCTCGATACGCGTTTGCCCTGGACCATCGAGCTGGACGGCACCACTATCACCGTCTTGCCTCCCGCCAGGCACGCGGCGACGACGAACGCCGTCTGCCCGCCGGTGCCGGTGTACATCAGCGGGCCGATCGATTCGCCGTTGGTCTGCCCGGTCAAATCAACAGCCATCGCGTTGTTGATCGAGATGAGCCCTTCTTCCTGGGCGACGAAACGGATGTCGTCGGTGGTGTTGAAATCATACAGCGCGAACGCGGGATTGCCGTCGATGAAATCCAGCTCTTCGCGGGGTGTCAGCGGCGCGAACCCGGCGCCCACCACTAATCCTGGAAGCAATTTCTTGTGCTTGCCGGTCAGCACGCCAGCCTGCACCAGAGGCGCGGTATGGAGCGGAATAATCTCGGTCTGCATCCCAAGCTCGTGATGACCGTGAAGATGCTTGCACAGCATCCCGGACATCGAGCCGACCCCGATTTGCAGCGTCGCGCGGTCGGGGATGAGTTCCTTGGCGACCATCGCGCAGACCGTCGCAATATTTCGCGCTTCTTCTTCGCCCGGCACGGGCAGATTGATCACTGGCAACTCGATAGTGCGCTCGACGAAGTAGTCGATCTCTGAAATATGAATCGAGTTGTCGCCGCCGACGCGAATCGAATTGTTGTTGATCTCGGCAATCACCAGGCTGGCATTGCGCGCGAGCAGCTTCGACATAATCTGCGCTTCGCCGAAGTTGCAATAGCCATACTCGTCGGGCGGCGACACGGTCATCAGGTACACGTTGAAATTGTCGAGCGCGGGCGGCAGATGCCCGGCGCGGTAGTACTGAATCGGCGTGAATTCCGCCGCGCCGCGATGGTAGATTGCACGGTCGTACGGCGACAGGTACATCGACTCGAGGCGGAAGCGCTCGCCCAGCCCGGGTAAATCCCAATTCATCACGGCGGCGCCGTGATTGACGACGACATTTTCTAATTCCATCAAGCGGCCCGCGAGCGCGGGGCAGAGCTCGAACGGCGTCGCCTGCGCGATCGACAGGCAGACCCGGTCGCCCGACTTGATATGCGAAACCGCCTCGTCCGCGGCGACCAGCCGCGCACCCAATTGCGCACGCCAATCGGTCCCGGACTTCTGGCCGCTATGCCGGCTCGGGGCGGTGGCCATCTCAGGCAGCAGCGGCAAGGGTGGTGTTGATTCCCATCTCACGCATGAAGGCGGAGGTGCGCTCGTTCAGCAGTCCCACCTTCTGCATGTTGCTGACGACGGTCTGATGCATCTCGCGGCGGAAGAGTTTGCGAAACAGGGCATATTCGCTGCCGAGCGCGATTTCCTTGCGCGCCTTACGGACCGCTTCGATGTCGGAGCCATTCATTCCGATCGTTTCGTAGGCTTCGCGCGGAAATTGCCCGGTCAAAACGAGGACCAGCGCTTCACGCGTGAAGTCCTCGAGTTCATGCAGGTCGCCGGCGCTGAGTCCGCGAATCTCGTCGGGCAGGCTCAGGATCGCGAATCCCATGTGGCGCGATTCGTCGGCCAGGATGCGTCGGCAGATTTCGCGCAGCAACGGGTCCTTTGCTGTTTCCATGAGCATCCGGAACAGAGACACGGCGAACGTCTCGGCCAGAAGTTGCAGACCAACCGTTTTGATAAACCACTTGCCTTGGCCGAGAATGTAGTCGAAGAGCGTTTTTATGTTTCCGGTCATCGGATAGATCCGGCCGCCGCATTTCTCGAGCAGGTAGCGGCTGAGCGCTTCGGCGTGGCGTGCTTCATCGACGACTTGCGTCGCCTGGAAGAACTTCGCGTCGTTGCCGGACACCATGTCGACCAACTGGCTGCAGGCGAGCATTGCGCCTTCCTCGCCGTGGAGCAGTTGCGAAAGGCGCCAACACGAAAACTCGATGTTGAGGCGCTGGAAATCGCGCGGCTCGAGCCGATTGATGGTGGGAGTGCCATGGCCGTCGATCAGTTCGTCAGCAAAGATGCCGCGTTCAGGGTCAACCTCGATCGTCCAGTCGACGTCGCTTGACGCGTTCCACTGGTCGCGCTTTGCATTTTCGTAGAGACGGCGAAGATCAGGAGCTTCGACCGCGTAATAGCGCTGGAAAGTGGTGTCGAATGAGGTGGGGATTCGGTCGGCGATCGAATTCGATTGCATAAGCGCGCTCCTGGGCTGGCTCGAAGAAATCTGAGTTACGTTAGCAAATTCTGTTGCGATCGAAAAACCGTCCGATCGAGAGTGCTGCGGGCTCGGCATTTCATTTGATGAAGAACGCACGAGAACAAAGCCGAGCCGGCATCGGCTTGACTGCGCAGGAGCAAACCTCGATGCTCGTCTGTCGCGGAGAGGTTCGGGAGTCTGGTTTAACCGGCCTGACTCGAAATCAGGTGAGCCTAACGGCTCCGGGGGTTCGAATCCCTCCCTCTCCGTCACACAGTCTGTGCTGTTTACCTACGACCTGGAGATGATGGCAAATCCGCGCGGGACGCGGCGCTTTTGCGCTCAATGCGAACCGGAGAAAGCTGTTCCTCCGCTGATTCGTCGAATTCCAGCGGTGTTTTCTCCACGCGAAGAATAAACGGGTCGCTTCAGGGGTTCGAACGCTTTCCGGTCGGCCTTCGCCCGGACATCGCCTCTTATGAAATCCGGCGGGCGAGACTTTAGTCCGATCCCGAGCGCGTTTTGTTTCGAGTGGCAGGTCGATCCGGTTGAGCAGCGTCTCGGCATTAAGTTCAACCGCCTGGGCGTGCCGGCCGCAGAGCTCGATTTGGTGAACATGTCGGCCCAGCGGCTTCCGTTCTTTTCGGCGATCAGAGTCGCGCGCTTTCAGGCGGCGGCGCCGCGATAATTGCATCGCGCTCTTCGAGCGAACGTCTGCGCCATCGCCATAGCGCGACTAAAGGCAGCAGCACGAGGTAAACGTATCCCGCCCAGCCGGCCTGTCCGGCGCTCGATGGCCGCGTAGCCTGTGGCCGATCATGTCCCCGCATCTTCCGCTTCCTCCTCAACCCAACTGGCCTCCTTCCACTATACAGATGCAAAATCATCCGTCGATCCGATCAAAGAAGGGTTTCTCAACACCCTTGTATGTAGAGGAAGCAGTAGAACCATTGACAGACGTGGCGCGGCAGGCCGGTGCACTCTTGGGGAAAAGACCCCGTCTAGCAGCGAAGGTCGCCGCGCCTTCACAACGCTCAAGCCCGAACGGTTGTACGGGGACAAAATCCCGGATTGCAAGGCTGGGCAAGCAGCGTGACGAGGTGCGGTGATGGATGAGGCGAAACGGTTTATCGGGATCGACGTGGCCAAGGCGCAGTTGGACGTGGCTATTGGGCCAAACGGAGAGAGCTTTTCGGTGGCCAACGACGAGAGCGGAATCAGCGAGTTGCTGAGGCGACTTGAGCCCGCTGACTTGGTGATTATCGAAGCGACCGGCGGCTTGGAAGTCCCAGTCGCCAGCGCACTGGCGACGGCGGAGATCGCGGTTGCAGTGGTCAACCCACGCCAGGTGCGCGACTTCGCGCGCGCCACCGGGCAGCTGGCCAAGACCGACGCGCTCGACGCGCAAGTGCTGGCGCGATTTGGCGAGGCGGTCAAACCCCAAGTCAGAGCGCTGCCAGACGCGCAGGCTCAGGCGCTCGAAGCCCTGGTGAACCGCCGCCGCCAACTGGTTGGGATGCTCACGGCGGAAAAGAACCGTCGGGCCAACTCGCCCAAGGTGATCCACAAAAGCATTGATGAGCACATCCGTTGGTTGGAAAAGCGGCTCTGCGGGCTCGACGACGAACTCGCCGGCTTGGTCCGCGAGACCCCCATCTGGCGCGAGCGCGACGAGTTGCTCCGCTCGGTGCCCGGGGTCGGCAAGGTGCTCTCGACCACCCTGCTCGCGCACTTGCCCGAGCTGGGCGCACTTAATCGCAAACAGATCGCCGCGCTGGCCGGACTGGCGCCCTTCAACCGCGATAGCGGTAGCCTGCGCGGCAGTCGTTGTATCTGGGGTGGGCGCGCCCAGGTCCGGCGCGTCCTCTACATGGCCGTAGTCGCCGCGGTTCGTTCCAATCCAGTCATCAAGAACTTTTACGCCCAGTTGCGTGCGCGCGGCAAATACCCTAAGTCGGCCCTCACCGCCTGCATGCGCAAGTTGCTCGTGATTCTCAACGCTATGCTGCACAACAAAACTCAGTGGCATACCCCCGCGCTTACGTCCTCGACTTCACCCCTTTTTCGCTTCTTGGGCGCGGTTTCTGAACACGGTTGCTGCTAGAGTTGAGTTCAAGGCTCCTGATGCGCCAGAACAGAGAAACAGAACGGAGACCCCCTGAAACCAGATTAGGCTGATGGACCACACCGAGAGATCCGAGGAGACAATGTGCAGACGGCGATAGTTACTGGCGGCAACAGCGGATTGGGTTATCAATGTGCGCGAGCGATCGCGGCGGCCTCATCGCAATGGCGCGTACTCATCGCAAGCCGGGACCACGCCAAGTCGATTGAGGCGGCGCGTTCGCTGGCCACCGAGACCGAGAATCAACATGTCGTCGCGATGGACCTAGATCTCGGCTCGCTTGCGTCTGTGCGACGATTCGCGGCCGCCTTCGCCTCAGATGCGATGCCGCCGCTAAAAGCGATCGTCTGCAACGCCGGAGTTCAGATCATCAGCGGACTCACCTTCAACCGCGACGGCGTTGAAACGACCTTTGCGGTAAACCACCTCGGCCACTTTCTGCTTGTGAACCTCTTGCTCGGCCAGTTGGTTCCTCCAGCGCGCATCGTGGTGGTGAGCAGCGGAACCCACAATCCTGACCAGTTCACCGGCATGCCGAAGCCCATCTATTCCAGCGCGATGTCCGCGGCAAAGCCGCAACCAGAAGCCGACGGCGCTACAGCGGGCCGCCGGGCGTATACCACATCGAAGTTGTGCAACGTGATGTTTGCCTATGAACTCTCGCGACGACTGAGAGCGCAGGGTCACGAGACGATCACCGTTAACGCTTTCGACCCTGGCCTGATGCCCGGGACAGGACTCGCGCGAGACTACAGTCGCGCGCAGAAATTCCTCTGGAATTATGCGCTCCCCGCGCTTCGCTTCATTCCGGGAGTGAATAGTACGAGCAGGTCCGGCCGGGACCTGGCGCGGCTGGTCCTCGACCCTGTGCTCGAAGCGGTCACTGGCAAGTACTTTGTTGGACGCAAGGAGCTTCCGTCTTCGAAGCAGTCCCATGACGAGAGCCAGGCGGCTGAATTATGGGAGGCTAGCGCGGAGATGGTTGGCCTGCGGCCGGACGAGACGATCTTGCGGAATTGACGACCGGCAAAATTGTCAGCACTTCCCCGCTTCCGAGGACTTCTTGGTCAGCGGCGCAGGCACTTCCGTCATGCGCGCGGTAGTATCCGCGTCGTACTCGAGATGCAGCGCGCGCACGATCATGCCATGCATCCTGTGCCTGCGCAAAGCTCCATCTCGTGTGAGATTCGTGGGCTGTAGCGAGTACGGCGCGATGAAAGGCATGAGCTGAGTCGGACGCCGACCATCCCCGATGGCGTTGGTCAGACTGGGCAGTAGGTGTTCGTCATCCGGATTCGACACGCGATGGCATAGCCCGCCACACAGGGGCGACTATTGGAGATCGCGCTGCCTTCAAAAGCGGATCAGGCGGCAAGACATTCGTAGCGCTGGTGAAGCCCGCCGACTTGCGGAATCGCGATCACCTTGCCGCGGTTTGGCGGTTGGATGGGGCGAGCATCCGGGCAGTCTTTGTCGAGCGACAGATGCGTCCGCGAGCGGTGATAGTAATCGACGTACGAGATCAGGACCTGTGTGTGGCGAATTACTGATTTCCCCAGAATCAGCAATTCGCCACACACAGGATGCCACCACCGACGCCTCGTTGGTTTTGGCGCCTCCGGTGGAACACTGATATGATGAATTCCGCGCCTATGCCTTTGGCGCAAGCTGAAACTATTCGGAGCCGTTATGTGATCGGGCACGCCACGGTGTCAACGCCGGTTGAATGTTGACGCACCTTTGCCTCGGGTCGCCGAAGTAAAACTGATCCACCCCGCATGGTTCTGATCAGGGGGAGAGCGAGGGGAAAAGTCCCTGGGAAAGTCCCCCTCGCCGCCCTGTGGTAAATTTATGCGAAACTTGGCACGCTTGAGACTGCCTGCGGGCAGCGAAGGGACGGATGCAATGGAAAAGCTGGTGGTGATTTGCCTGGCGACAATCCTGATGTGCGCAGGGTCGGCATTGGCCGATCCTGCTGCCGTGGTCAAAGCTCATTCGGACGCCTTCGGAAAGTCTTTCAACTCGTGTGACGTTCCCGCGGCGCTCAATCTGTACGAAGATAACGCGGTCCTTATCTGGCCCGGCGAAGGCGAGGTTGCGAACGGCAAAGCGGCAATCGCAAAAGTGATAAAGGCAGAATGCTCGGGTAGCGCGAAGTCATCCATCAAGCAAATCAGCTCCGATTCGCGAGCAATCGGGAAAGACTACATCATCAATGTCGGGATGTGGGACGACACAATGACCGGCCCCGACGGCAAGCCAATGACCGCGCGCGTGCGAACCACTGAACTGCTGCACAGATCCAACGGCAAGTGGCGCTATGTGATCGACAACGCGTCAATCGGCTTGCCGCCGCCTCCCGCGAAGCCCTGATGCAAGCTGCGAGTAGGTAATTTCCAGCCTAATGCTTCTGTTTGGTTGCGGCAGCAAACAAACCGGCCTTGCGCTTGTCCTTGAGCCGATAACTTTCTCCATTGATGCTGATGATGATGGAGTGGTGCAGGACGCGATCGAGCATCGCGGCGGTCAGGACGCTGTGACCGGCGAAGGCGCTATCCCAGCTGCCGAAGGTGAGGTTCGAGGTGAGGATCATCGCGTGGGCACAGAAAAATAAGAGCGTGTTGAATAGAGTCGATTTCAAATAAAACGGACAATACCTCTGCGGTCTTTTCCAATCAGAAACCAAAAGGCAATCATGAAAAAAGTCTTAATAACAGGCGCAACAGGCTCAACCGGCAGGAACGCTATCAAGAAGCTGCTGGAGCTGAAGGTACCCGTGAGAGCCTTGGTTCATAAGAAAGACGCGAGGTCGGATCAGCTAAGCGGCCAGGGTGTGGAAATCGTTGAGGGAGATTTGTCGGACTTTGATTCGGTAAGTGCGCCGCTCAAGGAGATTGGCGGTGCCTACTTCATGTATCCGATTCAGGTTGCCGGCATCCTCGAAGGCACCGCGTTCTTCGCGCAGGCTGCAATAGATGAGGGTGTCGGCTTCATCGTGAACATGTCGCAGATGGCGGCCAGGAGGGTGGCCAAAAGCCATGCGTCTCAAGGTCACTGGATTGCGGAGTATGTTCGACCGGTCGGGAATCCCGGTCGCGCATATACGGCCTACATTCTTTGCAGAGTGGCTGATGTACGTAGCCAAGTTTATCAAACAACAGAGTCAGCTGATTTTGCCGTTCGGCGAGGCGCGTTATGCTCCGGTCGCGGCTGAAGACCTGGGCCGAGTGGTTGCGTCTATTTTGGCAGATCCAGTGAGCCATGCGGGACAGGTCTATCCGTTGTTCGGTCCTACAGAACTCAGCCAGGTTGAAATTGCTGGAATCCTCTCCGACGTTCTCGGGAGAAAAATCACTTACGTTCCGATCGAAATAGAAGCGTTCAAGGTGGTGCTGAAGGACATGGGATACACTCCTCACTTCATCCAACACATCTCATCCGTGGCGCAGGATTGCCGAGACGGAATTTTTTCAGGAACCAACGACCTGGTGGAAAAGCTCACGGGTCAGAAGCCGCTGCCGATGGTTGATTATATCGTCAAGAACAAGGCGCTGTTCAGTTAGGCTGACAAGAATCACATCAAGAATAGGAGCTCGATTTTGGATAAACTTCAAGAGAATACTACGGAGACCAGCGATACGCCGAAGGGCGCTTTCCCGGCAGTCCCGACGACGAAAATTCTGGCTATAGGGCGATTCCTGGCTTCTGTGACGCCAGAGCAAAGAAAGCCGATCTTACCCAGGGAAGTGCCGGATACGGTTCGTCTATATTTGACTGGCAAAATCGACCAATGGTGGTTTCGACAGGATGGGAAAGGCCCCGTCTTCCTCATGAACGTTACGTCGCTCGAAGAGGCACGCGCCCTGCTGGCGACGCTGCCTTTTGGCCAAGCGAAGCTCATGGAGTTCGATCTCATCGAGCTCGGTCCGCTGAGCCCGCTGCACCTGCTCCTCACCGAAGGCTGGGCGACAGATCGCGCTCCTCTGCGAATGGGCGCAGAAAAATAGCGGCATTTTGAAACGACTCAATTTCAA
>Ga0074044_10001555_pt1 | contig 20640 bp, 13 predicted proteins | sample BogForMeECP23OM1_FD_94443 | JGI IMG/M metagenome (GOLD analysis project Ga0074044, IMG submission 94443) | Bog forest soil microbial communities from Calvert Island, British Columbia, Canada - Bog Forest MetaG ECP23OM1 | ecosystem: Environmental > Terrestrial > Soil > Wetlands ...
ACCAAACTGATTGCGGAAGCTTGGGATGCCGCCGGCCTTTACCAGGTCGGCAGTTTCATCGGCGACAGTTGGAAGGAATGGAACGGGCGCTTCCGCGATGATGTGCGCAGTTTCTTCCTGCGGGAAGATGGCTCCGTCGCGCGGTTGGCCGACCGGTTCATCGGCAGTCCCGAGATCTACGGGCACAAAGAGCGGGAAGCCGAGCAAAGCGTCAACTTCGTCACCTGCCACGACGGCTTCACCCTGAATGACCTGGTGTCTTATAACCAGAAGCACAACGAGCTGAACGGCGAGGACAATCGTGACGGCGCCAATGACAACCGAAGTTGGAATTGTGGTGTGGAAGGCCCCACCGACGACTCCGCCATCGAAAAGCTGCGCGAGCGTCAGATTAAGAACTTTCTGGCCGTGACCCTCCTGTCGTTGGGCGTGCCCATGCTCTTGATGGGTGACGAAGCGCGGCGCAGCCAGCACGGGAACAACAACGCCTACTGCCAGGACAATGAAACCAGTTGGTTTGACTGGAACCTGGTGCGGCAGCACGCGGGTCTCCATCGGTTCGTCGAGCTCCTGGTTGCGCGCCGCGCCTTGCGCAAAATGGACACTGAGCGCCAAAGGCGGAGTTTGAATCAGCTCCTGCGAGGCGCCAGCAAATCCTGGCATGGCGTCCAGCTTCACCAACCTGACTGGAGCGAGCAATCGCACAGCCTGGCGTTCAGTGCGGAGTTGCCCGAAGAAAACCTGTCTTTCCATCTCATCTTCAACGCTTACTGGGAACCGCTCGAATTCGAGTTGCCGGCAGAAATGCACGCCGCCGGCCATCCTTGGCGCCGATGGATTGATACGTCGCTCGAATCCCCCGACGATATCCAGGATTGGCCGGTCGCTCCTGTGGTTACGGGGCGAACGTATCGCGCCGGCCCTCGTTCGGTGGTCGTGCTGATCGCTGCGGCGGACGGTTAAGAAGGATAATCCTGATTCCGATGCAGGCAATCAGTCGCGCTTTGGATCAATCGTCCGCTTCAACCCGAGCTTCCTGATTCGAGTAGTCAATGTGCCAGGGCTTATGCCCAATAGTTCCGCCGCGCCGTCGGCTCCTTTGATTTTCCAATTGGCCGCTTCCGATGCCAGCACGAGGTTGTCACGTACGAAGTGTTGAACTTCGACTTCAGTGAGCAACCTGGGCTGAGCCAAGCCGCCAGCCGAAAAATCCGACCGTGGACTCGGTCGAGCCAGGGGTGCCGCTTGGCCGGTGATGGGCAGGTTAAACTCCAAAGCCCCGCCGCGGGCCAGAATCACGGCGCGCTCAACCACGTTGCGCAATTCCCGCACATTGCCCGGCCAATCGTAACTCTGGAGTTGTGTGACTGCGGCCCTCGTCAGCCGGGGTTCGGCGCACTTCAGTTCCTTGGCGGAGAAGGGGGGTAATTGCACTTGTTTCCTGCTGTCCGTGTACTACATTTGTCCTATTACAACAAAAGACTCCCTGGTTTAAACCCAAAACGCAGCGAAGAATCCTGTGAAGAGCGGAGATCTAATATTAATAGGAGTGCTTGGCTTTGGCATTTCGACAGCGCAATCCCAAACGCTGTTTGTACGCGAGCTGTGGGACGACATTAATGGCGAGCAATTCCCAGCCAACACGAACACGCCAATTGCAGATAATTCCTCTTCACTCGGCTTTGCGGCTACGCCGTGGGAGGCCAACCCGGCGGAACTGCTCAATTGCCAGTTGATGGCGTTTCGCCCCGGTTTCGCCAATGACCCTGTCGCCGGAGCCCTCACCATGGGGTTGCCCTGCACTCTTGACGGCTCCTATGGATGCATGGTTCAGGACAACAATGGCTTTAGTTATTTCCCGACTGCGAATCAGGGCGGTTTTTGGACCTCCGGAGATTTCCTGACCCGGCAGCTTAATCCCGCGTGCTACATAAATTTTCAGGCTGTGGGTGAGTATTGGTTTTCAATGACGATTGCAAACCAGCCGTGGGACGGCTCGAACGGGTCGCTGGATTCCCAGTACGTAACGTTCCCAGCTTCGGGATGGGGCGGCTTGGGTTTCGCCGACGGCGAGACGACCAATGCCAATTTTGTTGCGATTGGGGTGTCGGGCCTCAATGTTTACTACGGCCCGACCAATGCGAGCGCCCCATGGGGAGCAACCAACGCCTCCAAAGCCCTCTATATTTCCCAAGGCACGCTGGGTCAGCCGGGCAATCTCAACTCCACCCTTTATAATCCGCTTAACGATCCGAGTGCAAATCCGCCCGAACCTGCTCCGCCTTACTCCGAATATTATTCGCAGACCAACTTCACTGGTGGACCGTATCACATCAACGCCCTTGCTTTGCAAACCGTCGGCCAGGTCAGCGGTGATTTCATTGTGGTGCTGGGACACATCAAGACTTTCGGGAATGGCACTGCAACCTTGAACGCGAAATATTATGGAACTGGAGCGGGTGGAAACCCTTGGAACACCGAATTGGACACCAATCCAGCCGCGATCACTTGGGATTGCAGCTATTCGTTTAATTTCAGCGGCACGATGACCCGTATGCTGTTGTTCGAGAATGGCCAGTTTCCGTTTTACGTTTTTGGGTTCCGAGTCAGCACCAATTTCACTCAGGTCGTAGGACTCGATCCCGGGTACATTAAAGTGTCCCTCTCGACCAACGTCCTTACCGGATATCCCATAAACATGACCAACTTGGCGGTGGAAGCCAATTCCTACTCCTGGACCTCTCCACCATCCGGATACGGAACGCTTACTTACCAATGGTATCAAAATGGCGCTCCGATCAACGGCGCGACGTCGCAATTCCTCAATATCGCCAGCGCTTCCCTCAGCGATCCGAGCATGCCCTCTGGGACCGATGCCGGCACTTACTCATGCGTCGCGACCGATCCCAGCGGCACCTGGGGGTCGGTCACCAACTCGGTTGTCATAACGGTCACACAGTTGGAGCCGCCAACACTGACAAGCGTGCAGATGCTCCACGACCAGACCACCTTCGTGCTCACTTTCAACGAACCTAATCTCACCGGTGCGAACGACGCCGCCAATTATGTATTCGACAACGGAATCGTCGTTACCAATGTTAGCGTGGTCAACGACTCCAACACGACCGAAGTGCAACTTCAAACCACCCGCCTGCCTCTGGGAACCAAGCTCTCCTTGACCATCTCGGGCGTGACCAACATCGTGGGCGGAACCCTGGGCATCACCAATGTGCCGATGTGGACGGACCTCATCCAGACGGGTGTAGCCAACTGGGATGGCTGGTTGTATCCTGCGCTTCAATCGCAAAACGACTATTTCAATAACTTCGTTCCGGCCAATCCCACACCAACGATCCTGCAATCCGTAGCGGTCGCCTCCTGGAATGGTCCTTCCAGCGGCATCACCATCGTCGGCGCTGACGGCCAAACCGGCGACGGTTTCGGAGGCAAGCTCTATGGCTGGTTCATTCCGCCGGTCTCAACCAACTACGTGTTTTATATATCCTGCGATGATGGTGGCCGGTTGTCCTTGAGCACCAATGACTCCCCCGCAAATCTGCGGGTTATCGCGTGCGAGTCACTCTGGAACGGGCCCAATCAATGGACGAATATCTGTGACCAATATCCGGCTAGTCCGCATCGGGGGGATGGCACCGCCACCGGCGCCGGTCCTGCCGGCTACGTCTGGGACAACTCGGTGGCAGGACAATCGCCGGCCTCAGCCTGCCTGCAAAACCGCTCGGATCAATTCATTGTGGCCTACTACGACAGCACGGGATTGTCCGGCGGACCTCCCGGAGCAACGGACAGTTGGGCCACCGCAGCGTCGCAGGTTTCTGATTGCATACCGCCTGGAATGACCAACTTCTGGGCAAACGTGGACGCCAACGGACAGGCTCTCATCGCACTGCAAGCCGGGCAGATGTATTATATGGAGCTGGAAAACGTGCAAATTACGGGTGACTATAACGAAGCTGTCACTTATAAAATTGCGGGCGGACTGGATCCGCTCTCACCGTCACCAACGGTTATGACCGGCTCTGTCGTTGCGGGCACCGTGCCGTTCACACCGACCATATCCATCGCCCAAACCGCTACTGGACCTGTGATTAACTACACGGGAGTCTTGCTCGCCGGAACAGACGTCAATGGGATCACCAACGTGGTGGCACAATCGTCGGGCAGCACAGCCATCTCCCTGGGTGGCCCGTCGCAGTACCGTCCGCCCGGCACCGGTGCGCGGATGTTCTACCGAACCAGGGAATAGTTGGCTGGGAGCTATTTGGAGGTGTCCGGGGTAACTCCCCCGACCCTTCGGCGGCCAACCCCGTTAGGTTGACAGCTTGGGTCCTGGCAATTATGTTTTAGATGGGAAAAATAAAGAACCACCTGCAAAGCGGGTGGTAGTGAGAACTGGCCTCTGTAAGAGGCCATAAGCGCCCTTGTGCAACTGGCAGCGCATCTTAAATTCGAACACCAGAGTGCAATCCAAGGTTTCAAGACCTGCGTTCCGTTTGGCTCATGTAACTCGAACGCGGGTTCTTCAATCCACGTCCGAGGTTTTCTTAAAGACGACCGAAACCGCATAGCGATGTCTCTGACCACGTGCAAAGCACGTGGTTTCGAGGATGAACAATGAAAAACTGTCTCAGGATGGCTTCCTCGCCGCGGATCGTGACTTGTTATCGAGGTCCTGCCGACAGGGCAGGCTTTACTTTGGTTGAACTGTTGGTGGTTATTGCCATCATCGCGATTCTCGCCGCGCTGTTGTTGCCGGCGTTGGCTGGTGCAAAAGCCCGCGCGCAACGTTTGGCTTGCTCAAACCAAATGCGCCAACTCGGGCTGGGTTTCCCAATGTTTGCCGACGATCACAATGATATGCTGCCTCCGGCGGGGTGGTGGAACGCATCATATACAATTAGCTGGGACAGTTATATCAACCAGTATATCGGCGGGCACACTTCCCAGGCGGATCTGGCGGCTGGAGGTTTATTACAAGGTGACGCTCCTCAAATATTGGCCTGTCCGGCCGACCAGTTTCCAAAGTGCAACTGGATGGGGGGAACCACTCCGCGGTTTGCATTGCGATCCTATTCCATGGCTTGCGCCGGGCCCAACTGGGGATCCGGTTGGGATGTCAATCCGAGCCAAGGTCTGACGGACTTGACTCAACCAGGAACATTAAGCGTTGGCATCTTTTGGGAGGACCCGAACGGTTCGGATCCTCCCAACTGGGATCCCCTAGGATATAAAAGCACCGTTGCCAAAAACCCGTCTGAAACGATTTTATTGTGCGAAAACACGACCGGCCAACAATTGGCGGGCAACGGCTGGAATCCTTTTTGCTGCGGGCCGGAATCGGCAACTCCAAACGAGCTATACCAAATGGACGACTCAGGGGCGCAGGATCCGAATTCCTCGAGCAGTGTCAATCAAGGCGCGCTGCTCTACAAGGCCCACAAGAAACGGTTTAATTACACCTTTATTGACGGTCATGTTGAAGCGTTGAAAATTGAAGACTCGATCGGGACCGGAACCATTTATGTTCCCAAGGGAATGTGGGCGGCTGCTTCGGGCTATTAAAACGTGGGCTTGAGCCAGCAGGGAAGGCAAGGCCATGCATCCTGCGATTCCACTTCCTGCGACCTCGCTTGGATGTTAAGTACTTAAGGGTGTGTTTAATTCAGATGAGGGCTTCTCGCCGGATCCACTCAATGGCCCGGACTTGCCTTGGGTGCAAGCGCGATACACGGAGTTACTGCCTCGCTGATGCAGCTTGCATCGCCCAAAGCACGATAACCCGAAGGGAACCGCTGCGTGCCCGGACGAAGTGCTGCTCCGTGGCCTGGACGGCGCCAAGCGGATCCCTCGTGGCCCGCTACGGCACGCGGACTGGGCTGCCCGTCGTCAGAGCTTTGGGGCCGGACTGCAGCTATTCGAGGGACCGTCCACCCCCCGCTTTGGCTTGGATTTCGGCTTATGTCGGTGTATAACGTGGGCATTATGCCTGAAGCCACTGAAATAACGCAGGTTCTGCACGCGATTGGTCGCAGCGAAGAAGGCGCGGCCGAGAAGTTGCTGCCGCTGGTGTATGCCGAATTGAGGCGTTTAGCGGCCGCGCGAATGGCGCATGAAATTTCCGGCCAAACGCTTCAGCCGACGGCCCTGGTGCACGAGGCCTGGTTGCGTCTGGTGAACGACGGCGACCGAACGTGGCAAAACTGCGCGCATTTTTTCGGTGCCGCCGCTGAAGCGATGCGCCGCATCTTGATCGAGCGGGCACGTCACAAATCCCGACTTAAGCATGGCGGCGGTCAGTCGCGCCTGAACATCGAGGATCTTGAACTGGCGGAGACGACGCCCGACGACAAGGTTTTGCTGGTTGACGAAGCCTTGGCGCGCCTCAAAGTAGAGGATCCCGAACTGGAGCGCATTGTCGTGCTGAAGTTCTTCGGCGGCTTGAGCAATGAGGAAATCGCTGAAACCCTGGGGCTTGCGCCCCGCACGCTGGACCGGCAGTGGGCCTATGCCAGGGCTTGGCTGTTTCGCTACATTAGCGAGCACATGTGAACGCCGAAAATTCTGCAACATTTTGGCGAAAGTGGTCTGCGTTTGTCGCATAAGAGGTGAATGGACAAATGAGTACTCGAGTCCCGCGCGAAAAAGCGGTGTTTTGCCAGGCGCTGGAAATAGCCGACCCGGAGCAACGTCGTCAGTTCCTCGACCAGGCTTGCGGCGCCGACAAGGCGTTGCGCGAACAGGTTGAGAGGTTATTGTCGCTTTCGCAAAGCGCCGGCGACTTCTTCAAAGACTGTGCTCCTGCCTTGGAGCCGGTGGCCGCCGATGCTGCCCAGGTCCTATCAGCGGCCGAATCGGCGGTCGAGCCTGAGATCCCCGAGACCAAGTGCATCGGCCCGTACAAGTTACTCCAGAAGCTTGGGGAAGGGGGTTACGGGGTGGTTTATATGGCGGAGCAGGAACAGCCGATTCGCCGCCGGGTGGCCCTGAAGATCATCAAGCTGGGGATGGATACCAAGAACGTGATCGCTCGGTTCGAGGCCGAGCGCCAGGCGCTCGCCCTGATGGATCATCCGAACATCGCCCGGGTTTTGGATGCCGGAGCCACTGAAACGGGCCGGCCTTATTTCGTGATGGAACTGGTCTATGGCGTCAAAATCACAGATTACTGCGACCAGAACCGCGTGAGCATGCAGGAACGGTTGGAGTTGTTCATCCAGGTCTGCAACGCGGTGCAGCATGCCCACCAAAAGGGAATCATCCATCGCGACCTCAAGCCGTCGAACATCATGGTCACCATGCATGACGGGGTCCCGGTTCCCAAAGTGATTGATTTCGGTATTGCCAAGGCCACCGAACAACGCCTGACGGACAAGACGCTCTTCACGTCGTATGCGCAATTGATGGGCACCCCCGCCTACATGAGTCCCGAGCAGATGGAGTTGAGCGGGTTGAACCTGGACACCCGCAGCGACATTTACTCACTCGGAGTATTACTTTACGAACTCGCGACGGGTCGCACTCCCTTTGACACGACGGATTTGTTGAAATTGGGGGTGGAGGAGTTGAGGCGCACGATTTGCGAGCGGGAGCCGTTGAGCCCCTCCGCAAAACTCCAAACGCTGAACAACGAGGAATTGACCAAGACTGCCAGGAGGCGACACATCGAACCGCCCCGGCTGTTGTCTCAGCTTCGAGGTGATTTGGATTGGATTGTGCTCAAGTGCCTGGAGAAGGACCGCACCCGTCGCTATGCGACAGCCAACGGGCTGGCAATGGACATAGAGTGTTTCTTGAAGGAGGAAACTGTTCTAGCGCGTCCACCCAGCCAGTTGTATCGGCTGCAGAAGCTCGTGCGCAGAAACCGAATTGTGTTCCTGTTCGGAGCCGCCGCCGCCGCGGCTTTGCTCCTGGGCACTATCATTTCGACAACGATGTTCGTTAAAGAGCGGGAGGCCCGCAGTTCCGAGGCGCGACTGAGGAGAGAGGCTGAAGCGCGAGAAACGGCGTCTCATATCGCACTGCTGGTGACACAACGCCGTTTTGAGGAAGCCGACAAGCTCTCGGCGAGCCTTTCGCTGGACAAGCCTTCCATTGAGGCTTCCACAGGGTTGCGCGCCTTGGGTGACTGGCACGCCTCCCATGGCCGGTGGGCTGAGGCGACGGCGCGGTTCGAATCGGTGCTGAAGGTAAACCAATTCGATCCTCCGGATCTGGTTGCCGAGGAACAATTAAAACTGGCGGCTGCCTTCCTCAAATCGGGAAACCGGCAGGGCTACGAGCAATTCCGCCAAGCCGAAGTGGCCGGGCTCAGCCCTGCCAACATCGCCTCAGACTACCGGACCTTTACAGCCGGTCTGCTGTTGCCGCTCGATACGAACCTGATCCGGTTGTTTCTTCCCGCGGCGGAAGCTGTCGAAAAGAGATTTCCCACGGCTGAGGAAATGCGTTCGAACCCGCCTCATTGGGCGGAATGGTCGGAAGTCCTGGCTTTGTGGGAGTATCGCCAGGGGCATTTGTCCCAAGCCTTGGATTGGTGTTATCGCATCGAGGGTTACGCCGTGGATGACACCGCAAGGACCTCGGCGACGTCTTTAATTAAGGCCATGTCGGGCTGGCGCTTGGGCCAGTACCAGTCGGCAAGGGTGGATTGGACGGCAGCCTGCGAGCTGATCCACGCCAAGTCGCAGCCAGGACTTAATATCGGCAACACTGCTGCCACGATGTTTCCAGGGACGCCGCAAGATCTCCAGGGTTCTTGGTACGACTGGGTGATGGCCGATCTGTTGAGGCGCGAGTGCGATGAGGTGATAGCGCAGAGCGACCAATCTCTAGAGGCAACGTCCAAGTCCAGTACTTTCTCCCAAGAGACCCTTATGATCCTCTCGCGCGAGCTAGGCGAGTGGCACGCCATTCGCGGTGAATGGGAGCAGGCGCGCAACCGCTTCGAGTATGCGCATCGATTTTCTCAATCGCCGGCGGACGCTGTTCTAGTTGACTACTTGAGCGCTTTAGCTTCGCTGAAGCTGGGTGACGAAAAAGGCTTCTTGAGCTTGCGCGACGAGGCCATCAGCCGGTTCAAGGGCACAACGGATGCGGGGGACGCCGAATACGTCATGCAAGCGGGTCTGCTCCGACCTGTCGATAACACTTCCGCAGCAGCCTTGGAGCCCTATGCCCAAGTCCTGGAACGCGCCGTGGCCGGCGCCGGACAACTCAAAGAGGGAACAGCTACGCCTGCCGCATTCCATTTAACATTTCTCGGGCTCTTTGCCTACAGGCGTGGTGATTACGCCGAAGCCTTGGAGGATTGCCAGCGCAGCCTGGTTGCCTGCACCTATCTCGCCATGCCCTCTGCCACGGATCGGGTCATCCGGGCCATGTCTTTCCACAAGCTTGGAGACGATGCCAGTGCCCGGTCGGAGTTGGACGGGGCAAGAAGCCTTGTCCAGAATGGTCTCAACATTGGCTTCGACAAATGGAACTGGAGTTGGTGGGTCTCTTTTCGCCTCTTGCTCCAAGAGGCCGACGGCTTGATTCCGCAAGCGCCGCCTCCCGAACCGCAAAAATAAGCTTACGGAACCGGCCAGCGACAAACGATTCAATCCGCTCGGGGCAGCGCAGTTGCTCATGGAGATTGCCCATGAGCATTCGCTGGAGCCGATCCTGAGGAAAATCGAAAATTGGGTGAACAACCGTTTCATGCCGGTTTCGTCCTTTGCCGTTTTGGTCGGACAATTGGCAGGAGCATTCGCCAAGCGTTGAACCACCGCCAAAAAAATCGCCATCACGTCAACTGTTCGCGCCCGTGCGGACGCTGAAGATCGAGGATGGATCCAAGGGGAACAATTCGCGTATGTGGAGCATCGCCGCTTGGCTGGGCTTTCCACGACGCCAGCTGGCTGATTCAAAGACAAATTGAGCGCCAAATTGCGTGGTAAAGTGTGTGATAAACTGTGTGAGAAAGTGTAACGACGGAGTAGGGGAGGTGTAGCGACAGATTATGGTTGTGTTATGGCGGAGTCGTGCTATCGTCAAAAGAACCAATGCGTTGAGCGTTGTGAGCCATGGGAGCTTTGGAAGTTATTGGTGCTCTTTAAGAAGGACAGATAGGGCTTCAGCGGCAGACTCGGTACGAGCCCTGCCTCTGGAGCCAGTTTTGAAAAAAAGTGGGAGGCATGTGAATGGAAACTAGAGGACATGTGACAGGACAGTAAGAGCGCGGCATTAATTTTGCTGGCTGATATTTGACTAATCGCCACAAGCAGTTCCATAAACAATGATATCGTTGTGGCACACTCCAGTTTTTCAAAGAGAGGAAGCTTCTGAATGGCTTATTGCCGCTTAAATATGCACGCCCCATCGAAGCACGACGTCCTCAGTCTGTCAGTCGGGCCATTTAGTTTCACCTGAATCTGCATCTATACCTGCCGACCAATTTTTTCATGGACATCCCGGTTGGCTGTGGCAATGGTTCTGTTGCTACGCCACGAAAGAGTTTGACCCAGAAATAATGATTTCCAAAGCGACAACCGCCGCCGCGTCCCCGCTGCTTTTTCACCGGGTTCTCATCAGTGCCCGGCAAGGGAAGCGTGACGATTCGTGGAGCCTCAATCATCACAAACTGCCCTTGAAAACCACAGCCGCCTGGTCCATCAAAGAATACACGCTACATGGCGGCAAACAGGAAGGGGTGGACGTGGTTGAAGTTGACAACGGGCGACTTCGTTTTGTGGTTATTCCCACGCGTGGCATGAGCGTTTTGAAAGTCGAGTCCGGCGATGTGCGGCTCGGCTGGGATTCACCGGTCAAAGAAGTGGTGCATCCGAAGTTCATCAACTTGGAAAGTCGGGGCGGACTTGGCTGGTTGGAGGGCTTCAATGAGTGGATGGTTCGGTGCGGACTTGAATGGGCAGGTCATCCGGGACGAGACAAGTTCCGCGACAATGTTGGTAACGAAGTCGAGATGGATCTTACGTTGCACGGCAAGATCGGCAATATACCTGCCTCGGAAGTCGAAGTGTTGATTGAGCCCGGGCCACCGCCCCGGATTCACGTTCGCGGGCTGGTGGAAGAGCGGATGTTTCACGGGCCGAAGCTGTCATTTTGGGCGAACATTTCCACGGAGCTTGGCTCCAACTCGGTCCGGTTTGATGACGCGATCACCAACCAAGGCGCGCACGATCAGGAATTCCAAATCATCTATCACGCCAACTTTGGTCCACCACTGCTCGAGGCGGGGGCTCGTTTTGCCGGCGCAATTGAGCGGGTAAAACCATTCAATGCCCTTGCGGCTAAGAGCGCGCAAAATTATCGCGACTATGCCGGGCCGCAACCCGGATTTATCGAACTGGCTTATTGTTTGCATCCGCTGGCCGGGCCGGATGGTCGGACGAAGCTGATGCTGCAAAATGCCAACGGAGGCCGTGGGGTTTCACTGGCTGTTCCGGTAGCGCAGCTTCCTTACGTGACACTGTGGAAAAATCTCGCGGCGGAGGCAGAAGGTTATGTGACGGGAATTGAACCGGGCACTGGCTTTCCTTACACGCGGCGACTCGAACGCGACGGGGGCCGGGTGCCGAAGCTGGCCCCAAACGAAACGCGCCATTTTAGCATTGATGTGGCAATTCATCCAGACCGTGAGAGTGTGACGGCGGCGGAGCAGCGCATTCAAAGCATTCAAGGACAAATTAAACCTACGATTGATTCCATCCCACCGTGCTAGCCTAACCCGAAAATCGGAAATTTTTAAAACACTTGTCATGAAAAACAAATTGCTTTCAACAGGCTTCGTACTAATTATCTCTTTGTCCGTAAACGCACAGGTTACAACTGTCGCAAAAAAGCCCGCCCTTCCTTTCAAATACACCGTAGAAGCGGCACCTGAATGGACCAATCTTTTTAAACGAAACAAAGGATGGTTTGGCGCCGACGGTATTTTTTCGATCCCCCTGAGCGGAATAGATAAAAATAATAATGAAGGCAATGATTCCACCTTGCTCCTTTTCAGCGACACCTATATCGGGGATGTTAAGGATGGCAAACCATTGTCTGGCTACACTATGGTGAATAATACGGTAGCCTATATAAAGGGCAATGATCCTGATCCAAAAAATATCAGCTTCTACTATAAAAAGGGCGATGATGGAAAGCCAGCGAGTGTCTTTGTTCCTCAAACCTCAACAGCCGCCAGACCACAACTTTTTTGGCTGGGCGACGGTTTTGTAAATAAAGAACTTAATAATGAATTGTATATTTTTGGTTATATAGTTGAAAGAACCGGTCCAGGGGCCTTTGATTTTATTGTGCCGGAAGTTTCCATTATCGCCATCCCAAAAGGAAGCAAGCCTCCCTTCAATGAACAAAGGCAAATACAGACATCGCTTCACATAAAGAATGACCAACTGGGCGAGGGTAATTTTGGCGCGGGCGTTTTGGTGAATACGCACTGGGCCGGCGCCCCCGCGCCTGATGGTTATGTGTACGTCTATGGATGTACCGGCAAGGATAAGAACCTCGTGGTGGCGAGAGTAGAGCCGAAAGATTTTGAAATGTTACACAAATGGCGGTACTGGGATGGAAAAGGCTGGAGCGAAAACAAGGACGCCCTGAAGCCCCTGACCAATTCAGCTTCCGACGAACTAAGTATGACACCTTTGCCCGACGGACGTTTTCTACTCGTCTTCCAAGTGATGGGATTATCAGATAAGGTGGGCATGCGCATCGCTGACAGCCCCGTTGGCCCTTTCAGCGACATTAAAGAAATTTGGACAGCGCCCGAATGGAAAGATGGCCTGTGGACCTACAACGCCAAAGCACATTTCAACTTATCAAAACCCGGCGAGTTACTTATTAGTTACAATACCATTAAGGATGACTTCTGGAACGCAATACAAAAAGACGCGAATATCTACCGGCCAAGGTTCATTAAACTTAAGTTCGAAATAAAATAGCTCAAAAGTATTTTCTTAACGCGATCGGATAGCGACTAATGGCGTTGAGGGCAAAACGCCCGGCAGCGACTCTGCAAAAGCCGATGTCATCTTGCGACGTACCTTCGTGCTCCTGCAAAGCGGCGATGGCCCGCGACAAGTCGCTCAGCACAAATTGCTCAAAAAATTGGCCGGAGCAAAAGCTCAATCGGCGTTTTTACGGCGGATCGGGATAACTGGCCCAAATTCATCCCTCTTTATAAAGACTTAAAGCCCCCACAACTTCCGTTGCGTGACCGTGCGCGACTCCGTCGCCACGAGATGGCGTGGACGGTGGGTTGCACGAGGCGTCTCTGGACTGAAGCGGATACAAAGAAACCCAAGAACACTTATGAGCGTAAAGCCGGTTTGGCAATTGTTCTCGTTCCCCTTCGTCGTGCTTTGCTGGTTGCTGCCGATTTTCCACTCCAGTGAATGGTTAACCGTTTCAGTCCTAAAACGGCGACAAGCGCCACGCATCCCCATCCGAAAAAGTCACCGTGTTGCCGATAGAAAGTGGGAGGCTGCCCGGACTCGGAACTGGCCAGTGGCACATGAATGAGTTTATATCCAGCCTGATAAACGTTCTTCGATTCAGGAAAATATACATTGTGAAGTCGTCCGCAAACGTCAATCCAGCAGGTAATGCCGTTGTTACAACAACGGACGAGCGGCAGGTGCAACTCGACCGCCCGAAACAACGCGTTAACCATGTGCAGCCATTGGGCGGCACTGTCCCCAAACCAACCGTCATTGGTCAGATTCAGGAGAAAATCCGTTTGTCGATCCTGACATTGGCGAACTTCGTGCGGGAATAAGTCCTCGTAACAAATCAGGACGGAAAAGCTGGCTGCCGGCTCGGTAATGTGGAATAAACCCGGCCTGTCCCCAGAAGTGAGGCCGGCACCGGCTGCGCGCAACCTGGCTAGAAACGGGAACCAGCGTGCGCCCGGCATGAATTCGCCGAATGCTACCAAATGCCGCTTGTGATACCGCGCAACCATTTCACCTGCCGGGTTGATCAGGAAGGCACTGTTGAACCACTCCGTGGCGTCCCGACCGGTTGCATCTGGCTGGGATTCGAAATCAGAGGCACCCATAACCATCCAGGTATTGTAGGGATGGAGCAGATTGACAATGGCATCTTGCGTGAATTGATTCCGTGTAATCATTTCGGGCAATGCCGTCTCTGGCCAGACCAGAAGGTCGGGTTTTTCGGCGAGCGCCGCTTGGGAAATCTGAAGCAGTTTCAAGAAGCGGTTCGTCTCTTCGTTGGGATCCCAGATCGCCGGTTGCGGAATTGCCGGCTGCACCAGGGCGATTTTATATCGCCGTTGAGACTCGCCGACGCTGGACAACTCATGCCTTCCATACGCCAGAACGCCTGCCAGGGCGAGTAGCGGAGGAAGGACCTGGAGCAGCAACAAACGGAGACGGTTTTTATCTGCTGATAAAGACAGCGCGGTGCAGAACAAAGAGACTGACAACCACGAAATCAGGAACGACACACCGTATACGCCTGTGAAGGATGATATCTGAATCAGTGCCAGCCACCGAAATTGTGAGGCTCCTAGAAACACTGGAAAACCGGTCAACATGCGCCCGAGTGTCATTTCGGTGGCCACCCAAGCACCGGCACAGAGCAGTGGCCACCCGAGACGATTCCAGTCGGTCAGCGCGAGCCACTGTTGCGGAAGATCCTCGGCGACGGGGTGCGGTGCTTGAACCGTTTTGCGTGCAGGCCATAAATGCCAACACAGCCAGCACCAAACGCCCATGTATGCCGCCCCCACACCGCTCTGCCCAAGATACGCTGCCAGCCCATACCACCGGAAGGGAATTAGGAGCAACCAATAAACCCCAACAAGCCAATATCCCAGCCCCGAAAGAAAACCCAGCAGGAATACCTTTTTTCCGGAATCGATGTGGGCCAACCAAAGGACAATACCGGGTGCCAGCCAAGCAAAACCTGCCAAGTTGAATTTTGGAAAAGCGGCCGCTAACAGGGTGCCGGCCAGAAAGGAAAAAACCGGCCGGGAGAATTTTTTCTGAATGGCCATTTTTCGAGGGCGAAGATTCAAAGATTGTTTCGGTGAGAGCAAGACATTTCCCTTCGTAAACCACCTGCCAGAGAGTCTGAAAACAACACAACATCCACATTATCAATTACTTTTGATTTCAACGTAAGTTTGAAGATTTTGCTTGCAATCGAGTAAAAACCAGATAGGCTTACGTATAAACATTAGCACATTTCAAACAACACATAAACCCTTAATTTTAGAACACAGATTATGAAAAAAATGGTTCGTCTCCTGGTCGGTGTGACTTTTGTCTTCCTGACCTTAAACGTTTACGCAGTTGCCTATTGGAATTGCAGTTCGCCTACCGGATCGGCTTCAGGCACTTGGAATGAAACAAACGCCACTTGGACTGGAAATACTGCTCTATTTACTTACTCACCATTGGGCGGGCCCACGGCCACTGATCCAATAGGGTGGACAAGCGGAGATCCTTATGATTTTAATGTGATCCTCCAAGGTAACTATGCATCTGCTTTTAGTCTCGGAACCGAACCGAACGAGATGCCTAGTGCGTACACAATCACGGTGGACAATAGCGCGGGTCAGGTTGGGTGCGCAGATCTACTCGTCTATTCAGGTCCTATGACATTGACTGGCGGAACGTTGGACATCATTAATATAATTAATGGCTCTCCGTCCGGCTCAACGGATGCTGGACTTACCTTTATTATCCACGCCAACCAAATTGCCTATTTTAACCTAAACATAACGAATCCGGTCGGCCCGTACACTCACACCAGTGCCTCAGGTGATGTCAGAAATGTTTTTGCCAACAAAGAAGGTATAGGTGCCCTCTATTTGGGTGCCGCCAGCACCTTCATTGGTGACATAGCTGTCAAGTCAGGTCTTTTGGGTATTACCGGTGACCAGTTAATTCCCAACGGCAGTTCACTGATATTGTTAAATGGGAGTGATATTGGCGGAGCAGCAGATCAGGTGTCCAACACACCTCCGGTTTTCAACACAGGTGGTCACAACCAGACTTTCAACCAGTTGGTTTTGGACGGACCCAATTCACTGATCCCGCGCACCATTGACTTTCAAAATGGGCATGGCTCCCTGGTATTTGCTGGCAACAGCAGCACTAACTCATGGACGTCCTCCGCCAGCGTAGTATTCGGTGATTCCAATCCGGGTCTCCTTACGCTGGTGATTACCAACTACCAACTCGGCACCACACAGTTGCGTTTTGGCTCCACTTCCAGTGGCCTGACAGCGGGTCAACTGGCGCAAATTAAGTTTGCCGATTATACCAATGCCCCGGGCCAAATTGACAACTCGGGGTATGTCACCCCGGTCGTACCGCAGCCCGTTATCAACTCAATTAAACAAACCTATACCATCAATTGGAATGCCATCAGCGGCACCCACTATCAAGTGCAGTACTCAAGCAGCGTCAGTGGTCCTTGGACCAACCTGGCGGTTGTGCTCGCAACCAGCAGCACCGGCTCTTATACTGATACCACGACCGGCGCCAGTCAGCGCTTCTACAGGGTTATTCAGCAATAATGGCTCATAGCTAAACGCCAGCCTAACAAAACCTGCTGGCCATTTAAATCTGCGGGGCGGAGGCAGTTCGACTGCCTTCGACCCGCAACTGCTTTTGTTTAGTGCTTCAATACTAGGCTCGCATTCAGAAACTCAAAACTGACCCCATTCGCCGCTGAACACTCGGGTAGTCTGCTTGATTAGCATTTGTTGCTGCGTCTATTTATTTCACCTTTAGATCCTCTCAAAAAATTGCGTCAAATTCTTTGGGAATACCAGTTGCTGGTGTCCAGCTTAGCTTTGAATTCTAAGGGCATCAGTCATGGAAGCGGCATCTAAATCATCTGCCGCGGTGGGCTCTGTTGGGTGAGTGTTGCTGAGGGGGGTACATCACATCTGTGAGAGCCTTCAGCAAAACTCCCGAAGTCGTTGTATATCTATAACTTATAGGATAGAATACAAGCGGACCAGCCATTTGAGATTACAACTCGATCAATCTGCTTTTTTGTATTTTTTGCTTGCAACTCAGTGTATCATGGCGTAATGTGACCCGTATAAACATTTGAACATAATAAATGCCCTTGAATTTCCCGATTTCGAAACCGCCGCGCTACACGCCAAGCAACGAATTTACAGGCGGCTTTACGCTAATTGAGCTACTTGTGGTAATCGCGATTATTGCGGTCCTGGCCGCGATGTTGTTACCGGCGCTTAGCCATGCAAAAGTTCGGGGGCAGGCGATTTATTGCATGAACAATACCAAGCAGTTGCAAATCGTTGATATTGTCTATGCGAGTGACTATGACGAAGTAATGGCGCCGCCGGGCGATGACTTTTCCCCCGCTTGGGCGGGCAATTGGGAGAGCTACGCGCCTAATAATCCAGGGAACTACGATATAAAGTATCTGCTGAATCCCCAGTATTCTATGTGGGGTCCATATACCCTAAACTTGGCAGTTTACAAATGTCCTGCTGACTTCAGTACCGCTTTATCAAACAACGTCGCCTTACCGCGCCTTCGCAGTTATTCCATGAGTGAGGCGTTTGATTGCAACCGCCCGCTACCCAGCTGTCCCGGGCAATGGTTGCCTTATCGAGGCGCGGCAAAGACGTACAAGGTGTTTAAAAAAACCTCAGATATCCGCTCGCCCGTGATGACTTTCTGCCTTTTGGATGAACATCCGGACGGCATAAACGGCGGTGGCTTTGCCACTCAGATGGTCGATTTGACGGGAGACCCGGGAGCCACCCAGGCAAAAATCATTGATGTTCCGGCTAGTTATCACGACGGCGCGTGTGGCTTCAGCTTCATGGATGGCCACTCCGAAATTCATAAATGGATGGACGGCCGGACCAGGTTCCCCATCACAGGGAAAAACGACATTCCAGCAGCAGGAACACCTTCTCCGGGGAATCAGGACGTGGTCTGGATATCCGAACGTACGACGGTACCACAATAGGGACGATTTGCCTGCATTTATTGCGCTTGGGCATAAATACGATGCGGCAGGCTTAAAACATCGATTGCGCACGATAAAAACCACCGGCGTCGGTTACCTCAACTGAATGCGCTTACTCGTTTCCGCGGAGCTTGAGGAAGTAACAACGGTCGAGTTCCGTAGTCATTTCTCCTCGCGTTGCAATTCCATCGTCAGCGTAAAGCGTGAACTCACATATCGAATTTCGGCAAATTCGAAGGGCCGGTTGCCTGAGTCGAAAACGGTATGCCGCCGCAGTTGGAGCGGAGTGCCTACAGGGATCTGGAGTAGAAGTGCCGTCTGGTCCTCCGCGATGGTTGCCAGAAACTCCTCATGCGCGTGGTGGGCGCGCACATTCGTTTCATTCTCTAGCGTCTCATATAGCGGTTTAGTGAAATCCTCGTTGCCTTTTAGGTTCAGCCGGGGATGGAACCAGGAAGTGGCCTGTAGCACGGGTTTGCCGTCCCAGCCGCGCACGCGATCCAACCGCCAAATCGGCGCCGCCGAATTCAGTTGCAGCGCTTGGACAGTCTCGGTACTGGGCACCGTGAGGCTGTAGTGCATTTGGAAATTCTGCACCGCGATGCCTTTGGCGGCCATTTCGCGCGTAAAGCTGTGCCATGCGCTAATGCCCGAGTCGAGGTGTCTATTGGAGGCCCGAGTGCCAACACCGGCCTTGCGTTCCAACACACCCTCGAACACCAGCCTGCTGATGCCGGCACGAACCGTCCCGCGGCTGATACCGAGTTGGGCAGCCAGCTTCTCCTCATTCGGCAGGAGATTCCCACTCTGATACTCGGGGCGACGCACCATTTCGCGCAGGAGTTGCTCGACCTGGACGCGAAGCGGAATGGAACTTCGCCGATTCAATTCTAACATGATTGGATGTTAAACAAAAATCTGGGGTTGTCAAACCGATACTGATCTGTACGTGTAAGCCTACCCCCGGCCCAACCGCCCACATGATTACTTGAGTTCCGCGATGAAAATTAATATGGTCGTTGGAGGAAATTCGAAAGGGAAAGTCGGCTGTGAACGGGGTTTAAATGGCTTTTTTTAATAACTGGATTACATGCGCGTTCCTATCCACGGACGGCCTTACGGCGACTCTGCCCTCGCGCAGGGGGTACTGCAGGTTTTGATGAAAGTTATGTTGGAGCGCCGGGGACTTTTCTTTTAAAGAGCACAAGCCATGAAAACGATTGCGATTGGAACTGATATTGGAGGAAGTCACATAAGTTGTGCCGCCATTGATTTCCAGAAACAATTTATAATAAAGGGAAGTCTTACTACCCAGATGGTGAATAATCAGGCGTCGGCAAAGGAGATACTGAACAACTGGGGAATAGCCTTGAGTAAATCAATAGCCCAAATAGATCGCACCCGGTTGGCGGGAATTGGTTTTGCAATGCCAGGGCCTTTCGACTACGCAGGAGGCATTGCCCTGTTCACCAGGGATGTGGCGAAATATCACAATTTGTATGGGATCAACGTTTCAAGGCGCATCAAACAGTTATTGGCGTTGCCGGCCGGCTTCGACCTGCGTTATTTGAATGATGCCGCCGCGTTTGGGGTCGGTGAAGCATGGTTGGGCAAAGCATCGGGTGTGAAACGCTCGATCTCGATAACGCTGGGCACGGGGTTGGGTTCGGCTTTTGTCGATAACGGGATTCCCGTGGTGGAGGGGGATTTTGTTCCCCGAATGGGATCGATGTGGCATTTGCCCTTTAACAATGACATAGCCGACGCCTCTTTCTCGACCCGTTGGTTTATCAAACGTTATGCCCAAAAAACGGGAAATAAACTCGCGGGGGTCAAACAAGTAGTTGATAGAGCTGCAACAGATTCTCTGGCCAAAGATGTTTTTGTGGAGTTCGGCACCAATCTGGGGAATTTTATGGGGCCTTGGGCTAAGAAGTTCGGAGCGGATATTTTGGTGATCGGAGGCAACGTATCGGCTGCTTACAATCTTTTTGGGCCTTCACTGGAAGAGTCATTAAAGAAACAACAGCTCTCATCCACGATTCATGTTTCAGAGCTCAAGGAGGATGCCGCCTTGATAGGGAGTGCACGTTTACTCGAAGGCAACTTCTGGAACCAGGTAAAACCCTTGTTGGCAAAAATGTGAATATCCCGGAATACTGCTTGAGCTATGATGGATTCATTAATCCGGGATCATTGTGACCAATTATCCAGTGTTCCCGCGCATACGTGCGCGAGGGCATCGGAAGACAATCTCCATCACATTTTTGTCACAACGCCGGCGGAGACGTTCCCATTCGATGGGAGGTCGATGCGCTTCTGCTTGATCAAATGATTATGGATGCGAGCAGGATGAAAACCTGACGGCAGATGACAAATTACCCCTCGTCCATCTTCCAGTCCCGGTGACATTTATCCTGAGTCAACTCGGAGTCAACTCGGTGTTTATTTTTGTGCTTGCAATCAGTGGCTTCCACGCGATATAGTTTCGCTTCTCGAAATGTTCATATATTAAAACAATGAGGTGGGCCCCTAAAATTGGACCACAAGTTAAGATGGACTTTCGGAGGTCTGCTGGAGAAGAGAAAGCAGACGATGAAAGCGAAACGCAAACGGCATGGT
>Ga0074044_10001557_pt1 | contig 20625 bp, 19 predicted proteins | sample BogForMeECP23OM1_FD_94443 | JGI IMG/M metagenome (GOLD analysis project Ga0074044, IMG submission 94443) | Bog forest soil microbial communities from Calvert Island, British Columbia, Canada - Bog Forest MetaG ECP23OM1 | ecosystem: Environmental > Terrestrial > Soil > Wetlands ...
CCTGTTGCGCTGTCGCGGCCGGCGCGTCAGCAAGACGCAGATCTTCAACGCCGTCTACGGGCTTTTCGACGAGAACGTCGACGAGAACGTCATCGAGAGCCATATCAGCAAGCTGCGCAAGAAACTGAAGCAACGTCTGGGGTTCGATCCGATCGACTCCAAGCGCTTTCTCGGTTATTGCATCGACAAGTGACGGGCCGCTATCGAGCCTCGGCCAGCGCAAGCCGGGCTCGTGCTTAATGCCGGGCTAATCGCGCCCGCCATCGCCGTTCTCCATGCCGCCCTCCTGAAGGAGAAGGCCGAGTGTCCGGTTCCGTCGAAGCCGTTCCGCCCAGCGCCGCTTGCAAACCGATCGGTCGGTGCGCGGCGCGTGGCGCGCCTAGCGAAGGTCGGGCGGGAAGAGCCGATCGTCGGTCTCTTGATCCACGGCGTTTCGGTCGCCGGCATCGCGGCGCGGGAGCGGGCTCGCCCGGAAACCCGGAAACGGCACCGCAATCGCTTGAAAAGGTTGAATCCGCGCGGAAATGGTATGGCCCCGGGAGCCCCGGACCCCCACTATCTGGTACAGGGGCGCGGCCCGCGACCGTCGCCCCGAAGAATTCCCGTCGCCTCTCGCCGGTCGCCGGATGGCAGCAACGAGCGGCACGCGCGGTGCGCATATCTCTGCGGCGCCGCCGCAGGTCGCCCGGAAACCCGGAAATGGCGGCGCAATGGCCTGAAATAATTGAATCCGCGTTCGGGGACGATATGGCCCGAACACGTCGAAGCCGCAAGATCTGGTACAAGAGCGCGGCGGAGCATGCTTCGTCAGCCTCTCCACCGCCGGCTGAGCGGGGAGAGGAGGCCGAGTCTCAGGGCGACGCTATGCGGGGTCACAAGTCTTAAGAAAATGCAGGGGCCGCCGCCAAAGCAGCGCTATGCCGCGAAACGCCTTAACCCGTCATTGCGAGCGAAGCGAAGCACTAGCCCAACAGCCCTCCGGCGCGCGGCGCCAGGGGATTGTCGGTCAGCGCGGCAAGATCAGGCGCGTCGATCCGCGGCGCGCGCGTGAGCGCGGCCCACAGGTTGTCGACGTCACGCGCCGCAGCGTCCTCGACGATAATGACGACCCGGGTCGAACGATCCGCGTCCGGCCATCCCGGCAGCGCGCGCGGGGCGTGAAAGACGTGCTGGACCCCGTCGACGAGGATCGGCGTCTCCGGCCGGTCGGCGAGAGCGAACAGGCCCTTGAGACGCAACAGCCTCGGCCCCAGCATCAAGCCGACGAGAGATAGGAACTGCGCAAAGGCGCGCGGGTCGACCGGTTCGGCGCTGCGAAAAGCGAAGCTTTGGATGCCGTGCAGAGAACGCTTGCCCCCTCCACCACGCCAAAGCCCGTCGAAAGACGGGCGTCTTCGACGCCCTATGGCGTGGTCCCCCTCCCCCGCGCTTCGCGCAGGGGAGGATGATGCTTCGGCCAAAAACTCCGCCGGTCCGAACTCGGCCGCCGCGCCGTCGACGATCGGCGCGGAGCGGTTCAAGTCCCTCAACGCCGCGTCGAGCTCGGCCAGGCGCGTTGCGCGCTCGATCTGCGGCAGAAGGTCGCTCTTGGCGACGACCAGCCGATCCGCGACGGCGATCTGACGGGCGCTTTCGGGCCGCGAGCGCAAGGTCGCGAGCCCGTTCACCCCGTCGACGAGCGTCGTCACGCCGGCGAGCGCGAGCCGCGACGACAATTCCGGATCGACGACGAGCGCGTGCAGGATGGGCGCGGGCTCGGCGAGGCCCGTCGTCTCCAGAACGATCCGGCAGAAGGCAGGCAGGGCGCCCGAGTCGCGACGCGCCATGACGTCGCGCAGCGTCTCGACGAGATCGCCGCGCAAGGCGCAGCACACGCAGCCGCTGTTGATGAGGATGGCGTCGCCCGTCAGCGTCTCGTAAAGCAAATGGTCGAGCCCGATCTCGCCCCATTCGTTGACGATGACCAGCGCGTCGGCCAGTTCCGGCGCGCGCAACAGGCGGTTGATCAGCGTGGTCTTGCCCGCGCCCAGAAAACCGGTGACGATATGAAAGCCGATCGCGTCGCGGCCGGTCATGATCGACGCTCCGCGACGGCGGTCGCCATTGCTGCGCCTGGAAACATAGAACTCTGTAACCGCCCGGGAAAGAGTATCAAGCTTGACCGTTCGCCTTCATCGCGCTGACCTGCCTCCCGATTGGACTTACGGCGAAGCCGTTGCGATCGACACCGAAACTTTGGGCTTGGCTGTCGGGCGCGATCGGCTGTGCGTGGTTCAGCTTTCGCGTGGCGACGGCGACGCCGAGGTCGTGCAGATCGAGGCCGGCCAGAAGAGCGCGCCCAACCTCGAAAGGCTGCTGGCGAACACGAACGTCGTCAAACTGTTCCATTTCGGACGCTTCGACATGGCCGTGCTCTGCCATGCCTTCGGCGTGATGCCCGCGCCCGTCTATTGCACCAAGATCGCCTCCAAGCTCGCCCGCACCTACACCGATCGGCATGGGCTGAGAGACCTCACGCGCGAGCTCATCGGCGTCGAGATCAGCAAGCAGCAGCAATCCTCCGACTGGGGAGCGGCGGCGCTGACCGACGCCCAGCTCGCCTACGCCGCCTCGGACGTTCTCCATCTGCGCGCCCTGCGCGAGAAGCTTGACGCGATGCTCTCGCGCGAAGGCCGGGACGGCCTCGCCCGCGCCGCCTTCGCCTATCTGCCCGAACGCGTGCGTCTCGATCTCGCCGGATTCGAGGACATGGACGTCTTCTCGCACGGCTACCCCTGAACGGAGCTGTAGACGCGGGCGCTGACCGCGTTCGGCGCGCTCCATAGGGCCTCCGGAAGGACGCCCGTCTTTCAACGGGCTATCGAGCGCCCCTGCAATAACGGTCAGGCGATCGCCGCCTTCTGCAAGGCGACGAGCCGGCCGATGCCGCCGCGCGCCAGCGCCATCATCCGCAAAAGGTCGCTCTCGCTGAACGGCGCGCCTTCGGCCGAGCCCTGCACTTCGACGAGGCCGCCCGAACCGGTCATGACGAAATTCGCGTCCGTATCCGCGGTCGAATCCTCCACATAGTCGAGATCGATCACCGCCTCGCCGGCGATGACGCCGCACGACACGGCGGCGACGTGGTCCCTGAGCGGGGTGTCCTTGAGGATCGAGCGCTGAACCATCCAGTCGAGGCAGTCGCGCAGCGCGACCCAGGCGCCGGTGATCGAGGCGGTCCGGGTGCCGCCGTCCGCCTGCAGCACGTCGCAATCGATGGTGATCTGGCGTTCGCCGAGCCGCGGCAGATCGACGACGGCGCGAAGCGACCGCCCGATCAGCCGCTGGATCTCCTGGGTGCGGCCAGAAACGCGCCCTGTCGACGATTCGCGCTTGGATCTCGTCAGAGTGGCGCGCGGCAGCATCGCGTATTCGGCCGTCACCCAGCCCCGCCCCTGCCCGCGCAACCACGGCGGCGGCTTGTCCTCGAGGGAAGCGGCGCAAAGCACATGCGTGTCGCCGAAGCGGACGAGGCACGACCCCTCGGCATAGCGCGCGACCCCGCGTTCGAAGCTGACTTTGCGCATTTCGTCGGCGGCGCGTTTGGACGGACGCATCACTCAAACCTTTCACGGCAATGCTCCGCTTTAGCGGCGGAGGGGCGGCAAAGCAACGAGGGCTCCGGCGTTGACCGCGGGCGCCCGCGTCTTTAGGGTCCGCCGCCGCAATTTCAGACGGAACCCGCAAGGTCCTATGCCGCCCGCCGCCGACGCGTCGCTCGATCCCGCTAGGTCCTTCCAGGGGCTGATCCTGACCTTGCAGGGTTTCTGGGCCAGGGAGGGCTGCCTCGTGCTGCAGCCCTACGACATGGAGGTGGGGGCCGGCACGTTCCATCCGGCGACGACGCTGCGCTCGCTGGGGCCGAAGCCGTGGAAGGCGGCCTACGTGCAGCCGTCGCGCCGGCCGAAGGACGGACGCTACGGTGAGAACCCGAACCGTCTGCAGCACTATTACCAGTACCAGGTGATCCTCAAGCCCTCGCCGGAGAACCTGCAGGAGCTCTATCTCGATTCCTTGAGGACGATCGGCGTCGACATGGCCCTGCATGACGTGCGCTTCGTCGAGGACGACTGGGAAAGCCCGACGCTGGGCGCCTGGGGGCTGGGATGGGAATGCTGGTGCGACGGGATGGAAGTGTCGCAGTTCACCTATTTTCAACAGATCGCGGGCTTCGAATGCGCGCCGGTCTCCGGCGAACTGACCTACGGCCTCGAGCGTCTGGCTATGTATGTGCAGGGCGTCGAAAGCGTCTACGACATCAATTTCAACGGCCGCGACCGCGCCGAGCGCGTCACCTACGGCGACCTGTTCAAGCAGGCGGAAGAGGAATATTCCCGCTACAACTTCGAGCACGCCGACACGGCGATCCTGTTCCAGCACTTCAAGGACGCGGAAGCCGAATGCCGCTCGCTGCTCGAGCGCGGCGCCGCGGACGGGCGCCACCTGATGGCCCTGCCCGCCTACGACCAGTGCGTCAAGGCGAGCCACGTCTTCAACCTTCTCGACGCGCGCGGGGTGATCTCGGTGACCGAGCGGCAGAGCTACATCCTCCGGGTGCGCGAACTCGCCAAGGCCTGCGGCGCCGCCTGGCTCAAGACCGCGGGGGGCGGATCCTGACATGCCCGACCTCCTCCTCGAACTGTTCAGCGAAGAAATCCCCGCCCGCATGCAGCGCCAGGCGGCGGAGGATCTCAAGCGGCTCGTCACCAACGCGCTCGTCGACCGCAACCTGACCTACGAGGGCGCGCAGGCCTTCGTCACTCCGCGCCGCCTCGCCTTGCACGTGGTCGGCCTGCCGGGAGCGCAGCCGACCTTGCGCGAGGAGCGCAAGGGCCCGCGCGTCGGCGCGCCGGAGGCGGCCGTCCAGGGGTTCCTGAAAAGCGCAGGCCTGGCGCGGATCGAGGACGCGACGGTCGAGAAGGACCCGAAGAAGGGCGAGTTCTATGTCGCGCTGATCGAGAGGCCCGGCCGCTCGACCAGGGACGCGCTCGCCGACATCATCCCCGCGATCGTCCGCTCCTTCCCTTGGCCCAAGTCGATGCGCTGGGGCGCGGCCTCGACGAAGCCCGACGCCTTGCGCTGGGTGCGCCCCTTGCACGGCATCGTCTGCACCCTCGCGACCCGGCACGAGACGGCCGAGATCGTGCCGTTCGACGTGGACGGCCTCGACTCGGGCGACGTGACCTGGGGCCATCGCTTCATGGCGCCCGAGCCGATCCAAGTGCGCCGCTATGAAGACTACGCCGAGTCGCTGCAGAAGGCGAGGGTCGTGCTCGACGCCGACCGGCGCAAGGCGATCATCCTCGCCGACGCGAAAAGCCTCGCCTTCGCGCAGGGGCTCGAGCTCGTCGAGGACGAGGGCCTGCTCGAGGAAGTCGCGGGGCTCGTCGAATGGCCGCTCGCGCTCATGGGCGGGTTCGAGGCGGCCTTCCTCGACATTCCGCCGGAGGTCATCCGCGCCACCATCCGCGCCAACCAGAAATGCTTCGTTCTGATGGACGGCGAAGGCAGGCTCGCCAACCGCTTCATCCTCGTCTCGAATCTGGTCGCGACCGACGGCGGGGTGGCGATCGCCGCAGGCAACGCCCGCGTCGTGCGGGCGCGCCTGTCCGACGCGCGCCACTTCTGGCTGACTGACCTGCACGACCTGCCCGATTACAAGGATAAGGCTGAAAAGCCGCTCGACCAGCGCCTCGCCAAGCTCGAGGCGCTCGGGATCGTCTTCCATGAGAAGCTCGGCACGCAGGCCGAGCGCATCGACCGCATCGAGACTCTTACGCGCGAGATCGCCCCGAGGGTCGGGGCCGACGTCGAGCTCGCCGCCCGCGCGGCGCGGCTCGCCAAGGCCGATCTCGTCACCGAGATGGTCGGCGAGTTCCCCGAGCTGCAGGGCCTGATGGGCCGCTATTACGCCGCCGCACAAGGGGAGGAGACGAGCGTCGCTGCCGCGATCGAGGAGCATTACAAGCCGCAGGGGCCGAACGACCGTATCCCGACGTCGCCGGTGTCGATTGCGGTGGCGCTCGCCGACAAGCTCGACACGCTCGGCTCCTTCTGGGCGATCGACGAGAAGCCGACCGGCAGCAAGGACCCGTTCGCGCTGCGGCGCGCCGCGCTCGGCGTCATCCGCATCGTGCTCGAGAACGGGCTGAGACTCCCGCTCACCCCTCCCCTGAACGCGGCGATCTGGGGCGCGCTGCTCGACGTCGAATTCGCCCGCGAGGACGAGGCCGATTCGGTGGTCCGGTCGCTGGAGAAGCGCGGCTTCCCGAAGGGGCCGGAGCTCGACGAGATCGTCGGCGCCGTCTCGCGCGCGGCACGGCGATCGCAGATACCCGACGACGCGCGGCTGCATGCAGCAACCAAAAGCCTGATCGATTTCTTCGCCGACCGGCTCAAAATCTACCTGCGCGACAAGGGCGCGCGGCACGACCTGATCGACGCGGTCTTCGCCCTTCCCGGCCAGGACGATCTTCTCATGATCGTCTGGCGGGTCGCGGCGCTCGGGCGGCTGCTCGACACCGAGGATGGCAGGAACCTGCTCGTCGGCTATCGCCGCGCCGCCAACATCCTTCGCGCCGAGGAGAGGAAGGACGGCGCCGGTGCCTTCGCCGGCGCGCACGACCCGTCGGCGCTCGTCCTGCCGGCGGAGAAAAACCTCGCCGACGCGCTCGCCGCGGCCGGCGCAGCCGCCCGGGAGCGCGCAGCCCGCGAGGATTTCGAGGGAGCGATGCGGGCGCTTGCGACGCTGCGCCCCCCGGTCGACGCTTTCTTCCTCGACGTGACCGTCAACGCCGACGATCCGGACCTCCGCCTCAACCGCCTGCGGCTGCTCGGCGAGCTGCGCGACGCGGTGCACGCGGTGGCGGATTTTTCGAAGGTGGCGGGTTAATCCTTCTCCCGCCTGCGGGAGAAGGTGGCGTCCCGGAGGGGTGCCGGATGAGGGTTATTCCGAAAACAGCTCGGTGTGCAGTTGGCGCCGGGCCGCAAGGATTTCGGAGGCTTGGACCCGATTCAGTGGGTCGTCGATAAGCCGAATTCCTTGCTCCACAGCGAATTTGCAGGGAATTCGGCCTGTTTCTGGAAAATCGGCGCCGAAACGACCCTTGATTTTAGGGTCTTGCGGCAAAATTCCCTAAGCAGGCGAGCAGGGAATTTTTTTGCGCGGAGCAGGGAATTTGCAGGGAATTTCTTGGCCAGAGCAGGGAATGTCCCGGCGGTGCCGGGCGCACCTCAAAACGCGGGCGGCCGACCGGGGTCGCATTCGGTTGAGCCGAAGGCTGCCTCCCGGCTTCGACCGCGCCCGGCAAAGTGCGCCCGCTTGCCATCTCCTTGCGATTTTGCGAAGATCGTTTTTTGGCTTCGAATGCCTCAGGGCGCCAGGACGGCAAGCGCCGCCTGCACCGCCTCAAGGGCTGCCTCCAAGCAATCAATGACCGATCGCCGCCGGGCGCGGCGATCGCCGGCGCCTGAACCCGGGCACTGGGGACGCTGACGGCGACAAAGAAGAAATACTTACGTAGTCTGATGTTTCAACAGTTAAAGGAGAAGCCATCGCAAACTGTTGAAACATCACCACCTGCCTGGGTTTTGCTCCAAACCTCGTTGGGTGCAGGCATGCGCCGCCTACTCGGCGCGGCTGCGGAACCAGGCGAAGGCGAGCGCCGCCAGTCCGATAATCAGCGCGCCGAGAGCATGCTTGACGTGGATGTCCGTCGCCCCCTCCTTGAAGCCCGGCAAGAAGGCCGGGAGCTCGCCGGCGGGGGTCAGCCAGTAAAGGGCGGCCAGCCCGATGAAAACCAGCCCGACCAGAACTGCGACCGGAACAAGGACTGTCTTCATGCAAACAACCTTCCGAAAATACTTGGCCCCGGCATTCCCCAGATGGCCGCCGGTTGGACAGACAGACTGCGCCATTCCAGTGGTAACGACAAGCTGATGACGTCCGAACCGCTTGGCGCCCGTCCGGCGTCAAAAAGCGCCGGATTTTCAGCCGTCGAGGCGCACCACTCTCGTAAGTTTGAGCGAACGCCGTTTCGCTCATCGTCCCTCATTTAAACCGCGAGTCGCGGCCCCTCACTCCCGGCGGGCTGCGCGCGCCTTGCCCGAGGCGACGCGTCGAAACCGTGGTATTGTTTCATATGCTCCAGGTCAGCGATCCCATCTTGATCCGATTCCGTGCGGCGTTGGCCGACGCTTATGGCGAGCGAATCGAGCGCGTCGTGCTGTTCGGCTCACGCGCGCGCGGCGAGGCGCGTCCGGATTCCGACTATGACGTCGCCGTCTTCCTCAAGGATTTCGCGGGAGTTGTCGAGGAAATGGGGCCGATCGCCGAGATCGAGACCGACATTCTGACGGATACCGGCGCGGTAATCAACGCGCTCCCGTTGCGGGCCGGCGCGTACCGCGAACGAACCGGCCTGATGGCCGAGTTGCGCCGCGAGGGGCGCGATCTGTGACGCCGGAGGCCGTCGACGATTTCGAAAAAGCCGCACGCAGATTTGGCCGACGTCCGCAAGGTCGCGAGCATGACGAGGAGGCTACGGCATCAGTGAGATCAGGTATTGGATGCGATCGTTGAAATGCAGCGCCGCAAGGCTCGGAGGCGGCGACACGTTCTGTTCCAGTATGACCGGTACAAGGTCGGGCTCGTTATCCGGGTTCTGGGCTTGGCGCTTCAGCGCGTATTCGGCTTCCTGGATGACCCAATGCGAGTCTTTTGCAGCTTGCGACCAAAAAAGAAGGAACAAGTCGCAGCGATCTATGTTTTGGTACAGCTTTTTCTCCCACCGATCCCCTGGGTCGAGCGACAACAAGTCCTGAAAGAACTCGGTCTTCATGATTTGCAACATTTGCACGCGCTTCAGGACCTCTTTGCGGTCCTTCGTGGCGTAGGACACGAACGCGTACTCGTAGCGTCGCGCGTGGTCGCCCAATGGGCCTGTTTTGGGGCTCGATGCAGCGGGGTCGGACGATATCCGAAACTTGATACATCCGACTAAGCTCCCGTCGACACTAAAGCGTACGACAGGGAAGAAGCTTTGCCCACTTGTAGCTTCCGGGAATTTCACCAGAAACTGGCGAAACGCGGGCTGACCCCGCCAAACGAGGCTTTGGACGGGTTCATCGACGCTAGCCCGTTTACGGCAAAGACGATGTCCACCCTTGCTCCTCGCTTGATGGGAGTTTCAAATGAATCAGTGCCTTTCAACGTCGTGGATGAGTCCATTAAGCTCGCGAGAAGGCTTACGCGCGAAACCTGTGATGGTAAATGCAAAAAGACCTGGACGAGCACGGTTTCGCCAGGCGGTGCCGCAGGAGGACCGAAAACGGAGCATTCGACAACATCCTGGACTGGGTCCACGGAATGACCATCGACGGAACCAGGAAATTGTCCGGCTCCCAGTTTGAGCCCAAGAAACGAAAGGATATGGCTCCACGTCGAACGTCCAATTTGGGTAAAGGCTAATACTGCGAACAACACTCCCGCTAAGAATAGTGTAACTCGGAGGCGAAATCTCGGAGGGTTGCGCTTCGCGCCGCTAGGCCTCCCCAAAGACTGCGAAGCCACGATGCGGATGTCATCGAACTGTGGCACGATAATTGAGTCCGAGTAAGACCTGCTCAGATATTCCGAGTAAACCGTATTGCGATTCGCTGTGTCAGTTGTTGGCGTTCGGAAATCCTCCATCTCGGCGACGGAAAGTTGGCGGTTGAGGGGCGTCCTCCCGGCGGTTGGCGCCTCCTGGCGTCGGCGGAGACCGCCAATAAACATGTCGCCGAAGTCCGGAGCCGGCACGGAAAGCGGTTTTGGCCGGGTCTTGCGCGCGGAGATCTCTTCCGCGATTTCCGCGATCTCGTTCGCTGCATCCGCCATCTCTCCATACCGCTCGTTGATCAAATAGTCCGAGAATGGCTTCCCATCGCGCGGGCGCAGGTTCTTGTCCCGCACCAAGTCGAGCGCGATCTTAGGGGTCGGGGTCAGTAGCAGCGGATAGAAATGGACGTCCTCGCCTTTCGCCTGCCGCTCGCGGATGATTGCGACCTCCTTGTCGACGACATAGCCGGACGACAGCAAATGGCGGGAGACGAGCAGGATGAAGATGTCGCATTCGCGCAGCTTGCGCTCGATTTCGGAGTCCCAATCGGCATCGCCTGGCATCAGCCGGTCGATCCAGAGCTCGGCCGCCCCCTTCTTGATCGCTGGGCGCAGAAAGCCGGTCACGAACGAGAGCCATTTGGTCTCGCCCTCGGTCGGCGTCTCTGGCTCGTCGGCAGGGGCGTAGCTGATGAAAATGCGCGGCTTGTTCAGATCAGTCGGCATGGCACGCGGCATCTGTGGGCTTTCGAGCTTGCCCCCGAATTCACGCAAGTCAAGCCTCGATCTCGACGAAGCAGGACGGCGCCCCTCTAAGGTGGTAGCCGCGTAGTACCCAGAACGGTGAAGCGCGACGACAGATAGTGGGCAGAAGCCAGTCTTTCGACTCGCAATTCCAGGAACGGCGGGACTCGCCCTTCAACGATAGTGGGTGCTAGTGGCTGGATCGGCGCGCAGCTTGGATGATGGGCGACGTCGCGATTTCCTCCCTCACCCGGCGACCCTCGCCCCCAACCCCTCTCCCGCCAGCAAGCGAGGGGATCACACGTCCAAATTCGACACCGTCAGCGCGTTGTCCTGGATGAACTCGCGCCGCGGCTCGACCACGTCGCCCATCAGCTTGACGAAAATGTCGTCGGCCTCGTCGACCTCGCGGATTTTCACCTGCAGGAGCGATCGGGCCTCGCGGTCGAGGGTCGTCTCCCAAAGCTGGTCCTTGTTCATCTCGCCGAGGCCCTTGTAGCGCTGGAAGGTCACGCCCTTGCGCCCCGCGGCGTTGACCGCCTCGAGGAGCTCCGAGGGGCCGGAGACGGTGGTCTGGTCGCCGCGGCGGGAAAACACGGCGGGGCCGGCGAAGGCCTCGCGCAGGGGCCGCGCGTGCTCGTCGAGGCGGCGCGCGTCGGCCGAGGCGAGCAGGCCCGTGTCGAGGATCGCCGCCTGGCGCACCCCGCGCACCTCACGGATGAGCACATAGCCGCCGGCCTCGACCCGGCCGCTCCAGCCGCGTTCGGTCTCTTCCGCGATGGCGTTCATCCGCTCGGCGAGCGCCCGCGCCCGCTCTTCGGCCTCCGGGTCGTCGGCTGCGCTCAAGGGCCTGAGGGCGCCGACGAGCGCGGCCTGTTCGGCCGCCGCCTTGTTGTAGCGCGAGTGCAGGCCGAGGAGCAGGCGGCGCAACGCGTGCGCCTCCTCGACCAGCACGCGCAGGTCCGCGCCGGCGCGCACCTCTCCGCTCGCAAGCTGAAGCGAGGCGCCCTCGAGCCCCGTGTCGACCAGATAGTCCTCCAGCGCCCGCTCGTCCTTGAGGTACTGCTCCGACTGGCCGCGCTTCACCTTGAACAGCGGCGGCTGGGCGATGTACAGATAGCCGCTCTCGATGATCTGCCGCATCTGGCGGAAGAAGAAGGTAAGCAGGAGCGTGCGGATGTGCGAGCCGTCGACGTCCGCGTCGGTCATGATGATGATCTTGTGGTAGCGGACCTTGTCGACGTTGAAGTCGTCGCGCCCGATGCCGGCGCCGAGCGCGGTGATCAGCGTGCCGATCTGCTCGGAGGACAGCATCTTGTCGAACCGCGCCCGCTCGACGTTGAGGATTTTTCCGCGCAAGGGCAGCACCGCCTGGTATGCGCGGTTGCGCCCCTGTTTCGCCGTTCCGCCCGCCGAGTCGCCCTCGACGATAAAAATCTCGGACTTGGCCGGATCGCGCTCCTGGCAGTCGGCGAGCTTGCCCGGCAGGCTCGCGACGTCGAGCGCCCCCTTGCGCCGCGTGAGCTCGCGCGCCTTGCGCGCCGCCTCGCGCGCCTGCGCCGCCTCGACCACCTTGCCGACGACGATGCGCGCCTCCTGCGGATGCTCCTCGAACCATTGCGACAGCAGCTCGTTGACGAGGCCTTCCACGACCGGCCTGACCTCCGACGAGACGAGCTTGTCCTTCGTCTGCGACGAGAATTTCGGATCGGGGCACTTGACGCTGAGAACGCAAGTCAGGCCCTCGCGGGTGTCGTCGCCCGAGAGATCGACCTTCTCCTTCTTCACGAGGCCGGAGGTTTCGGCGTAGCCGACGACCTGTCGGGTCAGCGCGCTGCGCAGGCCAACAAGATGCGTGCCGCCGTCGCGTTGCGGGATGTTGTTGGTGAACGGCAGCACGTTCTCGTGGTAGCTGTCGTTCCACCACAGCGCGACCTCGACGACGATGCCGTCGCGCTCGCCCTTGATGAGGACGGGACTGTCGATCAGCGCCGTCTTGGTGCGGTCGAGGTAGCGCACGAAGGCTTCCAGACCGCCCTCGTAGTAGAGCTCCTCCCGCTTCGGCTCGGCGTGACGCAGATCGGTCAGCACGATGTGCACGCCGGAGTTCAAGAAGGCGAGCTCGCGCAGGCGGTGCTCGATCGTCGCGTAGTCGAACTCGACCATAGTGAAGGTTTCGGACGACGGCCAGAACGTCACCTCCGTGCCGCGCTTCGGCTTGCCGTCGACTCCCGGCGCCGGCCCCACGACTCTCAGCGGCGCGACCGCGTCGCCGTGGGCGAATTCGATCTCGTGCTCGAGCCCGTCGCGCCAGACGCGCAGCAGGAGTCTCGTCGACAGCGCGTTGACGACCGAGACGCCGACTCCATGCAGGCCGCCCGACACCTTGTAGGAGTTGCGGTCGAACTTCCCGCCGGCGTGCAGCTGGGTCATGATGACCTCGGCCGCCGAGACGCCTTCCTCTTCGTGGATGCCGGTCGGAATGCCGCGCCCGTCGTCGGCGACGGTGCAGGAGCCGTCGGCGTTGAGGGTCACGGTGACGAGCTTCGCATGGCCCGCCAGCGCCTCGTCGATGGCGTTGTCGACCACCTCGTAGATCATGTGATGGAGGCCGGAGCCGTCGTCGGTGTCGCCGATGTACATGCCGGGGCGCTTGCGCACGGCATCGAGGCCCCTGAGCACCTTGATCGAATCGGCTCCGTACGCCTCGCTCGCGGACTCGGCCGCGCGACTCACGTCCTTGATTTCATCGTTCAACAGCAACGCCTTTTCATGGGAGATCCGAGGCGGGACGAACCGCGATTCGTCGATTTCGGCATACTAGCCGCGCACGCCCGCCATTGCACGTCAAAACGGGCGTCGGCGGCCGTATTCGGCACCGGCGGCGGCTTTATCCAACCCAATGATATATAGGTCTATTTTGCCCGATTGCGAGATGCATGCGCCTGCGCCGCGACGAGCTCCGCCTTGGCGGCGGCGCGCAACAGCGTCTGGTCGGTTGCGATGGAGCACAGCTTGAAGCCGAGCGCGGCGATCGCGCCGGCGTCGGCGCCGTCGAAGCAGAACATAGCGGCGTACTTTCTGTGCGCCTTGGCGCGCGCAACAATCCGCCCCGCCGCCTCCATCAGCGCCGGGCCGCGCGGCTCCGCCCTCAGGCCCTCGCTCAACGCGATCGAAAGGTCGGAGGGGCCGATGAACACGCCGTCCACGCCCTCGACGCCGAGGATGTCGTCGACCGCCTCGAGCGCGGCGCGCGTCTCGATCATGGCGATCGTCTGGGTCATCGCGTTGGCCGCGGCGAGGTAGGCGGGTCCGTCAAGCCCGCTCAGCGGCAGGACGGCGCGCGGGCCCCAGGACCGTTCGCCGAGCGGCAGGAACTTGGTGAAGGCGACGAGGCGGCGCGCGTCGTCGCGGCTGTTGATCATCGGCGCGATGATGCCGGCGGCGCCCGCGTCGAGCAGACGGCTCGCCAGCGGAAACTCGCCGACCGGCACGCGCACGATCGCGGGCTTGCCGGCGAGCGCGACTGTGAGAATCGCACGCGAGGCGCCGGCGAAGTCGAGCGCGCCGTGCTGCATGTCGAGCACCACCGCCTCGAAGGCCTCGCGGGCCAGCGTCTCGGCGACCGCCGGCTCGTTCATTCCGACCCAGGCGCAGAAGACCGGCGCATCCGACGCCAGCGCCTCCGACAGCTTCCCGACCACAGCTTCACTCATGTCCTCGCCCGCCTTCTCGCGATTTTCAACCGCCCAATCGTTACGGCGAGTTCATTTGAATTTCATCTTTCCCGCCCGCATTCTGGTGGCCGTCAAACTCACATGAGGGCCTGTCACATGAATAGGCGCTTTTTGACTCCCCTGACAATCGCCGCCATTTCCGCCTTCGCCTTAGCCGCCACGGCCGCCGAGCCGACCGGCGCGCCGGGCATGGAACGCATGCAGCATTGGGCCGCCGACCGCGAGTTGATCCTCGACGCCAAGCTCGTCGGGATGAAGGCCGAGCTCAAACTGAAACCGGACCAGGAGAAACTCTGGGGTCCGTTCGAGACCGCGGTGCAAGACAGCGCAAAGGATCGAATCGCAGACATGCAGAAGATGATGGAGATGCGCAAGCAGAATGAGCATGCGTCGCCCATCGAAGTTCTGGACAGATGGTCAGGCAACCTGTCTAAGGCCGCCGCGAACATGAAGAAAGTCGCCGACGCGGCCAAGCCGCTTTACGACAGCCTCGACGACACGCAGAAGCATGATTTCGCCATGTTGGGCCGGATGCTGATCCCGGAGCGCGCGCGCTTCGCGATGGAGATGATGCGCAATCGCTGGGACGAAGGCGAAATGCCAATGCACGAACACGAATAAGTCCGAAGCTCCTCCCCTGGCTTCGGGTGATGGAAGACGCGGCCGCTCCCCTCGGCCGCGTCTTCTTTTTTGCCCGCCCCGGGGCGGGCCGGCTGGCGGTCATCAAACTTACGCTTAGTTGATTTGCAATGGCGCCTCGAGGCTCGCATCGTCTGGAGCTATAGGAGGATTCGCCATGAGGTCGTCGTTTCGCATTTTGCTGGCGCCGTTCGCGGCTTCGGTTTTCGCCGTCGCAGTCGTCGCCGGCGCCGCCGCCCAGTCCGATAACCCGCCGCCCATGCACCGGATGCAGCACTGGGCGGCCGACCATGAGGCGCTGCTCAACGCCAAACTGGCGGGGCTCAAGGCCGGCCTGGGGCTCAATCCCGATCAGGACAAGCTATGGGAACCGTTCGAGGCCGCCGTCCGCGACGCCGCGCAAATGCGCATGCAGCACATGAAGGAACGCATGGAAATGATGCGCGGCATGACGGGGCCGGGCATGGGCGAGGACGAAGAGGAGGGCGAGGCGGCGTCGCCCGTCGATCGCCTCGAGGCCCTGGCCGACCGCATGTCCGAGGGCGCCGCCGCGATCAAGAAGATCGCCGATGCGGCGAAGCCGCTCTATGCCAGCCTGGACGACACGCAGAAACGCGTGTTCGTCATGCTCAGCCGCGATATGATGATGCTCGGACGCGGCCATGGCGGCATGATGGAACGCGGCGGGATGATGGAATGGGGTCGTGGCCATCCCGGCTGGGGTCCTCACCATCGCTACGAGGAGGGTCCCGACGAGGAGCAATAGCTGGGCTTACGTCTAGCTTCGGCTGACGGGCGCGGCGGCCTCCCCTCCGGCCGCGTCGTCTTTCTTGCGCGGACGCACGAAGCGCAGCGTCGCGCCCTGGGTCGGGAGCGCGCCCGCCGTCGCGAGGCCAAAGGCGGCGGCGAGCGGCATGTGCTGAAGCGCCGTCCCGGCGACGAGGAAGAAGACGGCGAAGGCATAGAGCGCCGCCGCCATGCCGCGCAACACCGCGACGCCGGCGCTTGGGCCCTGCGCGAGCTTGGCGAAGGCGGCGATCGACGCGCCGATCAGAACGAGGCGGCGCGCCGCTGACCTCTGGTCCGAGCGCCGCCGCGGCCGAAGCAGGCCGACGACCAGAGCGGTGGTCACGCCCATTCGCGCGAGCATGTCCCATGCGCCTCGGGGCTTGGCCGTCGTCGCCTGCCGCCGGGGGACAAGGCAAAGGACCAGCGTCAGTGAAACGACCGCGAGGAGAAACAGCGCCGCCAGCCGCAGGCCGGAAGCGATGACGGCGGCGGCCGCCGCGACATAGGCGAGGGTCCCGGCCGCAATCGCCGCCAAAAGCCCGCGCGATGCCAACGCCGTATAACCGGCGAAAAAAGCCGCCTGGGCGACGACGCCAGCGATCGAGCCGGCCGCTGCATCGGCGGCGAAGGCGGAACCATGTTCGATGGCGAGAAACACCGCAATAGGCCCCGAGGTCAGCGGAGGTCAGCGGCAGCCCGACAAGCCAGCCGCCGACCGCGTCGCCCCAGCGGCGCGCCGCGAGCGAGGCCGCGAGAACCATCAAAGGCGTGACGACGAGCTTGACCATCAACAGGGACATGGCGCCGCCCTACTCACGGATGGCTCGCCGGCAAAAGACAGCCGTTGCGCCCCGGCCGGCATTTGGCGCAAAATCGGCCCGGGGAAACTGGGGAGGAGAAGATCCGTGATCGCGCACGCCAAGCCTCATGCTCCGCTCGATGTCTACGCGACCGAGGTCGCGAGCGAGTGGGTCGACTACAACGGCCATATGAACGACGCGGCCTTCGCCATCGTGTTCAGCCGATCGATCGACGCGCTGATGGACCGCATCGGCCTCGACGCCGCGGCGCGCAAGCGGACCGGCCGGAGCCTGTTCACGCTGCAGATGATGCTGCACTATTTCAAGGAGGCGAAGGAGGGCGACGCGCTCGCCGTCTCCTGTCATCTCCTCGAGCACGACGACAAGCGCATGCGCGTCTGGCTCGACATGACCGACGCGAGCGGCGAGCGCCTCGCCGGCTCGGAGCAATTGCTGATGTCGGTGGCGCTCAGCGATGGCGCCCCGCGCGCCGCGTCCTGGGGGTTCGAGACGCTCGCCGCGCTCGACGCGCTCGCCAAGCTCCACGCCAGCCTGCCGCCCCCGCCGCAGGCCGGCGCGGGGGTGGCGATGAAGCGGACGGCCGGAGCGTAGCCGCGCGCTGAGCGCAGCCGCGCGCGTTGAGCCGGCCTGTAGCCGCGCGCTGAGCGCCAGCCGGCGCGCCCAGCGGCCGCGCCGGCATATGCTTCGCCTCGTCCGCGCTCGAAGCGCTCGCGAGGGCGCGGGCTTCGGCGCCATCCTCCGGCGCGACCGAACAAGCGCTCGACGTCCCCTTGCAATCCATCCATCACCATCCATATACCATCCAGATGGATGGTAGGAGGCGGCGATGGCTGCAGAGATGCTGCGACTGAGGGACAAGATTGGCGAGAGCGAGAAAATCACCGTCAACGTCGGATTTGTCGATCTCGGCCACATAGATCTGCTGGTGCGGGAGGGATTCTACTCCAATCGCACCGACTTCATCCGGACGGCGATCCGCAACCAGCTCGCCGCCCACGCGGACGCGGTCAAGCAATCGATCGTGCGCCATACCCTCGAACTCGGCCTGCGACGCTATAGTCGCGAGGAGCTGGAGGCGGCGAAGGCCGCGGGCTCGAAGCTGCACATCCAGGTCGTCGGGCTTGCGACGATCGCCGACGACGTCACGCCCGAGCTCGCGCGGGCAACCATCGAATCGGTCATGGTTTTGGGCGCCCTTCATGCGAGCCAGGCCGTCAAGGCCGCGCTCTCGGACCGCATCGGCTGATCGAGCGGGCTTGGCCTCTCGAAAAAAGCAAGGATCACAAATGAATTCGGACTTCGCCGCGGCGATGCGTCAGGCTGTGCAACTCACGCGCCAGAGACAATTGATGGAGGCGACGAGGGTCATTCAACGCGCCCTTTCGGGATGGGGCCGCGCCTCTCCTTCCATCGACCCTTCGCCCCAAAGCGCTCGAGTGATTGTGCTGCCGAACGCCTCCGAAGCGGCGGGCGCAGCGGAGCCGCTGCCGCGCAATGCGAACTTGCAAAGCGCCCGCGCCGGGAATGTCCGTGCAGAAGAGCGCCCGTCGGGGCGCGTGAGAAGGCCGCTCGGAGAGACCTTGAATCTTCTCCGTCAGGCCGATCTTCCGCGGGTTGGTCCTCGCTCCGCGCCGCTCGTGAAATTGCGCAAAGCGCCGCCGGTCCCCGTGCCGGAAGGGGCGGCCTGGCTCACACGAGCCTTCGCCGGCGCGGCCGGTTCGCGCGACTACAAGGTCTATGTCCCGAACCGAGTGGACGGCAGGGCGCTTCCTTTGGTCGTCATGCTCCACGGCTGCACCCAGAACCCCGACGACTTCGCTTTGGGGACAGGCATGAACCGGCTTGCCGAGGACCTCGGCTTCATCGTCGCCTATCCGAGGCAACCGACGACCGCCAATCCCTCGGCGTGCTGGAACTGGTTCAATCTCGCCGACCAGAAGCGCGACGAGGGAGAACCCAGCATCATCGCCGGCATCACGCGCGCGATCATGGCCGAGTTCGGGATCGACCCCGAGCGGGTCCATGTCGCGGGCCTGTCGGCCGGCGGCGCCATGGCCGCGATCATGGCCGCCGCCTATCCCGAGCTATATGCCGCGACGGGCATTCACTCCGGTCTTGCGCATGGGTCCGCTGCCGACCTCGCCTCGGCCTTCGCAGCGATGCGCGGCGGCCCGGCTCCGATTCAGCCGACGCCAAGCGCCGCGCGAGCAAAGCGCCATCCCGATGCCGCGAATGGCCGCGTTCGCACGATCGTCTTTCATGGCGCGTTGGACAAAACGGTAGATCCGTCGAACGCCGAAACGATCCTCGCCGCGGCGCGCGCCGGCCTCTCCGATTCCGCTTGCGAAACGCAACAGGACGGCGTCGCCGGAGGACGCGCCTATACGCGCACCGTGATCACCGACGCGAGCGGCGCCCCTCACGCGGAATGCTGGGAGATCGACGGGCTGGGGCACGCCTGGTCCGGGGGCAGCCCGGAGGGCTCTTACACCGACCCTCGCGGACCCGACGCCTCGCGCGAAATGCTGCGGTTTTTCCTGGCGACGCCGACACAGCCGCCAGCGCGTTGAGAGCGCCAGCCCTCCTGGCGCCTGATTTCACTGACGAAGCGGATGGGATCGCTTGCCCTAACCCTTTCCCGCAAGCGGGAGAGGGAGCGCATTCCCTTCTCCCGCTTGCGGGAGAAGGTGGCGCGAAGCGCCGGATGAGGGTTACGAAACGTTAGCGCTCCGTCTGGACAATCCTGAGGCGTGGGATCATTGTCGCCGTCAACGAAATCGGCCGATGGCGTCAAAGCCGAAAAGGGAGGAAGTCATGAACGTCAGGTTGTTGGGCTTCGCGCTGTGCGTGAGCTTTTTTGTCGTTCCTGCATTCGCCGACGACACGGTCAAGATCGGCTATATCGACCCCCTCTCGGGCGGCGGCGCGTCGATCGGCGAAGTCGGCCTGAAGACATTCCAGTATCTGGCGGACGAGCTCAACGCCGCCGGCGGCCTCAACGGCAAGAAAATCGAGATCGTCCCGCTCGACAACAAGACCAACCCGCAGGAGAGCCTGATTCAGGCGCAGAAGGCCGCCGACGACGGCGTCCGCATCATAACCCAGGGCAACGGTTCGTCGGTCGCGGCGGCGCTGACCGACTGGGTGTCGAAATACAACGAGCGCAATCCGGGCAAGGAGATCCTCTATCTCAATTACGCGGCGGTCGATCCGGTGCTGACCAACGCGAAATGCTCCTTCTGGCATTTCCGCTGGGATGCGAACTCCGACATCAAGATGGCCGCGCTGACGACGTTCATGAGGGACCGCACGAGCATCAAGAAAGTCTATCTCATCAATCAGGACTATTCCTTCGGCCATGCGGTGGAGTCGGCCGCGCGCGCCATGCTGAAGGAGAAGCGGCCGGACATCGAAATCGTCGGCGACGAATTCCATCCGCTGCTGAAGATCACCGATTTCTCCCCCTATATCGCCAAGATCAAGGCCTCGGGCGCCGACAGCGTCGTCACCGGCAATTGGGGCCAGGACTTCGCGCTGCTGTTGAAGGCCGCCGCCGACGCCGGCCTACAGGCGGACTGGTACACCTATTACGCCGGCGCCGCCGGCGGGCCGACGGCGATCAAGCAGACCGGCCTGTCGCACCGCGTATTCGCGATCACGGAAGGCGTTCCCAACTCGGGCTCCGAGGCGGCGCAGAAATGGGAGGCGGCGTTTCGCGCCAAACTCGACGTCGCCCTCTTCTATCCCCGCGCCGTCAACGAGATGCGGATGCTGGCGATGGCGGCGGCCGAGGCCAAGTCGACCGACGCGAAAGCCCTCGCCGAAAAGCTGGAAGGAATGAAGATCGAGGCCTTCGACGGCGGTGTCGCGTTCATGCGCAAGGACGACCATCAGTTGTTCCAGGACATGTACATCAGCAGCTTCGGCGTCTTGGACCCCGGCGCGAAGTTCGACGAGGAAGGCACCGGCTGGGGCTGGAAGCTGATCGGCGCCGTCAAGGCGATCGACACGATCCTGCCGACGACCTGCAAGATGGAACGGCCCTGAGGCGAGGCGGCGGTTCTGGATGCGCGCGTTCGCGGGCATGACAGCGCCAGAGTGTCACCCCCGCGAAAGCGGGGGTCTAGCAACGCTGGGCGGCTAGTTCATCGATTCCATGAAACCAATCCTATGCGTAGGATTCATTTTCCGTGACCTCGCTTGTAGGCTTTCCGGTTGATTCGGAAGCGGAGATGAAAGCGATGGCGGGTCGGCGGCG
>Ga0074044_10001558_pt1 | contig 20618 bp, 20 predicted proteins | sample BogForMeECP23OM1_FD_94443 | JGI IMG/M metagenome (GOLD analysis project Ga0074044, IMG submission 94443) | Bog forest soil microbial communities from Calvert Island, British Columbia, Canada - Bog Forest MetaG ECP23OM1 | ecosystem: Environmental > Terrestrial > Soil > Wetlands ...
ACTTTGCGATTCTTTTGAACCCAGACTCGAGTCTGGCGGCCTGGCGCTCCGTCAAGCGCCGCGGAATCCGCCGGCGGTTCTCCGGGCGGCGCAAAGCGCAGCGCGTCGATCGGAACGCGCACCGCCTTTGCTTTTGACGCCGTCACCACGTTCACGTTCGCCGTCATCCCCGGCTTCAGCAGCAGCTCGGGATTTTCCACGGCCACCACCACGTCGTAGGTCACCACGTTCTGAACCGTGATCGGCGCCTGCCGAACCTGGCTCACCACGCCCGCGAAATCCCGGTCGGGAAACGCGTCCACCCGAAACGTCGCCTTCTGCCCTTGCCGCACGTAGCCGATATCGGACTCGCTGACGTTCGAGTCCACCTGCATCTTGGTCAGGTCCTTCGCGATCAGGAACAGCGTCGGCGTCTGAAAGCTCGCCGCCACGGTCTGGCCCACGTCCACGTTGCGCGAGACCACGGTGCCGTCAACCGGCGACACGATATTGGTGTAATTCAGGTTGACCTCGGCCGCTTTGACGTTGGCCGTCTGCTGCTGGATATTGGCCTTGTCCAGCTTGATCTGCGCGACATCCATCTGCCATGCGCTGTACGCCGAATCCAGCGTGTCCTTCGAGACGGCGTCGGCCTTGTACAGCTCCAGGTTGCGGTTGTAGGTGACTTTCTTGTAGTCGAGGTCGGCGCTGTCCTTGCCCAGTTGCGCGATCGAGTTGGCCAGCGTCGCACGCGCAATATCGACCGTCACCTGGTAGGTACTCGGGTCAATTTTCGCGATTAGCTGCCCCTTCGTCACCGGCGCGTTGTAGTCTTTATAAATTGCGATGATCGGTCCCGACACGTAAGTGCCGAGCTGCACCGTGATCACCGGATTGACCGTTCCAGTCGCCGTGACCGAGCGCACGATCGGCCCTTCTGTGACTTTGGCGGTAACGATCCGAGTCGCGGACGAATTCCCGCCAAAGAAATACCAGCCGGTGACGACCGCCACCGCGGCGATCGCGAGCATCCACGCGCTATTTTTCATGCTGGACAATTTCATGGGCGATGCTCAATTATTATCCCGTAATTCATCGGTTTCCAATGAAAGACGAGGACTATTGCCTGTTAGACGTAGCGCCGCCGCCGAAGTTTCGAGTAGGTTGACCGTCATGGCCGAACAGCCGCCGCCCCTGGCGGGAATAAAAGTCGTCGATCTGACGAGGTATCTCGCCGGTCCGTTCTGCACCCAAATCCTCGGCGATTACGGAGCCGAGATTTTCAAGATCGAACCGGTCGAAAATCCGCGCGGCGAGCTGGGAAAAGGTCCCGACGACTACTTCTTTCTCTGCGTCAATCGATCCAAGAAAAGCCTGCGGCTCGCGATCAAAAAACCGCAGGGCCGCGAAATCCTGATGCGCCTCGTCGACGCCGCCGACGTGGTCGTGGACAACTTCCGGCCCGGCGTCATGCAAGCGCTCGGGCTCGGCTACGAAACGCTCGCGATGCGCAATCCGCGCATCATCACCTGCTCCATCTCGGGCTTCGGCTCGAGCGGCCCGTTGCGCGATTTCCCCGGCTTCGATCAGATCGCGCAGGGGATGTCGGGCCTGATGAGCGTGACCGGAACCGTCGAGAGCGGGCCGACCCGGGTCGGCATCGCCATCTGCGATCTGCTCGCCGGAATTTTTTCTGCGCAAGGCATCCTGCTCGCGCTCGAGGCGCGCCATCGCGACGGCCGCGGCCAGCGCGTCGAGACCTCGCTGCTCGAATCCATCGTCAGCATCCTGACGTGGTCGGCGGGAATCTATTTCGAAACCGGGAAGACTCCGGCGCCCGCCGGCAATCATCATCCGCTGGTGTCGCCGCACGGCCTATTCAATGCGTCGGATCGGCCGTTCAACATCGCCTGCGGGAACGAGGTGATGTGGCAAAATTTCGTCGTCGCCATTGGCCGGCCGGAACTCGCCGCCGACGAACGATTCAACAGCAACGGGCGGCGCCTGAAAAATCGCGCCGCGTTGACCTTGGAAATAAATCGCGCGCTCGCCCCGCATCCGGCCGCGCATTGGATTCAATTGCTCAATCGCGAGGGCATCCCGTCGGGCCCGATTCTCACCGTCGAGGAAATCCTCACGCATCCGCAGACCGCCGCCCGCGCGATGCTGCTAAAGCTGCCGCATCCCGAACTCGGCGAGTACCTGACCACCGGGCTTGCCGCCAAGCTCGAGGCGACGCCGGGCAAGGTAACGCGCCCGCCGCTGGTCGGCGAGCACACCGACGAAGTGCTGGCCGCGCACGGCTATTCGCCCGACGATCTGAAGCGCCTGCGCACCTCCGGCGTGATCGCATAACTTCCTATCCTTTTGACTTACCTCGCCCGTGCTTTCACGGGAGGGGCGGCCGGCCGCTTGGCGGTCGGCAAGCTGAAAAAGCTGATGGCTCCGCCGGGGTCCCTCGGCTTCGCTCGGGATGACACAATAGACGACCGCCAAAGATGAACCGCATCTTCCCTTTGCCTTTCTAACAGGCCGCCAGGCCGCATTGTCTCTTATCTTAACAGCCGGGAAGTCCGAAACCTGCGGGAGGTTTCGGGAGGGTGCAGGGGCTGGCCCTGCTACAGGCCCTTCAAAAACTCGATCAGGATCTCATTGATCTCTTTGGGACGCTCCTGCTGCACCCAATGGCCGGCGCCGGGAAGGATCACTTTCTTTTTCAGATTCGGAGTGAACGCACCCGCCATCTCGTACGCGCCACGATACATCTTGCCGACCACGTCATGCTCACCGGCGGCGAACAGCGCGGGCTGGCGCAGCTTGGCGCCGTCGAGGAAAGCGGTCAGCTCCCAGTTGCGATCGAAATTGCGATACCAGTTGACGCCGCCGCGAAAGCCCGCCCGTTTGAACTCGCCGGCAAAGAAATCCAGGTCGGCTTCCGTCAGCCACGGCGGCAGCTTCGCCGGCACAACGCCGGTTTCGATAAACTTTTTCGTCTTGGGGAACAGGAACGAGAACTCTCCGGTCCGCGGCGCATCGCCCGACGCCGAGTAGAGGATCATCGCCATCGAGCGGCGCGGATCGGCGTCGAGCTCCTTCTCGACCTTGCCCGGCTCCTGGAAATAGAGCTGGTAGAAATTCTGGTCGCCGGCAAGCGCCTTCATCGCCTCGGTCGGGCGCATCGGAGTGCGTGGAAAATACGGAACGCTGAGCAGTGCGATCGCGCGAAAGATGTCGGGGCGCAGAAGCGCGGAGTTCCACGCCACCGGCGCTCCCCAGTCGTGGCCGGCGATCACTGCCGACTCGACGCCGAGGCTGTTGACCAGCCCGACGATATCGCCGACCAGGTTCAGAATGTTGTACGACTCGATCGGCTCGGGCGCGTCGGTCTGTCCGTAGCCGCGCTGATCGGGCGCGACGACGCGGAAACCTGCCGCCGCGAGCGCGGGAATCTGATGGCGCCACGAGTACCACGATTCGGGCCATCCGTGGCACAGGATCACCAGCGGACCCGCGCCCTGCTCGACGTAATGCATCCGGATGCCGTTGACGGCGGCGAATTTGTGCTCCAGTTGGTGCATCGAAAAGGGGAAAAAACTTCTGGCCGCGCGCGCGCTGCTACGAATGCTTGAGCTTTTTGATTTCCTCGGTCATCTCGGGCAGCGCTTTGAACAGATCGGCGACCAGGCCGTAGTCGGCGACCGCGAAAATCGGCGCCTCTTCGTCCCGGTTGATCGCGCAGATGATCTTCGAGTCTTTCATCCCGGCCAGATGCTGTATCGCGCCTGAAATTCCGACCGCGATGTAAAGTTCAGGCGCAACCACCTTGCCCGTCTGTCCAACTTGCAGGTCGTTGGGCACGAAGCCCGCATCGACCGCCGCGCGCGACGCGCCCATCGCGGCGCCCATCTCGTCGACCAGCGGCTCGAGCACGGTCTTGAAGTTTTCGCCCGACTTGAGGCCGCGGCCGCCCGAAATGATTATGCGCGCCTCGGTGAGTTGCGGGCGATCGCTCTTGGTCGCGCTGAATGAAACGAATTCCATCTTGAGAGCGCCCGCGTCGATCTCGGCGTTCTGCTTTTCGACGGGAGCGGCGCTGTCGCCCGGCTTGGCGGCGTCGAATGCGGTGCCGCGCACCGTCAATACTTTGATCGGTCCGTCGATTTCGACCGTCGCCATCACGTTGCCCGCGTACGTGGGGCGCACGAAGGTCTGGTCGTCGCCGATCGCGGTAATTTCCGACGCCATTCCGGCGCCGAGCCGCGCGGCAAGGCGCGGAAACAGGTCCTTGCCCATCGCCGTTGCCGTGGCGATTACAAATTCCGCGCCTTCCTTCTTCGCCAGTGCGGCAAGCGCCTGCGCGTATGCGTCGGCGAGATAGTTCTTCAACGCGGGATGCGCGAGCGCGATTACCTTGGCGACACCGTACTTGGCGATTTCGCCCGCGGCCGCCTCCGGCGCGTCGCCGGCCACGACCGCGATCGCTTTGCCGCCGCGCTTTTTCCCAAGCTCGAGCCCCGCCTGAACCGCGGTCAGCGTGGCCTTGGGGAAATGTCCCCCCTGATGCTCCGCGAAAATCAGCACGTCACCCATGTCAATTCACTCCGGCGTTCGCGACCGTGAAAGTCGTAATCAAATAACCTTTGCTTCGGTATGAAGCAGCGACACCAGCTCCTGCACCGACGCGACTTTGCGCCCGGCCTGGCGCTTGGGCGGAGCGGCGAGAGTCTTTACCTTGAGCTTGGGCGCGAGATCGACGCCGAGGCTGTCGGCCGCAATCTCTTTCAGTTCTTTCTTGCGCGCCTTCATGATTCCAGGCAGCGAGGCGTAGCGCGGCTCGTTGAGGCGCAGATCGGTGGTGATGACGGCGGGGAGTTTGAACGCAATTGTCTCCAGACCGCCGTCAACTTCGCGCACGACCGAGATCTTGTCGGCCGTAATCTCAATCTTGGAGGCGAATGCCGCCTGGGGCCATCCCAGCATCTCGGCCAGCATCTGCCCGACCTGGTTCGCGTCGTCGTCGATCGCCTGCTTGCCCAGTATGATCAGCTCGGGCTTCTCGTCGCCGGCAATTTTCTTAAGGATTCTCGCGATTGCGAGCGAGTCCAGCGCGGCGTCGGTCTTGACCAGGATTGCGCGGTCGGCGCCCATCGCCAGCCCGGTGCGCAATTGCTCCTGCCAGGGGGACTGGCCGACCGTGACCAGCACCACCTCGCCGGTCTGTTTCTCCTTGATGCGGAGCGCTTCTTCGATCGCGATTTCGCAAAACGGGTTGATTACCCATTTCACGCTGTCGGTGGCGATGCCGGTGCCGTCGGGGAGTACGCGGATGGTGGTCGCGGGATCGGGAACTCGCTTGATTGGTACTAGAATCTTCAAAGCACAAACTCCACGCAATTCATTGATGCATCGGTTGAATCCGAAAACAGACGAGGTCGCCCGGGAATAGAACCGCGGAACGTAAAAATTTCTAACAGCGGTCCGACCGTTAGTCAAACGATGCTAATGGGCGCGGCGTAGATGCAAAGGTCTTTCGGATCGACTCCGTCCACGATTACGCAGACAGTGAATGCCCGACGCTTGTGATATGAATAGACGACATGGATCTGTTCGCTCAAGTAGCTAACAAAATTCCTGATGTCGAACAGCTTCTTGCCTTGGAGCCCGAAGAGCTGGCCGCACGGATTCTCTTGCTGTGGCAGAGCTATTCGCCAAACGAATTCGCTGAGCCAAACACCTTTGATCCGACGCGCAGAATGAACTCGTACGATGTGCCTTACCCCGCAGATAGGTGGCCGGAAGTTGGCCTCGCTTTCTCGGAAGCGTTTTTCCTGGTTAATAGTTCAGGGCCTAGCGGTGCCTTCAAGCGGACAACCGCACTTTTTACAATTGAGCAGACGAGGGCGCAAAGTCAAAACAGAATCGGATTTTGCCAGCTTCAAGATCGCACGCCTCCTTCCCCGTGAAATACTGCACCCGAGAATCGCTGAACCGGTATGGCATGCCTTCCTGCGAGGAGAATTCGATGTCGCCGCCTTTCAAGCAATGAAGGCCGTAGAAGTGTCGGTCCGCGAGGCAGCCGTGCTGACCGATGGCGACATCGGGGTTAAGCTGATGCGAAAAGCGTTTGGCACCGAGAATGGCCCCTTGATGGATCCAACGACCGAAGCCGGTGAACGCCAAGGATGGACGGATCTCTTTGCCGGCGCGATAGCCTGCTACAAGAACCCGCATTCTCATCGTGACGTGAACTTGAGCGAACCTGTGGAAGCTTTGGAAATCGTCCTTTTGGCGAACCATCTTTTGCGCATTGTAGATAAGCGACGAAATCTCCAATCAGGATAGGAAATGCCGGTGTGATGCCATCGGACCGTCCTTTGTAATCACCTGAAAAGAATACGACCATGGTGCGCAAAACAGTAATTCAAAAGCAACCCACCTTGGCCCCCGACCGGGCCCTGCGAGCGCTCACGCAGCAGCTTGAGGCACTACAGACACTCAAGGGCCGGAGATACGACGAAGCCGATGGCGACGAGACGGAATGGGGACACCTCACGCAAAGCATCATCGAGGCGGCGTTCGGCAACCCCAGCTCCAGCCTGAACAAGTTTCATACGGCCAACTGCGCTGGGGAACACAACATGATGGGCATCAGCCCGCGGCAGCGTCAGATCAATTTTGAATCGCGGACAAAAGAGCATGAGGCTCTTTTGCGAGCCCTGATCAGCGCGCTCCGTCTCCAGCTTCCAGAAGAAGAAATCAAGGGTGCGTACGAGCCCGGCGACGAATACGGCTTCTACCGCGACCTGAGTTCCATCGTTGCAACGGCCACGAAGGACATCTTCATCGTCGACGCGTACCTCGACGAGAAAGTGTTTAACCTGTACGTCGACAAAGTTCCGGCTAGTGCGACCGTCCGCATTCTCTCGAACAAGATAGGCGCCAACGTCGAAACCGTTGCAAAAATGTACGCAAAGAGTCGGCCCCTCGAACTTCGATCCAGCGCAGACGCGCACGACAGGGTAATCTTCATCGACGAACGCGGTTGGGTTGTCGGGCAATCCATAAAAGACGCGGCTAGAAAAAAGCCGACGTACCTTGTTGAGCTCAACGAGCCGTCTCTCGGTGCTCTCAGAGATGCTCACAACCGAATTTGGGCGGCTGCGGCGGTCGTCATTTAGCCTGCTTCCTTCCCCTTAACCTGTTCTAACAGGGCGAAGCCGCATCCCCCGGCGGTGCCGGCTCCTCTTAACATTGGGTGCAGGGGTCACCCCTGCCTATTCGTTGTAGCCGAGGCGATGCGACAGTTCGCGGCCCGCGTCGAGCAGGCTCGGCGCGATTTCGGCGCTGATTCGCTCCGGCCCGATGCGATAGCTCGGGCCGGCGACCGCGATCGAGCCGACCACTGAGCGCGTGTAGTCGCGAATCGGCACCGCGACCGACGACACTTCTTCGATGAACTCGCCCGAATCCACCGCGTAACCGTCGCGCGCGACTGCTTCAAGCTGCGCGAGCAGAGCGGCGCGATCGACGATCGTGCGATCGGTGAAGCGGCGCAGCGTCTCGGGCAACGCCGACTTGAGCTGCTCCTCGGCGTCGAAGGCAAGATGCGCCTTGCCGGCCGCCGTACAATGAAGCGGCAGGGTAATTCCGACGGGCGGCATGATGCGCACCGCGCGATCTTCGGCCTCGGCTGCTTCGAGCGGGACGACGCCGTCGCGCCGGACGATCGCGACGTAAGCGCTTTCACGGCATTTGCGGGCGACGTCGGCCAGGATGGGGCGCGCTTGCCTCACCAGGCCCATATGATGGATGTAACGGCGTCCGAGATGCAGACACTTGATGCCGAGGCGATAATTCTCGGTGGCTTTGTTTTGTTCGATATAGCCGCGCGCTTCGAGCGTCGCGAGGATCCGAAAGACGTTGTTCTTATGCAGCTTGAGCCGCTTGGAGAGTTCAGTTACGCCGAGTTCATCGACGTCGCCGAAGAACTGTTCGAGCACATCGAGCGCGTGCGCGACGGATTGGATGACGTAGTTGGTTTTGTCGCGTCTGACCATCGGCTTTCCGATACCGCGCTGGCGGCTCTCAATCCTGGCGCAGCGCTGTATGTAAAAGTGTTTTACTTTAGATAACGTGCTCGAACCGTGTCAACGATGCTCCTTAAATTCGCGTAAAGTTGCGCTAAGTAGCTGATATTTCACGAGAAAAATAATCCATCAACAGAGACGTCAAAACAGGATTTCACCATGCCCAGGCAACTTCCCGCCGATTTCTTCAGGCGCGTCGACGACGACGATGATGAGGTATTTTACTCGGTTCCGCGGCTCGTCGTTCATATCGATGATAGTGCAATCGCGAAGGTCGGCGAGATCTACGCGCAAATTCTGCCTCAAGGCGGCGCGATCCTCGACCTGATGAGCAGTTGGCGGTCGCATCTGCCGGCATATCTGCGGCCAGCGCGAGTGGTCGGACTCGGGATGAATCGCGCGGAGATGGAAGACAATCCGGCGCTCACCGAGATCGTTATCCACAATCTCAATCGCGTGGCGCGGATGCCGTTCGCCGACGCCGAGTTCGACGGCGCGGTGGTGACAGTCTCCGTGCAATACCTGACGCGGCCAATCGAGACGTTCGCCGAAGTCGGGCGCGTGCTCAAACCCGGCGCGCCGTTCATCGTGACGTTCTCGAACCGGATGTTCCCGACCAAGGCGGTGGCCATTTGGCAGCATCTCGACGACTACGACCGGGGCAAGCTGGTCGGGAGCTACTTTATGGAGAGCGGCGCGTTTGAGAATATAGATTTCATCGACCGGAGCGCGCCGACCGCGCCGCCGTCGGATCCTGTTTGGGCGGTGGCGGGATACAAGACGCGCGAGGCAAAGAGTTGATCAAAAGTCGTGGGATGCGTCATCTGGCGCTCAAGGTTTCCGCCCTGGAGCGCTGCGAACCGACGATCAGCCCGCAATCTTTTTCTTCGTAAGTATTCATCGCAACCAGGCAACGGCGCGCGACGGCGCCGGGGAGAAACTGAGGATGCTCAAGGGGCGCGCGACCGCCGAAGCTACGGCAGCATACGCGAGCCGGTTCCCGGAGTTGCCGGGAAATTTCCGGCCGGTGCTCGGGGTGTTGGTTTCATCGATCGGAATCGGCACATACCTGGGCGATCCCGACGACGAGACCGATCGGGCCTACGAAGAGGCCATCAAGGCGAGTCTTCGCGGCGGGATCAATCTGATCGATACGGCGGTGAATTACCGTTTCCAGCGCAGCGAGCGGAATATCGGCAAGGCAATTGGCGAGTTGGTGGGGAAGGGCGAAATCGCGCGCGAGCAGGCGGTCGTCGCGACCAAGGGCGGTTACATCACGTTCGACGGCGCAGTGCCGGCCAATCCGCGCGCGTGGTTCGAGGAACATTACGTGAAAACGGGGATCGTGGCGCCCGCCGATTTGGTTGACGGCTCGCATTGCATGACGCCGAAGTACATCGGCACGATGCTGGAGTTGTCGCGCAAGAATCTCAATCTCGAGACCATCGACATCTATTACATCCACAATCCCGAGACGCAGCTCGAAGCCGTCGAGCGCAAGGAGTTCCTGGCGCGAATGGCGACGATTTTCGAGTTCCTGGAACGCGCGGTGGCCGACGGAAAGATCGGCGTGTACGGGACCGCGACGTGGAACGGCTACCGGGCGGCGCAAACGGAGCGCGGATGGCTCTCGCTCGACGAGCTGATGCGAATCGCGCGCGAGGTTGGCGGCGACGCGCATCACTTCCGCGCAATCCAGCTGCCGTACAACCTCGCGATGCCGGAGGCCGTGACGCGATCGAACCAGATCGTGCACGGCGGCAAGGCGACCACGCTGGCGGCGGCGAAGTCGCTCGGAGTTGCGGTTTCGGCGAGCGCGTCGCTGCTGCAAGGCCAGTTATCGCGCGGGCTGCCGCCGATCGTCGCGAATGCGTTCAGCGGCTTCGCCACCGATGCGCAGCGATCGATTCAGTTCACCCGCTCGACGCCGGGTGTGGACGTGGCGCTGGTCGGAATGAGGTCGGTCGATCACGTTCGCGACACGCTCGAGACGGCGCGCAAGCCGCCGGCGACGCTCGAGGAGTTGATGCGCCTGTTCGAGCACGGCGACGAGCCGTAGGACAGGGGCCCCGGTCCCTGCGCCTGAGCAAGTAAGAAGAGATGCGGCCGTAGTTTACCCTGAGCGAAGTCGAAGGGGCCTGTTAGAACGGGTAAAGGGGCAGAGGAGCGCACGGTATCGGGTTGCGCAGGTGGGGCGCGACTGAAACAATGCATCGGTTGCCGCCCGTCCATAGAGGTGGCCATTCACCTGCCGATGCGCCGCGTCGAGACATACTTCATCGTTATAGCGATTGCGTTTTACGTCTGGTTCCTGGCGCATTACGGCCCCGGGCAGGTGCTTGGCTACGTGCGTATGGCGGGCTGGGGCCTGGCGCTGACAATTTCAATGGAGACGCTGGCGCGAATCGCAAACACGCTCGGCTGGCGGGTCACGATCGAGGACTATCCACCGAAGCTCAGGTTGGTCGAGTTGTTTGCGGCGCGAATCGGCGGTGAGGCGATCGACTATGTGACGCCGTCGGCGCAGCTCGGGGGGCAGTTCGTGATGGCGGTGGATGTGCGCGAGAAACTGCGCATGCCGGTGGGGCTGGCGACGGTAGTCGCCGCGTCGCTGGCCGAAGCGGTCGGGCAGATCGTATTTGTCTCGATCGCGCTGGTGATTTCGCTGCGCCTGATACCGGTGGCTGCCAACCTCTACTGGTCGATAGTGGGCGGGTTTGCGCTGGCGGCGGCGCTGGCGGGCGGCTTCTTTTTCGTGCAGATGAAGCGGCCGTTCTCGTATCTGTGGCGTGCCGCGACCAAGTTGGATATCGCGCGAATCAACACCGGCGAAATCCGCGAGTCCGCCGAGGAGGCCGACGCGGTGCTGCGCGACCTTTACGCCCGCCATCGCAGCCGGCTCGCGGCGTCGTGCCTGTGCTATGCCGCCGCGTGGAGTTTCGGGCCGCTCGAAATTTATATCCTGCTGCGGCTGCTGCATCAGCCGGCGTCGTTGCAGATCGCGCTGCTGGTCGAGGCGGTTGGGCTGCTGATCGAACGCGCGACCTTTCTGATTCCCGCCAAGCTGGTAAGCCAGGAGGGCGGTAAGGCGCTGATTCTGGGGATGCTCGGTTACCCGCCGGGAATAGGCTTCGTGGTGGGGTTTCTCCGTCGAATCAAGGAAATGGTATGGGTGTTGTTCGGGCTGTTGAGCCTGATGATACATCGGATGGTCGTGCAGCAGCGCGGTGATGTGACGGGCGCCGCAGCGGCGGGGCGCGACTCTGTGATGAAAATGCAACGAGCACAAGGAGAGCAATCGCTATGAGAAAATTAACCGCCCTGGTGGTGGGGATGACGCTCGCAATGACCACGCTTCCCGCGGCCGCCGGGGTCGTCATCACGCAGAAGCAGCATGTGACCAGCGGGACCAACTCGCGCGACACCGAACAAACAATTTCGGTGCAGGGCAACAAGCAGAAGATGGTGAGCGAGCGTCACACGATCATCACCGACCTCGACAAAGGGATGATGTACGTGATCGATCCGCAGGCGAAGACCTACTTTGAGATCGAGTTTCCGCCCAAGGGGCATATGGCGGAGATGATGGCGGCGAGCACGAATGCGGCGATGAACTTCAAGAAGGCCGGCACCACGCGCGAGATCGCGGGCTACAAGTGCACTGACTACAACGGCGGCGGGCATATGATGGCGGGCGATTATACGATCAAGGAATGCTTTTCGAGCGATGCGCCTGGCGCCGAGGAGTTTGGGGCCTTCGAGAAAAAAATGGCGGACAAGCTCAAGGCCGCAGGCACCAGTAAGGCCAGTGGCGGCGAGATTCCGGGCGGAGTGCCACTCGCGCTGAACTCGACGATGAAGATGGGGAACGTCTCGATTCCGGGGATGGCGCCGGAGCAGGCGGCCAAGATTAATGAGATGATGGCGAAACGCCCGCCGGTCGTGACCAGCACGCTGGTCGAGAAGATCGAATCAAAGACACTCGCAGACAGCGATTTCGCGATTCCCGCAGGCCTCACCAAGAGAGAACTGCCGGCCGGACCGGGCCCGAGCGGAATGAAGATGGCGCCAGGCGCAATGAAGATGGCACCGGCTCCGGGAGCCCCGGCTGCGGGCGCGTCGCCGGCAGCGCCTTGACTCGCCCAAACGGACTCGCGTGCGCATTGATTTGGCCGTCGCGAGCGAGTTGAACACCAAAAAAAGAGCGGGGTCCGTCGGGGCCCCGCTCGTCGTTTCAATCTAACGCGAAAAACTACGTCGTGGTTGACGCGGATGCCTGCTGCTTGGGCGCGTTGAGCGCGGCACACGAATCCCAGATCCATTTCGCCGTCGACAGTTCGTCTTCGGCAAACAGCCGCAATGCTTCCTTGGTCGAGAGATCTTCCTTCAACAGTTCGGCGAACTCGCAGATGGGTTTGATCGCATCCTCGGGCTTGCCGACGCGCTCGGTGAAGCGCAGCAGCTTCTCGTTGTCGGGAATCGACGGGTTGCCCAAATAGGCGGTGAACTTGCGCCCGTCTTCGGCGGCCGTTGCTCGCGCCTCGCCGCCGAGTTCCGTCAGGCGCTGCGCGAAAATCCGCGAATGATAGGCTTCGCGCTCGGCCACCATCCGAATGCCGGTGCGGATGCAATCGGTCGTGCAAACCTCCGCCCACGCCGCGAATGCTTCGCCGCCGTTGGCCTCGCCCGCGCGAACCTTGTCGAGAAAACTGACGACGGCTGCGCGTTCGGATTTGTAAGTGCGGCCGAACGCCTTGAAACCGGCGCCGTCCTTGCCGTTGGTCGTCGGCATGCCGCCTTCGAGCCAGGCCATCTCGGCCTCGAACGTCGCCTGGCTAATAATTCCGCTGCGATAGGCTCGCAGCAGTTGTTTGAATTCAAAATCGCGGCTCACCCGGTGTTCCTCCGCATTGCTTAAAATCCGCGCTGGTCAAGCGAGCGTTCAGTGGTCGAGACCGAAAGCATAAGGCGGTCTCCGCGGAATTGTCAATTGGGGTTCTTTTGCCGCCCCGCCGTGCTGGCTTTCCATATGCCGCGCCAAGTCCCGACGCTTCTTGTTTGCCGCGCGTGACCTGTTTGGCATCATATCGCGGCGCTATTCACTTCGTGTTTGCGCCGGTGGATTCGGCGACCAGTTCCGCGAGATCGCGCACCCGCATGGTATCTTCGAGCGAGCGCGACTTCAGCGCGTCTTCGAGCATCGTCATGCAGAACGGGCATCCTACCGCGATGCACTCGGGCTTGGCCTCGTTCAATTGATCGAAGCGCTTCTGATTGATCCGCGTGCCCTCGTGTTCCTCCTTCCAGAAGCAGCCACCGCCCGCGCCGCAGCAGAAGGTGCGATTCTTCGACTGTTCGACCTCGGCCACCTCGGTGCCGGGGAGCGCGCCGAGCGCGCTTCGTGCGCTGTCCCATTTGCGATTGTGGCGCGCCATGTAGCATGGGTCGTGATAGGCGATGCGTTCGTTGATCTCGGCGCGGGGCTGCAATCGTCCGGCCTGGATGAGCTCGTCGATAAACTCGGCTTCATGCAGGACCGTATAGTTGCCGCCGAAGTCTGGATACTCATTCTTCAGGTTGTGGAAGCAATGCGGGCATTGGGTGACTATTCGCCGCGGTTTGTAGCGATTGAGCGTCTCGACGTTCTGCGCGGCGACCGTCGCGTACAGGTATTCGTTGCCCAGGCGCCGGGCCGGGTCGCCGGTGCAGGTCTCCTCGCGCCCGAGGATCGCAAACTTGACGCCGGCTTGTTTCATCAAGCCCGCGAACGACTTGCTTACGCGCTGGTTGCGTTCGTCGTACGAGCCGGCGCATCCCACCCAATAGAGCACGTCTATCTCTGACGGATCGTCGAGCTGGGCGATCTCGGGAATTTCAAGTCCCTGTGCCCATTCGGCGCGCTTTTCCTGGGCCAGGCCCCACGGATTTCCCTGGTTCTCGATTCCCTTGAAGGCTCCCGTCAGTTCGGTCGGGAACCTCGACTCCATCAGTACGTCGTAGCGCCTCATATCCACGATTCTTTGTATGTGCTCGATGCCGACCGGGCATCCCTCTTCGCACCATCCGCACGACGTGCATCCCCACACCGCTTCCTCGGTTGCGACCTGCGTGATCATGTCAGGGCCGTCCCATGCGGGCGCTTCGGCGCTGTCGCCCTTCTTGCCATTTGCCTTCGCCGCGAGCAGAAAGGGCGCCTTATCGAGCAGATGCTCGCGTTGTTCGATCACAAGAAACTTGGGATTGAGCGTTTTGCCGGTGTTAACGGTGGGGCAGTTGATCGTGCAGCGGCCGCACTCGAGGCACGATCCCATATCGAGCAGTTGCTTCCACGTGTACTGCTCGACCTGCGCGACGCCGAACGTATCGGCGTTTTCGAAATCCTTGATCGGCGAGCCGTCCGCGCGGACCCATGTTGCGGAAGAACAGATTCAGCGGGCCGAAGATCAAATGACGCAGCTTGGTGAACGGAAAACAGAACAACAGCACGTACACCAACAGGACGTGCACCAGCCACAGCCATCGATGGTACGTGGCGCCGGCGCCGAGCGCGCCCTCGACACCGCCCACCACCCGTCCAACGTACGCCCATTCGGTGAACGCGGGATGCGCGGCGTTGATCCGCGCGCCCTCGAGCATCAGGCCCGTGACCGCGGCCAGCACCATCATCGACATCGGGAACCAGTAGCCGAGCCGGTTCTCGAGGTTGTCGCGGACTTTCTCCGCAGGCGGCTCATTGAGCACGGCGGGTTTGCGAACAGCGCGCCGCGCACCTTCCATCAGCACGCCGAGGATCAGCAGCAGGAAGAAGGTGTCCATCGCGGCTTTGAAGTAGAGATAAAAGTCGCCGTAGTAGAAGTAGAAGTCGAGGCCGAACAGATCGAATAGATCGCGCACGTCGCTGTTGATCAGAACGATGGTCGTGCCGATGAACAGTCCGACGAACGCGACGTAGAACGCGTAATGCATCCATCCCCACGTCTCGCGAATCACGTTGCCCTGGCCGAACGAATCGCGCAGTGCCAGGAGCAGGCGCTCCAGTGGATGGTCGAGACGATCGTCGGACACGCCGAGACTCACCAGCCGGTACCATCTGACACCGGCGTAAATGAACCCGGCGATCAGCAGCCCGAGCAGGCCGTACATCAGCACGATGAACCCAACGGGAACGTTCCACAGGATTTGGCGGGTAACTTGTTCGTTCATTTGCGCTCCATCAGGACCGTGCGGCCGGCGTCGAAGAGTGAAAAACGAAAACCGGAGGCGAAGGCGCCTGTAACAGACTCTCAGGCTAGGGGCGATCGGGAAAGGCCGCAAGGGAACACAATCGAATTGGCGCGCGGGTTTTTTCGGAATCGAGATCGATGGTGATCGGTCCTGTTCGGTGGGGTTTGGCAGCGACCTTGGCAGCGAAGGGCGACACCCGGCGCGGCCGTTCGCGAGCCGTCCGTGGCTTGGAATCGACGCGGGACTTGTGAAGCGCCGCAACGCCGTGCGGCGGCGGGCTTTAGGGACCCACCGCGTAGAGGGTGCCATCGTTCGACCCAACGTAGATCGTCCCATCGGCACCGATCGCTGGCGGGGAAGTCAAAGGTTCGTCGGTTGGGAACTGCCACCTGAAGGTGATGCCGTCGGGGTTAAACGCCCAGAGGCCGCCGTCCGACGCAAGGTAGATGGTCCCATCGGCGCCGATCGCCAGCGAATCGTACACATAGAACCCAATACCGCTCGTCCACTCGACCTTGCCGTCAGGATTGATGGCGTAGAGGTTTTCGTCATCGGAGGCAGCGTAGATGGTGCCGTTGGCGCCGATCGCCGCCGGAAATAGCCCTCCATTCGCGGAAATAGGTGCCCCCCACTTCCCCGTGCCGCCGGGGGTTACCGCGAAGATCTCGCCCGGAAAGGGGCAGCAAAAGGAGCCAAAGTAGATGGTGCCGTCGGGACCGATCGCCGGTGATGACTCCACCTGATGGCCGGTTAGGAACGCCCACTTCTGCGTACCGTCGGGGTTTACCGCGTAGAGGGCGCCGTCAAAGGAGACAACGTAAATGGTGCCATCGGCGCCGATCGCCGGTGAGAAGAAGTAATCAGTCGAACTGCTGGCTGCGAACTTCCACTTCCGCTTCCCTTTGGGGTTTATCGCGAACAGGTAGCTTTCAAAGGAGGCAATGTAGATCGTCCCATCGGCGCCGATTGCTGGCGAGGAAGTCACAGGCTCGTGGGTATTGAACTTCCACTTTAGCTTCCCTCTGGAGTTTATCGCGTAGAGGTTGCCGTTCTGAGACCCGACGTAGATGGTGCCATCAGCGCCGATCGCCGCCGAGTTTAATACAGAACCACCCGTTGCGAACTTCCACTTCTTTGTGCCGTCGGGCTTGATGGCGTAAAGGTGCTGGTCTTCGGAGCCAACGTAAATCGTCCCATCGGTGCCGATCGCCGGTGAACCAACTACTGCGCCGCCGGTTGCAAACTTCCACTTGAGCGTGCCGTTATTGGCGCTGGTGCTGTAGGGGCTAAGCCCCGTGTGTCCGAGATCGTGCGCGAACATTGGCCAAGGTGAAGTGGCCAACTGAGCGTGGGCCGTCGTGGTCACGGCCGCAAAGGCAACGATCGCAAACGCGGCCGCGCCCAAGATTGCCATCGCGTCGATCCGTATTTTTCCCCCGAAGCTCCTCATAGGTGAATTAGTCTAGCCACGCCGTTTGCGATTGCAAACGCATAGCGACACCCGGCGCGGCCGTTCGCGAGCCGTTTGCGTTGCGCGTCGCCCGCTATGGGGCTGCGGTTTCATTGTTGCGTGCAGTCAAAGCCGCCAACTGCATTTGGCCGACAGTTGGTCTTTAAAGGTCTCTGGTACTGGGGCGTCTGATTTTGGACAGCCGCCGCTGCTTGAGCTTGGGCCTGCACCGCTTGCGCTTGCGCCTGCGCCCACTGCGCCTGCACTAAACTCTGCTGTAGCGCATCCTGTTGCGCTTGCCTTTGCTGGTTGGCGGCCGCACTCGAATACTGAATCTCAACACAACTCGACTGGTTTCCACGGTTACATTCGTTGGCGAGGTGAACTAGCTTCTCAATCCTCGCTTCGCACGCAACGTCAATGGCCGGAAACTGCCTATAGTAGGTTTGGCAGTGGTCGCTGACCCAGAGGTCGCCGACGTAAAGGAAGCAGGCGGGATCGGCAGAGCTTTTTGCCTTCGCGCAATCGGTACGGTGTTGGTCCGTCTGCTCGCGAAGGTAGTTTAGGCTGACGGCAGCAAGATCCGCCTGCCTCTGTTGAGCCGCCTGCTGCGCCGCCGTATCCGCGCAACCGGCCGCCGCGAGGGCGACCGAAAAGATGATCGCGTAGGATTTAAGACGAAGCGCGATCGCGGCGGCGTGGCGGGGATTCATCCTACTTTTCCTTGAGGCGCGGGTCGTCGTACACGGCTGATGGTTTCGGAGGTACGCGGCTAATAACCGGCTACCAGTTAGGCGATATGGTGGTGGAGCCAATTGCCGCGCGATTGAGAGGAGATGGCGCGCGAGAAGGCGGCGGTTCGCGGTTAGCGCGTTCTGATCCGCACGAGGCATATCTAAGATTCGGTTGGACCTACGGTCTTGATTCGATTTTGTAGTCTTCTATTTTGTGCTCGCTTTTGAGTTGCTCGAAGACGACCTGCAATCCAGAGCCGTAGGCGTCGATGAAGTGGAACTCACAACTGTAGGGAGACGGGTGGTGCTCAAATCGCTCAATTCGGATTTTAGCTGCACCGAGAGCAGCTTTTATCTCGGAGAAAATCGGCGGGCCTTGGACGATGACGCGATACATTCTTCTCTTCCTTTACCCCAGCGCGGCCTTCGCGTCGAGCCGTTTGCGTCGCGCATCGCCCCAGCGCGGCCTTCGCGTCGAGCCGTTTGCGTCGCGCATCGCCCGCTACGGAGCCGCGACCAGCCCGGCGGTCGACCAAACTGCGAAACGCTCATCCTCACTCGCGCCGCGAACGAACGCTTTTTGCCGCGATTTGCTGCCGCCTGCTTAGCTCGCGTCTCCGCGCTCTGAGGGGGGCGATTGCGCGCCGATAACGACATCTTCTTGCGCGTCGCTTCAGTCGGGGGGCGGCGTTTTCCGCGCTGCGCGGGACATTCTTGCGCGTGTTTTTGTGCTCTTTGATCGGCCAAGTCCCGCGGCGCTGAGCTTCGCGCGCACTTCAGGACGCAGCATCGCCGCGTGATGATTTGCAAGTTGCTGCGGGGTTAACTTACCTCTTGGCATTCACGCACTCGCGTAACTTATCCGCGGAAATCTCAAGCGTTTCACAAACCGACCTGAAGGAAAACACGCCGCCGCCATCGCAAAAAATCCACGCCAGCGCATCGCGCCGCAGCGCCGTTACCTGCCTTGACCGCTTCGCCTCGGCGCGCACCAGCACCGCAGCTGAGCACGACCGCGTGCGGCGCCGAATGCCTCTCACGCGGCGGACGCCGGTCGCATCGCGAAGTGAAATTTCTAAAACTGCCCGCAGTAAATTCCTGATGGGGTCGTCGCTGCGGCGGTGCAAGTCACGCCATTGCGATGGTCGGAAATAATCGGGGCGGAAAAGTGAAGCGCCGTCCTCCACGGAGACCATCCTGCACTATTGTTGCCGCGCGATTGCGACCGTGAGCGCCCTTCCATCGAGAACATGCGCCTTCGCAGCGAGCGCCGCGCGCGCATCCTCTTCGCGGGCAAAGGTCACAAAGGCGAATGAGGGCAAATGGTTTCGGTCGCGGCGGGTTTGAACGGCTAGGGTGCGCCCGAATTGCTCGAAGTGCTCGCGCAGCTCGTCCGGCGTCGTGCCGAAGTCAAGATTTCCGACAAACAATTTTCGGCCCGCCGGTCCTGGTTCGGGCAGGACCGCATCAACGGAGGAACTCAGATCGACGATGCGGTGATGACCTGGCCGCCCATGATGACCGTGCGCCATCAGTCGGCGTCGCCCACCTTATGCGCAACGACCCGCGCGCCCGACGGTTCCGAGGTCACTACCGGCATCCCGCGCGATGCAGCATCATGCGGCGAATGCGGCGTGATCTTGATCGGCGCCGGATGCGAGGCGACGCTTGACGTCCCGGCGCGCAGCTCGTCGGCGAGGGTCGAGGGGTTGGTCGGCGTGCCGTGCGTGTCAATCGGACTCGCGCCTGCGCCGGGGACGTGGGCGTCGTTCAATGCTTGGTCTGACATTTTGGTTTCTGCTATCCGGGAACGACTGACCGTCTCCCGCTGTCATTCGGTTTTTGCTGCGGCGATGCGCCGGGGTGATCGACCGGCCTAATTCCTGCGCGATGCTGATGCTGCTGCACCCGCGTCTCGCGCGCCGCCTCGGCGACGCTTGAACGTGAGGTCGTGAAGAGTGGTGCGTCGGTCGGATCGACACGCTGCGGCTTCACGGTTGATTCGTGCAAGCCCTGCGCTTGCGCGCGCTGCGCATCCCGATTCCTTTGTTCACTTGCGCTTGGACTTATCGGCTGCGGATTCTGTAGCTGATTCGGCGGCGGCTGGCCGGGGTGAACCATGAAAGGCCGGTCGTTCTGTGGCTTCTGTCGGAATCGGCTCTTGCTCACCGGGTCACCTCAAAAAAATTGGTGCGGCGGCCGAAGTAGGGAGTGATCCACCCGGCCGCCGCGAAGGGTTGCATCGGCGAAATTGAAGAGAAAACTCCGACGCGCGCCCTTTTTCTATCGAATGTTTGTCGCACGACAATTTACGCCCTCATCGGCGCCGCAGACTTGGAAAGGCGTCGGAACCGGTGTCGCCGTGGCAGTCGCGGTCGGTGTCGCCGTGGCGGTCGCGGTCGGTGTCGCCGTGGGCATCGGGTCGGCAAACGCTCGCGCCGCAATCACGAGGGCGGCCGCGATCGCGAGGTAAATGATGATGACGGTTTTCACTTTTCATCGCGCACCTTGATCGGCCTGATAATCGTCACGCCCGACGGCACTTCGCCCGTCGCGACCGGCGGCTTGCGCGGTTGAACCGGATTACTTACGGGAACCGGTTCGGGCGCAGGCACGGGCGCCGGAGGCGGAGGCCAAACCCCCGCCGGAGTTTCACGCGGCGGAACGCCACATAGTTCTCGCGCGGACATCAGCGTGACTTCGAAATTCTCACGAGCGTCTGGCTGCCTTCCTGAAAGATCTCGCCGCGCTCACCGGCGCCGACGCTATCCTGAAGAAGCTTCGCGATTGACTGATTTGCCGCGAACGGCTCCCACCTGCCGGGCGAATCGTGGGCGGCCTTGATGAGACGCAGGACCCTGTTCGCCTGTTCGGGCGCGTTGTCCGCGACCTCGCGATCCGTAACGCGAATCTCCGGACTCTCATGCGGGAACAGCGGCCGCACGGATGCGGCGTCATAGGCCTTGCGGAAAGCCTCAAAGGCTGCGTCGGCCGACGGGGCCGGCGCGAAAGAAGTCTGCCGCGACTTGCGCAATTCGTCATTGCGCCGCTGGTTCTGAGTGTCAGTGTCCTGTCGTCTCGGATAGTCGTTCATGACTCGGTTCTCCTGTATTCGATTTCAGATAGCGCGCGACTTCGTCCGGC
>Ga0074044_10001559_pt1 | contig 20615 bp, 15 predicted proteins | sample BogForMeECP23OM1_FD_94443 | JGI IMG/M metagenome (GOLD analysis project Ga0074044, IMG submission 94443) | Bog forest soil microbial communities from Calvert Island, British Columbia, Canada - Bog Forest MetaG ECP23OM1 | ecosystem: Environmental > Terrestrial > Soil > Wetlands ...
AATCGCCTGGTTTCAAAGATTGCAGAGATTGATGGCGGCGAAATCATCACCTACTCGGGTGACTATGACTTCTACGAGCGCGAAAGGGCGGTGCGAGAGAGCAATCAGCAGGCAGCGTTCGCCCGACAGCAGTCCATGCTCGCCAAAGAACAGCGCTTCATCGATCGTTTCAGAACGCACGCGGCCAAGGCGGCCCAGGTGCAGAGCCGGATCAAGGCCTTGGACAAGATCGAGAAGATTGAACTACCCAAAAAACGGCAGGTCGTGAAATTCGACTTTCGCGTTCCACCCCGGTCCGGCGAGCAGGTGGCCGTCCTTGAGAATCTGCACAAGAGTTACGGGCCGCGTGTGATTTACGAAGGGTTCAATCTCACCATCCGCCGCGGAGAACGCTGGGCCGTCATGGGAAGAAACGGCGCTGGTAAGACTACGCTGCTTAAGATGATTGCCGGAGCCAGCGCTCCAGACGCGGGAAGCGTGCGGCTCGGCGCCAGCCTGTATATGGGCTACTTCGCGCAACAATCTCTGGACGTGCTCAATTCCGATCTCACCGTCAGCGAACAGTTGCAACAGGATTTTCCTCAAGACAGTATCGGCGCGTTGCGGAACCTGGCGGGAGCATTCCAGTTCTCCGGCGACGATGTAGATAAGAAGGTCCGCGCGCTCTCCGGCGGAGAAAAATCGCGGCTGGCCATAGCGCGCATGCTCTACAACCCGCCGAACTTCCTGGTGCTCGACGAACCGACCAATCACCTGGATCTTGCGACCAAGGAAATGCTGGTGGACGCGCTCAAAGATTTTGAAGGCACCATGATCTTCGTATCGCATGACCGCATGTTCCTTCGCGGCCTTGGCTCACGTGTGCTGGAACTGGGCGGTGAGAGCGGCACGGACCGCCATCCCACTGTCTATCCTGGGTCATATGTTGAGTACGTGCAGAAGCTTGGACATGAGGCGCCTGGGATCTATTCGTAGGACGTTCACCCGATGTGCCGAGTGTTCCTGAAGGAACACATCGTCATCACGTATATGGGATGACGATTGTGTCATGATACTTAGGCTCTTGGAAGCATAGGAGAAAGTGGAAACCGGATGGTTCGTATAAGGGCACGGCTTCAGCCGTGCCGCTCTGGGCGCCGCATCCTCGGACGTCGGGAAGAGTAAAGCTCGGAAAGGGAAAGAGTTTCACTCGTGCCGATAAGGCCGCCACAGACCGCGCCTTCAGGCGCTGAGGTAAGCTTTGCCGCCGGCAACAATTGGGGTCAGTCCCGTCTGTCCCCGTGTTCTTTCCCTAGCAGGAATTTTGTGCAACGACTCGCCGGGTGGATTTCGAAGCCGTCGTCGCGGCTAGAAACCATGTGGCAAGGAAGATGAACCACGAACCCAACATCTACGGAGTCTAGCTGCAGAGGTCCGAGTTTCCCACAATCAGACTTCTGGCAAGGCATAACTCCCGGCTTGCCCGTCACTCGGAATCCGAACCCAGACACTGGGTGGGGGCGCTCGACCCTGTTTACAACAGCGATCCGACGGGAGAGCGTTGAAACTGATCTCTTGCGAAGGGCCGACGGTTAACTAGAATGGCGACTGTCAGCTATGGCTGAAACGGATACTAACACGCGCGTCCGTATCGAATCGATTGACGTGGTTCGCGGTGTGATCATGATTCTGATGGCTCTCGATCACACGCGGGACTTCTTCGGGACTCACGCCTTCTTTCCCGAAGATCTCGCTCACACTACCATCCCACTGTTCTTCACGCGCTGGATCACGCATTTCTGCGCGCCCGTTTTCTTCCTGCTCACTGGCACCGGGGCGTACCTCTCGCTTCGCAAGAAATCAAAGAGCGAGTTGTCGCGATTCCTCTTCGTTCGTGGGCTCTGGCTGATCTTCCTGGAACTTGTGGTGGTGCGCTGTTTGGGCTGGTGGTTTAACTTCGACTACAACGTGACCGGTCTCGCGGTTTTATGGGCGCTGGGGTGGGCGATGATTGTTCTTTCCGTGCTGGCTCACCTGCCCATTCCAGCAGTGACGACATCCGGCGTACTGATGATCGCAAGTCATAACCTGTTCGATTCTGTGCGATGGTCCAGTCCGCTTTGGTCCATCCTGCACTCGCCCGGTCCCATCATCAAAGGTCCGCACATGGTTTATGTGGCCTACCCTCTCATTCCTTGGATTGGAGTTACCGCAGTGGGCTATAGCCTGGGACAGAGCTATGCGTGGCCGTCTGCCCGCCGCAGGTCGCGCCTGCTGTTTCTAGGCGTCGGAGTGACCGCTGCCTTCGTCATTTTGCGCGCCGTCAATGTCTACGGCGATCCGCAGCGTTGGACCCCGCAGAGATCAGCGGCCTTTACTGTGCTCTCATTTCTGAACACCCATAAATATCCGCCTTCGCTACTGTTCCTGCTTATGACACTTGGTCCGGCGCTGCTATTCTTGTGCGCAGTAGACTCCAGAACGCCGCCATGGCTGCGACCTGCGCTCATCGTTGGTAAAGTACCGATGTTTTACTACCTTCTGCACATTCCCCTGATACACCTGCTCGCAGTCGCTGTGTGCTACGCACGCTATGGGCATGTGCATTGGATGTTCGAAGACCCGCTGTACCTTCAACCCCCCGGATGGGGATACTCCTTGCCGGTCATTTATCTAGTATGGGCCTGCGTCGTGCTTGCGCTTTATCCGCTGTGCCGCTGGTTTGCAAACTTGAAGAAGCGCAGCAATGATCCGTGGCTCAGTTATTTCTAAGAGCTTGATCAGTCCGGTACAGATCCGCCTGATCCTCAGGAACTAGGCCTATAATTTGCTCCAGCCCTTGAGTAAGCGCTTATGGGGTTCCGCTTCGACTCCCCGTTGGACTAGGCTAGTGTTGGTTCGGTTCTTTGCGTTTCTTTCCACCGGTAAATAATGCGAGCTCGGATAGCGAGCTCGTTTGTTTTGGGGACACCCAGAAAGCATGGGGACGGAAAGGGGCTTGGTGAGAGTCGCCACCTTCAACATTAACAACATCAATAAGCGGCTCGACAACCTCCTGGCTTGGTTAGCGAAAGCTGAACCGGATGTGGTGAGCCTCCAAGAGCTCAAGGCAGAGCAGGAAGCCTTTCCCGTGAATGCCCTTCGAACTCTGGGTTACGAAGCGGTCTGGCAAGGGGAGCGCTCCTGGAACGGTGTGGCCATTCTCGCGCGAAACCAGGTTCCCGTGCTGACTCGCACAAGCTTGCCGGGAAGTTCTGAAGATCATCAGGCTCGCTACATTGAAGCGGCGGTTCAGGGAGTCCTGATCACTTCCATCTACCTCCCCAATGGGAATCCGCAGCCTGGACCGAAATTCAATTACAAGTTAGCCTGGTTTGAGCGCCTGATTGCCCACGCCGCCGAGCTCATGACGAGCGGCGCACCCGTGGTTCTGGCCGGTGACTACAATGTCGTGCCGACACCGCAGGACATCTATCCGACCCGGTCGTTGGATAACAACGCGTTAATCCAACCCGACAGCCGACAGGCTTTTGCGCGTTTGCTGGCTCAAGGGTGGACTGACGCCATGCGGAAGCTAAATCCAGACGGTCAGCTTTGGACATTCTGGGATTACAAATTTGAACGGTGGCAGAAGGACAAAGGCATGCGACTCGATCACTTTCTGCTCTCACCGAATTTGTCAGACCGGCTCGTGGACGGCGGTGTTGACCGATGGGCGCGTGGACAGGAAAACGCTAGCGACCACGCGCCAACATGGATCATGCTCGATCTCTAGACCAGAGTCGAGGTTCCACCAGCGTTTTTTGTCTGGGCGCTCCCAGCAGCGCGAAGCGCTGTCTTTTGGCTCCTGCTGCGCCCCAACGGCTTGCGGCTACCACAAATGAGGTACTCTATCCCCCAGCCTTCAGCGGTAGCAAGAAAGTACTCCATCGCGTGATGCGTCCCGGCCTGCAATCGGTCAGAGTCTTTGTCAAAGGGCTGGCGCCAGGATAGACACCTCCAGGGTGTCTATGAGGTTTTGGGGCTGAGCGAGCATCTAACTCCAATGGAAACCTTTGTTTACAAGGCCTATCCCAGACCATCGAATCGAGAGAGTAAGCCAAGTTTTACCTGATTGAGGAGATGAAACCATGGCCGCTGCTTCGAACCCAAATGCACCTCCAGTCACGCCAATTGCACACAGCCCTGCCGCGCCAGCCGAACACGCCGCGCAATCCGGACCGCGCTGGCCGTGGCTGAAAATTCTTACGCCGGTGGTTGTAGTGCTTCTCGCATTGGCCGTAATTATTACCCTGACGCGCGACTGGAACTCCTGGGAAGGAGGCCGGCTAGAACAAGTTACAGACGATGCGATGGTTCGCGGCGACCTCACGCCCCTGAGCACAAAAGTTGCAGGGATCGTCCGCGACGTAAAAGTTTCGGATTATCAGAAGGTCCACGCCGGCGATTTGCTGGTCGAACTCCAGGACGACGATTACCAGGCCCAGGTGGCCCAGGCCACGGCCGCGGTCGAAGCGGCTAAGGCTGCAATCGAAAATAATCGCAGGCAAAGGGAACTGCAGGACGCCCGCATCGATAGGGCGCTGGCTGGGATCGATCAGGCCAAATCGCAAATTGTGGCTGCCGAGGCAGGCATTAACGCCGTGCATGCCGAGGTGGTCCGCAGCAGCGCCGAACGCACGCGCCAGGAAGCGCTGCTCGCCACTCACTCCGCAACGCAACAAAAAGTGGAAGCTGCCGTGGCCGATGAGCAGCGATTTGCCGCAGAAGCCGCCAGCCGCGACGCCGATCTCGCGGAAGCCAAGACTGCCCTACGCAGCAATGAAATCTCGGTGGAGGCGGAACGCCGCAGCAAGGCGGTGCTCGAATCGCAGGAGCAGCAGCTCGTAGCCGATCTGCACGCCAGGCAGGCCGCTCTGACCGCTGCACAGGTGAATTTGAGTTACACCAAGATTCACGCCCCCGGCGACGGTACGGTGGGCGAACGCCAGGTGCGCCCAGGGCAACTGGTTTCACCGGGCACACAGGTCCTTACGTTTGTGGCGGAAACCAAATGGGTGCAAGCCAACTATCGCGAAACGCAACTGACCCACATGAAAGTTGGCGATCCGGCCGAGATCCGCATCGATGAATTTCCCGATAAAGTGATGCGGGGAAAAGTGCAGGAAATTGCGCCGGCCAGCGGATCCCAATTTGCCCTGCTGCCGCCGGACAACGCTACCGGCAATTACACAAAAGTCGTGCAGCGCATCCCGGTGAAGATCGTGCTCGGCGATCCTACGCAAGCCGCGCAATTGCGACCCGGACTCTCCGTGACCGCCACCGTAAAGACATCGCATTAACAGAAGCGAGAAAAATGTCAACGCAAACCGCAGTTCTGCCCCGGCCTTCAAAACCGCAAATCGCCAAAGCGATCGCCGCAGGCCTGCCATCTGAACTTTCGCAAAGCCCGCTGGTGGGAATCCTGGGCGTGGTCATGGGCGCGGGTATCGTCACCCTGACCGGTCGCATGCTTACGCTCGGGACCGCCGACTTAAAAGGCAGCATGGGCATTGGCGTTGACGACGGCGCATGGATTGGCAGCGCCTACAACGTCGCACTGATGTTCATCGGGCCGTTCACGGTTTACCTCGGGGGATTGTTGGGCGCGCGCAAAGTGCTTTTGCTCGCCGCGGCTTCTTTCACCGTCATCTGTGCGGTTCTACCATTCATCCACAATTATTCACTGCTGCTCACGGCGCTGGTCCTCGCGGGGCTGACTTCCGGAACCTTCTATCCGCTGACGCTGACGTTTGCGTTAAAAAATATTCCGCCGCGCTTCCTTCCGTTCACTCTCGCGCTCTACGCCAGTGCAGTCGATGGCGCTGTGAACCTCGCTCCATCCCTCTACGGCTGGTGTCGCGACTATCTCTCCTACCATTGGATGTTCTGGATCTCCGCCGTGCTCACGCCCATCATGGCGCTCTGCATTTATTACGGCGTTCCCGCTCCTCCACCGAGAAAATCCGCGGCCGCTCCGCCCAGCTTCGCGGGTTTCCTTTACGCCAGCGCTGGCTTCGCGCTGCTGTTCGCGGCGCTCGATCAAGGCCAACGCCTCGACTGGTGGCGCTCTGGCCTCTTCACCGCGCTGGCCTGCGGCGCCGCAGTGTTCTTAGTCTCGTCGCTAATCCGCCGTCTGCGCAGCCCCAATCCCCTCGTCGATCTTCCATACCTGCGCCAATGGAACACTATTCTTCTCAGCTTCAGCCTGATATTTTTCCGCTTTGTGTTGCTGGCCACCATCATTCTGATTCCACAATCGCTGGCGGTGCACGGATTCGAAGCCGATCAATTCGCGCCCGCCGTGCTTTGGACCGCGGTTCCGCAACTTGCGATTGCCGTGATTGCCGCACTGCTGCTTCTTTACGGACTGGATTCCCGTTGGCTGATGGCCACCGGCTTTACCTGCATTGCCGCAGCCGCACTGCTCAACGCGCAGTACACGAGCGCGTGGTCCGCCGCGGACTTCTACCGCTCCGAACTGCTGATGGGCGTTGGCCAATCTTTCGCTTTCATCGGACTGGTCGCTACGATCGTCTTGCAGGCCATCTTCACTGGCGGACTCTCCAAGCCGCAGGCCGCCCTGACGTTCTCCGCCTTTTTTCACGTCATACGCTTGCTCGGCGGCCAGATCGGCGTCGCCTTCATGACGCACTTCATCGCGATCCGCGAACGGATTCACTCCAATTTGCTGGGATTACACGTGCAACAGGGCAATTGGATCAGCGACGCTGCCATCCGGCAACTCACCGCCGGCCTCGCGGGCAAATCCTCGGGCCTGCCCGCTGCGGCAGGCCGCGCTGTCGGATTGATCAGCGCCCGGGTTCGCCTGCAGGCTTACGCCCTAACGTTTATCGACGGCTTTCATTTGATCGCCTGGGCTTGCGTCGCCGCCCTCTTGCTTACCGCATTGCTGAAAAAATCTCCTCTGGACTATCGCGAACTCGGCTTACCCGAAGAAGAATCCGTTCCAAGGACAAACTCATGAACAGGCTCACGTGCAGGCGCCTGGCGCTCCTGTGTCTTCTGTTGCCGCGAACCCACAGCGCAACCGCCATCGCCCAGGAAGCTCCGGCGAAGGAAGCTAAATTACCAGCGCCGCGCCAAATATCTCTCGACGAGGCGGTGCAACTGGCGCTGAAACACAATCACGTCGTCCGCATCAGTCAATTCAAAGTGGAAGAAAAACGACACACCAAAGATCTCGCACGCAGCGCCTACTTCCCCATCCTGCGCAATGACAGCAGTCTCTACCACCTCACCGACACGGAATTTATCGGAATCCCTGCCGGCAGTCTTGGCGTCGTTGGCGGCACCCTCATCCCTAGCAGCACTGCGGTTCTCAACCAGGGCGGCAGGACCCTGATCACCAGCGGCACCGGATTGACGCAACCGCTCTCTGACCTCTGGAAGATCAAACCCGCCAACGACGTAGCGGCCGCCGAACTTAGTGCCACACGCGACAAAGCCCAGCAAACCGAGAACACGGTCGCGCTGAAAGTTCACGAGCTCTACTACTTCATTCTGATCGCGCAAGCCCGTCGCGACGCGGCGCAAGCCAAGATTCAAGCCAGTGACGCTCTGCAACAAGAACGCCTCGAACAGGTGAAATACGGCAGCAGCCTCGAAGAGGAGGGCATTGAAAGCCGCGCACAATTTCTCGAAGCCAAACAGGAACTCTTAACCACTGACCTGCAACTTTCTGACTTGACCATGCAGCTGAACGACGCCATCGGCCTGCCGCTGACGACGCCGCTGACTCTCGACGCTAACGTCAAGCGGGTTAGCACGACCTGCGAGCGCGAAGAGTGTCTGCGCGTAGCCCTCGAATCGCATCCCGAAATCGCCGAAGCCCGCGCCGAAGTTGAACAAGTCAGCGCCGCCATCCGCCTGGCGAAACGTCAATACATACCGGACGTCGAAGCTTTCGCCCGTTACAGTTACCAGGACCAGGTTCCCTTCGTGGCTAGAAATTTTGGGACCTTCGGCTTCCACTTCGGCTACGACCTGTTCGACGGCGGCCGGAGGAACGCCGCCATCGCGGAACAGCAATCGCGACTGGCGCAAGCCAAGGAAAACTTGGCCCGCATCAGCGAAGAAGTGGCACTCCGGGTGCAGACCGCATCGAACAAACTCGAACGCACCCGTCAAATGGTGCAGGTTTCCGAGGAACTGCTGACTCTGCGCTCCGAGTCCCGACGCGTCACCGCCCAGCAACTGGAAAAAGGCGCCGCCTTGCGCTCGCAATCTGAGGCCGCCTATGCCCACGAACTGGACGCCAAGACCTCGCTCCTGCAAGCGCAACTCGACTACATCCAGGCTCGCGACGAAATGACCGAGGCCATCGGCCAAACCCCGGAATGAGGTTTAGAACGCGGCTTTCGCTTCAATCGCAGCGCAGCGAAATCAACGGATCGATGCGAGCGGCGCGTTGCGCTGGGATGTAACAGGCGAGCAGCGTGATGATCGCGAGCAAGAGGGAGGTCCCGGCAAAAGTGGTGGGGTCAAAAGCGTCCACGCCGAAGAGTAGGCTTCGAAGCATCCGAGTGAGCAGGAAAGACGCGGCCAAACCAAGCATAACGCCGGAAAGAGCGAGCGCCATCCCCTGCCAGATAACAAGACTCAGGATGTTGCGCGGTGAAGCGCCGAGCGCAATTCGAATCCCCAATTCTCGAGTTCCCTGATTGACCAGGTACGCCATCACGCCGTAGATGCCGATGGTAGCGAGAGCCAGCGCAACGCTGGCGAAAATTCCCAGGAGCAGCGTTGAAAAACGCCGGCGCGCCAGCGATTCATCCACTCGCTGTTCCATGGTTCGAACGTAGTACATCGGGAGGTCCGGATCGAGGTTCCGCAATTCGTTCCTGGAGTTCGACAGCAGCGCAGATGGACTCGCACTGCCGCGAAAAGCGACCGTCATGGCCCGCGTGGGGAATTGCGTGTGAGCCACGTAGAAGGCGATTCGCGGATCGGAGTCAAGAGAATCCTGCTTCACGCGTCCGACCACGCCAACCACTGTCTGCCATGGATCTTTCGACGGGAGTTCGACAATATGAATGCGCTTGCCAATCGGATTCTGCCCCGGCCAGAGTTGCCCTGCCATAAATTCATCGACAATGACTGAGGTCGGCTTTGTCATGTCGTCCTGCTCGTTGAAGAATCGCCCCTGCCGCAGCGGGATTTGCATGGCTTCAAAGTAGTGCCCACTAACAACCCGCTCATCCGCATTCAGAAATTTCTCGCCCGGAAGCGGTGTTCGCCCCTCGACGGTAATCGGCGTCCAGGCATAAGCCTCGCTCAAAGGAGCGGACGTAACTCCGCCGGCCGCGATGCCTCCATGCGAATGCTCTAGCCGCTCCCAAAGTTGACGATAGGCATTCAGTCTGGTTTGTTTGTCGTCGTACTTCTGACCGGTCATCGTCAGGTCGAAGGTAAGCACGCCCTGCGGATTGAACCCCGGCGAGACATTCTGCAGGCGGGTGAAGCTTCGAATCAGAAGTCCCGCACCGATCAACAGGACTACGCAGAGCGCCAATTCCGAAACAACGAGTAGCCTCCGGAAATTATTCCCGCGACCCCAGACCGCACTCGCTCCTGCCGAACCGCGGCTCGCATCTTTCAACGTCGAATTCAAATCCAGCCTCGAAACGCGCAAAGCCGGCACAAGACCAAAGAGAACGGCGGAGCAGACCGAGAGCAGCAGGGTAAACAGGAGGACACGCCCATCAATCGCCACATCCTGAAGCCGAGGGATGCTTTTTGTTCCCAGAACGTGAATCCACTTCACGCTGAAAACGCAGATCAATATCCCCAGCGCGCCGCCGCAAAGCGAAATCAATAGACTCTCGCTCAACAATTGGCCAACAATGCGCCACCGGCTTGCTCCTAAGGCTGTCCGCACGGCAATTTCCTGCTGACGCGCCACGGCGCGAGACAACATGAGGTTGGCGACATTGGCGCACGCGATCAGCAGTACAAAACCTACCGACCCAAGCAGCACCCACAAAGAGCGGCGCACGTTGCCAACAACCTGTTCAAGAAGCGGCACGATGCTGAACGTCAACCCGCCGTTGGGTGGATAGTGCTCTGGATATTCGCGACGCAGCCGGGCCGTGAGGGTATCCATCTCCGCTTGTGCTTCGACAACCGAGACGCCCGGCTTCAGCTTTCCGATGATGTTGTAATCCTCGTGGTCGCGAACCAGCGAAGCGGCGGCGGGAGAGAGCGTCAATGGCAGAAAAATCTCTGCCTGCTCCGTTCCGTAGAGCAAAGGGAAGACTTCCTGGGGCAAAGAAAAGCTCCGGGGAAGTATGCCGACGATTTCATAAGTCTGTCCATTGATGAGGATGGACTTGCCGACGATGTGCGGGTCGCGGCCGAAACGCCGCGTCCACATTCCGTCCGTCAGGATAGCCGTAGACGGAAGCCCCGGCGAATCCTCGTCTTGCGTCAGCAGACGACCGAGCGCCGGACGCGCACCCAGCATGGGAAGAAGATTCGATGAGACGCGAATGGCTCCTACTCGTTCGGGGTTACCCCACCCGGTCAAGTTGTAGGTACCGCCAATTGCAATTGCGACCTGCTCAAACCCGTGGTGCCCGGTTTTGATGTCGAAATACTGCGCGGTGGAAAACCAATCCTGGGTAATGCCGAGGCCAGGGGAACGATTCCACAGAATCACCAATCGGTCTGGGCTGTCGTAGGGCAGAGGTCGGAACAGCAGCGCGTTGGCAACACTGAAGATGGAAGTGTTCGCCCCGATCCCGATCGCCAGAGACAAAACCGCGACCAGAGTGAACCACGGATTCTTTGCGAAAGAGCGCAGAGCGAATCGAATGTCCATCCATGTGTTCATCAGCGTGTGCTCATTGGAACGTCATGCTAGCACAGTGATTTTAGGGGTGATGCAAGTGTGGCCACCTTTTTTGGCGACTACTCGGCGTGCTACGCTAATTAACATCCTCCGCTGTCCGCCCGCGCCCATTCAGCGGCGCGAGCGGACAGAACGCGGAGCGCGATAATTCTGGACCCGTTCGGCGTTGTGCACTTGAAGGCCGATATGGCTACAGCAGCCAAACTCCGCATTCCCCGCCAGACCGCAGAATCGCGTCACCTCGACCAGGTCGAGTCCGCTATACAGGGTGGACATCCGCGGCCTGATCTTGAGGAGGTATCAGCCTCCTGGCGGCGATGCACCGGCCAACTTCTTGTCAGCCCGGATAGCCCAGCAGTTCCCCATATCGTAACCGATAGCGAACTCAGGGCTTTTCGCGAACCGCTCACCAAGGCCCTGTTGCATGCCCACGAAGAAATCGATCGTCTTTATGCCTTCGTCCGCCCGGAGGGCTACGTCATTTTGTTGTGCAACACCGACGGCGTAGCAATTTACCACCGCGGAGAGCAAGCGCTGGCCGACCAATTCAAGTATTGGGGCATTTGGCTGGGCGGAGTCTGGTCGGAAAAAATCGAAGGCACGAACGGGATCGGTACCTGCATTGCTGAACAGAGGCCGGTTCTCGTCCATCGCGACCAGCACCTCCGGACGCGCCACATCGGTCTTACCTGTGCCGGAGCTCCAATCTTTGACCCGACCGGTCGATTGGCCCTCGTGCTCGACGCTTCCTCAATGACTTCGAACCAGTCGCACCCGATGGTTTTAGCTGCCACAAAAGTTGCGGCGCGCGGAATCGAGGAGCGACTGTTTCGCGATTGGTTCCAAAAAGTGTGGACGATTGCGGCAGCGCCATTCGACGACAGCGATCTTGCGCTGCTTCTCGCAGTCGACACGGACTTGCGAATTATCGGAGCTGACCGCGCGGCCCGGACGACCTTGGGTTTAGGGAACGATAGCCTGAATGGCAACGTCTATCTGTCGACGGTTTTCGACTACGATCGGTCGATTTTCCGCGGCAGTCGCGAACTGGATGTAGCCGCGCGCTTTAAACGTGTCGTTACGGATGAGGAGTGGCATGTGATGATCACTCCTCCGGTTTGTGGTTCGAAGGGTTTTCGTTCTCCCGCCGACGTGGCGATCCATTCGCGGCCTAGAATTGGCCTGCTGCGTAACTTGCCCATACCAGAGCCTCCTCCCAGCCGTGGCGGTCTGTCGCCTGCACGGACGCAACGCATTTGCGCCTACATAAACTCCAATCTTGACCAGAATATTAGCCTCGAAGCACTGGCCGAAATTGCCGGGTTGTCGACGCATCACTTCGCGAGAGCATTCAAACAGACGGTTGGCATGCCGCCCCACGGTTATGTACTGCAACGACGCATCGAACGCGCCCAACATATGCTCGTCAGTACCCAGCTTCCGCTTTCGGAGATCGCACTGTCAGCAGGATTCTCCGACCAAAGCCACCTCGCCAGACATTTCCGTCGCATGACCGGTCTGTCCCCCAGCCTGGTTCGCCTCGAACAAAGGTAGGTCGCGGTAAAGATAACTCGTTTCTTTCTATGGAGTTGGAGCGCGCCCGCGCTGGGTCTGGCCCTTCGGCAGCCGCTGTTGATCAGGCGTCGGGGCTGTCGGTCAGAATTGAGCAAGAACCTCCCACCCGCGGCAAAATCGTCCAAGACCCCGACAACACCTTCCTGACAGGATTACGCATGCTCACGTATGCGGAAACTCGAACGGCGGTCGATGACGCCCTTCAGGCAGGCAGTGCTCCGCGTCCGGCGAGCCTAAGCAGACAGCAAAGAGGACTTCAGTCAGGAAGAAGGAGGATGTGCCATGCGGCTTGATGGATTATCAATGCCAAGAAATCCCTATCTCTTTCAATTGTGGTCAATTCGCCGGGAGGCGGACGTCCGGCGAGACGAACGCCTGGCAGAGCGCATGCGAATCGCCCACGCCCTGCATGACACCGTCTTGCAGACTTCGTTGAGTGCGTTTCTACAACTACATGTGGCCATGGATCAGTTACCCCCGAACTCGCCGACGAAGTTGCAGTTGCGCAAGGTTCTCGAACTGATGGAGCGTGCGGCCGAAGAATTCCGTCGCGCGGTTCGCGGATTGCGTTCATCTGAAGGAGAATCCGATGACCTGGAACAATCCTTCCTGCGGATCCCGGAAGAGCTCGGCACTCAAGAGCAGAATGTCTTCCGGATCCTCGTGCTGGGTTTGCCCCGGCGGCTAAATCCGACGGTCGGCGACGAGATCTATCATATTGGCCGCGAAGCGCTGACGAACGCTCTGCGCCACTCCCGAGCTCGCCGCGTTGAAGTCGAACTTGAGTATGCCGCCGAGCGCTTCAGGTTAGTGGTCCGAGACGACGGCTGCGGAATCGGCCCCGAGGTGTTGCGTTCTGGACGCGAAGGACATTGGGGCCTTTCGGGCATGCACGAGCGGGCACAAAAAATTGGTGGGACGCTCAGAACCTGGAGCCGTGCCGAAGCTGGAACTGAGATCGAGCTGTCGGTGCCCAATTCGATTGCCTTCGAGTCTCGCAATCGATGAGCCGCACCCTTCCAGCTTTGCGACAAAGGATAAGTCTCAACGACGATTGAGCAATGATAGTTGCGTGACCCTATGCGCGGATCCGAATTTCCCGCACGACATTCGTCAAACGCACAACGCTCGTCAAAAATTGATTCAACAGCGCGCCGACTGCTGCGCGTCCGACTGCTGTTATTTCACGAACTGCAGCCCATGCGGCACTGCAGACCGGAAAACATAAGCATAGAGCAGCACAATGATTCCGACGATGGAGCAAAGCGCAACCGAATGCCACGCCACAAATCGGAAGATGATTCCTTCGTTGCCGACCTGCTCGGTGGCCGCCGTAGCAATGGTGATGGACTGGGCGTCCACCATTTTTCCCATCACACCGCCGGCGCTGTTAGCCGCGCACATCAGGATCGGGTCGATGCCGAGTTGCTGCGAGGTAATTCGCTGCAGGCTGCCGAAAAGCGCGTTCGACGAGGTGTCGCTGCCAGTCAGCGCAACTCCCAGCCATCCCAGGAAAGTACCGAAGAAAGGGTACAGCCATCCCGTACGCGTGAACGCCAGGCCCAGCACCGCGTCCAGCCCCGAGTAGCGCGTCACGTATCCCAACCCCAGCATGAATGAGATCGCAACCATGGCGAGGCGCATTCGCACCACCGTTCGCCAGAAGATCCTCATCAGTTGCACGGGCCCCCTTCCGAGCACCAAGCCGGAAACGATCGCGGCCAGAAAACAAGCTGTCCCCGTAGCGGAAAGCCAGTTGAAGTCGTATCGTGCCGCTTCCGGAGTCGGCTTCGCAACAATTGGAACGGCGCGCGAGATGGCGTTATGCAGGTAGGGCACATCCCACCCCGGCGGACCGGGCCGAACTTTGCCGTTGGCCAGCACCACCCGAAAGGCCGGAGTCGTGGCCTGGTTCATCGCCAGTTTTATCGACGGCAGTCCCCAGAGCAACACGAAGAGTGAAAGGATCGCGAACGGTGTCCAGGCTTTCAAGATCTGTCCTGCAGTGTAGGTTCGCACTTTCACGAGCCCATCGAACTTCTCCGCCGGCCATTCGCCACCAACATCATCAGTGATCTCCGCGATCGGGGAATGCGCCGCCGGCGTCCTGTCGTCATAATCAAAACGCCAAATCCTTTTCGGTCTCCAGAAACGCAGGAAAACCAGCACGGCGATAATCGAGACCACACCTCCCATAATGTCCACCAGATTGCCATCCACATAGTTCGACCACAGGAACTGAGTGAGAGAGAACGAAATGCCGACCACGAGGATGGCCGGCAACACCTCGAAGGTCTCCTTCCAGCTGACCATCGTTTTCACCAGCCAGAAAGGAACAATGACAGCGGTGAAAGGAAGAATGCGGCCGATCATGGCATTCAGATCGGATTCCGGCAGCGCCGTTACTGCCGCCAGGGCGTGAACCGGCGTACCGATGGCGCCCCAGGCCACCGGCGCGGTATTGGCGATCAGATTGAGCGCAGCGGCATGGAAGGGCTTGAATCCGAGCCCGATCATAAACGCGCCCGCGATCGCCACCGGTGCTCCGAAACCGGCTGCGCCTTCAATGAATGCGCCGAAACAGAACGCGACCAGCAACACCTGCAGCCGGCGGTCGGCGGTGATTCCGGCCACCGATTCCTTCATGATTTCAAATTGCCCGGTCTCGACAGAAATATCGTAGAGGTACACCGCGGCCAAAACGATCCAAGCGATCTTCAATAGTCCGTACGCAACGCCATAGCCAAAACTCATGGCAGCCAGGGCGGGAGGCATCTTGAAAAACAAGATCGCGACTGCCACTGCCGTCGATGCACCGGCGATTGCGCACCAGTGCGGCTTTACTCTGAGCCCCGCCAGCAGCCCGAATAGTAGGATGATGGGAAGTCCTGCAATCAGCGTGGAGAGCCACCAGTGACCGACTGGATCGTAGATCTGAGTCCACTGCTGAGTCGACAGCATGACGACCTCCTTGCGAACGGCGTCTACTTGCGGCACCGGTTCGAACAGGCTAAGGCATGCATCGCACGAACTTCTGCGTCACCCGCACAGCTTGTGATCCCTAGTTTTCAAATGTCAGGAGCCCTGGAACTGGCCGATATCGTACCACCGGGCGATTCGTTGAGGAACGACGGAGGAACGATCCGTGGAGGAATAAGACGTCTCGGCGGACCCAAGATCCGAAACGAGCGACGAGCGACGAGCGGCAACCTCAGCCTGGGCTATTATTGTGAAATGTGACTGAAACACCAGAGATAGACTCCAAAACCCCGCGTCGTAAATTTCTCAGATCCTTTGCTCGATGGCTTGTCATCGGAGTGGTGCTGGGTTGGTCGCTTGCCGCGCTGACCCTTCTGACCGCCCGGTGGATTGACCCACCAACAACTGCAGTGCACATGCAGCGCCGGCTGCAAGCCTGGATTCACCGCACTCCATATCATGAACGCTACGAATTCATTCCGCTCAGCCAAATCTCCCTCGATCTTCAGCACGCTGTCATCGCCGCGGAGGACGCACGCTTCTATGAGCACCACGGGTTCGATTGGCACGAGATCCAAATCGCGGCCGAGGACGATTTGGAAGGCGGTCGCTCTCGCGGAGCCTCCACCATTACGCAGCAGCTCGTAAAGAACCTGTTTTTCGGAACGGGCCGCTCCGTCCTCCGCAAGGGTGCAGAGTTTGCGCTGGTACCGGTCGCCGAACTCGTCCTCGGCAAGCGGCGCATTCTGGAGGTCTATCTCAATGTGGTCGAATGGGGCCCCGGTATTTATGGTGCAGAATCGGCGTGTCGTTACTACGACGGAACCACCGCCCGGAACATCGGCCGTGAACAGGCAGCACGCCTTGCTGCGATCCTGCCAGCTCCCCTGAAGCGACGGCCCGAGCGCATGAATCACTACAGCGTGCTTATCCTTGAGCGCATGCGGCAAGTGGGTTGGTAGCACCACTCGCTGAGATCAGGACGCCGGCGCACCCGCCGCGGGAGCAGGGGCAGCAACTTGCCATTATGCTCATCGAGAGTGATGGAGTTCGCGCCGGACTTGAGTTCGACTTTTAGATCCCAGTAGAGCCCCTGATTGTTGGAGCGACCGGAAATCATCAAGTAATAGGTCCCGGGAGGCACGCCCGGAAGCGTGCCGTTGCCCGAGGCGTCCGCGCGAGCTCCAGCACCGGCGTTGGCGAGGAGAGCTTGATTCATTGTTTGGCAGTCGGCGGAACGCTCGTGGCAAGCAGTGGCGATGGCCATTTGCGGCAACGTGCCCGGCGGCACCTGAATGCCGGTATTAAAGAGAATGTTGGAGAGAGTATCGCGGAGAAGGATGACAGGCGTGTTGGTGAGCGCATTCGTATTGGAGGCATTGGGAAAGCCGGAGTGAATCGACAAAACTGCATCGCCGGTGGGCTTGCCGGGGACAGCCATGGGCGAACCGGCGGGCTGTTTTGTCGCGTTGCCGGAACTGGGCGTGGCGCTCGCGGTGGAAGGAGTTGCGGCTGCGGGAGCGCCCGCGACCAGAAGATCCAGATTGCAAGTCGCCTCCAGCGGCGCAAAGGTGAAATCGCCGTCATCGTTTTGGCCAAATGATTCTTCGCCCGTGCACGAGATATGAGCCGGGTGCCGGGATCCAAAGCGCCGCCAGCTTCGAAGTTGAGAAGAAGTGGGTGAGATGGGTCTTCAATTTTTACGGCGGTTCGTGAACCGTTGGCGACGACTTCGTAGGGATACGCCCGAGCTGGTTCACCGCACGCGACAATGGCGGATTCGGGATAGAACTCGACGCTGAAGCCCGTCTTGGCATTGTAGACGCCGCGCATGCGCAAGCCCGGAGGAGTGGGCGGACCCTTGTCTCCGCCGAAGGCCATCTTGAGAACGTCGGTTTGCATCGTTTCGATGCCGACGCTCGCTCCCTTTGTGGAGAGGTTGAGAGCGGGGCAAGTGGTTCGTTTGGGTGAGAAAGTCGAGTATCCGGCGCCCTGGAAGGCTTTGTTGCCATTGGAGTCGTAAAGATTCCCAGCCACATCTTTGTACATCGCGTTGGTGGGGCCTTCGTGGTAGCCGGTAGCGATTACGCCGTCAATTTCGACAGGGCCGGGAGCGACAAGATTTCCCGCGGCTGTGAGGGTAAGAACCAGCGGCTTCGGAGTGGTATTGACTACGACAAGGGCCTGGCCGTTTTTGAATTGGACGGAATAAGTCTCCTGGTTAGGGGACAGGAAAGAGCAATTGACCAGGACTCCATCGGTGATGAAGTCGAGGCGCCAGTTCCCAGCACCCTGGAACACACCTGCCATCACCGGACCGGGAGGCGGCTGCTTGGCCATCCATGACAAGGCGCTCGAGTACTTCAATCGGATTCTCGAGTTGAATCCGAACGCTCCGCTTGGCCTCTATGGGCTCGGTCTGGTCTACAAGGCACAGGGGAAATACGACAAAGCCATTCTTTATCTTGGAAAGCAGAATTTCCAACAGGGTTTTGACCTCGCGGCCGCGTATGCGGCGTCCGGACAAAAAGATCTGGCGCGAAAGATGCTACAGAAGGTATACGTGCGCCCCGGTTGGGTGGCTGAAGTCTATGCGGCTTTGGGTGACAACGACGAAGCTATGCGCTGGTTGGAGCAGGCTTATCGGGAGCGTGATATCTGGATGGTGCTGCTCAACGTCTGGCCCGCGTTTAATCCGCTGCGCTCCGACCCGCGCTTTCAAGAACTACTTCGCCGCATGAACTTCCCAGCGTAGATGGGAAACCCGTGAGCGTACAGATGAGTATCGAAGTCGAATTCAAACTTGACTAGGTTTCTAGTCCTTAAGCGCGCGCAAGCATGAGGCTCATCCAGCAGTGCCGGATTTCAGCTCGCGCAAGAAACAAAGAAATAAAAATAGGGTGGCGCGGCGGGCGGATGGGGGCACTTAACGCGTTTGTACCCGGCGGCGCCACCCCGGAACGAATGAGTCATGCGGAGGCCGCATTGTTCCTTGGCATTTCATAAGGGAGATAAAACTACAGCCGAGCCAGTTTGGTGGGCTGTTCAAAATTAGACAGGTCTCAGAATAAAGTTTGTACTGCCATACTCCTTCTCGCCATCCGCCCGGTCCAATTTCCTTACTCTTCCGCGTCACCAGCTCCGTGAAATCATCCTCTTGTGATCACTACTGATCAGCTTGGCTCGTCCGCAGCCCTCATAGTTGAAGAGTACCAACCCAGAATCGGATTGCTTTGAAAAAGCGCCACAAAACCGCGAAGAGAAAACCTGATTTCAATCCCCACACCTTTCTTTCAACAATCGGAAAAGGTAGAGAGATGTTGTCTTTTCAAAAGAAGAGTTCGATTTTCAGTCAGGGGGACCCGACCGACGGGTTATACATTGTAAAAAAGGGAAAAGTCAGGCTCAGCGTGGTGTCTGAAGCGGGCAAAGAAGCGACGCTTGGCATCTTGAGCGAAGGCGATTTCTTTGGAGAGGGTGGCCTTGCCGGTCAGCTTATCCGCATGTCGTCGGCCATTGCAATGACGGACTGCGTTCTGTTGCATGTTGAGAAGACGGCGATGATGCGAACGTTGAGTCTGGAAAAGAAATTGTCAGCCATCTTCGTCAAGTATTTGTTGAAGCGAAACATCCGATATCAGGATGATCTGGTCGATCAGCTTTTTAATTCCAGCGAGAAGCGGCTGGCGCGAGTTCTTCTGCTGATGGCGCATTTCGAAAAACAAGGAGTCTCCGAAACGTCGGTCCCCAGACTAAGTCAGGAGACTATGGCGGAGATGGTTGGAACGACCCGTTCACGGGTCAGCTTCTTCATGAACCGATTCCGCAAGATGGGTTTCATTAATTATGATGTCGGAGAAAATCTGCACGTCCACAGTTCATTGCTCAATGTTGTGCTTCAGGACGACGATGGGACCAGCCGAACTTCGCAGATCAAGAACGCACGCGGCCATGCCAGGAGAAGTGTCGAGCCTCCCGCAAGGCGCGGCGGCCTTCCCGACAAGGAACGGGCCAGGAGACCTCCGCTCTCGAGCCTCAAACGACTCCGGACGTAAATGAAGTGGATTTACGATGCAATGCGCGTCCGGGGCTTGAAGGCTCCGCGTCTCACGTCAACTTTTCTTTTTTTTCGCGGGTGCGGCCAACGCGACAGCGGCTTCGCCCGTGAGAAACAGGAAAGTGAACGTCTCCTGTAAATACAAGCGGACCGCGGTATCAGTATGGCTGAGATATCCGATCGAGACGTCCTGGCCGATGTGGAGATCGAAATCGCCGCCGCGGGTGGTCAGCACAAAAGCACCGGCGATGGCGGGCGCCCAGATGATCTCATCCTTGACGAGCCGCTTGACGTGCTCGAGCACCGGGTAGCCGTGGTCGCTGGTTTCGGCAAGTGCAGTATAGGCGTCAGCGCCGAGTAACACCGAGTAGGGACCGTTGACACCGACCAGGCGCAGCTGGCTCAGGCTTTGTGCAATTGCATCCGGGTACGCGCGCACATCGTCGGGGAGAGTCATGATCGGATTGCTGGTCCCCTGACGGATGCCTTCAATGCCAGCGGCATCATATCCCTCGAAGATCGCGCCATCCTCGGCAAAAGCGATCTGTCGCGCGGCGTCTTTCGCCGGTTGCCAGTCCGAGTCATTCGCGCCACGATCGACATCGTCGATCGTCTGACGATTCAGTTCGAAGGGAACCCGCAGTTCGACGAGCGCCTTCACCTCGCGCTGCCTCGCGACGATGCCCTTTCCCGGAGCCGCGATCGTCTTCAGGTGGCCGGTGCCAACGGCCGAAAGGGCGCTGCCGCCAGGGCCTCTTACGTCGACGACGCGCCGCGCCGCAAGATAGCGCTTGAGCGTACGCGAGGTTTCCTCTTCGATCTGAGCCCAGGCGGAATCGGAAATGGGAGCAAGTTCGCGATGAAGATTATTCATGTCGGATGTCTCCTTTAAGGGAACCGATGCCGAGCGAACCCTCGCGCACCGATGGGATGGATCGATCGGGTTCGGCGGCCACAGCCGTCGCGGGTGGGACCGCAACGTCAGGCTGGTCTTCTACAGGCTGTCTTTCCTCAGACTGGTCCTCCGCAGACACGTCTTCGGTCACGCTGTCCAGAAACGTTGCGGAGGGCACGAAGAAAAGGTTCCCTGTGACGGCGCGGCTGAAGTCGAGC